>MPLX02008272.1_pt1 | contig 103966 bp, 98 predicted proteins | sample 1617341 | NCBI WGS metagenome assembly MPLX02 (sample SAMN05944804, study PRJNA350692) | marine metagenome | biome: marine; feature: ODZ; material: water; isolation source: 120 m water sample filtered on 0.2 um supor filter | place: Pacific Ocean | collected 2012-04-08 | depth 120m m | reverse complement strand
CTGCCGGCGCTGCTCGAGGCAGCCGGGCTCAAGTCGTTGGCGTCGCTGTCGGACCTGGTGCCGTTCCTCGGCGAGTGCGACGACGCGTCCGGGTTCCTGAGAGGCGCCTGACATGGCCGCCCCCGTCCGCCGCCCCAACCGGACGCTGCCCCGCCAGCAGCGCATCGACCTTCAGGCTTCGCGGGCGCCCACCAACCGGGAATGGCGCGACGCTGTCGCCGACATCGCCGCCAGCGGCGTCGTCGGCCCCCTCGAACGGCGATTGAACCTGCAGCACCGCACCAGCCGTCGCCTCTCGGTGGCCGGCCTCGTAGTGGCGATGAGTCTCGTCGGCTACGGAGCGAACCACCGCGCCCTGATCGTCCAGGTCGTCCGGCTCCTCAACAGCTTCACCCCGAGACGCCTGAACGACCTCGCCATGCCCGACTGGTCCGACGCCGCCGGCTACGACCTGGTGCAGCGACGCCTCACGCAGTTTGCTGATGCGCTCGACGACGGCTGGACCGACATCGACCCCGAAACCGGCGAGATCGTCGACTGCGACATCGACTGGTACGTCCGTTCGGTCCAACGCTCCACCATCCCCGCCGACCTGATCGAGGGAGCCGCTCTCGCCGTGGACGGCACCGACATGGAGTCCTGCGGCCAGTTCCACTCCGGAGACACCGAGATTGCCTACGACGGAGAAGCCGAATACCCCAACGACAACGAAGACGAAACAGACACTTCCAAGAAGGCCTCGGTCAAGACACGCCGCGCCAAGGTCCTCGGCATCGGCCCGGATGGCCGAAAGATCTACACCCGAGACACCGACGCCCGAGCCGGCCACCGGACAGCGACCAACACCCGACCGACCAAGCTCTACATAGGACGCGAACTCCACCTCGGCGTCGCGGTTGCGGCAATCGACCACACCGACCGGGTCTCCTACACCAACCTCGGACGGCCCGTCCCCCAGGTCGTCGTCACCAGCTCCCTGGTCCCGGCCGGCACCCACCGGGCCAAAGCCGTCACCGACGGGCTCATCGAAGCCCAGCAGTCCAACCTGTGCAGCGAAGTCCTCGCCGACGGCGGCTACTCACTGTCCAAGCCCGAGTACTTCCACCAGCGACTCCATCGAGCCGGCATCGACCAGACCATCCGGATCCTGACCCACCAGCGTGGCCCGCACGGCAGCATCGGAGACGCCGTCCTGATCGATGGCCAACCCTTCTCCGGGCACCTCCCGACAGGCGAGTACGAACTCGACATGCCGGCCCGCAACGCCGACAACGCATCCAAACAAGCTTGCGTCGACAGGTTCAATACACGAGCCAAGCTCCGGTACACGGTCCACTCCAATAAGGCCGACGGAACCGTCCGCTACAAGTGCCCGTTCTGTGCCGGACGGGCTTACAGCGCCAAGTTCCCGAAGACCATGAAGTCCAGGAACAACAACGCCCGCCTGGTGCCAACCGGCAAGAACGCCAAGAACTGCTGCAATGGCATCGTCACCGCCGACACCGACGCGACATTCCTCGACCAGAAGACCATCTTCGGCACCACCGCCTGGTGGAAGGCATGGGGGCGCCGCAACATCGTCGAATCAGTCAACGCCGCCTTCCACGGCGAGTACGTCGACATCGGCCGCAACTACACCCGGTTCCACAAGACCGCCAAGATCAAGATGTTCCTCGCCCACACCATCGCCGGGTACAACCGCCGGACCATCAACCAGTGGCTCCGGCTCCGCGAACTCGGCGACCCACAGGCACCAGCCAAGGTCGAGCGAAAGGCCCGCAAGGGCCGCCGTCGCCGCCACGAAGACCGCCCCACAGCGAAGACCGACACCAACACCGACCCTTAGATTGACCGGCCCCCTTCGATTCCCGCCGCCCCCAACGGGGCGGCATCGACGCGCCCCCACATCAGCGAGCTAGGCCAGGCAACGACGGTCGAGCCGCCGAACACGGCGACACGAGCCCGCTAAAGGCCACACAACCGCCGAAAACCCGAAAAGGCAGCGCCAGGAGCGCTGCCTTCTCGAAACTGCGAACACGTGCACGCGAAAACTGCGAACACGCCCTTGTGGAGCTGGGGGGAATCGAACCCCCGTCCGTCGACGGGTGAGCGCTCGCGCTACGACCATTCCCGAGTCTGCGGCTCCTGGCTGCCGCACCGCCGGGTCGGATGGGCCCGAGGGCCCGGCCACGGGGTCTTTCCCCCGGGTCAGCGTTCTTTCACGCCGTCAGCGGTCTGTCCCTGCGGTCTCCACTGCTTCTGTTGCCGGGCTGCAGTGGACCGGCCCCGCGTGCCGTCGCCGGTCGCGATGACTCTCTACTGCCTGACTAGGTCAGGCGGCGAGAGCGAGATCGTCCGTGTTGGCGTCTCTGTTGGTGCCCCGTTTTGGGAGTCTGGGCAACTCCGGTCGCACGAATCGTCCACGAAACGTCGGCGTCGAAACCGATCAGCCCCATGGGTGGGCGGCCCGTGGGCCACCCGGTGCTGGGTGTGCTCGCTTGTCAAGGATCATGCGGGAGCAATCCCGCAGACACAGGGTACCGGTGTCCTGTGACAGTGCTGGAAACTCTGCTCAACGCCGACGGTTGCGGGCGATCGCACGGTCGGCCTCACGGGCGGCCTCCCGTTCGGCGATCGCCTGCCGCTTGTCGGCGTGCCCCCGGCCACGGGCCAGCGCCAACTCGACCTTCGCCCGCCCGTTGGAGAAGTAGAGAGAAAGGGCGATCACGGTGAGCCCCTCCCGCTGCACGCGATCGTGCATGCGCCGGATCTCGGCCCGGTGGAGGAGCAGCTTCTTGGGTCGGTCGGGGTCGTGGCCCGATGTCTCGGCAGATCCGCTGGTGATCCATGGAGAGATGTGCAGGCCCAGCAGCCAGAGCTCGCCGCCATCGAAGCGGCCGAACGCCTCGGCGATCTGCACCTTCGATTCACGCAGCGACTTGACCTCGCCTCCACGGAGCACCAGGCCGGCCTCCCATGTGTCGATGACCTCGAAGTTCCGTCGAGCCTGGCGGTTGGTTGCAACCACGCGATCCCGGGAGTCGGAGGGCCCGGACCCGGGCTTCCTGTCGGAGTTCGCTCTCATCCGGCGAGCGTACCGGTGGCGGGTGGCATGGTTAGCCTCGCTCCCATGCCCGATGAACGACTGCACATCGGAGGCGATGTCCACGCTGCGATGGTCGCCCATGCCCGTGCCGGCGAGCCCCTCGAGGCGTGTGGGATGTTCGCAGGCCCACTCGGGGACCAGGCGGACGGCCCCCTGGCCGACCGGTTCTTTCCGATGCGCAATGCCGCCGAGTCGAGGACCATCTACCTGCTCGACGGGCGGGAGATGCTCGACGTCGAGCGCATCGTGGACGAGGCGGGAGCCGTGCTGGTCGGGGTGATGCACAGTCATACCCACACGCCGGCCTATCCGTCACCCACCGACGTTGCCGATGCCGCCCGCTTCGATCCGCTCGGTATCTGGGTCTTCATCATCGTGTCGCTCGAGTACCCGGACCCGGCGTTGCGGGCCTTTCGGATTCTCGACGGCGACATCACCGAGGTGGAGGTTGTGGTGGAGGACGGCAGCGGGTCCGGCTAGAATCCCGACCAGTTCAGTCGGAATTAGACCCAAGCCCAGAACCCAAGCCAAAGCGGCATTACCGGAGCCCTGCCTGCCATGACCGTCCACTCCTCGGTGCTCGACCTCATCGGCGACACCCCGATGGTCGACATCAGCGCGCTCAGCCCCCACCCCGGGGCCCGAATCCTCATCAAGCTCGAGGGCCAGAACCCTGCCGGATCGGTGAAGGACCGCATCGCCAAGGCGATGGTCGAAGAGGCCGAGGCCGACGGAACCCTTGCCCCCGGCAGGACGATCATCGAGCCGTCATCGGGCAACACCGGCATCGCCCTGGCGATGATCGCCCGAATACGCGGATACCCGATCAAGGTCGTCCTCCCCGAGAACGTCTCCGTCGAGAGGCGGCAGATGCTCAAGGTGTTCGGCGCCGAGATCATCTCCTCGCCCGGCGACGAGGGCTCCAACGGCGCCGTCCGTCTCGCCCGTCAACTGGCCGACGAAAATCCCGACTGGGTCTTCCTCTACCAGTACGCCAACGAGGCCAATCCGCGGGTTCACTACGAGACCACCGGACCGGAGATCCTCGCAGACGTACCCGACATCACACACTTCGTCGCCGGCCTCGGCACCAGCGGCACCCTGATGGGCGTGGGCACCTACCTCAAGGAGCAGCGGCCGGAGGTGCAGGTGCTGGCCGTCGAGCCGCCTTCAGGCGAGATGGTCCAGGGCCTACGCAGCCTCGACGACGGCTACATCCCACCCATCTTCGAGAAGTGGGGTGGCAACGACCTGCTCGACGGCAAGCGCATCGTCCGACCCCTCGAGTCCCTCGAGTGCACCCGACGCCTTGCCGACGAGTGTGGGATCTTCGTCGGCATCTCGGCAGGCGCCGTCCTGGCCGGTGCCCTCAAGGTGTCGGAGAGCCTCGACGACGCAGAGCAGGCCACAATCGTCTTGGTAGCCAGCGACGCCGGATGGAAGTACCTTTCCACGGGCGCATGGACAGCCGACCTGGACGAAGCCGTCGCCAACGCCGGCACGATCCTCTACTTCTAGGTCGCCGACCCCCAGGTCGTCTTCACCCGAACAACCCCCAGAAACCCGAGGAACGATCCTGATGCGACCCGATGGACGCCGAAACGATGAACTTCGCCCCTTTTCGTTCGAGCGTGACTTCACCGATGCCGCCGACGGCTCGTGCCTGGTGGCGTTCGGACGCACCCGGGTGTTGTGCACGGCCTCGATCGGGGACGGCGTACCGCGCTGGCTGAAGGACACGGACAAGGGGTGGGTCACCGCCGAGTACTCGATGCTTCCGGGATCCAGCAACGAGCGGATCCGCCGCCGGGTCTCGGGCCGCAGTCAGGAGATCCAGCGCCTCATCGCCCGGTCGCTGCGAGCAGTCTGCGACCTCGAGGTGTTGGGAGAGCGAGAGGTCACGGTCGACTGCGACGTCATCCAGGCCGATGGTGGTACCCGAACCGCCTCCATCTGCGGCGGCTTCATCGCCCTGCACGACGCTCTCGAGCGCCTGGTCGTCTCCGGTGACCTGGCCGCCAACCCGCTCACCGACCAACTGGCCGCCGTCTCGGTAGGCATCGTCGAGGGTGAGCCCCGGCTGGACCTGCCGTATGTCGAGGATTCGACGGCGGAGGTCGACTTCAACGTGGTCATGACCGGGTCGGGCCGGTTCGTCGAGGTGCAGGGAACCGCCGAGGGTGAGGCATTCGACCGTGCCCAACTCGATGCGCTCGTCGACCTTGCCACCGGCGGCATCGCCGAGATCGCCGAAGCCCAGCGGGCGTTGCTGGCTGATCCACCGCCGGCGAGGACCTGACCCGCCAAATGGTGCCCATCCGCCTGGTGGCGGCCACCGCCAACCCCCACAAGCTGGCCGAGATCGCCCAGGTCCTGGGGGAGGCCTTCGAGTTGCTGCCCAGGCCCGCAGACCTCGGCGAGGTGGTCGAGGACGGCGAGACCCTGCTCGACAACGCCCGACTGAAGGCAGTGGCGGCCTGCACGACAAGTGGCGCTGCAGCCGTGGCTGACGACACCGGCCTCGAGGTGGATGCCCTCGGCGGCGCACCTGGCGTTCACTCCGCACGGTTCGCCGGCGAGCACGCCACCTACACCGACAACGTGGAGCACCTGCTTTCGGCATTGGTCGGGATCGACCCGGGACGTCGAACGGCACGCTTCCGGACCGTCGCCCTGGTACGCCACCCCGACGGCTCCGAGGTGTCCGCCACCGGCACGGTGGAGGGGCGGATTGCCGAACACGCCCGAGGCGAGGGCGGCTTCGGCTACGACCCCGTGTTCATACCCGTCGAGGGCGACGGCCGCACATTCGCCGAGATGGGCGACGAAAAGCACGCCCTCTCACATCGCGGAAGGGCGTTTCGCAGCCTGGAGTTGAAGTTGACCAGAGGACCCGTCGGAGAAGGCGCCTAGTTCGGCGACACGCTGCTCGGAGTCCAGGTGCGGCCGAGGAAGCGGTCGAACTCGGCGTCCGTCACCGGCTCGGAGAAGTGGTAGCCCTGCGCCAGGTCACAGTGGAGACGACGCAGGCGGTCCAGTTGGTCTTCAGTTTCGACGCCCTCCGCCACGACCTGGAGCCCCATGCTGTGGGCCAGTGCGATGGTGCCGGCGACGATCGCCGTGTCGCCGTCGTCGTCACCGAGTCCGGCGACGAACGAACGGTCGATCTTGAGGAAGTCGATGGGGAACCGCTTGAGGTAGGCGAGCGACGAGAAGCCGGTCCCGAAGTCGTCCAGGCCGATGCGCACGCCGAGGCCGGTGAGGTCGTCGAGTACCCGTTCGGTGACCGGATTGGCGGCGATGAGGGCGCTCTCGGTGAACTCGAGCGCCACCCGTGCCGGATCGAGGCCGCTGCCGTCGAGGGCGTCGGCCACCACACCGGGGAAAGCAGCGTCCGCCAACTGCCTGGCCGACACGTTGACGGCCATCGTCAGGCGCTCGTCGGTCCGTCGACCCCAGGCCGAGAGGCGCTGCAGGGCGAGCACGAGGACCCGACTGCCGAGTTCGGCGATGATCCCGCTGTCCTCGGCGATGTCGATGAACTGGTCGGGGAGGAGCAACTCGCCCGTCTCCGCTCGTATGCGGGCCAGGGCCTCGGCCCCGGCGATCCCTCCGTCGGCGATCCTCACAATCGGTTGGAAGTAGACCTCGATGTGACCTGCGTCGATCGCCAGCCGAAGCTCCTGTTCCACCGAGTGCCGCCGTACGGCCTGTTCCCGGAGGTTGTCGTCGAACAACTCGGCACGGTCGCGACCCTGCTCCTTGGCCCGGTACATGGCGATGTCGGCATCGCGGAGAAGATCGCCGGGGGATTCGTCCCCACGGGCGATGGCGATGCCGATGCTGGTCGAGACCACCGTCGATTCGGCACCCAGGTCGACCGGTCGTGCCAGCGACCGACGGACCCGTTCGGCGGCGGTGAGGGCATCGGCGGGGCGGAGCATGTCACCGATGACGACCACGAACTCGTCGCCGCCGAGGCGTGCCACGGTGTCGCCGGGGCGGACCGTCCGCTCGAGGCGGCGGGCAACCTCCCGGAGCAGGTCGTCGCCCGCTCCGTGGCCGAGCGAGTCGTTGACCACCTTGAACCGGTCGAGGTCGAGAAATAGCACGCCGACGGACCGTTGGTGGCGGGACGCCCGGTGGAGTGCATCCTGGAGTCGGTCGACGAGCAGTGCGCGGTTCGGGAGCCCGGTCAGGTCGTCGTGAAAGGCACGTTCCTCGAGTTGGGCCGCCACCTCGACGCGTTCTGTCACGTCCCGGGCGTTGACGACGATGCCCTCGACCGCCGGGTTCTCGAGGAGGTTCGTGGCGACGATCTCCATGTGCCGCCAGCCGCCGTCGGTGTGGGCTACCCGGGCGTCGAAGGCCGGTGACATGCCGGGTGTCGCTACGACGTCGGGAACCTGGTCGAGTAGCCGGTCCAGGTCCTCAGGGTGGACGAGGTCGGCGACGGGGACCCCTTCGAGGTCCAGTGGCTCGAGGCCCAGGACGCGGGCCACCGCAGGGCTGGCGTACACGATCCTCCCGTCGGATCCGACGACGCAGACAAGGTCGGAGGCGTGCTCGACGAGGGCTGCCAGGCGTACCTCGGTGGCCTCGACCCGCTGTCTGGCCGCATAGAGGTCGCTCAGGTCACGGGCCACCAGGGAGATCGCCTCTATGAGCCCGTCGGAGTCCCGGTGTGCGACGAGCACGGCCGAGACGGGAAGTGTTTCACCGGCACCCTCCTCCTGCGTTGCGAAGCGCAACTCACCACGCCAGGTTCCACCCGAACGGACGGCGGGCAGCGCGGTGGCTGCGTAGCGGGCCTGCGACCAGCCGTCGAGGTGGGCAAGGAGGCGGGAGCCTGCCATCCGGGTACCGGGCAGGATGCGCTGGAATGCGTCGTTGGCCCAGACCACGGTTCGGCCGAGCGAGTCGAGGACGGCGACGAGGTCCGGGCTGGCCTCGAGCACACGGGTCAACTCGTGGGCGCGACGAGCCTCCTCGAGTTCTTCCGTGACGTCGTCGAAGGTCAGGAGGGACCCACCCGACCCGTCGCCGAGGGGTGTCATCGACAGGTCGATCCAACGCAAGTCGTCGCTCGGTGTGACCAGGCGGAGCCTTCCACGTACCCCGCTATCCCCGGCGAGCGCCTGCCGGGCCGCCGCGACGAAGTCGTCGCGGCCATCGGTGTCGATGGCGTCGAGCCAGCCATCGCCGGATGCCGCCTCGTTCGACTGGCCGGTGAACTCGCTCCACCGGCCATTGGCGTGGCGAAGGCGGAGGTCGGCATCGAGCAGGGCCATTCCCGTCGGGCTGGCATCGACAAGGCGGATCAGGTCACGGTCGTCGGAGGCGCGATCGGGTGCAGGCTCGGACTCAGGCGCGCCTTCGGGCAGGGGTATGTCGCTCACGTGCGGACGGGGGGACTCGAACCCCCATGCCTTGCGGCGCCGGCTCCTAAAGCCGGTGCGTCTACCAGTTGCGCCACGTCCGCAGGGTTCAGCCTAGGAGGACCGTGGTTCCGGTCGGATCAGTGCATCTCGCCGCGTCGGACGATCACCTGGTCGATGATTCCGTACTCGCAGGCTTCCTCGGATGTGAACCAGCGGTCGCGGTCGCTGTCGGCCTCGATCGTCTCCACCGACTGGCCGGTGTGCTCGGCTATGCGTTCCTGGAGTTGCTTCTTCGTGTAGGTCATCTGCTCGGCCTGGATTGCGATCATGGAGGCGTCGCCCTGGACCCCGCCGAGGGGCTGGTGCATCATGATCCTGGCGTGGGGCAGGGCGTAGCGCTTGCCGGGGGCACCGGCGCACAGCAGGAACTGTGCCATCGAGGCGCCGAGGCCCATGCAGATGGTGCCCACCTCGGGTCCGACGAACTGCATGGTGTCGTAGATCGCCATGCCGGCTGTGACCGACCCGCCGGGCGAGTTGATGTAGAGCCATATCGGCTTCTCGGCGTCCTGCGCCTCGAGGAACAGCATCTGGGCTATGAGCTCGTTTGCCACGTTGTCGTTCACGTCGGTGCCCAGGAACACCACCCGGTTCTTGAGGAGGCGGTCGAAGACGTCGAAGCGACCCGAGGTGCCACTGTCGAGGTCCGAGGCCGCGGAGGGGATGGCGAGGGAGGCAGGAACAGGTGCGGGCACGTTCGGTTCGGTCATGCGGGGGAGGGTAGCGGCGGCCTGTGACGCCCGGACGGAATGTTCCCGCACCCTCAGGACCTGGCGGCCTCGGCCTGCTCCCGGAGGTCGGATACGGCATGGGTGAGGCCCTCCGGATCCCGGAACAGGGCGCTTCCCGATACGAACACGTTGGCACCTGCGGCAACCGGGCCGGCGACCGTCGAGGGGCCGATGCCGCCGTCGACCTCCAGGTCGATGTCGTGTCCCTCGACCATCGAGGCCACCTCGGCGACCTTGGGTTCCATCGCCGAGATGTAGGTCTGGCCGCCGAATCCCGGGTTGACGGTCATGACGAGTACGTGGCCCAGCAGGTCGAGTACGTGGGCGATCACATCGGCAGGGGTGTGCGGGTTGAGCGAAACACCCGGGGTTGCACCGAGGTCGGCGATGTGGGCAAGGGTCCGGTGGAGGTGGGTGCAGGCCTCAGCATGCACGATGACGGTCTGGCAGCCGGCCTCGACATAGCGGTGCAGGAGTCGGTCGGGCTCGACGACCATGAGGTGCGCTTCGAAGGGCACGGACACACGGGGTCGGATCGACGCGACCACGTCGGGACCGAAGGTCAGGTTGGGGACGAACACACCGTCCATGACGTCCCAGTGGATCCGGTCGACACCTGCCTCCTCGAGGGCGACGCATTCCTCGCCGAGCCGTGAGAAGTCGGCGGGGAGGACCGACGGTGCGATGTGGATGGGCCGGACGCTCATGGCGCCGACCCTACCTTTGGCAGCAGTGGGCCACCGCGGCGAAATCGGAGCCGGTCGGGGTATGGGTAGAAGTCGGGGACATCGTGTTCGGCCAGCCGGCCCTGTACGTCGATCCAGAAGTCGGTGGTGAACAGGTCGCCGTGCACTGTCCGGAACCGTTCCCAGATCTCCGACGGCACTCCGGAGGGAAACGACATGAACGTCGGGAACTGTTCGGGGAAGACGTCTCCGGGTTCGACGGCGAACCACGGAGTGGACCGCATCTCGTGTTCATGGTCGTCTGACTGCGGGATATGCCGGAAGCGGCATTCGTCGAGCAGCGTGATCTCGTCGTAGTCGTAGAACACGACGCTGCCGTGGCGGGTGACGCCAAAGTTCTTCGTGAACAGGTCGCCCGGCCATATGTTGGCAGCTGCCAGATCCTTGATCGCACAGCCCCAGTCGAGGGCGGCGGCCTCGGCCCGGTCGGCCGACATCTCCCGGAGGTACAGGTTGAGCGGATACACCTGCCGTTCCGTGTACACGTGCGAGATGACCACCTGGTCGTCCTCGACGCGCACGGTCAGGGCCGCCTCGGTCAGGAGTTCCTCGAGCAGGTCGGGATCGAAGCGGTCGCGGTCGAATGAGAGGTTCTCGAACTCATGGGCATCGACCATCCGGCCGACGCGGTCGTGCTGGGCGACAAGGCGGTAGCGGTCTCGCACCGCCTGACGGGTGGTGTTCTTGGGCGGGTCGAAGCGGTCCTTGATGACCTTGAAGACCACGTTGAACGACACCAGCGTGAAGACCGACATGACCATCCCGGGCGTGCCGCGGGCCCGCACGATCTTGTCGTGCGAGTTCTGCATGTGCCGGTACAGCGAGCGGTAGAGGGTGGTCTTGCCGTGCTGGTTGAACCCGACCGAGGTGTAGAGCTCGGAGATCGACTTCATCGGGAGCATCGACTTGCAGAAGCCGACCAGCGCTGCGGGCTTCGGGGTCTCGACGAAGAAGTATGAGCGGGTGAAGCTGAACAGCCGGCTGGCCTGCGACTCGGTCAGCAGGACCGTGTCGAGCTGGATGCCTTCTTCACCATGTAGGACCGGGAACACCACTGGGGTCACACGGTTGAGGTGACGGAGCCGGCCGACGAGGTAGGCGCCCTTGTTGCGGTAGAAGACCGTGTCGAGCATGTCGATGCCGTCGAGGTCGAGCGTGTCCCAGGAGTCGAGCAGAAAGGCGTCGAGGCGTGCGCCTGCCCTGCGCGCATCACCGTTGAGGTCGACCCACGGAGCCCCGAAGTCGTACGACTCGAGGATCGCCTCCACCATGGCCGCAGAACCCCGCGTGCGGGTCCAGGTCCCGAACGTCTCAGAGCGGTCCAGACCCCGTGGCAGCGTGGAGGCGCCGAACCAGCGCAACTCGACATCGTTGTCGACCCCGATCGTCGTGAAGATTCGACGGGTCACCGAGTTGAAGAACGTCTCCGCCAACTCGAGGTCGGATCGCTGGGTGATGCGTCGTCGGTAGGAGGTGCGGGCCGTGCGCCAGGCGCCACGGCGGTCCGGTGTGGCGCGCAGGTGCGGATGGATCTCGGCCACGGTCTTCTGGACGACCTCGGTATGGGCCGAGAGGCGCTTGACGGCGTCGGCATCCTGCGTGGGCCAGGAACGGCTGCTGAAGTTGGTTGCGGCCCGGCGGGTCAGGCTCTGGAAGGTGGCGATGAACTCGACGTAGCCGGCATAGACCGTGTCGGCGATCCACGCCGCCACGTCTCCATCGTCGGCCGGATCTATTTCCGCCACAGGCTCGCCTGTGCTCACAACGGTCGTCCGGTGTCGTCGGTCGGGGCAGTGGAGTCCTTCCCGGAATTGAAATCCTGCCAGGTGGGGTCTTCGAAGGGGAGGGTGCCCATGCCGGTGTGGCCGGCCGGCCAGTTCGCCGGTGCCAGTGCCAGCGGGTTCTCGCCGACCTCGGCGCCGTAGAAGAGGCGGTGGATGCGTCGGACGAACAACCAACGCCCTTCGACACGGCGGTAGGTGTCGTCGTAGCGGATGGCCTGGTGGATCCAGCGGTCGCCGTCCTGGATCTCGGCCTTGCAGTACACGTGTCCCGTTGCCAGGTCTTCCGCCCCGGGCCCACCCAGGTCGATCTGGTGGGTGCCCGTGTTGAGGATCGTGACGCCGACCGTCGCGAGTTGGGTGGCGAACGAATCGTGCAACGCCCTCCGGCCCGTGGTGTCGCGTCCAACCTGCACGTCGGGCACGAAGAGGGCGACAAGACCGTCCAGGTCGCGCTTGTCGAGGCACACTGCGTAGCGGGCCACCAGTTGGCGGATGTCAGCCTCGGCTGTGAGGCGCTCGAGGCGATCGCCGCTCATGACCCGCTTCCCGGGCGTTGGTCGGCCCATCCGCCCGGGGTCCGCCCGTCGACCCGGACGCGTCGTGATCCGAAGCGCCAGGTGCCGTCGATGCGGAGGTACGTGTCGCGGTAGCGCCCCCAGTGGTCGATGTCGACATCTGACATCACCGTGAAGTAGGCGTCGCCGGATGCTGCGTCGGGGCCGTCGAAGGCGACGTGGACGGGCGTGGTGTGGTGCTGGAGGAACGCCGGTCCGGAGCCGTCGCGCACGGAGTCCCGGGTGCCCGTGAAGATCCGCTCGATGCCGTCACGACCCTCGTAGGTGGTTCCGTCACCGATGTCCATGGTGGCATCGTCGGCGAACAGGGCGAGCAGTTCGTCGAACCTGCCCCGGTCGCCGAGGGCGTTGTAGGCGACCACGAGCGCGGCGATCTCGACCCGTGCCTCGACCTCCCATGCGTCCATCCGGGCCTCCATGTGACCGCGATCCGTTCCGGCTACACCACTAGCGTGCCCCAACATGGCTGAAATTCACGACATCCGGCACCGCTTTCCGGGTCTGGCCGACGGATGGGCACGCTTTGACGGCCCCGCCGGAACCCAGGTGCTCGATGCGGCGATCGAGGCGATGGCCGACTGGCAGCGCAGCGGAAACAACGCAAACGCCCACGGTGCCTTTCCCGCCTCCCACGCATGCGACGCCCTCGAGGAGCGCACGACGGCCACCATGCGCCAGCTCCTCGGAGCGGATTCGGGTGGAATCGTGTTCGGACCCAGCACCACGGCCAACCTGATGGCCCTGACGCGCGCCGTGGCCAGGACCATTGGGCCTGGTGACGAGGTGGTCTGCACGACGCTCGACCACGACTCCAACGTCACCCCATGGAGGCTGGCTACCGAGGACTCGGGTGCGACCGTGCGGATGGCGGAGTTCGACGGCGCCACCGGACGCCTGGATGCCGGGGCCGTAGTCGACCTGATCGGCCCGGCGACCCGTTGGGTGGCGGTGACCGGCGCCTCGAACGTGATCGGCACCATGCCCGACCTGCCGGTCATTGCCGATGCCGCCCACGCCTTCGGTGCCCGCTTCGTGGTCGATGGCGTCCACCGCACGCCGCACGTCGCTGTCGACGTCGGTGCCCTCGGGTGTGATGTCTTCACCACCTCGTCCTACAAGTGGTACGGACCCCATGCCGGCGTGATGTGGATGGCCGACGACCTGGTCGACGACCTGCCCGCCTACAAGGTGCGACCGTCGCCGGAGACCGGGGGCGCCCGCTGGCAGTACGGAACCGCCTCCTACGAGGCCCTCGCCGGTATCGATGCCGCGGCACGGTTCCTACTCGACACGGGCATGGATGCAATCGAGGCACACGGCCGGAACCTGCTGCGCCTCCTCCTCACAGGCCTCCAGGGCCTCGCGGGGGTACGCGTCATGGCATCGACCGGCCCCGACGACGTGGCGGACCGGGCGCCCACCTTCCAGTTCCTGGTCGAGGGGCATACCCCGCAGGAGATCGCTGGGCATCTCGCTTCTGCAGGGGTCGCCGTGTGGAACGGCCACAACTACGCCGTCGATGCGATGGCTCCCATGGGCCTGGACCCGGAGGCCGGGGCGGTGCGGGCCGGGGTCTCCGTCTACACGACCGAGAACGACGCCGACCGACTCCTCGAGGCGGTTGCATCTCTTTGACCCGCCGGTCTGGCGTCTACGGTTCGAGGGTTCGACAGCCCGATGGATCCGGGGAGGAGGTGAGTGTTCCATGAGGCGGCTTACCCAGTTCAGCCACGGCGCCGGTTGAGGCTGCAAGCTCGCCCCCGGTGAGCTGGCGCACGTCGTGCGCCGCCTGGCACCAGTCGACGATCCGGCCCTCCTCGTGGGGGTCACCACCGGCGATGACGCCGCCGTCTACCGACTCGACGACGACCGCGCTCTCGTGGTGACCGCAGACTTCATCACGCCCGTTGTCGACGATGCACGGATGTGGGGCCGCGTCGCAGCCGCCAATGCGGTGTCGGACGTGTATGCCATGGGCGGCCGACCCCTGTTGGCGCTCAACCTCGTGGGATGGAACAGCGAGGAGCTGTCGATCGACCTTCTGGCCGAGGTCCTCCTCGGCGCCCAGGACGTCGCGTCCGAGGGCGGGTTCGTCATCGCCGGAGGACACACTGTCGACGACCCCGAGCCCAAGTTCGGCCTGGCCGTGGTGGGGGAGGCCGCACCGGATCGGCTCCTCGTCAACACCGGGTTCCGTCCCGGCGACGCCCTCGTTCTCACCAAGCCGCTCGGCATCGGGGTCATCACCACGGCGATCAAGGCGGGTGTGGCGCCCGACGACGTGGTCGACGGTGCCCTGGCTTCCATGACGCGCCTCAACGCCGAGGCCGCTCGGGTGGCGCTCGCCTCCGGTGCGACCGGCGCCACCGACATCACGGGCTTCGGGCTCCTGGGGCACCTCGGCCGTGCGGCACAGGAATCCGGTGTCGACGCCGAGATCGACGTCGGCGCCGTGCCGCTGCTCGAGGGTGCCCGTGGGTTGGCCGAGGCCGGGTCCATGCCGGGCGGCAGCCGGCGCAACCTGGCCTGGGTGGATGAGCGCCTCGACCATGGCGGACACGCCGAGATCGACGTCCTGCTCCTGGCCGATGCCCAGACGTCGGGGGGGCTGGTTTTCGGCGCAGCCCCGGCGGCGGCCCACGAGGCGCTGGACCGACTCGGCGAATCGGGCCACACAGCGTCGGTAATCGGACGCCTGGTCGAAGGCGACGGTCGCATCCGTCTGGCCTGACGGACGCACCTGCCCTAGCGTTCGAGCCCATGCCAAGGCGACTGCCAATCCACATTCCCCAGACCACCGACGAACTTACGACCGGCTGGCTCACGGAGGCCCTGAGGGGATCGGCTTCCGATGTCGGGGTTCCTGATGCCGAGGTGGTCGCGTTCAAGACGGGCGAGCCGGGAGCCGGGGTCGGGTTCTCGGGGTTGACGGTCCGCGTCGACCTCACCTGGGAGCCGGCCGACCCGGCGCTCCCCGAAACGGTGCTCGCCAAGTTCCCGACGGACATCGCCAACAACCGGGGCCTGGTGGAGAGCGAGGGCACCTATGACCGGGAGTTCGACTTCTACGAACGCTTCTCCGAGGGCTTCCCCACGCGGATACCCCGGCTCCTGTACGCGGTCCGCGATCCGGGCCGTGCCTGGTCGTCGATGGATCGACAGTTCCGAATCCTCAACCGGGTACCCGACTGGATCGCCCGTCTGATCGGCAGGTATTCGCACAAGATGGTCCGGCCGACGAAGCGTCGGTTCGCAATGCTGCTCGAGTACGTGGACGGGGCGCGGGTCACGCCGCTGGACGAGATTCCCCCGGAGGCCGACCTCCAGGCGATCCTCGGGGCCCAGGCGCTGTTCCACGCCCACTGGTGGTGGTCGCCGGTGCTTCACGACGAGGCGCCCTTCGCCTGGCGTACCTGTTCACAGGTGCCCCACATACTCAACGGTGGATATGCGGTCCACCGGGACCCCGTCGTGGCCCAATACCCGCAGTACCTCACGCCGTCGGTCATGCGCTTCGCAGACTGGGTCGATGCGAACCTGACCGCCGTGGTCGACCACCTCAACGACAAGATGGCGTTCCTGCACGGTGACGCCCGCAGCGACAACATGCTGTTCACCGGATCGGATTCCGGGGAGGCTTCCGGAGAGGGGCTGGTCCTGATCGACTTCGGCATGGTCAGCTCCGGGAGGCCGGCGTGGGACGTCGGATACCTGCTCTCGTCGACGATCCCACCGGGACCGTCGGCCCGGTCGGAGCTCGTCCGACTGAGTGCCGACTACCACGCAAGGCTGGTCGCCGCCGGCGTCACCGACCATTCGCTCGAGCAGTTCCACAACGACGTCGACCTCTGCCTCTGCGTTCAGATCCACCGCATGATCCTCACGGCGGCGATCTTCGTCGGTGAGGGCTACGGCGATGCCACGCTCGCCGAGCTCTGGATGCAGAAGATCATCGACCAGTTGCCGGAGGAATTCCCCGTGGTCGGGCAGGTCGACTGACGGTGGGACTCCTGACGGAAGTCTGAGGGTACGAGCGCGTCAGCGCAACCGGGGCTCGGGTCGGGCGCCGGAGGCGAATGTCTCGGAACCGTCGGCCAGCGCACCGGGATCCATCGCCGCTGCGTAGATGGCGGCAGCCACCTCCCGGGAAGCGAGGCGCCCGAGGTCCTGTGCCGCCCAGATCGCCCGCAGCGTCCCCTGCACCGCCCAGGGCGGGTTGGCAGCGATCGAGTCCGAAAGGCGGGTTGCCGCCGCCTCGAGCTCGTCGCCCGGCACGACCTCGGACACGAGGCCCATGCGCAGCGCCGTGCCAGCCGTGATTCGCTCGGCGTTGCCGGTGAGAGACATGCGCATCACCTCGCCGAACGGCATCTTCGTGAGCATCTTCATCGGCTCGTAGACGGCGGCCATGCCGTAGGTGACGTGCGGGTCGAAGAAGGTGGCGTGTTCGGCGGCGATGAGGATGTCGCACTCGGCGAGGAGGTAGAAGGCGCCGCCACAGGCCATTCCGTTGATGGCGCCGATGACGGGCTTCCAGAGGTCGTTGGCCTTGGGGCCCAGTGCATCGCCGGGGTCGTCGTACATGAAGTTGTTGGAGGTGCCGTAGATGGCCCCGCCTTCGAGCGCCGTGAACGGTTCGTCGCGGTCTATGCCGGCGCAGAAGGCCCGGTCGCCGGAAGCGGTCAGCACCACGACCCGGATGTCGTCGTTGGTGCGCAGCGACCGCCAGACCGCCCGGCATTCCTCCTGCATGGTCGCCGTGAAGGCGTTTAGCGCATCGGGCCGGTCGAGGGTGACCCACGCAACGCTGCCGCGCTCCTCGTAGCGGAGGGTCTCAAGGTCCGCGAACTGGCTGCTCACGGTGATGACCCTAGCGTTGCGCTCCCATTGGCCCGGGTTCCGGGTGCCCCACTAGCGTCACCGGCGATGGACGCAGGGCTGGACGCAGGAATCGAGGGCATCCCGCATCTGCTCGGCTACCCCTCCGAGGCCGGGCGGTTCGACGTCGACGACCGCCGCATGATCCCTTGCGACAACGTGCGTTACCCCAACGAACGGAGGCCGACATGACCCCCGGTTCGAACGACCCGCCCGACGGAGGCAACTGGGCCCGCGAGCTCGACGAACTGCACTCCCGCGAGGCGCTGGCCGAGAACATGGGCGGCGATGAGAAGGTCCGACGCCAGCATGACCGCGGCAAGCTCGACGTGCGCAGGCGCATCGACCTGCTCCTCGACGCCGGTTCATTCCACGAGATCGGCAAGATCGCCGGCACCCCGACCTATGACGACGAGGGGAACCTCGTCGACCTGCGGGCCTCGAACTTCGTGTTCGGTCGGGGTCGCATCGACGACCGGACGGTAGTGGTGGCCGCCGACGACTTCACGGTGCGTGGAGGGGCCGCCGACGCCTCGATCATCACCAAGCAGATAGCCGCAGAGCAGATGGCGCTCGAGCTGCGACTTCCCCTGGTTCGTCTCATCGACGGAACCGGCGGTGGGGGGTCGGTCAAGACGCTCGACAGCGACCCGAAGAAGCAGTCGGAGAACTCCGCCGGGTCCTACGGCAGGGGCGCACGCACCTATGTGCCGGCCAACCCCGGATGGGAACACGTCGTGGCCAACCTCGCCACGGTGCCGGTCGTGGCGCTGTGTCTCGGTCCGGTGGCCGGACTGGGCGCTGCCCGGGCGGTCAGCAGCCACTACTCGGTGATGGTCAAGGGGCTCTCGCAGTTGTTCGTGGCCGGTCCTCCCGTCGTGAACCGGTTGGGTCTCGAAGAGGTAGACAAGGAGAGCCTCGGTGGCAGCCGCATCCACACACGCAACGGTGCCGTGGACGCCGAGGTCGGTTCGGAGGAGGAGGCCTTCGAACACGCCTGTCGGTTCCTGTCGTACCTGCCGTCGTCGATCCACGAACTTCCCGGGCGGGGGCCCGTCACCGACGATCCGGAGCGGACCGACGACTCGCTCCTCGACGTTGTGCCCCGAGACCGGCGCCACGTGTACAGGATGCGCGACATCGTCGAGTCGGTGTTCGACCAGGGGTCGTTCTTCGAGATCGGGGCCCGCTTCGGCCGGTCGGCGATCACGGGACTGGCCCGGCTCGACGGGTGGCCGGTGGCGGTGCTGGCCGGCGACCCCTACCACTACGGGGGCGGCTGGACTGCCGATGCCTCACAGAAGGTGGTCCGGTTCGTGGACCTGGCCGAGACATTCCACCTGCCGGTGGTGCACCTCGTCGACAACCCCGGCTTCGTGATCGGGACCGAAGCCGAGCGTGCAGCCACGATCCGGCACGGCTCCCGGGCGCTGGCCGCCGTGTACCAGGCCACGGTGCCGTGGTGCTCGATCCTGGTGCGCAAGGCCTTCGGGGTGGCCGGTGCAGCGCACTCCCCGGCCCATCGGTTCCAGTACCGCTATGCGTGGCCGTCAGGCGACTGGGGTTCGCTACCCGTCGAGGGGGGAGTGGAGGCCGCCTACAGGTCGGACCTCGAGCAGTCCGACGACCCCGAGGCGCTCCTGGCCGAGATCACGGAACGGCTCAACAGCGTGCGTTCGCCGTTCCGCACCGCCGAGGCCTTCCTAGTCGAGGAGATCATCGATCCACGTGGGACCCGGCCCCTGCTGTGCGAGTTCGCCAACCTGGCGGCACCCCTGCGGACGACGGGCCCGTCAGGCTTCGGCTACCGGCCCTGAGCGACGGAAGGCCCCGCTCAGGCGGGAGCGATGCGAGCGACGGGATCGTCCTCGCCGACGGCATCTCCCTCGGCTACCAGCAGTTCGGCGATGGTCCCCGCCACCGGTGACTCCACGGGGATCTCCATCTTCATGGATTCGACGACCAGCAGGACGTCGCCCGCTGCCACGTCGGCGCCGATCGTGGTCCGCATCTGCCAGACCACGCCGGTGACAGGCGATTGGGCCTCGACAAGTTGCATCGGCGCAGTCCAGCAGCAGCCCGACCGCGATGCCACCCCGGCGGTGAGGCAGGCTCTGGGAATGGGTGCCTGTCCGACGATCGAGACCGAGCGACTCCTGATGCGGCCCTTCAGCGACGACGACCTCGACGACTACTTCGCCATGATGGACTCGCCCGAGGTCCGGCGTTGGTTGCACACCCCGAGGGAATTCGACCGTGATGCTGCATGGGCACAGATGGCGGGACTCGCTGGCCACTGGGCGCTTCGTGGCACGGGGCTCTGGGCCCTCGAGGAGAGGGCGACCGGCCGGTTCGTGGGTAGAGCGGGCCTGTTCAACCCGGTCCGCGTCGACTGGCCGGGCGTCGAGGTCGGGTGGACCCTCGATCCGACCTTCTGGGGCAACGGGTTCGCAACCGAGGCAGGAATGGCAGCCCGGGACTACGCCTTCAGCGAACTCCGAGAGGATCGCCTCTATTCGTGCATTCTCACGGACAACCACCGCTCGCAGGCCGTAGCCCTTCGTCTGGGCTTCACGCTGCACGAGGAACGGGTCATGGCGTGGTTCCCCGGGGCACCCCACGGCATCTGGATGGGTGAGCGCCCCGAGGACGGAAACAGCTAGCCGACAACGACCGGGGTGCGGCCACCCTCGCCGTCCACGAGCAGCAGCTCGTCGCACTCGCCGGTCCGAACTTCGAGGCCCGTTGCGTCCCGGTGGGTGCCGGCGCGGCTTGCGAGCACCTCGCCGGATTCCGCCCAGGCGGAGAAGACGAACAGTTCGCCACTCGCCGGTCGTAGCAGCACCACCGTTGAGGGACCGTCGCAGGTTCCGTTGGCGGAGGTCCAGTCGCCGATCACGGCAACGTCACCGGGGCGTCCCACCTGGTAGCGCTGGCCGTCGAACTCGACGACCGGCCCGTCGGGGGCCAGCACGGGCCGGGTCTCCCTGTTGATGCCCACGCCGTAGAGCAGGGCGGCGACCGCAAGGGTGACCAGAAGCACCGGCCGGGCCCGAACGCGGGACAGGGACATCCTGGACTTGATGCGCAGGCGGAGGTCGTCGCCCGGAGTGTCGGTCGAAAGGTCGGGGGAGCGCTCGTCGAACTCGGCGCCGAGTTCCGCCAGGGTGCCCGAAAGGTCGATCACGTCGCCGTGTCGGCGTGGACGTAGCGTCCTTGCCAGACGCCGTCGGAATCGTCGTTCGTCGACGACGTCTGTTGCGGGCAGCAGGTCGAGGAGGCCGGCGAGCAGCAGCAGTAGCGCCCTCAGGTCCTCCTGCCGGACTTCAGCGGTGGCCTCCGTCGCACGGTCGAAGCCGCTCAGAAGGGGCCTGCCCTCTTCGTCCACGAGGACAGTGTCTGGTCGAAGGTCACGATGTGCGAAGCCGGCACGGTGCACCTCGCCGACGGTCCTGCCCAGCGCTGCACCCAGGTAGGCACATTCCGCGGCGCTCGCCGGGGTTCGTTCGCCCAACGTGGGTAGGTCGTCTCCGAGTCGGAGTGTCACGGTTCCACCGTCGCGGTGGAAGCCTTCGAGAGTGACTATGCCGGGGAACTGGAGGCGGCTCAGCACCTCCACCTGGTGTTCGACGCCGGCCACCTCCCGTGGGTCGGCGGTTCTGCGGGTGCTCATGACCGGTCCTCGTCGTCGGCCTCGGAGGAGGTGCCGAGGCTGCCGGGTGCAACCGGAATGAGGCCGCCCATGTCGATTCGGTCTGGGAGGCGGTCCAGGTGGCGCAGGAGGAGTCGTGCCAGGTGGGTTCCGTAGGCGGGTTCGGGGTCGGGACCGGGGTCGGGCAGGATGACTGTTCCCTCGGCGTCTTCGACGTGGTTGGAAACCGAGGCCTTCGACCTGCGGCGATCGGAGCGGCGGACCCGGTCGGGTGCATCTGTGAGACACAGCGGTAGAAGGCGGTCATCGGGAAGGCCCGCTTCGAGCAGGTTGGCGATCGTGCGGCCCAGGGCGGCTGCACCCTTACGACCGCTGCGCGTGCCGGTACGTCCCACCACCACGACGAGGTCGGCGAGGTCGCACACGACCTGTGCCGGCTCGCCCGGGGTGGAAGGCCCCGTCGGCTGCTCGTCCGGGGCCAGGTCGACATCGGGGTCCACGTCCACGACCGTGATGAGGTTGTGGCGACAGAGGTTGGCCAGGGTCGCCCGGAGGCTCGATCCACCGATGGTCGGCCAGTCCCGTCGTCGGCGGATTCCCGGGAGGAGGCGATACGGCAGGCCGACCGGGGCCACGAGGAAGCGGTCGAGTTCTTCGGCACCGGGGAGGCCGCCCCGATGTGCCTGGGTTGCCTCCTGGAGGGTCATAGGTGCGTCGTCGACCCCGTGGAGGAGGGCCTGGTCGGCCTCGAGGCAGGCGTCGACGAGGGTGACCGAGCCGCGCAGGCGTGGGTCTTCGGCGAGGCCGAAGGCGAGGCTTCGGGCGATGGTGGATGCACCCGTGCCGCCCGGTCCGGTTATGGCGACGAGTCGACCCGTCCACCTGTCCCCGGTCGTCCTGGTAGGCCCTCCGAACTCGAGTCGGTCGATGCGGCCGATCGGCCGGGCCTGCCGTTCGAGCGTGCGGGCGAATTCTGTTGGGTCGAGGTCGCTTTGAACCACGGCTGCTGCGCCGAGCCCGGTCCATCGTTCGACGTCACCACCGACGACCAGGACAGGGCAGGCTGCGGTTCGAGCCCGGCTGATGAGCTCACGGTCGAGACCCACGGTGCGGTGGTCTACGAGGAGGGCCGAGAAGGGACGACCGGAGGCGAGGCGATTGAGCAGATCGGCGATGCCGGCGCAGGGGAGGAACTCGTGGCCGGTGCCGAGGTCGGCGAGGCGGAGGTCGACGGTGGGCATCCAGGGTGGTGCTCCGGAGGCAAGACCCAGGAGCACGTAGCGGTGGGCACCTCCCGGGCCGGTGGACGGGGTCATCGTCGCGGCACGCTAGCCGTGCACCGCACCGGGTTCCGGAAGTCGGGGTGGGACGCTTGCACGGGTATGGAAAATGGTGGAAAGATCATGGGATGACAGAGATGACACCACAAAAACCGGAATGGCTCAACACCGCTGCGGCGGCGGAGATGCTCGGCATAACACCACGCACGCTCTACAAGCTCGTCGACCAGGGCAAGGTCCCCGGCTACCGGATGGGACGGGTCATCCGGTTCCGGCAGTCCGACATCCTCGAGGCCATCGAGGGTTTTCGCATCGAACCCGGTTCCCTCCAGCACCTGTACCAGGAAGGGCAGTGACCCGTCCGAACCGGCCCACCAGCCGGCCGGGGATTTCTCCTATGCCGATAGGGTAAATAGGTGGCCGGCGAAATGCGGCCATGCCAGATCCACCAGCCATCTCCCGCCCGAGGTCGTGTCCTGAAACGCTTCACCCCCGACGTCTCCGCCGCGCTTCCCGGGCCGGACTGGATGCGTGCCCGGCGTGCTGCTGCGGTCGCCGGCCTCGGCGATGTCGCACACCCGGATGTCGGCGAAGAGGTCTGGCGCTATTCCCGGATCGACGAACTGGACCTGGAGCGCTACCTGCCATCCTCGCAGCGGCCCGTTGCCAACACGGGTGTCGACGGCTTCATCGCCGATGACGCTGCAGCGACCGTCGTCCTTTGTGACGGTTGGATCCAGTCGGTCCACATCTCCGAGGCAGCGACCGAGGCCGATGTAGTCATCGGAACCGTTGCCGATCTCGTAAGCGGACCAGCGCTTCTGGGCGCTGTCCTCGAGGCACCGGTCGACCTGTTCGGCCACCTCAACCGTGCGTTCTGTCCCGAACCCCTCGCCGTGGTGGTTCCCGACGGGGTCCGGCTCGACGGGCCGGTCGTGGTCGTGAGCCATGTCGCCACCGAGGGCGTGGCGGCGTTCCCCCGACTGGTGGTCCACTGCGGTGTCGACGCCGAGGCCGCGGTGGTCGAGGTCCAGACCTCCGACGACGTCGGGGCCCTGGTGGCCCCGGTGCTCGAGGCGACCGTCGGCCGGGCGGGTCGACTGTGCCACGCCGTCCTGCAGGAACTCGGACAGCGGGTCTGGCAGATGGCCCACCAGGAGGTCCACGTCGGACAGGACGCCTCGGGTGAACTGTTCCACGCCGGGCTCGGTGGCGACTACGCGCGCACCCGAACCGACAGCCGGCTGCTGGGCCGGGGAGCCGAGTGCCGCATCACCGCCGCATACTTCGGGGACGGCACACAGGCGCTCGACTACCGCACCTTCCTCGACCACGCCGCCCCGGACACCGTCAGCGAACTCCTGTTCAAGGGTGCTGTCGACGATGCATCGCGCTCCGTCTACACCGGCCTCATCCGGGTCCGCCCAGAGGCCGTCCGGACCCGGGCCAACCAGACGAACCGCAACGTCAAGCTGTCGCCCGATGCATGGGCCGAGAGCGTGCCGAACCTCGAGATCGAGACCGACGACGTGATGTGCAGCCACGCCTCGACCATCTCACCGGTCGATGCGGACCAACGCTTCTACCTCGAGAGCCGTGGGGTGCCGACGATCGTGGCCGAGCGACTGCTGCTCGAGGGGTTCTTCTCCGAGGTGGTGGCGGCAGCGCCTGTGCCCTCAGTGGGGGATCGCCTCCAGAGGGGGCTCATCGAGAAACTGAACCGCCACTCGACGGTCGGCGCAAAGGGGGCGGTATGAACGAGGTGCGGGCCTGCGCACTCTCCGATCTCGCCGAGGCTGCCTCCCTCCGGGTGGAGATCGACGGATGTCCGGTCGCCTTGGTGCGGTTGGGCGACACCGTGCACGCCATCGGCGACACCTGCTCGCATGCCGAGGTGTCCCTGGCGGAGGGGATCGTCGATGCCGACGAGTGCGCCCTCGAATGCTGGAAGCACGGCAGCCTGTTCTCACTCGAGACCGGCGAGGCCCTGACCCTTCCGGCATCCCGGCCGGTGCCCGTGTACAGGGTGCGGATCGACGGCGAGGATGTTCTGGTCACGTTGCCAGGGGCGGACCGATGAGCGTTGAGCGCGTTCTCCGGATCGAGAGCCTGCGTGCATGCACCGCCGACACCGAGATCCTGAGGGGCATCGACCTGGAGGTCAGGCCCGGTGAGGTCCATGCCGTCATGGGGCCGAACGGCTCCGGCAAGTCGACGCTGTCGCACGTCCTGATGGGACGTCCCGGCTACGAGGTCACCGGTGGGTCGGTGACGCTCGACGGTGTCGACCTGCTCGGGTTGACCCCCTGGGAGCGGGCGCAGGCCGGCCTGTTCCTCTGTCTGCAACATCCGATCGAAGTGCCGGGCGTGAGCCTGGAAGCGCTGTTGACCGAGGCCGCCCGTGCCGGAGGTCGTGATCCGGATGCCGTGCGCGAGGCGCTTGCCACCGAGGCCGGGTCCCTGGGCATCGACGAGCGCCTCCTGGACCGGCCCCTGAACGTGGACCTCTCCGGCGGCGAGAAGAAGCGCAACGAGGCACTCCAACTCGGCGTGCTGGGGGCGCGCTATGCGGTTCTCGACGAGATCGACTCGGGCCTCGACGTCGATGCCCTGGCGACGGTGTCCCGCCGCATCCAGGAGGCCACCGACGAGGACGGCCTCGGCGTACTCGCCATCACGCACTTCGCCCGACTCCTCGAGGTGCTCGAACCGGATCGGATCCACGTGCTGTCACGTGGGACGATCCGGGTGACGGGCGGTCACGAGTTGGCGGAGCAACTCGAGGCGGAGGGCTATGCGGGCGTGCTCGGCGACGCTGCTACCGAAGAGTCCGAGACCCGGGTGGGCCTGCCCCACGCTGCCGGCTTCGGCGAAGATCCGTTCGCCTGATCCGGCACTCCGGACCATGGGACGCGATCTGCTCACCACCCGGGAACTCCAGGGGCTGGAGTCGTACCTGCCCGACTGGCTCTGCGACGGCACGTCGCTGGCCCGTGACTTCACGTTCGCCGACTTCGCCGAAGCGTTCCGGTTCATGGTTGCCGTGGCAGAGATCGCCGAGTCGCTCGGGCACCATCCCGACTGGTCGAACTCGTGGAATCAGGTTGCCGTGCTGCTCACGACGCACAGCGCAGGTGGGTTGACCGGACTGGATGTCGCCCTGGCAGGGCAGATCGACCTGCTCGTCGGGGAGGGCTTCTCCGGCTAGGACAGCGCCTCGCCGAGCGCCTGGTCGAAGGTGTTCCAGCCGAGGGTGGCGCACTTGATGCGGACCGGGAACTTCACGACGCCCCTCAGCGCCTCGAGGTCGCCGAGTCCTGAACTTCCGACCTGTTCGTCTGGGGGCGCATCCTCCCCTTCGAGTCCGTGTTCGTGGATCGACATCATCTGCTTGAACGAGCGGAGCGTGTCGCGGGCCTCGTCGACGGTCCGGCCGATGACGGCCGTCGTCATCATCGAGGCGGACGACTGGCTGATGGAGCAACCCTGGCCGCCGATTCGGACATCGGTGATCCTGTCGCCTTCCAACAGGACGTAGACCTTGACCTCGTCACCGCACAGGGGGTTGAAGCCCTCTGCCGCCAGGGCCGGCGGGGTCTCCAACTCGCCGCGGTTGCGGGGGTTCCGGTAGTGGTCGAGGATGACCTCCCTGTAGAGGTCTTCGAGTCCTGGCATGGGTAGGGGTCCTGGTGTCCTGGGATAGCTGATGGTGAACGTTGAGCAGGCTATGGGCGGTCGTGCTTCTAGAAGTCGAAGAACTGGGCGGCGTCGGCGAGGGCGTCGGCGAGGGCGTCGACGTCGGATTCGTCGTTGTAGAGGTAGAGCGAGGCACGTGAGGTGGAGGTGACACCCAACTCCCGCATGAGGGGCTTGGCGCAGTGGTGGCCGGCCCGGACACAGACCCCGTGCTGGTCGAGGACCTGGCTGAGGTCGTGGGCGTGGATGTCGCGCAGGCACATCGAGAGGATGCCGCTGCGGTGGGCGGCGTCGGTCGGCCCGTGGATGAGGAGGTCGTCACCGAAGCGGTCGCCGAGGGTGCCCAGCGCATAGTCGGTGAGCGACACCTCGTGCTTCCTGATGGCATCCATGCCCAGGCCCTCGAGGTAGTCGACGGCGGCACCGATGCCGATCATCTCGGCGATCGGCGGCGTGCCGGCCTCGAAGCGCCACGGCACCTCGTTGGGGGTGAACCCGTCCTGGCGGACGTCGAGGATCATCTCGCCCCCACCGAGGAACGGCGGCATGGCTTCGAGTAGATCTCGGCGCCCCCAGAGCACGCCGATGCCGGTCGGGCCACACATCTTGTGGCCGGTGAATGCCAGGAAGTCGCAGCCCAGTTCGGCCACGTCGGTCGCCATGTGGGGGACGTGCTGGCTGGCGTCGACGAGGCAGAGGGCGCCGACCGCATGGGCGGCATCGGCCAGTTGGCGGACCGGCGGGATGGCGCCAGTGACGTTCGAGACTGCGGTCACGGCGACCAGCCTCACGCCCTCGAGGAGTTGGTCGAGGTCGCTGAGGTCGAGGCGGCCGTCGTCGGTCAGCGGAATCCAGCGCACCTCGGTGCCCCGCTCCTCGGCCAACTGGTGCCAGGGAACGATGTTGGCGTGGTGCTCGAGGAGGCTCAGGAGCACGACGTCGCCCTCGACGAGGTTGGTGCGTCCCCACGAGTGGGCCACCAGGTTGATGGCCTCGGTGGCGTTCTTCGTGAACACGACCTCGTGCTCGTCGGTGGCGCCGATGAAGCGGGCAACCGAACGTCGCGCGTCTTCCGAGGCCGTCGTGGAGAGCTCGGCGATGTGGTAGGCGCCACGGTGGACGTTGGCGTTGATGGTCTCGTAGTAGGTGTCCATGGCGTCGAGCACTGCACGGGGCTTCTGGGAGGTGGCACCCGAGTCGAGGTAGACGATCGGGGTGCCGTGGACTTCGCGGCCCAGGAGGGGGAAGTCGGCCTTTACGGCCGCCACGTCGAGGTTCATGCGGAACCCCCGGGTCGGAACTCGGCGAAGCCGCCGGCCTCGAGTCGTTCGGCCAGGTCGGGACCACCGCGCTCGACCACGCGGCCGTCCATGAGGATGTGCACCACGTCGGGACGGAGGTAGTGGAGTAGGCGCCGATAGTGGGTGATGGTGACGATCCCCAGATCTGGCCGGTCGCTTCGGACCTCGGCGATGCCGTCGGCCACGATGCGCAGGGCGTCGATGTCGAGGCCCGAGTCGGTCTCGTCGAGGATCGCCATCTCGGGTTCGAGGATCGCCATCTGGAGGATTTCGTTGCGCTTCTTCTCGCCGCCGGAGAAGCCCTCGTTGAGGTAGCGGTCGGCGAACGACGGGTCCATGTCGAGCCGGTCCATCCAGTCCATGATCGCCAGGCGTAGTTCGAGCACCGACAGGTCGATGCCCCTGCGGGCCGACAGGGCCTGTCGCAGGAAGTTGATGACGGAGACGCCGGCCACCTCGAGGGGGTACTGGAAGGCGAGGAACAGCCCCGCCTTGCCGCGCACGTCGGTGGACCAGTCGGTGATGTCGTCGCCCTTGAAGCGGATGGCGCCCTTCGTGACGACGTACTCGGGGCTGCCGAGCAGGACCGCCGCCAGCGTGGACTTGCCGGAGCCGTTGGGCCCCATGAGTGCATGGACCTCGCCGGGCAGGACCACCAGGTCGACGCCGTGGAGGATCTCGACGCCCTCGGCACTCGAGGCATGGAGGTCCCGGACCTCGAACAAGGGTGGGGAGGATCCTGGAGGGGGCGCGTTCACATGCCTGAGTCTAGGGAACAGGGCGGATTAGCACTATGGCCGTAGTGGTAATAGGCGTGCCCACCGGTGGGAGCGACGCTCACCAGCCGCGGGCAACCCACTCGTCGAGGTGGGGGGACTCGTTGCCGATGAGGGTGTCCGAACCGTGGCCCGGCATCACGATCGTCTCAGGTGGAAGCGCAGCGAAGAACTTCCGGTCGATGGTCTGGATGAGCGTGTCGAAGTCGCCGCCCTCGAAGTGGGTGGCGCCGGCTCCTCCAGGGAACAACGTGTCGCCGACGAACACGATCGGCGAGCCCTCGAGGCGGAAGCTGATGCTGCCCGGGGTGTGCCCGGGGGTCTTGATGGTGTGCAGCCGAAGCCGGCCCACCTCGATCACCGACTCGTCCTCGAGCAGGTAGTCGTAGGCGTCGAGCATGTGGGCATCCTCGGTCGTGACCCCGACCTGGTAGCCGGCCTCGCGGACGGCGGGCACGGCACCTATGTGGTCCCAGTGGCCGTGGGTCTCGAGGACGGTGCGCACGCCGAGGGTTCGGCACAGTTCCAGGAGCTTGTCGTGCTCGTTGGCGGCGTCGATCAGCACGGCCTCGCCGGTGGCACGGCAGCGCAGCACGAACACGTTGTTGTCCCAGTCGCCGACCACGATGCGGTGGATCTCGGCCTGGGTGTCGCACCAGTGCATGGAGGTCCCGGCCACGCCGCTCTCGGCATGGTCGTCATGCCCGCAGGCATGCTGCTCGCCGGTGGGCACGGGGGTGGGGTCGTTGCTCATGTTCGCATCATGGCGCATCCAAGGGTGGATACCCGACTCCTGCGCCGGTTGTGGCCCATGCCCGCCGATCCCCGGTGTGGAGGCACCGGTTACCGGCTGGTAGAAACGGGACCACAACGGGCCCAGGCTCGATCTTCGGTCCAACCAACACGCGCCACCGAGACGGGAGCATCACGTGAACTTCGCCTTCAGCGAGGAACAGGAACAACTGCGGGAGTTCGTCCGCCAGTTCCTCGAGAACTACTCGTCGGAGACCACCGTCCGCGAGCTCATGGAGACCGACGAGGGATACGACCCCGAGACCTGGCAGATGATGGCCGAGCAGCTCGGCCTCCAGAGCCTGATCATCCCCGAGGAGCATGGTGGTCAGGGCTTCGGCTACGTCGAGCTCATCGTGGTCCTCGAGGAGATGGGCCGGGTGCTGCTGTGCGCCCCGTTCTTCTCGACGGTCATCCTCGCCGCCAACGCGCTCATCCACGCCGGTGACGACGAGGCGGCCGCCCGCGTGCTGCCCGGCATCGCCTCGGGCGAGACCATCGCCACGCTGGCCTTCACCGAAGAGAGCGGTCGCTGGGACGAGGAGGGCATCGCCATGGCGGCAACCGCTGACGGCGACGGCTGGACCCTTTCCGGCACCAAGATGTACGTCCTCGACGGACACCTCGCCGACGTCGTGCTGGTGGCAGCCCGCACGCCCGGCGGCGTCTCCCTTTTCGAGGTCGCCGGCGACGCCGATGGGCTCACCCGTACGGCGCTGGCAACCATGGACCTCACCCGCAAGCAGGCCCGCCTCGAGTTCGACAACGTGGCAGCGACGCTGGTCGGTACCGAGGGTGCCGGCTGGAGCGTGCTCGAACGGGTACTCGACCTGGCGGCCGTTGCGCTCGCCGCCGAACAGGTGGGCGGGGCCCAGGTGTGCCTCGACACCGCCGTCCAGTACGCCAAGGACCGCATCCAGTTCGGCCGTCCGATCGGCAGCTTCCAGGCCATCAAGCACAAGTGCGCAGACATGCTGCTCGAGGTCGAGTCGGCCAAGTCGGCCGCCTACTACGCCGGCTGGTGCGCCGCCGAGCTCAACGACGAACTGCCGTCGGTGGCCTCGCTGGCCAAGGCCTACTGCTCGGAGGCCTACTTCCACACGACCGCCGAGAACATCCAGATCCACGGCGGCATCGGCTTCACCTGGGAACACCCGGCCCACCTCTACTTCAAGCGGGCCAAGAGCTCAGAGTTGCTGTTCGGCGACCCGACCTACCACCGGGAGTTGCTCGCCCAGCGCATCGGAATCTGACTTCGGGGCGCCCCGCCGGCTGAGCGCCGCTCTGTCATGATCCATCCATGATCTGGGTCTTCGTCGCGGTCGGTGCACTGCTCGTCACTGCAATCTCACTGTTGGCCGTGGGTGGCGCCGTTCGTCGAACCGAGGGTCAACTCGTGCCGACCGTGCTCGAGGTCCCCGACGCCGTTGACTGGATCGCCGAACGGCTCCCGGAAGAGGCGGCAGCGGGGCTCACGCTCGACGACGTTTCGATGGTCCTCGCCTGGTGGCTCGAGTATGTCGATGCCCAGGGCCTGGTCTCTGAATACGGACAGGACCTCGGTGGCGCCGATGCCACCGGAACACCGATCGACGAGTCCGACGCTGTCGACCATGTTGTCGCCAGGGCTCTCGACGTGCCGGAGGAACAGGGCGGGGCGCTCGACCCGGTAGCGGTCGTGGTGGTACTCGACCTGTTCGGCATCTACCTGCGGGAGATGGGCGCCATCGGCGGGCCCGTCGAGGACCGGGGCTAGCGTCGACCCATGATCGACCGTTCAGCACCGGTCTTCGTGGCCGGCCATGGCGGCCTGGTTGGTTCTGCCATCCTGCGCCGCCTCGGGGACGAGGGCTTCACCGACCTGCGGACCGTGGCCAGGGACGAACTGGACCTCCGTGACCAGTCGTCGGTCGATGCCTGGTTCGAAGCCGAGCGGCCCCGCTACGTGCTCCTCGTCGCCGGAACGGTCGGGGGGATCCTCGCCAACAGCACCCGGCCCGCCGAGTTCCTCTACGACAACCTCATGATCCACGGCACCGTGGTGCACGCCAGCCACCGGGTCGGCGTCGAGAAGCTGTTGTACCTGGGGAGTTCCTGCATCTACCCGCGCCACGCCGAACAGCCCATCACCGAGGATGCCCTGCTGAGTGGCCCCCTCGAGCCCACCAACGAGGGCTATGCGCTGGCCAAGATCGCCGGGATCAAGCTCTGCGAGACCTACCGCCGCCAGTACGGCTGCGACTTCATATCAGCGATGCCCACCAACCTCTACGGCCCTGGCGACAACTTCGACCTCGAGGGCGGCCACGTGCTGCCGGCCCTGGTGCGACGGTTCCACGAGGCTGCCCTTGTCGGAATCGACACGGTGGAGGTGTGGGGTAGCGGTTCGCCGCGGCGCGAGTTCCTGCACGTCGACGACCTGGCCGATGCCTGCCTCCACCTCATGGACCACTACTCGGATGCCGGACACGTCAACGTCGGAACCGGCGTCGACGGCACCATCAGCGAGTTGGCCGAGGCGATCCGTGACCTCGTCCATCCGACCGCAAGCATCCGGTTCGACACATCCAAGCCCGACGGCATGCCCCGCAAGGTGCTCGACGTCTCGAAGTTGGAGGCACTGGGCTGGACGGCGAGCATTTCACTCGCAGAAGGACTCGCCTCCACCTACGACTGGTACCGAAACGCCCTCGAGGAGGGCACCGTCCGCCTCTGAAGGCCCCGCTTCGGCGAGGCGGGGCTACTCCTGCTTGGTCTTGCCCCTGGCCTTCTGTGCCTTCTTCCACTCCCTGACCGTGGCCAGGGCTTCGGGACTGTCGATGTCGGCCACGGACCGGGGGGTGCCATCGCCGAAGGGTCCTGCAACCTCTTCCCAGCCGTCCGGCGCCACGCCGAAGCGCTTGGCGAGGATCGCCACGAAGATCCTGGTCTTCTCCGGTCCGTAGCCGGGCAGCGATCGGAGGCGCTCGGCCACTTCGGTCGCAGGCGCGCCATCGGACCAGATGGACTCGGCGTCACCGCCATGGTCGTCGACGATCTTCTGGCACAACGCCTGGATGCGCTTCGCCATCGAGGCAGGGAAGCGGTGTATGGCCGGCTTCTCCCGACAGGCGGCCTCGAAGTGCTCAGGGTCCATGGTGGCGATCTCAGAGGGGTCGAGAGATCCCAATCGCCGGGTCAGGGTCTCGGGCCCACGAAACGCCCATTCCATGGGGACCTGCTGGTCGAGCAGCATGCCGATGAGCAGCGCCAGCGGGTCGGTGTTGACGAGGAGGTCGGCGTCGGGATCGCCGGTGACGGCAAGGGTGCCTGCAGTGTCAGGTGGGGCCACGGGCGGACCGTAGCAACCTGCGCTCAGTCCTCGCTGCCCACGCCCCGGCCGGGGAGAGGCACCGAGTCGTGGCGTCCGGGGTCGTCGATCTCGGTGTCGAGCCCATGGTGGGCGATTGCCTCGGTGACGACCGAGGGGTCGATCAAGCCCTCCTGGGCCAGGGCGTGGAGCACGGCGACGACGACGTGGCCGGTGTCGACCTCGAAGAAGCGGCGGAGGTCGGTTCGGGTGTCGCTGCGTCCGAATCCGTCGGTTCCGAGCATGTGGTACGGGCGGGGAACCCAACGGGCCACCTGTCCGGGAACCAACTTCACGAAGTCTGAGACGGCCACGACAGGTCCTTGCCCGCCGGCGAGGAGCCGGGTGACGAGCGGGACTTCGGGCGGCATGTCAGGGTGTAGGCGGTTGCGACGTTCGACGGCGAGGGCCTCCTCGCGCAGCCTCTTGTAGGAGGTGGCGCTCCAGAGGTCGACGCCGACCCCCCAGCGTTCGGCCAGCTCGTCGGCCGCCTCCCGGGCGGCGACCTGCGCCGGGCCGGAGAACAGCAGGGTCGCCGCAACCGGCTGGTCGGGGGCGTCGGCCCACTGGTAGAGGCCCCTGACGATGTCCGCAGGGGAGACGTGGTCGGGCCGGCCGGGCATCTCGTAGGCCTCGTTGTAGAGCGTCACGTAGTAGAAGACATCCTCGTTCCCGTGCGGGTCGTCGCTTCCGTACATGCGCTGGAGTCCCTCGTCGATGACGGCAGCCAACTCGTAGGCGAAGGCGGGGTCGAACGCCTGGCAGGCGGGCACGGCCGCCGCCAGCAGGAGGCTGTGGCCGTCCTGGTGCTGGAGCCCCTCGCCGGCCAGGGTCGTGCGACCGGCCGTGGCGCCCAGCATGAAGCCCCGTGCCCGTGAGTCGGCGGCCGACCAGATCGAGTCGCCCACCCGCTGGAAGCCGAACATCGAATAGAAGGTGAAGAACGGAACCATCGGAACGCCGAGGTTGGCGTAGCTGGTGCCGGCGGCGATGAAGCTCGACATGGAACCGCACTCCGTGATGCCCTCCTCGATGAGCTGCCCGTCGGTGCTCTCGCTGTAGGACAGCAGCAGTTCGTGGTCGACGGGCTCGTAGAGCTGGCCGAACGGGGCGTAGATGCCGAACTCCCTGAACAGGGAGTCCATGCCGAAGGTCCGGGCCTCGTCGGGGACGATCGGCACCACCCGTGGCCCGAACGCCTCGTCGCGCATCAGGTCGCGGAGCAGGTTGGTCATCGCCATCGTGGTGGACACCGCCCGGCCTTCGGAGCCCTTGGTCAGACCGGTGAATACGGAGGGATCGGGCAACGTGATCGGGCGCCGGTTGCGGATGCGACGCTTCGGGATCGAACCGCCGAGGGCACGACGCCGCTGGACCATGTACTGGTACTCGTCGCTGTCCTCGGCGGGCCGAAAGTAGGGAGCCCGGTCACCCTCGAGGAGTTCCTCGGGGATCTCCTCGGTGAGGTTGAGCCGTTCGCGCAGGGCCAGCAACTCGGCCTTGGTCATCTTCTTGATCTGGTGGGTGGCGTTGCGGGCCTCGAAGCCCTGGCCGAGGGTCCAGCCCTTGATGGTCTTGGCGAGGATGACCGTGGGGGCCTCGTTCTCCTCGGTGGCGGCCCGGAAGGCGGCGTAGACCTTCTGGTAGTCGTGGCCGCCGCGCGGCATCGCCTCGAGTTGTTCGTCGGAGAGGTGTTCGACCATGGCCCGGAGCCTCGGGTCGGGTCCGAAGAAGTTCTCGCGGATGTAGGCGCCTGACTCGATGGCAAGGCGCTGGTATTCGCCGTCGACGGTGGTGTTGAACTTGTTGAGCAGGATGCCGTCGACGTCCCGGTGGATCAACTCGTCCCACTCGGAGCCCCAGATGACCTTGATGACGTTCCAGCCGGCGCCACGGAACACTCCCTCGAGTTCCTGGATGACCTGACTGTTGCCACGCACCGGCCCGTCGAGGCGCTGCAGGTTGCAGTTGACGACCCAGATGAGGTTGCCGAGGCCGGAGCGTCCGGCCAGGGAGATGGCACCGAGGGTTTCGGGTTCGTCGCATTCGCCGTCACCGAGGAAGCTGAAGATGCGGTTGTCGGCGGTCTCGGCGATGTGTCGGTTCTGCAGGTACTTGTCGAACCTGGCGTGGTAGATGGAGTTGATCGGGCCGAGCCCCATCGACACGGTCGGGAACTCCCAGAAGTCGGGCATGAGGCGGGGGTGTGGATAGCTCGACAGGCCGCCGCCGCCGATCTCCATGCGGAAGCGGTCGAGGTGTGCCTCGTTCAGGCGGCGTTCGAGGAACGCCCGGGCGTAGACGCCGGGGGCGGCATGGCCCTGGTAGTAGATGTGATCACCGGGCTGGCCGTCGTCCTTGCCGCGGAAGAACCAGTTGAAGCCGACCTCGTAGAGCGAAGCCGATGAGGCGAACGTGGAGAGGTGCCCACCGATCCCGTCGGCGGTCTTGTTGGCGTTGATGACCATGGCTGCGGCATTCCAGCGGATGAACGCCCGGATGCGCCGCTCTATGAACTCGTCACCGGGGAACCAGGGCTGGTCCTCGGTGGCGATCGTGTTGACGTACGGGGTCCAGGTGGGCGGTGCGTTGCCGACGTTGAGTTCCCCGGCCCGTTCCATGAGCTTGGCCAGCATGAAGCGGGCCCGGCTGCGCCCGGATTGGTCGACGAGGGAATCGAACGAGTCCATCCATTCCTTGGTCTCCTCCGGGTCGCCGTCGGGGAGTTGGTGGGTGAAGCCGTCGATCACGGGGTTGATCATGGCATCTCGTCGGCTGGATTACTCCGGGTAGCCGGAATGATCTCCTGACGGGTAGGGGTTAGGGTCGCTTCCCGTGAGCCTCTTCGACGATGATTTTCTGGCCGACCCGGAAGCACCCGGGGGAGGCGCTCCTTCCGGGGAACCGGTCGCGGCCACGACCGTCTATACCGACGGCGCATGTTCGGGGAATCCCGGCCCGGGTGGTTGGGCGTGGGTGGTACCCGACGGAGCCTTCGCCGCCGGCTTCGAGGCTGGTACCACCAACCAGCGCATGGAGGTCACCGCTGCCCTGGAGGCACTGCGGGCCTTGGACGGACCGGTGCTGATCGTGAGTGACTCGACCTATGTCGTGCACTGTTTCCGGGACCACTGGTGGCGCAACTGGATCCGTCGTGGCTGGAAGAACAAGAACCGGCAGTCGATCGCCAACCGCGACCTCTGGGAGCCGCTCGTCGACCTGGTCCAGGACCGGGGGGACGTGACGTTCCAGTGGGTCAAGGGACACTCAGGTGACCGCTGGAACGACGAGGCCGACCGGCTCGCAGTCGAGGCGCTCTCGATTCGGGAGGGCTTCTCGGGTTGAAGCCCCGGCGGTCCCACTGACGGTTCAGCCTGCCTGAAAGGTCCTTCCGCCGAGCATGGTGCCCCATACGGGGACATCGCGGAGTTCCACGGGGTCCACGGCGAACGGGTCGGCCTCGAGGATCGCCAGGTCGGCGAACTTGTGCGGCGAGATGCTGCCGACCTCGTCGTCCATCTTGAGTTGGTGGGCGGCACCCACCGTGACGGCCCGCAATGCTTCGTCGACGCTTATGCGCTCGTCGGGCCCGAGGACATTGCCGGTGGCCGTCAGGCGGTTGACGGCCGCCCAAGCCACGTGAAGGCCGCCCAGCGGGGTGATCGGTGCGTCGGAGTGCATCGAGAGCGGTACGCCGAGGTCGAGGGCGGTGCGGGCCGAGTTCATGCGGCCGGCCCGGTCGGGGCCGACGGTCGATGCAGCGTGCTGGTCGCCCCAATACCAGGTGTGGTTGGAGAACAAGTTGGCGCACATGCCCAGTGCAGCGATCCGCCGGTACTGGTCGGGGGCGGTCAGCTGACAGTGCTGGACCGTGTGTCGATGGTCGACCCGGGGTGTCTCGCCGAGCAACCCCTCGACGGCGTCGAGGAAGACGTCGACGGCCTCGTCGCCGTTGCAATGGGCGTGGATGAGGAGCCCGGCCCGGTGATAGGGGCGGAGGACGTCGATGACCTGTTCGGGTGGGAGCAGCCAGAGGCCGTTGGGGGCACCGTTGACGTATCCGGGCCAGCGGAGGCGGGCTGTGTAGCCCTGGATGGAGCCGTCGATGATGAGCTTGACATGTCCGAAGCGGAGCTTGTCGCTGGAGTTGTCCCGGTTGGCGGCGACGGCGGCAGCGGCCTCGGCGAGCGTGTCGGGTGTTCCGGGAGCCGGCATGTGGAACACGGAGACCCGGGCGGGGAAGTCGTCGTGGTCGAAGACCTGCTGGTAGCGGGCGACCTCTGCCGCGTCGGTCGACTGCTGGTTGCCGAGGTCGGTAAGCGTGGTGGTGCCCGTGTTGCGGGCCTCGCTGCCGAAGTTCCACAGGGACTCGTGGGTCCTGATGTCGGCGAACATCCTGCGGAAGACTCTTCCGGCCAGCGCCATCGCTGCCGGCTCCTGGAGTTCGCCGATGGGGTCGCCGCGCCCGTCCTTCGGAACGCCGTCGACGTCGGTGTCGGCGTTGATGCCCTCTGTTGCCATCAGGGCCGTGTTGACGGTGGCCAGGTGGCCGCTGGCGTGGAAGACGAAGATCGGGCGGGTGGTGGAGACTCGGTCGAGGTGCTCGGCTACGAGTCGCTCACCGGTGAAGTAGATGGGATCGAGCCCCCAGGCGAGGAGGGGCTCATCCGGGTCGGCGGCGGTGGGGAGGCCGGCCTCCGCATCCCTGAGGCGATCGATGACCTCGGCGATCGTGGTGCAACCGGGCCACATGGTTCCGTCGGGTCCACGTCGGTCGTAGTAGCCGCAGTAGGTGTGGTGCCACATGCCGCCGGCCATGGCGTGGCAGTGCGCTTCGACGAGGCCGGGAATCAGGGTGAACCGCTCGAGCGAACCGTCGATGGTGGCGCCGTCGATGCGCAGCAGCTCGTCGACGCTGCCGACGGCGAGGAAGCGCCCGTTGCGCACGGCGACAGCATCGGCGGTGGGGCGGGACGGGTCGAAGGTGTGGATCGAAGCGGCCGGGTGGATCGTGGTGGTCATCGATGAAACCTACTGTCGGTGTCCTGCCGGGGATGAATGCATGCTGCCCAACGGGCGCGCCGTCAGATCCTCAACGCAGCAATCCGAGCCACTTGGCCAGGCCGGCGCGTGGGGTGCCGGGGAGTGCGATGGCCACGACTACTGCGTCGCCACCGTCCCAGGGTCCGTCGACGGTCACGGTGGCCGAGGATCCGCATACCTGGAGCACCGACCGGTCGTCGGGCCGGTCATCGATCCGCACCAGGCCCTTGGCGCGCGCTACGCCCAGGGGTCGCGTGGCCATCCAGGCTTCCACAGATGCCCGGGAGACCGGGGCGTCGAGGTATCGGACGATCGACACGTGGTCGGGTGGTGTGGAACGAGCGTCGTCGTTGCCCGTGGCAACGTGGTCGATTCGTAGCGGAGGCCCGAGAAGCACGGCAGCCGGCACTGGTGAGCGCACGACCATGGCGCCGGTGGTCGTTGCCAACCAGGCCGCGGTTTCGACCAACAGGTCCTCGTCGGCGAGATCGGTGCGGCTGATTACGACGAGGTCTGCACCGGCTACCTGGCGGACCACGGTCTCGCCCACGTAGCGGTCAGATGCCCGGTCGCGGATCGACAACGGGTCGACAAGGACGATGACGCCGTCCGGGGTGAAGCCGGGAATCTGGCCCCAGCGGGCCACTTGGCGGGGGTCGCCCACACCGCTGACCTCGACGACCACACGGTCGATTCGGTCTGCGAACCCCCGGACGGTTTCGAGCGTTTCGGCGAATCCCTCGACCATCGAACAGCAGATGCACCCGTTGGCCAGGGTGAGGATGTCGCCGGTGAGTGGCTTGCCGGAGTGTGGGTCCTCGCTGGAAGCCTCGAGGAGGCGTCCGTCGATGTCGACCTCGCCGAAGTCGTTGACCAGTATGGCGATGCGCTGACCCTGCGGATCGGACAACAGGGCGTTGAGAAGGGTCGTCTTGCCGGCGCCCAGGTAGCCGCCCACCACGGTGAGGGGAAGGCGCTGCGATGGGGAATTGCCGGAACCGTGGGCCTGCATCGGCCCAGTCTTGCGCAGGATGAGGCGGATGGGCGAGAGGCAACCGGGGGAACCTGTCCAGGGATTTCGGGATCAGCCACGACCTGCCTTTTCGTGGGACGTGAGTAGGCGTAGTGTGCGGGTATCCGAAGAGAGGAGGTGGTCCAGATCAACGGTGAACGACAGGGGACCTCGGAGGTGGTCGGCCGCTAGGTCGAGTGATCCGCCCGGCGAATTCCCGCCGGCCACCCCTGCACACCGACCGCCGGAAGACGGTCCCGTCCGGCAGACCAGGTCGTGTGCAGGTGAAGAAGCATTTGAGAAATGGTTTTTCATCGATTCCAGGCATGGGGGCGTGCGTTCGTACGCCCCCGTGTCGCGCCCACGGCGCCATTGCTTTCGGCCTTATCTCTGCCGGGCCGCGACTACTCTTCCCAGTCATGGACCGCCCGAAGCCCTTTGCCCATCACCGGTTCCTCGGGGACAAGCGCACCCAGCAGGTCTACGACCTCGATGAGGTCGTAGACGAGCACGCCATGGCCGTGGTGCTGGACGAGCTCATGTCCAGCGACGCCTTCCTCTGCTTCGGGCCTGACACCCTGGCCGAGGCCCGCAACCGCGGCTACCTGCTGCGCAGGGTCTAGGGCTTGTCGTCCGAGGGTTGACCGCCACGGGGCTTCCGGGGAGCCGGCGGTGTGAGTCGGGAACTCTCACCGGGAACACCGGGAGACTGCGCCCGCAACCGGCCCGACGAACCGCATGAGTTGTGGTTCGGTGCCCCCGGAGGAATCGAGAAGCCGGATCCGGAGATGTACCCACCGTGTGTGTTGGCGTGGGCCTGGGTCGGCGAGATCGGAGTGGACGCCCGGCTCGTATAGCGGGCGCAGTCCGGAAATCAGCCCCGGGTCTGTGCCCGAATGAGATTCAGCGCGCTGCCGGCGTGGAACCAGAGGACCTGGTCGTGTGAGTAGGTGTGCTGCGTGAGGATGCGCGTGCTCGTGCCGTCTTCGTGGGAGATGAGCACGTCGACCGGTGTGCCGGGGGCAAGGTCGGCGAGGCCGTTGATGGAAATCAGGTCTCGCTCACCAACCAATCCATAATCCGCCGGGTCGTCGAAGGTCAAGGGGAGGATCCCCTGCTTCTTGAGGTTGGTTTCGTGGATGCGGGCGAACGAGCGGGCGATCACGGCTCTGGCGCCCCGGAAGCGGGGCTCCATGGCGGCGTGCTCGCGTGACGAGCCCTCTCCCATGTTCTCGTCGCCGATGGCGACCCAGGCGATGCCGGCCTCGTGGTACCGCTTGGCGATCTCGGGGTAGGGGCGACGCTCGCCGTCGGTGACGTCGAGGCCGATGCCGACCTCGCCGCCGTGGGCGTTGACGGCACCCATGTAGACGTTGCCGGAGATGTTCTCGAGGTGACCGCGGTAGCGCAGCCAGGGGCCGGCCATCGAGATGTGGTCGGTGGTGCACTTGCCCCGGGCCTTGACCAGCACGGGCAGGTCGGTGAGGTCCTTGCCGTCCCAGGCCGGGAAGGGGGTGAGCATCTGCAGGCGGTCGCTGGTGGGGGACACCACGACCTCGATACCGCTGCCGTCGGGGGGTGGGGCCTGGAAGGTGTCGGCACCCGGGTCGAAGCCCTGCGCCGGGAGTTCCTCGCCGGGGCCGACGCTGAGGCGGACCTCTTCGCCGGCGTCGGAGAGGAGCGTGTCGTTGGCAGGATCGAAGTCGAGGCGACCTGCCAGCGTGAGGGCGATGACTGTCTCAGGGGAGGTCACGAAGGCGTGCGTGGTGGCGTAGCCGTCGTTGCGCTTCGGAAAGTTGCGGTTGTAGCTGGTGACGATCGAGTTGGGGACGCCATCTTCGACATCCTGCCGGTCCCACTGGCCGATGCAGGGGCCGCAGGCGTTGGCCAGCACCGTGGCGCCCAGTGCCTCGAAGTCGGCGAGTAGGCCGTCGCGTTCGATGGTGGCCCGCACCTGCTCGGAGCCGGGGGTGATGAGCAGCGGCACCTTGCAGGAGATGCCCTTGGATATGGCGTCGCGGGCGATGCCGGCCGCCCGGGTTATGTCCTCGTACGAGGAGTTGGTGCAGGAGCCGATCAGGCCGGCGCTGACCTCGAGCGGCCAGCCGTTGGCTCGGGCCTCGGCACCCAGGTCGGCGACGGGTCGGGCCAGGTCGGGGGTGTGGGGGCCGTTGATGTGCGGCGACAGGGTCGAGAGGTCGATCTCGATGACCTGGTCGAAATAGGTGCCGGGGTCCGCCTCGACCTCGTCGTCGGCCCGCAGGTGGTGGGCGACGGCATCGGCGGCATCGGCGACGGCCTCGCGGCCGGTGGCCCCGAGGTAGCGGCCGACGGCGTCGTCGTAGGCGAACAGCGACGTGGTGGCGCCGATCTCGGCACCCATGTTGCAGATGGTGCCCTTGCCGGTGGCGGAGAGGCTGCGGGCGCCGGGCCCGAAGTACTCGACGATGGCACCGGTGCCGCCCCTGACGGTGAGGATGTCGGCGACCTTGAGGATGACGTCCTTCGGTGCGGCCCAACCGTCGAGTTCGCCGGTGAGGTGGACGCCGATGAGGTTCGGCCACTTGAAGTTCCACGGGAAGCCGGTCATGACGTCGACGGCGTCGGCGCCGCCCACGCCGATGGCAACCATGCCGAGGCCTCCGGCGTTCGGGGTGTGGCTGTCGGTGCCGATCATCATCCCGCCGGGGAAGGCGTACTGCTCGAGTATGACCTGGTGGATGATGCCCGAGCCGGGCTTCCAGAAGCCGGCTCCGTACCGGGCGCATACGGACTTGAGGAAGTCGTAGACCTCGGCGTTGCCGTCGACGGCCGCCTGGAGGTCGAGCTTGGCGTCGTCGCGGGCCTGGATGAGGTGGTCGCAGTGCGTGGTGGTGGGGACCTGCACCTCGTCGAGGCCGGCGGTCATGAACTGCAGCCACGCCATCTGGGCGGTGGCGTCCTGCATGGCGACCCGGTCGGGCCGCATGTCGACGTACGACCCACCGCGCTCGAGGTCGGTGCTGGTCGGGTCGTCGAGGTGGTTGACGAGGATCTTCTCGGCCAGCGTCAGCGCACGCCCGAAGTGGGCCCGACCGGCGGCGATGCGTTCGTCAAGCGTGGAGTAGACGCCCTGGATGAGTTCGATCGGCGTAGAGGCGGCAACGGACATGGGGGGAAGGAACTCCTCTGTGGGACTGATGGCCGGGGCCAGGAGGCCGGGTCTGGGACGACGAGGCCTCTCCCCTGAGGCTACCGGCGGGGACCGGGGCCCGAAGGGGTCACAACTCCGGCCAGTGGCGTCTGCTGCGGCGGGAGCGCCGATCGCGGTCGCCCAGTGCCCAGACGCGGCGCCAGGCACCGATGTCGGGGCCGGTGAGGTCCGGCGACGTGCCGGCGTGGGCACGCACGCGGGCCTGCCACCAGTCGGAGGTGGCCTCGTCGGCCAGCGATGCGACCGCTGCCTCGAGGCGGGCGGCGAACGCCCGTGAGCTCTCGTCCTCGTCGGGCAGCAGGGGGTCGCCGAACGTGACCGTGGTGCGCGACGGCTGAGGCAACTTCTTCCCCTTGCGCAGGATCCGTCCAGTGCCCTGCAGGTGTACCGGCACGACCGGCACGTCGCAACGGTTCGCCAGGTAGGCGGCACCGCCCCGGAACGGCTGCCCCCACCCGTCGGGGCTGCGGCCCCCCTCCGGGAAGATCAGGAGGCTCCAGCCGTCGCCGATGAGGTCGGTGGCCAGCGACGCCGACCGGCGTCCCACCTTGGTGCGCTCGATCGGGATGGCGCCCATGGCCAGAGCGGCGATCGAGCCGCCTATCCGGGTGCGGAAGAAGTAGTCGGCGGCAGCCCCTACCACGAGGCGGTGTCGCCACGGCTCGGGCACGGTCGTAAGCAGGAGCGGGGTGTCTGCGTGGCTGTGGTGGTTGGCGGCGAAGATCACCGGCCCGTCCAGCCGTTCGAGCCGGTCGAGTCCCTTGACCGCCGGCGAGGCGAAGGCCGCCATGACCGGCCGCATCACGCCCTCGACCAGAGCCAGGCGGGCGACCCGGGCCGGTTGCGATCGGGCCCAGTCGGTGTCGAAGTCGGTGCCGGTGCGCCGAATGGGCGGTGGCGGCTCGACGCCGTTGGGCACCGGAGCGGCGCGCAGCGGGAAGCCCAGTCGGGCCACCCGTGAACGGGCCTTCGCCACCTGCAGTCGTACCTGGTTCATCGGCGCTTCCGCACCACCCGCGCCACGACACTCACGGCGATCAACTCACGTCCGCCATGAAGATCGGAGGGTTCTTGACGTGGGTGATGGTCGGCTGCGGGCCGACCACGTCGGTCGCCATCTCGAGGGCGTCCTGCAGGGTCGATGCCGGCTGGAACCCCATACGCCGTACGGCAGCGACGTCGCCGCCGACCACGATCACCCGCCCGAGGTGCTGCAGGGCGTGTGCCCCCCAGTACCACATGTAGAAGGGGTGGACGCCGTGGTAGGCGTAGGAGGTGCGGTAGAGGTGGATGTACCACTCGTCCTCGGCGAACTGCTTCTCCCACCTCTTCTCGATCTCGGCCGGGTCGGTGGTGTCGGCCAGGACCTGCTCGAAGAAGTCGATGTAGCTGGGGTGGTGTACGGGATGGAACTCCCACGGCGTGGGATGCCCCATGATCAGCACGCCGCCCTCCCGCACCAGCGGCTTCCCCCGGTACAGGTTGAAGAAGTAGCCCAGCCCGAGGCACATCACGAGGATCGGATTCATGATCGAGTTGACGTTGTAGGGGCAGATGTAGGGGAGCCCCATGGTGAGCACGTCGGTCTGCCCTTCGACGGGCACGAGGTGCTGTCGGTAGACGTTGGCGGTGGTCACCTCGTGGACGGCCTCGACCTCGCCGGCCTGCACCGACGTGAGTTCGTAGGGCGCCTGCCACGAGGAGAACGCCTTGCGCTTCGTCTTCGACGGCATGATCTTGAGGCCCTGTTGCATGCTGAGGAACGTCGCCCGGTCTCTGGCCGTCCATTCCCATTCGCGCTTCTGGAGCATCGACATGGGGCCTTCGCGGCCGAAGGTGTTGTTGTTGACGGTGGTCTCGATCTGGAAGATCCTGACGTCTGCGTCGCGCAGGACCTTGCCCATCCGCCAGTTGGATGCGTGCAGCGCCGAGTTGTCCTGGTCCATGAAGGAGCGGGAGTTCTCCATGGTGTGGACGTTGTGGTGGTGGCGCAGGCTGGTGTAGCCGGACAGGCCGGTGGCGGTGCTCTTGTGGCCGCCGTCCATGGCCACGAGGTTGATGTTGACGTAGACGACGAGGTCGCTCTCGGCGGCCCGCCTGTTGAACTGCACGTCTTCGCCGTGGGGGGTCTGGCCGAGGATGACCATGCCGTCGGGGTCCTCGGCATCGTGGTTGTAGAGCCGGCCCGATGGGGCGAAGGCGTCGTAGACGCGGTCGCCGACGGCGTGGCGCAGTTCGTCCTCGGTCATCCGCCGGTGGATGGCGAGCGCTGCGATGAGGTGCACGTCGTCGACGCCGGCCTCGGCGGCCAGGTCGAGGACCGCTTCGATGACCCGTTGGCGGATGTCGGGGCGTCGCATGGGTGGCAGGGGCAGCGAGATGTCGTCGAAGGCGATGGTGAGCTTCATGCCGGGTCGCAGCAGGGCCGGGAGCGGTTCGGAGTCGCCGAGTGGGTTCAGCAGCGCCTGGCGGATGGTGCCGTCGGGGTCGACGAGGCCCTCGAGCGGCTCGGCCGGGTAGATCACCCGTGTACGGTCCGCCGGCAACTTCTCGAGTCGGAAGCCTTCGCCGTGGTGGAACACGATCGGTGGGCTGGTGCGGTCTACGTCGAGGACGAAGCCGGGTCGGGGGGCGAGGTGGCCGTTGCTCACTTGCTCGTCTCCATGAGTGCTTCTCGTTCCCTTTCGTCGCGTAGGTCGAAGGCCACCTTGACGGCGCCTCGCCGGCCGGCGGCTGCGGCGTGTTCGAGCGCTTCGCGGTAGCGGTGGAGCGGGTAGGTGGCCGACACCAGGCGGCCCAGGTCGGCCGCCCGGACGAGTCCGGCAGCCAGGTCGAAGGTCCGGGCTGTGGTTCCGTCCGGCAGGGCCTCGGTGCCGTAGGTGTATGCGCCGACCAACTCGATCTCGCGGTGCCAGAGCGGGGTGAGTTCGAGGGTGACCGATGCCGGCATGCCGACGAGCACGATGCGTCCCCGGGGTCGGGTGACCGCGAGGGCATCGGTGATGCTGGCCGACGAGCCCACGCAGTCGATGACCATGTCGGTGCCACCACTGAGCCGATCCACGGCACCGTCGTCACCGGAGAGGCTGACGGCCCGGCTGCCTGTGGCCCGCCGCACCGCCCGGCGGATGCCGTCGGGTTCGACGACCAGGTCGGCGCCGAGTTCGGCGGCGAGCCGCCGCTGGCTGGGGTAACGGGCGGTGGCGACGATGGTCCGGGGGTTCGTAAGGGTGCGGAGGGCGGCGATCGTGAGCAGCCCGAGCGTGCCGGCCCCGAGCACCGTGACGACCGAGCCTTCGGTGATGCCGGCAACGAGGGCGGCGTGGACGGCGCAGGCTGTCGGCTCGACCATCACGGCCGCCTCGTCGCTGAACGAGTCGTCGACGGGGTGCAGTTGGCTGGGGTGGGCGGAGAAGGCGGTGGCCCAGCCGCCTCCCGTGTCGTGGCAGGAGCCGGTCTGGATACCGGGCTCGAGGTCGCCGAAGGTGGTGTGCTCGCAGTTGCCGAGGTGGCCGCCGGCGCACGGGTCGCATGTGGGGGTCAGGTTGCGGCTGACGCAGCCCAGCACCGGCTCGAGCACAACCCGGGTGCCGTCGTCGAGGTCGCCCACCACCTCGTGGCCGGGCACGAACGGGAACGACACCAGCGGTTCGAAGTAGCGGGCCGACCTGCCGTCGATGGTGGCGAGGTCCGATCCGCAGATGCCCGACAGCCGGGGCCGGACCCGCACCCAGTCGGGACCGGGGGTGGCCGGTGGCTCGAGGTCGGCGAGTCGCAGCGGACCGACCGCTGCACCGCCGCCGGGTGTGAGGCTTCCGGCCAGGCGCGCTGCGGCGAAGCGGGGAACGTTCCGGCGGAACTGCAGTGCCTTCATCGAATTGCGGTCTGTGGCGGGGCGAGGGGCAGGAGCCTCCGGGTCATGCCCGGCGACTTGCGGAAGTCCTCGACCAGCCAGCCGCGCTTGCGGGCGATCGAGGCGAGGCGGGTCTCGGGATTGACGGCGACGGGAAAGCCGACGGCCTCGAGCATCGGGAGGTCGCTGGCCGAGTCGGCGTAGGCGATCGACTCGCGGAGGTCGTAGCCGTGTTCGTCGGCGAGGTCGGCCAGCGCCTGGTAGCGGGCCTCGCCGGTGGGGGGCACCGAGGTGAGTTGTCCGTCGTAGGTGACGCCGTCGTTGCCGAGTTGGGCGCACACCACGTCGTCGAAGAGGGGCCTGAGTGGTTCGACAACGAAGTCGAGGGCGCCGGTGATGAGCACGGTGCGGTGTCCGAGTGCCCTGTGTTCGCGAACCCGTCGGATGGCGGCGGGGAACGACCTGGCGAGCAGCAGTTCGTTGACGTGCTCGAGGGAATCCTCGGCGATCTGGTCGACTGGGGCCCCTTCGTAGCGGCGGTAGAAGTAGCGCAGGAAGTCGCTGCGGTCGAGGCGGTCGAGGGCCAGCAGGCGGGGGGCCTCGGCGACGGTCCGCAGCACGAAGCGGGCCCGGTCGCGCTTGCCGAGGTGGCGGCTCGCCAGCCACGAGTACGAGGCCACGACGTTGGAGGCGATGAGGGTGTTTTCGAGGTCGAAGGCTGCGAGGTGCCGGTCGGAGGACAGGATCTGGGAGCGCAGCCGTTCGGAGCGACTCTGTCCGCCTCGGCTCGGCGGGCGCATTGGTGCACGAGCGGCCTTGACCACCGACGGGAGGTGCACCTCGGGCACGTAGCGGTCCCAGTCGATGCCCCGTGGGTCGAAGCAGAACGCAGCCCGGTCGTCGTCGTCGAGGTGGCCCCACAGGGTGAGGAGCCGTTCCAGGCCGTAGACGGCTTCGCACTCCGCATAGGCGCCGTAGAGATCGACGTAGCCCATGGCCCGGTCGACGAGTTCGCGCTTCTCCTCGAGGCGGGCGGCCGTCATGGCGTGTCGGCCCCGTACGGGCAGCACGTCGAAGGCCTTGTGCGCCCTGTCGAGCATGGAGCCGGCGCGTTCGAGCTGCTGCTTGACACGCCCCCGTCCGGGGAACGACCACTGCGGTACGGAGATGGGTTGGCCGTGTTCGTCGTAGATGGGGTGTTCTGTGAACCACTCGCGTACAAGGTCGACGAGCTTCCCGTAGCGCAGCGGGTTCTCCGCCCCGGAGGCCACCTGGACGATGTCGCCACCCGGTGGCGCGTCGGGATCGGGGCCGCGTGCGGCCACAGCGCAGATGGCGGCGACGACGAAGTCGACGGGGATGACGTCGACGGTGCCCTCGGGGACGCCCGGGAACTCCTTGAGCAGGCCGCGGGCATACGAGACGATGACTGGTTCGGCCATGCGAAAGCCGCGGATCCAGCCGGGGACGGGTTCGGCCAGGGCCGATTCGATGATCGAGGGGCGCACGATGCTGATGGGCACGTCGCCGGCGGATTCGGTCAGGGCGACCTCGCCGAGGGCCTTGGTGTAGGCGTAGGCGTCGGGGAAGCCGAGCGACGAGGCACGGGAGCGGCCGGCCTCGGCCATGCGGTCCTCGACCCAGCGGGTTCGGAGCAGTTCGGTCTTGGCTGACAGAGCGGGGACTCCGGCGGCTCCGAGTTCCTTGTGGGCGTCGTTGCGGAACCCGGCCAACTTCTCGGGGGTGCGGCTGGCGGTCTCGGTCTCGGATCGTATGCGACGGGCGCTGTCGACCTCGGACCGCCAGTCGACGTCGACGAAGAACGGGCTCTGGTTGACGGGCTCCTCGGCCGCTGCGCCCCGGCGGCTGCCGGCCACGTAACACGTCGAAACGGCGACGAGGTGGGGGGTTATGCCGAGGCCCCTGAGTGTCTCGACGATTCGCACTGAGCCCAGCAGGTTGATCTCGACGGCCTGGTCGAGTGGCGAGTCGAAGCTGACGATCGCCGCGGAATGGATGAACAGGTCGCAGCCGGAGAGGGCGGCACGGCCCTCGTCGTCCAGGCCGAGGCCGTCATCGGTGACGTCACCGGCGACGGCGGTGATCCGTCGGGCTGCCATCTCCTCGAAGGCCTCCTTGCCGAGTTCGGACCGGAGGCGGTCGAAGGCGTCGTTGTGGAGGATGTCGCGACTGACCCGACGTTCGGCACCGCGTCGGCCGGGTCGCACGATGAGGACCAGTTCGCAGTCGGGGACGCTGCGGAGGATCCGTTCGACGAGTGCGGTGCCGAGGAAGCCGGTGCTTCCGGTGATGGCGATGCGGCGCCCGGCGAGCGATTCGGCGATCATGGCCTTCTTTCTACCAGATGGTCAGGGGACTTACCAGATGGTCAGGAAAAGGACTACGGTGCAGGCATGCCTGATACGACGACCATCCGGGACACGGTGCGCGACACCGTGCGCGGCGCCGGTCGCTCCTCTGGAAGGGGCGCCGAGACCCGGGAGCGCATCCTCGACGCCGCCCTCGAGTCGTTCGGCACGATCGGCTACGACGGCACGTCGCTCGACGACCTGGCGGCCGGCCTCGGGATCCGCAAGCAGACGATCCTCTACCACTACGTCAGCAAGCGGGGCCTGCTGGGCGCCGTCGTGGACCGCAGCGCCGCCGACCTCAACGTCGCACTCCTCGAGGTACTCGAGGGCGAGGCCACCGACTGGGAGCGGGTGGAGGCCCTGGTGCGCTCCGTATTCCGTGTGGCGCTCGAACAGCCGCTGCTGATGGGCCTGCTGCGCGAGGTGTCCCGACCGGGATCGCCGGCGGCGCCCCGCCTCAAGGGCGCCATGGGGCCCCTCATGGACCGGGCACAGGCGTGGATGGAGCGCGAAATGGACGCCGGCCGGATGCGCCGCACCGACGCCCAGTTGGTCCTGATCAGCGCCTACTCGACTGTCGTGGGCCTCGCCACCGAGATCGAGGTCCTGCGCGCCGCCGGCCTCGAGCCGACGATGCGTACCGTGGCGACCCGTCGCCGTGAGCTCCTGCGGTTCCTGCGCTCCTCCCTCGACCCCCAACGCTGAGCAGAAGGTCGGATCCCTGGCGACAGCGCCTCAGCGGCGGGTGTTGCGGCGCCTGCGGCCGTGGCGCTCGACGGCGAGGTCGACCAGGCGGTCGACGAGGGCCGGGTACGACAGGCCCGCCTTCTGCCAGAGCCGGGGATACATCGATATCGGGGTGAAGCCCGGGACCGTGTTGACCTCGTTGAGGATCGGGCCCCGGCCGTCGTCGGCCAGAAAGAAGTCGACCCTCGCCATGCCCGAGCAGCGCAGCGCCACGAAGGCGCGTGCGGCGAGTTCCTGGAAGCGGACTGCGATCTCCGGGTCGAGGTCCGGGTCGTCGAGCAGTTCGGCGGAGTCGGTCTCGTACTTGTCGGCGTAGTCGTAGAACTCGGCGCCGGGACGGATCTCGCCTGGACCCGAAACCTGCGGCACCCGGTCACCGAGCACCGCCAACTCGATCTCGCGGCCGGAGATCGCCTCCTCGACGATGATCCACTCGTCGTAGGAGGCGGCGGTCGCCAGGGCCGCTTCGAGGGTGGCGGCGTTGGTGGCCTTCGACACTCCGATCGACGATCCCAGGTTGGCGGGCTTGACGAACACGATCGGGCCCAGGTCGGTGAGCAGCGAGTCGAGGAGGACGTCGAGGGACTCGGTGCCGGTGGCGCCGAGGTCGTGGGCGTGGAGGCCCCGGTAGCGGGCCTGGGGCAGGTCGTGCTGGGCGAGCACCTCCTTGGCGGCCAGCTTGTCCATCGCCAGCGACGAGCTCAACACACCGGCGCCCACGTACGGCACGTCGGCCAGCTCGAGCAGGCCCTGGACAGTGCCGTCCTCTCCCAGCGGTCCGTGCAGCAGGGGGAACACGACCACGGGTCCGGCGGCCGACAGCTCGGCGAGGCGGGGGAGTGGATCCCAGGCGGGTCCGGTCGGGTCGAGTGCCTCGGGCAGGTCGCCGGCGGCGTGGGCGGCGGTTGCGGCCTCGGCCAGGGACCAGCGACCGTCGGTGTCGATGCCCACCGGGATGATGTCGTAGTGGTCGGCATCGACGGCTGCGAGCACGTGGCGTGCCGACACACAGGAGACATCGTGCTCGGCGCTGCGTCCTCCGAACAGGAGGACGAGCGTGCGCCGGTCCTGGGCGCCATCGGAACCATTCGGCATGGGCAGATCGTACGGCCGGGCCGCCTGGGCAAGGTGGCACCTCCGGCGGGTCCCGGGCTGGGAGACTCACCCCATGCGATTTCAGGCCTCGCAGGTGGCCACCGCCATTGGCGGCGAACTCGTCGGGGCCGACGTCTGGTTCGACGGCGCCACCCAGGACTCGCGTGTGGTCACGCCCGGATGCCTGTTCGTGCCGATCGTCGCCGAGCGCGACGGCCACGAGTTCATCGCAGCGGCCCTCGATGCCGGTGCCGTCGGCTACCTGACTGAGAGAGAGCCCGGTCCTGGTACGGCGATACGGGTGGCGGACACCGGTGCCGCCCTCCTTGCCCTTGGTGCTTCAGCCCGTGGCTCGCTGCCGGGGCCGGTCGTCGGCATCACCGGCTCGGTCGGCAAGACATCGGTCAAGGACCTGACCCGGTCTGTGCTTGTCCGCCGGGGTCCGGTCCACGCCAGCCACCGGTCCTTCAACAACGAGATCGGCGTGCCGCTGACGCTTCTCGGCGCACAGGAAGATGCAGCAATCGTGGTCGAGATCGGCGCCCGCCATGTCGGCGACATCGCCACACTGTGCGAGGTGGCCCGCCCGGACATCGGCGTGCTGACCACGGTGGCCGTCGCCCACACCGGCGGGTTCGGCTCGGTCGAGGCCGTGGCACGGACCAAGGGCGAACTGTTCGACGCCCTGCCGCCCGACGGCTGTGCGGTGGTCAACGCCGACGTTCCCGAGGTCGTAGCAGAGGCGTCCCGCGCTCGCTCCCGGGTCCTCACGTTCGGCGACGTCGGCGAGATCAGGGCCCGCGACATCATGCTCGACGACGACCTGCGGGCCTCGTTCCGCCTGGAGTCGCCGTGGGGCCGGACCGAGGTGCGGCTGTCGGTCCACGGTGCCCACATGGTTCCCAACGCCCTCGCTGCTGCGGCCGTGGGCCTGGTGCTCGACATGCCCCTCGCCGACGTGGCGGTCGGCCTTGCCGAGGGCGACGCCTCACCGTGGCGCATGGCGCTCGGCACGACGCCGTCGGGCCTGCGGGTCCTCAACGACGCCTACAACGCCAACCCGGCCTCGACGGTGGCGGCGCTCGACTCCCTGGCCGCCCTGACGGTCGCCGGTCGACGGGTGGCGGTGCTGGGAATCATGGCCGAACTGGGGGAGCAGGCGGTCGACGAGCACCTGGCCATCGCACGGCGGACCGTCGACCTGGGCATCGAGTTGGTGGCCGTCGGCACCGACCTCTATGGCATCGAGCCCATGGCAGATGTCGATGCTGCCCATGCGGCGCTCGACCTCGGCGCCGACGACGCCGTGCTGGTCAAGGGCAGCCGGGTGGTCGGCCTGGAGGTGCTCGCCGAACGACTCCTTGGCCGGTGACCGGCGGGTTGGCCGTCGCCTGAGCCCGGGTCAGTGGGGGTCGAAGGGAAGTTCGTCAGGGGCCAGCGGGGTGTTCGACCGGTTCCACACGGCCAACTGTTCCGCATCGCATTCCCGGCAGAGGTGTACGACCTGCATCGACTGGATCGACAGTTGCGTGCCCCGCGACTTGTCGACGATCGAGCGCAGGGCGGCCCGTACGTCCTCGGAGCCGCAGGTGGGGCAGCGGGGCGTGAGGTCGCGTTCCCACACCAGCCTGCAGGCACCGCACGTGACGGTGATGGTCTCGTTGCCAGGGCCACCCCGCCGGTCGCCCGACAGGTCCTCGTCCTCGCCGCAGCCCGGGCACTCGATCACGCTCACCGGGAGCAACCGTAGCCACGCTCGAAGGGTTGCCGGGTGCCGACCGGTCCCGACCACCACCGCACGTTCGGCCTGCCACAGCACGCCCCTGCCGGACGGATCCCTGCTGCATACCGTTCCCCGGTCCGCCTCCACCACCCGGACCTGGCCACCGACCCGGCAGAGCATCGCCGGTCCGAGCGTCGCATGGCGGCCATCAACGGTGCCTGGCACGTTCTGGGCGATCCGGCCCGTCGAACGGAGTACGACCTCACCCTGCGGCCACCGCCGTCACGGCCGGCGCCGGAGCCCGAGTACCGCTCTGAGGCCTTCCGGGGCTGAGGGTCAGGAAACGGTCAACTGGCCCTTCATGCCGGCTTCGAGGTGGCCGGGCAGGGCACAGATGAACTGGTAGCGGCCGGCGTCAGCGATGGTGAACGTCACCGAGCCACTCTCGTCGGGTCCGAGGTTGATGGCAGTGCCCGGGATCTCCAGGTCCTCGCTGTACTCGTCCATAGCGCTGATCACGTTCCCCGCCTTGAGGATCGAGAACGAATGGTCGACTACGCCGTCGTTGTCCAGGTTGACCGTGAACTCCTGTCCTGCCTTGATCGAGAAGTCGCCAGGCTCGAAGACGAACTCGGTTCCCTTGATGCTCAGGGAGGAACCTGAGACGACCGGGGAGGTCGATGTGCCGTCGTCGCCGCCTCCTCCGCCGCAGGCGGTGGTGAGCAGAGCCACCAACGTCAGCAGCGAAGTGGCAAGTAGGGGCTTGGGGGTCTTGTGCTTCAACTTGGGTTCCTTCGGGAGAGGTCTGGTCTCAGAACGCGCTGGTCTCGTCTTCCGACCGGGCGATGCCATCACTCTGGGGCCCCGGTCCGGCATCGCTTAGGGCCAAAGGTCCTGACGTGCCCTCGATGTCGCCCAGGCTTCGCAGAACCCACCGGGCCATCAACAGGGTCAGGCCGAAGGCGGGGCCGATCATGAGGGTCGGAGGCACCGCCAGCGCCCAGTCGGTGCGCCTCGGGGTGACATCCAAGGAGATGACGCCGTCCGGGTGAAGGCTGCACAACACGGTCACGGAGGCCTCCAGCGTGACCTCGGTGACCCTGTCATAGGGGGCGAACCATGCTCCGATGAAGTGGTCGGCCCGGTCGCGATTGTCGAGGACCAGGACATCGCCGCTGCGGAAGCTCCAGTTGGCCGGCAGGTCCAGCGGGTTCCCGCCGTTGGCGATCAGTTCGGCGGTGCCCGCTGGAATCACGAGTTCCCGGCGGCTAGGTGCCCTATCCGGTCCGGCGAAGATCCAGAGGGCGACCATGCACACGAGAAGTGTTGCTGCGGTGGCGCCACCGACGGTCAGGAGGGCGTCGCGGATCGTCGACCTGCTCATCGGATGCCTGCCATGGGCCGGAACGGGCCGACGGTTGCGGGCCTGCGCCCGGTCATGAACCGCCGAAGAGGTAGAGCGTGGGGTAGATGGCAACCCACATGAGGTCCACGAAGTGCCAGTACTTGACCACGCCCTCCACCGGCCAGTGGTCGTCGGGCCCGTAGTGTCCCATGCGCCCGAGGTTGGCGACAACGGCCAGGGCCAGGATCCCGGTGAGCACGTGGAAGGCGTGGAGGCCGATCAGCATGAAGAAGGCGCTGCCGTAGATCGTGCCGGCTGGGAAGTAGGTCAGTGCCTCGTTGAACTCGATGCCGACGCCGACCAGGAACAGCAGTCCCAACACGATGGTGGTGAGCAGTTCGCGTTGGAACAGTCGGCGGTCGTCGTGGGCGATGGCGGTCTCGGCCCGGTAGGCGCTGATGCTCGAGAGCAGCAGGAGCAGGGTCAGCAGGAGGGCCAGGTCCTGGTTCAGGTGCTCCGGCTGGTCGGTGCCCGATACGACGAAGCGGGACGAGATGAAGGCGGAGAACAGGAATGTCTCGGAGGCGAGGAACAGCCAGAGGCCGAACCGGTTGGCCCGTGGCCGGTACGTGGCCTCGGCCCGCTCATGGATCGCCTCGGGGGTGGTGGTGATGGCCATCAGACGTGCTCCCGGTCCCCGGCCCGCAGGTCGCTGGCATGCATGAAGACCTCGAGGATGAGGCCGCCCTTGGCTGCGATGAAGGGCAGCAGCCACAGGGTGGGGGCGTCGATCCTGACGGCGACCAGGTACTCGAGGAGTGTGAGGACGGCCAGCCCCGCAGCGGTGAGCCAGCCCCGGCGGATGAGTCCCGCCCTGCCGAATGTGCCGTGGGCCTGCTCAGCCATCGTGGTCTCCGTTCCGGTCTTCGGCTTGTTCCCGAGTAGTGGTCACGCCGACGAACTCGGCATGTCGCGAACCGGCCGTCCCGTACACGTAGGGGTGGTCCACCACCCTCGGTTGGCCGGAGAAGTTGTGTTCCGGCGGGGGAGAGGAGACCTGCCATTCGAGGGTGCTCGCGTTCCAGGGGTTGGGGCCGGCCACAGGGCCGCGGCGGGCACCTGAGACCAGTATGTAGACCAGCAGCAGGAAGCTGGCCCCCAGCAGGAAGGAGGAGATCGACGAGAACAGGTTCGCTCCTTCGAGTTGCTCCGGGTAGTCGGCGATGCGCCGGTTCATGCCGTTGGTGCCCAGCCAGAACTGGGGGAGGAAGGTGATCTGGAAGCCCACCGTGAGCCAGAGGGCGAACACAATGCCGAGGCGGTCGTTGATCATCCGCCCGGTGATCTTGGGGAACCAGAAGAAGATGCCGGCCAGGAAGGCGAAGAGCATCCCGCCCATGATCGTGTAGTGGAAGTGGGCTACGACGAAGTACGTGTCGTGGAGCTGCACGTCGGTTGCCACGTCGGCGAGGAAGATGCCCGTCACGCCGCCCATCAGGAACTGGAAGACCCAGATCATGGCGAACAGCAGTGGGGTCTTCATCCAGAGCCTGCCCTGCCAGAGGGTGGCCACTGCCGATAGGAAGATCACTCCGGTGGGAACGGAGATCATCTCGGTGGCGAACATGAACGGGCCGTGCAGGTAGGTGGCCATGCCGCTGGTGAACATGTGGTGGGCCCAGACGATGACGCTCAAGCCGGCGATGGTCAACAGCGAGACCACTACCGCCTTGTAGGCGAAGAGGGGCTTGCGGGCCATGTGGGTGATCACCTCGAGCACCACGCCGAAGGCGGGGAGCACCATGACGTATACGGCGGGATGCGAGTAGAACCAGAACAGGTGCTGGTAGAGCAGGGGATCGCCGCCGGCCCCGCCATCGAAGAACACCGTGCCCGCCACCCTGTCCATTGCGATCAGGACCAGCGAGGCGGCGAAGAACTGGGTGACGAGGAGGCTCAGTACCGAAGCGGAGAATGCTGCCCACACGAAGATGGGAAGGCGTCCCCACGTCATGCCGGGGGCCCGCATGGTCACGATGGTGGTGACCACGTTGAGGCCGCCGAGGATCGATGAGAGGCCGAAGGTGGTCACCGCCAGGACGAACAGGATCTGGCCGCTGTTGTTGATCACGCTCAGGGGCGGGTAGGCGGTCCATCCGGTATCGAAGCTGCCGAGCGTCGGCGCGGCCAGCAACCCGATCGCCACCGGGGGGATGAGCCAGAAGGTCACGGCGTTGAGGCGGGGGAATGCCATGTCGTCGGCGCCGATCATGATCGGCACCAGGTAGTTGCCGAACGATCCGAGTATGGCAGCCACGGCGACTGCGATCATGAGGATGCCGTGCATGCTCATGACCTGGTTGTAGCGGTCGGCGGAGAGGATGCCCTCGCCCGCCTGGGCCAACTCGAGGCGCATCACCATTGCGGCGACGCCGCCGAGCAGCAGCACCACCAGGAACGTCACCATGTACTGGATGCCGATGACCTTGTGGTCGGTCGAGAACCCCAGATACCTCTTCCAGCCGGTCACCTCCAGTTCACTTGCGGGTCGTCCGAACCATTCTCGGACCCATGTGTCGCCCATCCCGATGCCGAACAGCCAGCCGATGAGGCCGACCACATAGCCGAAGACCACGCACACCTCGTCGCCCAGGGACCCGCCGCGGACCAGCCAGGTGAGCGTGGCACCGACCAGGTAGCCGAGGATGCCGAAGATGACGGCCCGGAGGAGTTGTCGCATTGCTGGTCAGGCTCCTTCTGCGAGGTCGGTCAACCAGGCATCGAACTCATCGGCTTCCAGGACCGTGACCGGCATGGCCATGTTCGAGTGGCCCAGACCACAGATCTCGGCGCACTGCACCCTCAGGTTGAAGTCGTCGTCGAAGGAACCGGCCCCCTCCGGGGTCACGTAGAGGTGGGTGGTGCGACCCGGGACGGCGTCGATCTTCACGCGAAATGCCGGGATCCAGAAGGAGTGGAGGATGTCCAACGCGGTGATGTCGAAGCGGACCCGCTGGTCGGCGGGGAGGTACAGCTGGTTCCAGGTCTCTGCGCCGTCCGGATAGGTGACCTTCCAGGACCAGCGTTGTGCCTGAACCTCGACGACCAGGTCGGCGCTGGGTTCCCCCCGCAGTTCGGCGAGCCCGATGAAGCCGGGGTTGACCGTGACCATGAGCGCCAGCGTGAGGGTGGAGGCCAGCCAGAGCCGTACCACCCTGCGGTTGGTGTGGACGGGAGGACCGTCCTCGGTCGGCACGCCGTCGACCTGTACGCGAAAGCGCAGCAGGCTCACGAGCAGGGCGGCGGCCACTCCGGCGAAGATGGGGACGGAGAGTGCCAACAGGAGGATGTAGGCCTCGTCGACGACGTCCGCCTCGTGGGCCCATCGGGCGGGAAGCAGGTCCAGGCCCAGGGCCAGGAACTCGCCGATGGCGGTCAGCAGGACCCAGAGGGCACCGAACCAGATCCAGTCCGTTCGGCGTCTATTCACGCGGTCTATCCACGGCTGGGTCCCCCGGGGTCGTGTTCAGCGGCGCCGGGCGCCCCGCTGCCGAAATCGAAGATATGGGAAGCCGCTACGGCATGGACAGGGACCAACGTCCCTGTTTTCGACGGTGCCTCCCGCAGCGGCAGAGTCCACCCTGCGGGTCGCTTCTTCCGGCTCAGGAGACTGTCGTCAGTTCAGTGGCGTCGAACTCGGGTACCGGTGGTGGCGAGAGGTTGCGGAGGTGGGGGAATACCCCGTCCCGCATCAACTCCATGGACCGCAGCACCTTGTCGTTGTCGAGGCCGCCGAGGCGGGTCCAGCAAAGCAACTCGGTCATCCCGTACACCTGCTGTGCTTCGGTCAGGCGTTCGACCACGTAGTCGGGTGACCCGCAGATCGTGTAGCCGGCTTCGGTGAGCGTGTCGAAGTCGACGGCTGCAGCCAGGTCGCGAAAGGCGTTGTACATCTCGTAGCTCTTCACCGGCTTGTCGCCCTCGACGGAGACGTACTTGGCGATGGTGTTGAAGTACCACTCACAGGCTTCGCGGTACTCCGCTTCGGCCTGTTCCTTCGTGTCGGCCACGTAGACCATCATCAGGCAGCCGACCTGGCGATCGTTCGGATCGTGCCCGGCCCGGATGAGGCCGCGGTAGTAGTCGCGCCTTCGTTCGATGGCCAGGTCGGGGGTGAGGCCGAAGACGCTGCCCATCAGCAGGTTGTGGCCGTAGGCGCCGGCCATCTCGAAGGTCTCCTGGGACAGGCAGGCCATCCACATGGGTGGCCCCTGCCGCTGCAGTGGGCTGGGGCGGACCGGGACGTCGGTGAAGTCGTAGAACTCGCCGTGGAAGTCGACGACGCCGTCGTTCCAGGCCATCCGGATGATGTCGACGCACTCCTCGAAGCGCTTGCGGGTCGTCGTCTGGTCGATGCCGTAGCGCTGGAACTCGAGGGGCTGGTATCCCCGGCCCATGCCGAATTCGACCCGACCATCGCTGAGCAGGTCCAGGAACGCATAGTCCTCGGCTACCCGCAGAGGGTGGTTCATGGGCAGGATCACGACACCTGTGCCGAGGCGGATCTGCTTGGTGACCGAGGCCACCGCTGCCAGGCTGAGGGCCGGAGATGCGCAGTAGCCGTATTCGGTGAAGTGGTGCTCGGCAGGCCAGATGGAGTCGAAGCCGTACTCCTCGGCGGCGACCATCAACTCCAGTTGTTCCGTGACCACCTGGTGTTCCGACTTCTCGATCGGGTTCTCGAACAGGTGGAGCATTCCGAAGCGCATGTCCTGACCTCCTGCCCCGGGGGGGCTACAACGGATCGTGTGCCGACTGGTGGCGGCCACCGGCCGGACGGGTTCAGTTCAGCGCCGTGGACGTTGGGGCGGTAGGGCACTAGGTCCCATCCGGGACCAATGCCCCTAGTGGTCGGTTCCCGTACGGGGGACCCTTGTGGGTCACAACCCACCCGTGTCTTCACCGAGGTCCGCACATGCAGATGAACGTCCAGCCGATTCCGTCCGTCTCCGAACGAGTCAACGAGGTCCGGAGCCTGACCGCCGACATCGTCAACAGGGAGATCCTCCCCAACGAGAACATGATCTGGGCGGACCACCGTCGCAGCGGCCTCTCCGAGGGCGACCGGGAGCAGGCCCGTTCGCTGCGTGCCGGGATCAGGCGGAAGGTGCGCGAGGCGGGCCTGTGGGCGCCCCACCTGCCCGAGGAGTACGGGGGAGCGGGCCTGGACTTCCTGGAACTGGCCTACATGAAGGAGGTGCTCGCCTATGCCTCCGGTGCCGCAGCGCTGTTCGGCGTGGCGGCACCGAACTCGGGGAACCAGTCGATCCTCGTTCGCTACGGCACCGAGGAGCAGAAGCAGAAGTGGCTGATGCCGCTCATCGAGGGGCGTATGGAGTCGGGCTTCTCGATGACCGAACCCGACCAACCGGGTTCGGACCCACGTTCACTTCGGACGACGGCCCGGCGGGACGGCGATTCCTGGGTGGTCAACGGCCACAAGTGGTTCACCTCCAACGGTCTGGCGGCGGACTTCTTCATCGTGATGTGCCGTACGGACGAAGGGGACGGTGGTGGCGACCGGAATTCGAGGATGACCCAGATCATCGTGCCCGCCGATTCCCCCGGGTTGGAGATCCTGCGCGGAATCAGCGTCTGGGGGCGGCCCAGCGACCACTGCGAGATCGTGTACGAGAACGTGCGTGTGCCGCTCGAGAACCAACTGGGCGAAACCGGACAGGGCCACCAGGCGGCCCAGGACCGCCTGGGGGCCGGTCGCGTCTACCACTGCATGAACTCGATCGGGCAGATGTGGCGTGCCTTCGACCTGATGGTGGAGCGCGCCGCCAACCGACAGGTACACGGTGGCCTGCTCGAGTCGAAGCAGTTCGTCCAGGGATTCATCGCCGACTCGTACATGGACATCCAGGCGTCCCGGTTGATGACCATCCACTGTGCCGAGAAGATGCAGGACGGGGCGTTTCCGAGGACCGACATCTCGGCCATCAAGGTGTTCGTGCCCGCTGCCTACCAGCGGGTCGTCGACCGGGCGATACAGGTGTGGGGGGCGGCCGGCATCACCGACGACCTGCCGCTGGCGACCATGTTCCAGGCGGCCCGGTCGCTTCGGATCGTCGACGGCCCGGACGAGGTCCATCGGATCCTCGTGGCCAAGAACGTGCTGGGAGCCTGCCGCGGCGGCGGTTCCTGGGATTTCGGGAATTGAGCCTGCCGTAAGCGAGCCTGTGGCGGGAGGTCAGGTGGCGGCGACGGCCGACCCGTCGGGGGCGGTTTCGAGGAACCATTCCGTCAGGTCCGGGTACAGCTCGGCGACCTCGTCCACACGGTGGCTGCGGGGGCACCTGACCCTCATCTCCATGCCGCACCCGGGGCATGACCACTCGTCGCCGGTGGTCCGTTCACGCCACAGCGGTGATCCACAGGTGCGACACCGGTCCTGCCACACGTTGCAGTCGATCGAAGCCAGCCGTTTCGAGCTGAGCGGGCAGCCGGCGCCGTAGCAGACCGGCCAGTCGGGGTCGGGAAGGATCGCCCAGACGGGGCACTTGCCGACGCAGTCACCACAGTCGTCGCAGGTGAGGGGGTTGATTATGAACAGCCCGAGGAAGGTGTCGGTCTTCCTGAGGGCGTCCCTCGGGCAGGCGAACTCGCAGGCTCCGCAGCCGATGCACTCCTCTTCCAGGACCAGATGGCTCACAAGACGCGCCTCACGAAACGCGCCTCACGATCCGGTCAGCGAGCCTGCCGTGACGTCCTGGGGGTGGAAGGGTCGGAGCGAACCCAGGCAGCCGTTGCAGGTCCAGGGAGCGACGTTGACGGTGTCGGCCGTGCTCTTGAGGGCGTAGCGCTCACCGTCCCACTCCCAGTAGCCGTAGGGGAGGTCGAGCACTCGGTCGAGTGGCTCACCACAGTGGGGACAGGGCATGGCTTCCATCATCGGTCCTTTCGGTCGGTGGTCCCGGTAGATCGTCTCGGTTGATTGCCTCAGGCTGGGGCCGGAGCCAACTGGGCGGCGCCGTCGAGGAACTGCTGGATGGTCTGGTTGAAGCGGAAGAAGCGGTCGACGCCCATCGGGTCGTCGCCCCGTGCCCGGATGCGGTCGCCGACGAGGGTGAGGCTGTTGACCGTGGATCGCCCTGTGGCCCGACCGTTGGCGACTATGTCGTCGAACATCTCCGACCATGCGCCGATGTCACCTGTGAGCCAGCAGTCGCAGTCGGCCTCCTCGCCGTCACCGAGGGGCGCTACCCCGGTGCAGCCCAGGTCCTCGAAACGCAGTCGGATCCGGAGGTCGTCACCTCCTGTGCCGGTCAGGACCACCCCGAGTGTGAGGTCCACCTCGCCGAGGCCCTCGTATGTCTCCGGGTGTGCGTTCATGAGGTCGGCCAGCTCCTGGTAGAAGGACAGGTCGCCTACGTTGCACATGGTCGCGCTGTTCGCCATTGTCGGTTCCTCCCGGTCAGACGCCGCTCTTGTCGAACTGGTTCAGGTCGATGCCGAGGGCCTCCAGAGGCAACTGGGTCCTGTCGATCCTGTTCAGCCCTGCCCTCTCGCACCTGGCCAGGTACGAGGTGAAGATCTTGGTGGCCAGCATCGACTGCATTGGGAAGCCCCTGTCCTCGACGTGTTCGGTGCCGCCGGCCAGGAGTACGGCCAAGGCCGAGGAGAGGTCGGGTTGGGTGCCGAACTCCAGGAATACCTTCTCCCCGTGGTCGAGGGCCTCGTGGATCTCATCGGCCACGTCGGGATCGCCGGCGATGGCCTGGCGGATGTGCATTGTGCCGTAGGCGACGTGGCGGGCCTCGTCCTGCATGGAGAGCCTGAAGATCTTCTTCTCGACATGTGTCGGGGCGATCAACTCGCCCTGGCGGAACACGTCAAGGATGAAGCCCTCCCCCAGGAGGTGCAGCAGGGCGGATGCCTGGGTGTAGGTCTTGGCTTCGAGGATGCTGCGCAGCAGGCTCTCGGAGCCTGCACGGGACAGCAGCAGGCCGCCACCGTTGGCGAGGGCCCTCTTTCGGAACACGTCGCTGTGGCGGGCCTCGTCCATTATCTGGGTCGCCAGGAACATCTTGGCCTCGAGGAAGTGGTGGTTCATGCGCCACATCCACTTGGCCGGCAGGTCGGTGGCGATCATCTCGATCTCGGTGAGCACCGTGCAGAGCTGGCACATGGCGTGTTCGATGTCGGGGGGGAGTTCCTGCAACTCGTTCCAGGGGATGTCCCTGGTGGCGGACCACTGTCTGGCGACAGCCTCCTCGTAGAGTTCGATCACGTTGTCGGCCCAGACCTGGGACTTGTGGTTGAGGATGTAGCCCATGTCGGGGGTGTCCTCGTCGATGTCCGCCCCTCGGGGTGCCATCGAGCGGAACGGGGGATCGTCCAACACCTCGCCGTAGGCGCCGATGGCGATGTCCATCATGGTCAGGCCCCGGGGGCCCGGTACGGGCCGCATGCCCCACTCGGACTTCGCTCCCCGCAACCATGCCCAGTCGAGGGGTTGTCCCATCGGGGTCATCTCCGGGAGGTTCCGGGTGGTCTCGTCAGTGGCAAGTGCCATTGTGCTGCTCCTCGTTCGCCCGCATCCCCTTCTGGATAACGGTCGTTATCGACGTTTAGACCAGTAGGCATCGGATTCATGGCAACCGGGTAGGGCATTAGGTCCCGAAATGGCAGGTCCTGGCAGGAGTGCATGTATGGTCGGACCCCGAAACGAGGCAGACGGGAGGAGAAGCAGGTGGATCCGGAAGCCAGGAAGACCGCCCTGCGTGCAATCAACTACGGGTTGTACGTCCTTACCGCCACCGATGGCGAGAACTACGGCGCGGGTGGCGCGAACTGGCTCACACAGGCCTCATTCGACCCGCCCCTCGTAGTTGCAGGCGTCAAGGCCGACAGCGGGTCAGCGTCGATCATCGAATCGACCGGAGGTTTCGCCGTGAACGTCCTGGGGGCTGACCAGTTGGACATCGGCAAGGCCTTCTTCCGGTCCACCTCTGTGGAGGGAGACCTGATCAACGGCCACCGGTTCGAACCCGGTCCGGCCACCGGCTCACCCCTTCTGGTGGAGTGTGCCTACTGGTTCGAGGCCCGGGTGACCGACACCGTGAGGCGCGGCGACCACACGGTCTTCGTGGCAGAGGTGGTCGAGGCCGGGGTCCGCGACGACTCGATGGTGCCACTGCTGCTCCGCGACACCGGAATGAACTACGGCGGCTGACGGCGCCTACTCGGGGAGCCGGATCAGGAGCGGGCAGCTCGGTAGGAGAGCCATGTGCCCTCCTCGAAGTCGTAGAGCTTGCAGGTCCGGGTGCCCTCGACGAACTCGCGGATGCGCAACTTGCGGTCGATCGTGCGGTCGGGGAAGGCATCCCTGATGGCCCCGGCTGCCTCGGACAGGTGGTAGCAGGGGATGCGCATGTCGACATGGTGGGGGGTGTGCAGGAAGATCCAGTGGAAGAAGACGTCCATCACCCGGGGGATCCGCAGGATGGTGGTGCCGTCGAGTTGTCCCTTCACCTTGGTCCAGCCGCGCCGGGTGTACCAGCGGATGTCCGGTGAGATGTGGTGCACGTAGACCGTCCAGCCGATCAGGAACGTGAACAGCAGGAACGGGATCAAGAGCAGCTTGGTGATCATCCAGGCTGCCCCCGGGACGTCGCCCGAGCCCAGGCCGCCAAGGAATCCGGCACCGGTGGTCGCAGCCAGTAGTGCCAGGTAGAGCATGATGCGGTCGCGTCGGATGGCGGCTACCCACTTGGCTGGCGGTTCCCGGTAGCGGATCATCTTGTTCCACCACACCTCGCGCAGGTAGTAGGGCAGCGGTCCCAGGGCCGACCATTCGACACGGTGGCGTAGTCGTCCCAGCGACCCCATGGCCTGGTACTGCTCGACGGTGACCGGATGCCACACGAAGTCCATGCCCTGTCGGACGGTGTGCCCGTGGTGGATGCGGTTGTGGCCGAGTACCCAGGCCTCGTAGATGTGGAACGACGGGATCAGGAGCAGGTGTCCGATCACCGAGTTGAGGCGGTTGTCGTCGGTGAGGACCCCGTGGGCGGCGTCGTGGCCCAGCACGAACAACGCTGCGACCGTGAGGCCGGCCAGCATCAGCAGCGGCAGGGTGAGCCACCAGGCCGGGCTCAACACCAGGCCCGTGAGCACGAGTGCGTACAGGAGGAGGTCGCGGCCGACCAGGCGGAGACCCCGAGCGGTGGACCGCTGCCGACAGGACGCCGGTACGACGTCGATGACCTCTTTGAGGGTCAGGGCCGGTACTTCCTGCGTCTGTGGCATTGGCCTCGGGTGGAGGTGGATGGGGGGCGTTCGACTGCCGACTCCAACGATATGGCAATTCGGTCGGGGAGAGACGACAGGCTGCAGGGTCGAGGCCTGGCCGATCGCACACGTGGCGAGCCTGCCCGTCCCGCTGGAGGCCCGCCGGCTCCCTGTGGCACACTCCTAGGTCTACCGGATGTCGTGGTTTGGCGTCCGGCCGCAGAGCACGGACAGGGGTGTCCGGCAGAACGGGGGACGACCGGTGGCCGAGCAGTACTTCCTGGGGACCGAGACATCAGAGCGGTACCCGCTCTGGACGCGGGCCAACGTCGGAGAGGTGTTCCCCGACCCGGTGGCCATGAGTTCGTTCGACTTCGCCTTCTACAACGCCGACGGGATCCGCATGTCCGAACTGGGGTGGCGCGACGCCTATGCGCGGATCGGTGCGTTCACCGAGGACGAGTTCGATCCCGACAACACCGTGATCCTCGGCGTCTTCGGCGGCTACGCCTACCTGAACGCCTCCGTGATGCGCATCTTCGGTGAGCGGGCTCCCGGCCTTTCCGCTGCGGCCATCGATGCACAGTTCTTCGGGACCCAGCCCGGCATTCCCGACTACGAGCCCCACCCCGAAGACGCCAGCCCGGAGGCCGAGGCCCGCATCGGGGCCACCTTCGGCTGGGTGCTCACCACCGACGGCCTGCCCGAGGTGCTGGCCGACGAGGAGATGGTCGATGCACTGCGGGCCGACCGTCCGGACTTCGGGGCAATGGGGGACGTAGAACTCCTGGACTGGGCCGAACGGATCCTGGACGAACACTTCCGGCACCTGTTCAGCCAACACCTGTTCGTCACCTCGCTGGCCACGCTCCCGGCAGGGATAGTCACCGACGTCTGTGCGGCATTGGGTCGGCCACAGGACGCGCTCAAGTTGCTGGCGGGCCTGGGCGACGTGGCGTCGGCGGCGCCGTCCCTGGCCATGTGGGACCTGGGTCGACGGGTTGCGGTCGTTGACTCCCTTGTTGAGGCCTTCGACGTCGGCCTCGACGGTCTCGAGGGCCGCCTGCGTGCACTGGATGACGAAGGTGCCAGAGGGTTCGTCGAGGCCTTCGACGAGTTCCTCTACGCCTACGGCTGCCGGGGGCCCAACGAATGGGAGACCAGTTGCCCGACCTGGGAGACAGAGCCGAACCTGGCCCTGGCGGCCATCGACCGCATGCGCCTCTCGCCGGAGAGTGCGGATCCCGTCGGCCGCCAGGCAGGGATGGCCGTCGAACGTGAGCGTCTCGGTACCGAGATGGTCGGGATGCTGGCCGCCGATCCCGAGACCCAGGGCCAGTTCGGGGCGGCACTCGGGTCGGCCGGGATCTTCATGCCGGGTCGGGAGCGCACCAAGACCAACTGCATCAAGCTCGTCCACGAGGCGCGTATGGCCTATCTGGAGTTCGGCCGTCGCATGGTCGAGCAGGGGGTGTTCCCCGAGGTGACCAGCTTCGCCATGGTGACGTTCGCCGAGGGTCGAGATCTGCTCGACGATCCCACCGGCTGGCGTGAGGTGATCGAGGAGCGCCAGGCCGTCTTCGACGAGGTCCGGGAACTCCAGGAGCCGTTCGTGATCGTCGGCGATCCGCCGCCACTCTCCACGTGGCCGCGCCGCGATGCCATCCAGGTCGATCCGGTGGGGGTCGGCGAGTCCATCCAGGGTGTGCCCGGCTGTCCGGGCGTGTCGCAGGGGCGGGCCCGTGTGATCCTCGACAGCCACGACCCGACGGACCTCGAGCCCGGCGACGTCCTCGTGGCGCCGCTGACCGACCCGTCGTGGACGCCGCTGTTCGTGCCGGCCGCCGGGGTGGTCGTCGATGTGGGCGCCCCGCTCAGCCACGCCATCATCGTGAGCCGCGAGTTGGGCATCCCGTGCGTGGTGTCGGCCATCGACGCCACCAAGCGGATTCCCGACGGCGCGCTGGTAGAGGTGAACGGCGAGACCGGGGTGGTCACGGTCCTCGAGGTGTAGCCGCCCTGCCCCTGATGTCTCATCGGGGTGCAACTGGTGGCCGAGCCGGGGATACCCTCCTCGCCCGACGGACCGTTAGCTCAGTTGGCTAGAGCGCCCGCCTCACACGCGGGAGGTCACTGGTTCGAGTCCAGTACGGTCCACGCTCCTGCCTGTCCAGGCAGCAGGAATCCGCCTGCCGATTCGCGGCGGAGCGTCGATTCGGTCAACTGTCGCGTCGCAGGGTCGCCTCGAGGGCATCCCGGTTCCCGAACCCTGAGGTTCCGGCACCCCTTCGAAGCACCGCCAGCGGGTCCTGGAGGTCGCCGACGTAGCCGAGGGCGTAGGCGCCCATGTTCCAGCCGAGCAGGCGCAGCAGGTCGTCGTCGAGCTCCCGGGCGACCTCGGGAGGCACGGCCAGGTACTGGTTCTCCTCCTGGCGCAGCCACGACAGGTTGTAGGTGAGGTTCACGCCGGCGCGCACGGAGTCGCTGTGGTTCGCACCGCCTCCGTGGTAGACGCTCCCGGTGTAGACCAGAACCGAGCCGCGGGTCATCTCCGCCGGGATGGTGTCGTCCTGGCTGAACTGCAGGCGGTCCTCGGCGTGGTTGCTGCCCGGGACGACCCGGGTGGCGCCGTTCTCCTCGGTGAAGTCGGTCAGCGCCCAGATGGTGTTGCACTGCACTTCGTATCCGGCGGGGAAGGAGAAGAAGTCGAACGCCCACTGGTCGCGGTGGATCGGCTGCGTCGACTGGCCGGGACCGATAGAGATCACCTGCGTGAGGTGTACCTGGTAGCCGGTGGCGTGGCCGAGGTGCCGGTCGCAGGTCCCGAGCACCAGGGGGTGCACGAGCATCTCCCGGGCGGCTGCCGAGCGGGCGACGAGGGCCCCGGTGCGACGGGTGGAGTGCCCTGCGAAGTCGTCGGGTCCGGGTGCGGTGGCCTCGACGAAGGGGGCGATCTCGGCTTCGAAGCGGTCCAGCAGGGCCTGGTCGGCGAGGTCGTCGACGATCACGGCTCCGTGTTCGGACAGGGCTTCCGCCACGGCGTCCGGCCCGTCGGTCGGCGAGAGGTGTGTGAGGGTGGCGGCGTTCATCGGGTCCTTCCGTTCAGGAGAGCCGAACCAGGATCGTGCCGGCCAGGCTCGTCCACCCCAGGCGGTGGACGAGCCGACTGTAGGCGCTCGGCAGGAACCGCAGGTTGGGGGTGAAGTACGGGAAGAAGATGTTCGGCAGTTCGATCATGCGGGCCTCCAACCGTTCGAACCCGGCGGTTTCGGCCAACCTGCCCAGCCGGCGCAGCGTGTTGGCCCGGTAGGCGATGGCATGGTGGTAGTCGTCGTCGGATCTGAGGAGCCGCAGCAGGGGTCGCTGGATGTGCAGGCGTGCTGCGATCGCTGCGCTGAGTCCGAAGTAGTGGTGCCGGTTGGGGGTCAGCAGGAAGAGGCTGCCCCCGGGCCGGACGACGCTACGGGCGGCGCTCAGGAAGGCCAGCGGCTCCCTGAGGTGCTCGACGACGTAGCAGGCGGTGGCGGTGTCGAACGGCTCCACCCGGCCACCGGCGGCGAACTCCTCGGCGGTGACCTGCCGGGCGTCGTCGAGGTGCGGGTTGGAGAGAACGGCCTCCTCGGGGTCTATGCCGGTGATCGTGTCGGCAACGGTCCGAAGTCGAGCCCCGTACGGGCTGTCGATGCCGCTCCCGGCGCCGAGGTCGAGCAGCCGCGAGGTCGGGTGCTCACCCACCCAGGCGATGAGCGACCCGTACTGGTCGGCCGTGGGGCCGAGGAGAACCGGTGCATCGGCGACCAGCGCCATCAGGCGTCCTACCGGCCCGGTTGGACGACGAGGAGGGTGCCGCCGGTCAGGATGACGGTGGCGGTCCTCTCGGTCATGATGTTCGAGAGGCCGACGGCGACGCCGGGCGACATCGTGGCTTCGGCCAGACGCCAGCGCAGGCCGGTGGTGGTAACGCCGGTGGTCGGGCCGCCGACGGCGAGGAGGCTGACCACGTCACCCGGCTCACCGTCGATCTCGAGGTGGTCCCGGACGATCCAGGCCCTGGCGGCGTCGATCCGTAGGTCGATGCGCAGGTCGGACCAGCGGTCGCCGGCTCCGGCCAACAGGATCCCGAGGGCATGGTCGAGGCGCCCCGATGCCGAACCGACGATGGTGGCCGATGCGGCTCCGGCGTCAAGCGCCGTGGCCAGTGCCAGTTCCAGGTCGGTGTCGTCCTTGTCGGTCGGGTGGCGCTCGATGCGCGTGTCCGCCGCCTCGAGGCCGGCCAGCGTGCCGGGATCGATCGAGTCGAGGTCGCCGACGACCACGTCGACGTGCAGTCCCAGGGCTATGGCATGTTCGGCACCCTGGTCTGCGGCGACGACGAGGTCGGCGGCGGGCAGGTCGGTGATCCCGTCGGGCGGGTTGCCGCCGGCGACCACGAGGGCGTGCCGGATGGTCACGAGCCCGGAGCCACGCGGACCGTCCAGCGGCCGGCAGCGGTGTCCAGTCGGAGGTCCAGTCCGTAGCAGTCCGACAGGGCCTCGTCTGTCAACACCTCGTCGATTGGCCCGACGGCGGCGACCCGTCCGTCGGCCAGCATCAGGCAGTGGGTGAAGCCGGGCGGGATCTCCTCGACGTGGTGGGTGACGAGGGCCATCGGCGGGGTGTCGGGCTCGGCGGCGAGGCCGGCGAGGGTGCCGACCAGGTCCTCGCGGCCTCCGAGGTCGAGGGCGGCCGTCGGCTCGTCGAGCAGCAGGATCCCGGGGTCGGTCATGAGCGTGCGGGCCAGCAGCACCCGCTGCCGCTCGCCCGACGAGAGCGTGCCGAAGGCGTGGTCGGCCCGATCGCCGCACCCCACCTGTGTGAGCAGTTCCCGTGCCCTTTGGCGGTCGGCGTCGTCGTAGTCGTGCCACCAGGGCTCGAGGGCTCCGAAGCGGGCTGTCATGACCACATCGGCGGCGTCGATGCCGGGCCGCAACGAGTCGGCCAGGGCCGAGGCTGCGTACCCGATGCGGCGACGCAGGACCCGGGTGTCTGTGCGTCCAAGGGTCTCACCGAGGACGCTGACGGAACCTTCGGAGGGATGCAGGCGAAGGGCGGCCAGGCGCAACAGGGTGCTCTTGCCGGATCCGTTGGGGCCGAGTACCACCCAGTTCTGGCCGGACTCGACCCGCCAGTCGACCTGGTCGAGCAGCACGGTGTCGCCCCGCCGGACGGACGCGCCTTCCAGGCGCAGCACGGGTTCGTTCACGGCCAAAACCCTACGAGAGTCCGCTCAGGCCAGCGACCGGGCGAGGAGGATGACGACGGCGACCGTGGACAGGACGTAGACGGCGGTAGCGGTCCGCCCGGCGTCGAGACGGGGACGCAGCGGCCCCGACAGCAGTACGCCGGCGATGACGCCCGGCATCAGCCATGCCGCGATGACCAGGTCGTCGCTGCCGAACTGTCCACCGATCGCCAGCGCCACCACCGACAGCGAGGTCCCGATGAGGAAGTAGGGAGACATGGTCGCCCGGAAGACGGGACCCGGCAGGTCGCTCAGCACCATTGCGACCGGTGGACCACCGACGCCCACCGTGGTGCCCATCAACCCGCTGGTCGTGCCGGCGGCGAACAGCGTGATCCGGTTCCGTCGGGGGTGCAGCCCGCATGCCTTGAGCGCCACGGCTCCGAGCAGGAGCACGCCGAACAGCGTGCCCAGGTCGTCCTCGGAGACGAGGTTGAGTGCAAGCACCCCGAGTGCAATGCCCGGCAGTCGTCCGACCAGCGACCAGCCGAGGGCACCGGCGTCGAGGTGGCCCCGTTCCCGGAAGGTCAGGATCACGGTCAGCACCGAGTTGACCAGCAGGACCGGGCCGGGCACGAAGGCAGGGTTGACGAGCGCCAGGATCGGTACGGCAACGAGGTTCGCGCCGAACCCGATGGCGCCCTGGATGGAGCATCCGACCAGGTAGGCGAGCATCCCGATGATGGTCTCGAGCGGGGTCACGGGGTCGCCTCGCCGGTTGTCTGCGCCACCCAGGTCTCATTCATGGCCGCGTACTGTCCGCCCAGTGCCACGAGCTCCGCATGGGTTCCGATCTCGGCGATCCTGCCGCCGTCCACGACGGCGATGCGGTCGGCCCGCAGCACGGTGGCGAGGCGGTGGGCGATGATCACCGCCGTGCGTCCCTCGAGCACGGTGTCGAGCGCCCGCTCGATGACCCCCTCGGAGAGCAGGTCGAGGTTCGACGTGGCCTCGTCGAGCACCAGCATGCGGGGCTTCGCCAGGAACACACGGGCCAGGGCCAGCAGTTGCCGTTCGCCGGCCGACAGGGAGGCGCCGCGTTCATGGACCGGCGAGTCGATGCCCGCCGGGAGGCGGTCGAGCAACCGGTCGAGTCCGACGGCGGTGCAGGCGGCCCGCACCTCGGCCTCGTCGGCGTCCGGACGGGCGAACGCCACGTTCTGGCGGATCGACCCGTTGAACAGGAACGGCTCCTGGGGCACGACGCCCACCTGGGAGCGCAATGACTCGAGCGTTACGTCGCGCAGGTCGTGGTCGTCGAGGCGGACGTGGCCGAAGTCGGGATCGTAGAAGCGGGTCACCAGCTTGGCGACCGTGGACTTGCCGGCACCTGTGGGGCCGACCACGGCCAGCACCTCGCCGGGTGCCACCTCGAGGTCGACCTCCCGCAGCACGAGGTGGTCGGGGTCGTAGCCGAACGTGACCGAGTCGAGCACCAGTTGCCCCTCGACGGGTGGCAGGTCGTGGGCGTCGGGCCGTTCGGGGACGGCGGGCTGGGTGCCGAGCACGCCCCGCAACTTCGTGATGGCGGCGCTGCCCTGCTGGTACTGGTTGAACAACTGCACCAGGGTCTGGATCGGGGCGAAGAACGAGGTCAGGAACAACAGGAAGGCGACCATTTCGCCGAGGCTGAGCTCGTTGCGCAGCACCATGCGGCCGCCGACCAGCAGGATCACGGCCTGCGAGACGATGCCGAACGCCTCGGTGCCCGGCCCGTACAGGGCTTGTGCCCGGCTGGTGGCGAGGTTGGCGTCGAAGTGGGCGCCGACGATGTTGTGGTGTCGGACCGTGTTGTGGCGGCGCCGGTTGAAGGCGGTGATGAGCCGGATCCCGTCGAGGCTCTCGGAGAGGTCGGCGAGCACGTCGGCGATCCGGTCCCGTATCCGCAGGTAGCCGACCGCCGACACCTTCCGGAACCACAGGGTCAGCAGCACGTTCACCGGGGCCACGACGGCAAGGCAGACCAGTGCCAGCGTGGGGTTGAGTATGAGCAGGTAGGCGGTGACCACTACGAGGGTCATGCCCTGCACGACGAACTGGATGAGGCCCTCCTGGAACAGCACGGTCAGGGCCTCGATGTCGGAGGTCATCCGTGTCATCAACACCCCGGAGCGTTCGGCGGTGAAGAAGCCCAGCGACTGGCGTTGGAAGTGGCTGAACACCCGGACCCGCAGCTCGTAGACGAGGCGTTCGCCGATACGGCCGGTGAAGGCGGTGCGCAGGGCGGTGGCGAGTGCGGCCAGCACGACAGACCCGACGAACACGAGTGCGACGGTCACGAGGACGCCGGTGTCCTTGGCGAGCACGCCCCGGTCGATGCCGCGCTGCACCAACAGCGGCCCGAGGTGCAGCAGGGCCGTTTCGACGACGACCAGCAGCACGGCGAGGGCCAGGCCACCTGCGTGGGGGCGCAGGAAGGTGCGCAGCCCGAACGGCCGCCTGTCCCAGTGGCTGTGCGAGAAGTCGACGACCGGATCTGGGTGCTCGGGCTCGTGCTCGAGCACGGCCTCGACGCGGCCGGCGAGGTCGCCGGGCACGTCGGCGAACGGCAGGCCGGCGTCCGCGTTGGCCTGCATCGACGTGGGGCCGATGGTGAAGCGCCCACCCGGGTGTCCGAAGCCCATCAGGGGCCCCCGTTTCCTGCGTCTCCGTCGTATCCGTCGTCCCCCGACGCCAGGATGGCGGCGTAGCGGGGTTCGGTCGCCATCAGTCCGACGTGGGTGCCTGAGGCGACGACCCTGCCGCCTTCCATCAGGACCACCCGGTCGGCGAGGGCGATCGTGGAGAGACGGTGGGCGATCACGATCGTGGTCCGGTCGGCCAGCAGGTCGCGCAACGCCGCGTGGATGTCCTCCTCTACCTGCACGTCGACGGCGCTGGTGGCGTCGTCCAGCACGAGTATGCGCGGGTTGGCCAGCAGCGAGCGTGCCAGGGCGATGCGTTGGCGCTGGCCGCCCGAGAGCGTGTATCCGCGTTCGCCGACCACCTCGTCGTAGCCGTCGGCCAGGTCACCGACGAACCCGTGGGCCTGGGCGGCGCTGGATGCCCGAACGACCACGTCCAGTGGGGCGTCGGGCCGGCCGAAGGCGATGTTGTCCCGGATCGATTCGGAGAACAGGAACGGCTCGTCGGTCACCTGGTTTGCGTGGTGACGCAGGCTGGCCAGCGTGAGGTCGCGCACGTCGTTGCCGTCGACCAGCACGGCGCCGGCGTCCACATCGTAGAAGCGGCACAGCAGACGGGCGACGGTCGTCTTGCCGCAGCCGGTGCGACCGACGAGGGCGACTGTCTCGCCGGACTCCACCATCAGGTTCAGGCCGTCGAGCACCGGCGGGGCATCGGGATCGGTGCCCGGGTAGGCGAAGCGCACGTCGCTGAACTCGACCCGGCCGGTCGGGTCCAGCAGGTGTCGGGCGCCGGGCCGGTCGGCGACGGCCGGCACCTCGTCGAGGATCTCGAAGATGCGCTGCGACGAGGCGGCCGCCCGCTGCGTCTGGAGGAGTATGAAGCCCAGCATCCGGAACGGGACGGCGATCATGATCACGTAGCTGCTGAAGGCCAGCAGGGCGCCGACGCCGATGCGGTCCTCGATCGCCAGCCAGCCGCCGTAGAGCAGGATCGATGCCGTACCGAGGCGGGGGAGTGCCTCGATCAGGGGGTTGAAGCGGGCCCGGGCGTCGACGAGGGCCGTGGCCGACCAGCGCAGCCGTTGGGCCGCCCGGGACAGCAGGGCGATCTGTTCGGCCTCGGCGGCGAACGACTTCACGACCCGTGTGCCGCTGAGGTTCTCGTCGACCACCATGGCGACCTCGGCCATGCGGCCCTGCGTGATCCATGACAGCGGAAACACCAGGTCCCGCATCCGCTGGCCCAGCACGAACACAAGCGGCATGGTCGCCACGGCCAGCAGGGTGAGCGGCACGTGGATGCTCAGCATGAATCCGACGGCCAGCACGAAACTCAGCATCGAGAGCCCGGCCAGCGGTCCGAAGGCCAGCAGCAGTTGGATCGAGCGGATGTCGGAGTTGGCCCGGGAGATGACCTCGCCGGCGGCGATCCGGTCGTAGAACGAGAACGAGAGCCGGGTGAGGTGCTCGTAGATGATCGAGCGCAGGTCGGTCTCGATGCGGTAGGCGGCCCAGAACAGCAGGTAGCGGTAGGTGTAGCGCAGGCCGAAGGCGGCGATGGCTATCGCCACCAGGACCCAGACGTGCGCCTCGAGGCTGCCGGAGCGCTCCTCGAGTGCCACGTCGATGGCGTGTCGGAGCACCATCGGCACCGAGACCTGGAGGGTGAGGCCGGCGACGCCGCACACGAGCGTGGTGCCGAAGACGAGGCGGTGGGCGGTGAGCAGGGGGAGCAGTCGCCGGAACCAGCCCTTGTCCCGGTCGGGGTCGGGTCGGGCGGCGGGGGGCGGGTAGCGGTCCTCGACGGCGAGGGGCTCGAACCCGAGGCTGTTCTCTACGGTGCCCGGTTCGGCGACCGTCGCGTCGGTACCGCTCACCGGTTGCCGGCTTCGCGGTGCCGGCGGATGGCCTCGTCGGCCAGTTCGAGGCCGCGCACCGCCGCCTCGGCCTCCTCCTCGTCGAGGTGGCTGCCCAGGGTGGTCAGGCAGGCGACGACGGCGTTGTCGGCGGCCTCGAGGGCGTCGTGGCCGTCGCTGGTGAGTAGGAAGGCGATACGGCGACCGTCGTCGGGGTCCTTCCGGCGTTCGACGTAGCCGCGACCGACGAGCCCGTCGACCAGCGCCGTCACCGAGGGCCCGCTCACGGTGAGGCGCTGTGCGAGGTCGGCGTGGGCGGTCCCGCCGTCGTCGAGGAAGGCCAGCAGGCGGTACTGGGGGAGGCTGAGGTCGGTGTCGGCCAGTCCGACCGTGACGAAACGGGCCAGCCGGGCCGCCGCCCGGGCGGCCACGACGCCCCGGGCATGTGGGTCCGCGGCCATCGGCCGAGGGTACCGAAGGCCGTCGGCCCGTCTCCTACCGGAGAAGCCGGGCACGGCAGCGGGCGTGCACCTGGATTGAGGATGGAGAGGCGGGGCTAGGCTTGCTCCTGCGATGGCACTCCTCCCTGGCCTGGTGGCCGTGGTCCTGCTGTTGGTCGCCAACGCCTTCTTCGTCGCCGCCGAGTTCAGCCTGGTCGCTGTCGACCGTGCACGCATCGAGGCCTCGGCCGCGGCCGGCCACCGGGGCGATGCCCGCATCCGCGGCCTGCTGCGTCGCCTCACACCGACCATGTCGGGCTGCCAGTTCGGCATCACGGTGGCGGCACTGCTGCTGGGGTTCGTGGCCGAACCCACCATGGCCCGACTCCTCACCGGCGAGGCGCACGCCACCGGACTGAGCGTCGTCGCCGCCATCGGGACGGCGACAGTGCTGCACCTGGTGTTCGGCGAACAGGTCCCCAAGTACCTCGCCCTGGCCGCCCCCGAGGCGACTGCCCGTCGCCTGGCGTCACCCCTTGCCGCCTACAGCACCGTGACCCGGCCGCTGATCACCGGACTGAACCGGTCTGCCAACACCGTGGCCCGATGGCTGGGCGTCGAGACCCGCGATCAGATCTCGGCCTCCCGGACCCGAGACGAACTCGAGGACCTGATCCGCCAGTCTGGCGCCGAGGGCAGCCTCGAGGAGGAGGAGGCGGACCTGCTCTGGCGTTCGATCCGCTTCGGCGAGAAGACCGTCGCCGACATCCTGGTCCCCCGTGTGGATGTCGAGTCGATACAGGGCCAGGACACGGTCGCCACCCTCGCCCAACTCTCGATGGCGACCGGCTTCTCCCGGTTCCCCGTCGTGGGCGAGGACCTGGACGACGTGCTCGGTGTCGTCCACGTCAAGGCCTACTACGGGGTGCCAGTCGACGAACGGCCGAGTACCACGGTCGAAACCCTCATGCGGGACGTCCCCTTCGTCCCCGAGACGCGGCCCCTCGACGACCTGTTCGTCGACCTCCGCTCGGGCCGCGGCCAGATGGCGATGATCGTCGACGAACACGGCGGCACGGCCGGCATCGTCAGCATGGAGGACCTCCTCGAGGAGATCGTCGGGGCCATCGACGACGAGCACGACCGGTCGCTCCCGCGCACCCGGGTCGAGGAGCCCGGCAGCACGGTCGTTTCCGGCAGCCTCAACCTCGACGAGGTGTTCGAGGCAACGGGGTTCGAGGTGCCGGAGGGCCCCTACGAGACGCTCGCCGGCTACGTCCTGGCGTGCCTGGGGCACCTCCCGCAGCCCAGCGAAATGGTCGAGGAGGATGGGTGGCGGGTCGAGGTGGTAGCCGTGGTCGGGCGCAGGATCGCAATGTTGCGGGTCGTCGCCCTCGAGGAACCTGATGCGAAGGCCGGGGAGCCGTCGTCGTGAACGCACTCGCCATTGTTGCCGTGGTCCTGCTGGTGGCCGTGAACGCAGTTTTCGTCGCCGTCGAGTTCGCCCTGCTCGCTGCGCGCGACATCCGCCTCGAATCCGATGTCGAGGACGAACGCCGCGGCGCTGTACGTGCCCTGGCCGCCCGCAGCGACCTCCGGCGACAGCTCTCCGGCGCCCAACTGGGCATCACCGCCAGCAGTGTGGCTCTCGGCGTTCTGGCCGAACCGGCCATCGGACGCCTGCTCGAACCGGCGGTCGACAGGCTCGGCCTATCGAGCGGTGTGGCCACGACCACGAGCCTGCTCGTCGCACTCGGCCTGGCCGCGGTCGTGCAGATGCTCCTTGGGGAGCTCGTCCCGAAGAACGTCGCCATTGCCGAACCCGAACGCACGTTGCGGGCCCTGGTCGCCCCGCACGGCGCCTTCGTGCTCGTGCTGCGACCGGCCATCTGGGGGCTCGACCGGCTGGTGGGGCTGCTCGTGCGGGCCGCCGGCCAAACCCCGGTCGACCGAATCGACCACGAAACCGGTGAGGCGGAACTGGCCGTCATGTTCGACGCCTCGTGGCAGGCCGGTCTGCTCGAGCCCTTCGAGCACGACCTGTTGGCAGGCGCGCTGGAACTCGGCAGTCGTCCGGCGGCGGCCGTGATGATCCCGCGGTCCCATGTCGTGACCGTCAACCGACGCATGACCCTGGCGGAGGTCGAGAGGGTCATCGTCGAGAGCGGGCATTCCCGCCTGCCGGTCGCTGCCGTCGGATCAAACGACCTGTTGGGGGTGCTGTTGGCCAAGGACCTGTTGCGACTCCCGGTAGAGGCGCAGGGCGAACCCGTGCCCCTCGAGGTCATCCGCCAGATGCTCGTGGTGCCGGCCGACCTACCGCTCGAAGACGTGCTGTTGAGGATGCGGGTTGAACGCAACCACCTGGCGGTCGTGTGTGGTACCGGGGACCACACCCTCGGTGTCCTCACCATGGAGGACATCCTCGAGGAGTTGGTGGGGGAGATAAGCGACGAAACGGACGCTCCTCGCGCGTGAATTCGCGCACAGTGTGACAAGAGCGACCCTCTTTCCCGCAGGACATGGATATCCTGTTGCCATGCCCCGGTTCACCGCCGTGTTTGTCGCGCTCCTGCTTGCCCTGTCGGCCTCTCCGGCCGCAGCGTCGGCCATCTCCGGTGGCTCTGAATCCACGCAACCGAACCCAGCTGCTGCCGGAGTTGTGGGCCACAGCGCCTTCAACGGTCTCTCCATCGTCGAGGCACACATCGCCAGCGCCACCGAGGTCCTCGACGGCTACCGCATCCGCGTCGCTGTCGCCGCACGCACCGTGGCCGCCGCCAACCAGATCGTCGCCGAGCAGGTGGCCGGTGCCGATGAACTCCGCGACGAGTACGCCGCGGTGGTCGACGGCCTCGACGACCGCGACCGCGAACGCCTCGAATCAGAGGCCGACGCCCGAAGCGGCACCTCGGCGATGATCCGCAAGGCCGCCTCGTCCGACTGGGTCTGCCCGGTCGACGGCGAGATGGAGTTCAGAGACTCCTGGGGCGAACCCCGCTCCGGTGGCCGCACGCACGACGGCATAGACATCGTGGCCCGCTCGCGCACACCGCTCCTCGCTCCCGAAGCCGGCACGGTCTCCTTCCGCTGGGACTCCATCGGCGGCAGGTCGTTCGACCTGGTCGCCGCCGACGGCGACTTCTACTTCGGCACCCACCTCCGCTCCTACGGGACCGAGGGCGAGGTCGAGGCCGGCGAGGTGATCGGCTACGTGGGTCGCACCGGCAACGCCGTCGGTAGCCATCTCCACTTCGAATACCACCCGGGTGGCAAGGGCAACTCCGTCAACCCGTTCTTCCTGATCGACACGCACTGTCGCTAGACGTGGTGGTCGGCAGCGCCCCAGTGGCCGGCCGGGAACCTGGCGGGGATCAGGCCCCTATGGCGTGGTAGCCGCCGTCGACATGGATCATCTCACCGGTCGTCGCCGGGAACCAGTCGGACATGAGCGCCACGCACGCCTTCGCCACGGGCTCTCCGTCGTTGACGTCCCAACCCAGCGGTGCCCGGGTGCCCCAGGCATCCTCGAACGCAGCGAAGCCGGGGATGCTCTTGGCGGCCACGGTGCGGATCGGCCCGGCAGCGACCATGTTGACCCGGATGTCGTCGTCGCCGAGCGAACGCGCCAGGTAACGCGACGTCGACTCGAGGGCAGCCTTCGCCACACCCATCCAGTTGTAGGCCGGCCAGGCGAAGCGGGCGTCGAAGTCGAGTCCGACGATCGAGCCGCCGTCGGTCATCAGGGGCGCCACCACCTCGGCCACGGTCTTGAGCGAATAGGCGGAGATCTCGACGGCGACGGACACGTCCTCCCACCGGGCGGCCATGAAGTCCTCGCCGAGGCACACCTCGGGGGCGAAGCCGATTGCGTGGAGCGCTCCGTCGACCCGGCCCCACTTGTCGGCGAGGCGTTCACGGACCGCTGTGGCCTGCTCCGGGGACGTCACATCGAACTCGAGCACCTCGGCCTCCACCGGAAGCTTGGGGGCGGTGCGCTTGGTGAGGCGCATGCCACGCCCGGCGCCGGTCAGGACGATCTCGGCGCCCTCCTCCTGGGCCAACTTCGCCACGGCGAAGGCCAGCGAGGCGTTGGTGAGGACACCGGTGATCAGCAGTCGTTTCCCGTCGAGGATTCCCACGACGCACTCCTTGGATCGGTCGGACAGGCACCGGGTGGCACCGCTGTTGCCCCGGCACCGTATCGCCCGACCGCTGTGCGCATGGTGAACGTGGCTCCTCAGGGCCGCCCGTGGGTATCGGTATGCTTCGGCCGATGAACACACCGGCAACCTCTGTCGGCGATGCACGCACCCGCCTGGCGCTGTCGGCCTTCGTCCTGCTGTTCGTCGAGTTGGCCCTGATCCGCTGGCTGGGCGCCAACATCATCTACCTCGCCTACTTCTCCAACTTCGTGCTCGTGGGCAGCTTCCTCGGCATCGGCCTCGGCTTCCTGTGGGCAAGCCGTTCCGAGCGGTCCCTGTTCCCGTGGGCGGCGGTCGCCCTCGCCGTGTTCGTGGCGATGGTCCGACTCTTCGACGTCAACATCGAGGTCGGCGGCTCGGACCTCATCTTCTTCGCCGACCAGCGCCCGGTCGGGCCACCCCGCTGGATCATGCTCCCGATCGTGTTCGCCGCCGTGGCCCTGTGCGTGGCGGCCATCGCCGACGGCGTCGCCCGAAACTTCCGGCGACTGGCCCCGCTGGACGCCTACCGCTGGGACCTGGTCGGCTCGATCCTCGGTGTGGTCGGCTTCTCGGCACTCGCCTTCCTCGGCTCTTCGCCGGTGGTGTGGGGTGTCATCGTCGGATCGCTGCTGCTGGGCCTGGCCTGGAACCACGGAGTGTCAGCTCGTCTATGGGGGGCGGCATCCCTGCTCCTGCTGGTGGCCGTGCTGGGGGTCGAGTCGTTCGGCGGCTCGCAGGCCTGGTCGCCGTACTACGCCCTCTCGTGGGACGAACACGACGAGGGCGGGATCGTCATGCGCATCAACGACGTCGCCACCTGGAACCAGCACCCGATGATCGAGGAGGTCCTGTACGACTTCGTCTACGACTTCCGGACCGCAGAAGAGGTGGGCGAGGTGCTCATCATCGGCGCAGGCTCCGGCAACGACGTGTCGGTCGCCCTCGACCACGGCGCCGAACGGGTCGATGCCGTCGAGATCGACCCGGTCATCCTCGACGTGGCCAGGACCCACCATCCGGGCCAGCCGTACGCCGACGACAGGGTCAACGTGCACATCGACGACGGCCGCGCGTTCCTCGAGCGGACCGACCGCCAGTGGGACCTCATCCTGCTGGCACTCCCGGACTCGCTCACCGTCGTACTGGGCCAGGGTTCGATCCGCCTTGAGAGCTACCTCTTCACCCAGGAGGCCGTCGCCGCCTACCGCGACCATCTCGCCCCAGGTGGCGTCTTCGGGTTGTACAACTTCATGCGCGAGGGGTGGCTGGTCGACCGCTACGCCGCCACCCTGGCAGACGCCTTCGGGGCAGCACCCTGTGTCGTCGACCCGCAGGCCAACCTGCTCACGGTGCTCGCCGTCTCCGAGGACCCCGCTGCGCTGCACTGCGACGGGGGCGACTGGTGGGTGGCTTCTGCCGACGACCCCGCTCCAGTGTCCGACGACCGACCCTTCCCGTACCTGCGAACGCCGCACGTCCCGCGCTTCTACCTGATGGCGATCGCCCTGGTCCTCGGTGCCTCCGTCCTGGCCGTTCGGGTTGCCGCCGGCCCGATGCGCGGACTCTGGCGCCAGACCGATGTCTTCTTCATGGGACTGGCGTTCCTGCTGCTCGAGACCAAGAACGTCGTCGAATTCGCCCTGCTGTTCGGCACCACCTGGTTCGTGAACGCCCTCGTGTTCGTGTCCGTGCTGGTGTCGGTTCTCGCTGCGGTCGAGGTCAGCCGGAGGGTGCGGTTCCGGCGGCCCGAGTGGCTCTATGCCGTACTGGCGGCAGCGCTGGCCCTGAACTGGGTCGTGCCGACCGACTGGCTCCTCACCCTGGCGCCGGGCGTTCGGCTGGCCGTAGCGGGGGGTGTGGCGTTCCTCCCGATCTTCACCGCCAACCTGATCTTCGCCGACCGCTTCCGCGACGAGGAGGAATCGACCGTGGCCTTCGGCGCCAACATCCTGGGGGCGGTGCTGGGAGGCGTGCTCGAGTACACCGCACTGCTCACCGGTTATCGGAGCCTGCTGTTCGTCGTCGCCGCCGCCTATGTCCTCGCCCTGGTGACAGGTCGCCGCTACCTCCGTCCGGCCGTCGGAGCCTGAGTCGCTGATTCGACGCAGAGCGACAGGCGAAGGCTCCTAGGATTCCGCTATGGACATCGGAGTGCTCGGCGCAACCGGGCCCGCAGGTCGGGCCATGGTGCTCCGCCTCGCCTCGGTGGGCTTCGACGTGGCCGTCGGCTCCCGTTCGGCGGCGAGGGCGGCCGAGACCTGCGATGAACTGCTCGCAGAGTTTCCGGACCACGACCTTTCGATCCGCTCCGGCGACAACGAGGAGGCCGCCGACTGCGATCTCGTCATCATCGCCACGCCGTGGGAGGCCGCACCCGAGGTTGCCTCGTCGGTGGCCCGACACCTCAACCGCAAGGTCGTTATCTGCATGTCCAACGCCCTGGCCAGGGTTGCGGGCGAGTTCCAGCCCCTGGTCCCACCGCGGGGATCGGTGTCGGCCAACGTGCAGGCCATGGTTCCCGGTGCCTATGTGGTCGCCGCCATGCACCATGTGCCGGCCGTCGAGTTGGGTGCCATCGAGGACGAGGTGCACAGCGACGTCCTGATCTGCTCTGACCATCCGTGGGCCATCGAGACCGTCTCGCGCATCGTCGAGAAGATCCCCGGGGCCCGACCGCTCGACGCCGGACGCCTCTCGAATGCCACCGCCATCGAGGCCTTCACGGCCGTGATGCTGCAACTCAACACGCGCTACAAGACGCGGGTCGCCGTTCGTTTCATCGGCATCGACGACTGAGCAGTTGCATCGGTCCATCCCCGAGAACCATGGGCAGGGCCACACGCGCTGGTAGGTAGCCTCGGTGTCCATGGCCGACATCACCGTCTCGCTGCCCGACGGGTCCGAGCGAACCCTTCCATCCGGGTCGACCTCTGCCGACCTGGCCGTCGACATCGGGCCCGGCCTGGCCAAGGACGCCATTGCCGCCGTCGTCGATGGCACGGAGTGCGACCTGTTCGTACCGCTCGCCGACGGCGCCACCGTCGAAATTGTCACGCCCGGCTCCGACCGTGGCCTCGAGACGCTGAGGCACTCGACCGCCCACGTGCTCGCCCAGGCGGTGCTCGGCCTCTGGCCCGGCGCAACTTTCGCCATCGGCCCGGCGATCGACAACGGCTTCTACTACGACTTCGAGCTCCCCGGGGGTGCCACCTTCGACCCAGAGGACCTGGAGGGCATCGACGACCGGATGCGCGAGATCATCGCTGCCGATCAGGCCTTCGAGCGTGGAGAGGCGGGTGTCGCAGATGCACTCGAGATCTTCGTCGATCACGCCTACAAGCGCGAGATCATCGAGAAGGTCGCCTCGGGTGAGGCCGCCGGCGAGTTGGCCGACGAGGCCGGATCCGGGGGAGCGGTCAGCTACTACAGGAATGGCGACGACTTCGTGGACCTCTGCCGCGGCCCCCACGTGCCGTCAACTGGCCGGCTCGGCCACTTCGCCCTCCAGAAGGTGGCCGGCGCCTACTGGCGGGGTGACGAGCGTCGACCGATGCTCCAACGCATCTACGGCACAGCCTGGTCCAGTGCCAAGGAACTCAAGGGCCACCTGCACCGCCTCGCCGAGGCCGAGAAGCGCGACCACCGCCGCCTCGCCGCCGAGTTGGACCTGGTCTCATGGCCAGAGGTTCTCGGCCCCGGCCTGGCCGTCTGGCACCCCAGGGGGGCGTTGGTCCGCAAGCTGATCGAGGACTACAGCCGGAGCCGGCACGAGGTCGGCGGCTACGACTTCGTCTTCAGCCCACACATCGCCAAGTCGGTGCTCTGGGAGACCAGCGGCCACCTCGACTTCTACGCCGACAGCATGTATCCGCCCATGGAGGTGGATGGGGCTTCGTACTACCCGAAGCCCATGAACTGCCCGTTCCACGTCACCGTCTTCCAGAGCAGCCAGCGCAGCTACCGCGACCTGCCCAAGCGGTACTTCGAACTGGGCGCCGTCTACCGCTACGAGTTGTCCGGAGCCGTCCACGGCCTGCTCCGCAGTCGGGGCTTCACCCAGGACGACGCCCACATCTTCTGCACCCGCGAACAGGTGCCCGACGAACTGGCCTCGCTGCTCGACTTCACCCTCTCGGTGCTGAAGGCCTTCGGCTTCGAGGACTTCCAGGCCAAGCTTTCGACCCGCCCCGACGAGAAGGCGGTGGGCGACGTGGAACTCTGGGACCTGGCCACCGACGGCCTGCGGTCGGCGCTCGAGTCGGCCGGCTTGCCCTATGTGGTCGAGGAGGGTGGTGGCGCCTTCTACGGCCCCAAGATCGACGTCGACGTCACCGACGCCATCGGCCGTCCCTGGCAGCTCTCCACGCTCCAACTCGACTTCAACCTGCCCGAGCGCTTCGGTCTCGAGTACATCGGCGCAGACGGCGGCCGTCACCGTCCCGTGATGATCCACAGGGCCCTGATGGGGTCTATCGAGCGCTTCTTCGGCGTGTTGCTCGAGCACTACGCCGGTGCCTTCCCGGCGTGGCTGGCTCCAGAGCAGGTGCGGGTGCTCCCGGTCGCCGACGTGCACCAGGACTACGCCGACCGGGTGCGGGCCCGGCTTGCCGACGAAGGCTTCCGGTCCACCGTCGATCCGGCCGTCGATCCGCTCGGCAAGCGGGTCCGTTCGGCCAAGACCGCCAAGGTGCCCCATGTGCTGGTCGTCGGGGACGACGACGTCGCCAACGACACGGTCGGCGACAACGCCCGGGGTTCCGACAAGCCCGAACGCGACCTTCCGCTCGACGAGTTCGTCGACCGCCTGGCCTCACTGGTAGCGGAGCGCCGGTGAGCCGCCTCGACCACCTCTGGGCCGGTTGGCGACAGGCCTACCTGGACGGCACCGGCGAAGACGGACGCCTGGCTGGCGCCCTCGACATTCCCGAGGGCGGCTCGTTGTTCAGCGCCGTCGAGCAGAGCGGCCTCCCCGACGAGGAGTCGTTCGTCCTCCACCGGGGTGCGACCGCCTTCGCGATGCTCAACATCTACCCCTATACGTCGGGTCACGCGATGGTGATGCCGAAGCGGCCCGTCGGATCCCTTGCCGACCTGACCGACGACGAGCACGCCGAGCTCTGGTCGATGGTCCGGGATGCGGTCGCCGCCATCGAGGCTGCCTACCTGCCGGGTGGTGTCAACGTGGGCCTCAACCAGGGGCGTGCTGCCGGGGCGGGAATCCCCGAGCACCTGCACGTGCACTGCGTGCCCCGCTGGACGGGGGACACCAACTTCATGACTGCCACGGCGGGTGTGCGCGTGCTCCCCGAGGTGCTGGCCGAGAGTTGGTCGAAGTTGCGGGAGCACTGGCCGGCCTGATGCCGGTTTTCCCGTGTGGGAGGATCCGGACGTGCGGCGGGCTCTGATCCTCGTCCCTATCCTCGTGGTGGCGTTCGTCGCAGCGGCGTGCGGGTCCGGTGGGCCGGAACAGGTCGTCGGCAACGTGGAGTACGTCTCGACGACGAGCACGACGACGAGCACGACGACGAGCACCACGACGACGAGCACGACGACGCCTGCACCGACCACGACGGCTGACGAGGTGGCCGGGGCCGGTGCATTGAAGTGGCGAACCTGTGGCGACGGAATCGAGTGCGCCACACTCGAGGTGCCGATGGTCCACGACGATCCGTCACAGGGGAGAATCCGGATCGCCCTCAACCGCTTTGCGGCCGCCCCGGAAGGTCGGATCGGCGTCCTGCTGGTGAACCCCGGCGGGCCGGGCGGCTCCGGCGTCGATCTCGTGGAGGACATGGGCTGGCTCCTCGACATGGTCGTTCCCGGCTTCGACGTGATCGGCTTCGACCCACGAGGCGTCGGCGGCAGCAGCAGGGTGTCGTGCATGGAAGACCTCGACGACCAGGTGTTCGTCCTCGAGGACGGCGAGGACCCGGCGGCGCTGTTCGAGTTGGCGGGGGTCATCTCGTCGGCGTGCCTCGAGGAGTCCGGGGACCTGGCGCTCCACGTGGGCACCAACAACGTGGCCCGCGACATGGACCTGATCCGAAAGGCGCTCGGCGAGGAGCAGATCTCGTTCCTCGGCTACTCGTACGGATCCCGCATCGGTGCGGTCTACGCCGCGCTGTTTCCGGACCGGGTGCGGGCCATGGTGCTCGACGGTCCGGTCGACCCGGCGGAACAGATCAGCTCGGTCAGTGCGGTCCAGGGCCGGGGCTTCGAGGACGCCTGGTCCAACTTCACCGACTGGTGCGATGTCGACGCCTCGTGCGGCCTGGAGGCGCACGGTGGCGCCGAGGTCGCCTTCTTTGCAGCGGACGCCCTGCTGGCCGAGGGCGACCTTCCAGCCGGCGATCGGGTTCTCACACGCGGCGAGTTCCAGATGGGCGTGGCGATGGCCCTCTATTCGCCGTACACGTGGGAGCAGTTGGGCCGGGCGTTCACCGAGGTCCTCGGGGCGGGGGAGGGGTGGATCTTCCAGTCGCTCGCCGACATGATGATGGGTCGCCGGGACGACGGTACCTACGACGGCTCGCAGGACGTGAACTACCTGGTCAACTGTGCCGACGACCCGCTCCGTCCGAGCCAGGAGTCCTTCTTCGTCGCCCTCGACGCCGTGGCGGACACGTTCGAGCACTTCGGACCGGCCTTCCGGGCGATGGGCGGCTGCAGTGCCCTGCCGGAGTCGGTCGACCCCCTGCACGTGGCGCCTGCGGACCTGGCGGTGCCGGCCCTGGTGATCGCCCTCGAAGGTGACCCGGCGACGCCGATGGCGTGGGCCCATGGGCTCACCGACTCGATCGGCGACGCAGTGTTGATCACCTCCGACGGCGAGGGGCACACCGCCTTCCTCTCCAACTCCGACTGTGTCACCGACGTGGTCATCGCCTACCTCGTGGACCTGGTGGTCCCCGAGGACGGCTGGTCCTGCGTCGAAGGTGAGGACCTCTCCGGCTAGAATCGAGACTCGTTCTCAGTTTCGATTCGGAAGGTCGAGCCTCGTTCCGTGGAGTTCCTCACAGATCCCTGGACCTGGTGGATCGAGCCCTTCACCGCCAACGTGTTCATGCAACGCGCCCTGCTGGCCGGCCTGCTCGCCGTCGTCGCCACATCGGTCGTCGGGACCTGGGTGGTACTGCGGGGCATGACGTTCCTCGGCGACGCCCTCGCCCACGGGGTGCTACCGGGTATCGCCCTCGCCGTGGTCATCGGGGTGAGCCCCACGCTCGGGGCCCTGGTCGCCGCCGCCGTGATGGTGGGCGGGGTCCACGTCGTGCGCCGGCACTCACCCTTGCCCGAGGACGCCTCGATCGGCCTCCTGTTCGTCGGCATGCTGGCGTTGGCGGTCGTGATCGTCTCGGCGGGGGCGACGGCCGATGTGGGCGACCTCCACCGGGTGCTCTTCGGCTCGGTCACGGGCCTCGAGACGGCTGACCTCTGGCGCCAGGCAGTCGCCGCTGCGATCGCCGTCGTCGGAGCCTTCGCCTTCCACCGGGCGTTCCTGGTGCTCACCTTCGACGAGACGCAGGCGGCCCTGCTGGGTCTGCGGCCACGCCTCACCCACCTGGTTCTCATGGGCCTGGTGGCGATGTCCGTAGTGGCCTCCTTCGAGGCGGTCGGGAGCCTGCTCGTCTTCGCCTTCCTGGTGGCACCGCCGGCGACGGCGGTTCTCGTGGTGCGCCGCATTCCGCTCGTGATGGCGACGGCGGTCGGCGTGGGGTCCGTCGCCGTCGTGCTCGGAGCGCTGATCAGCTACCACCACGACACGGCGGCCGGGGCGACGATGGCGCTGGTCGCCGTGCTGTTCTGCTTCGCAGTGATGGGAGTGCAGGGCCTCCGCGAGGCACCTCAGCCGGCGAGGTGACCGGCGTGGCGGTCGGCGAAGTGGCCGTTGGCGTGCAGCCAGCGGATCGTGGTGCCCAGCGTCTCCTCGAGGGTGTGGCCGGGATAGCCGAACTCCGCCGCCGGTGACTGGTCGGCCGTGTCCCAGCCGCCCGAACGCACCGATCCGGCGAACAGGCGGCCGATCTCGGCATTGAGGGGGAGCCTCCTCCGGAGCAGGCGGCCCGCCGCCTCGAAGGCGTGGCCCAGGCCGAGCATGACCGGCGCCGGCGGGGAGAGGTGCCGGAAGCGCCGGCCGGTCAGCGTCGTGAACAGTTCGGTGAATTCGCCCATCGAGACCATGTCGCCCGACACCAGGTAGCGGCGTGGCCCGCGCCCCGGTTCGAGGGCACCGACGCACACACGGGCCACGTCGCGGACGTCTACCCAGCCCATGCGGATCTCGGCGGGGAAGGGCACGACCGAGCCGCGCAGCAGGTCGCGCAGTGTCGCCATCGAGTCGCTCAGCTCCGGGCTCGGGTCAGAAGGCCCGATCACACCGCCCGGATACACGCAGGTGACCGGCGCGCCCTTGGACTGGTGCCGTCGGGCGACCTGCTCGGCTGCGATCTTGCTGTCCGTGTAGGGGCCGCACCCGGTGGAGGGGTCGTCGTCTGCCGACAGGTTGATGCCTCGGGGAGGCATGAACACACCGACCGTCGAGACGTAGACCACCGGGTCCAACCCGAAGTCGAGGGCGGAATCCAGGATGACCTCGGTTGCGGCGGGGTTGATGCGCCGCATGGAGGGACCGTCGGATGCCTTGAAGCTGAAGAGCGCCGCCACGTGGAGGACGGCGTCGACACCCTCGAGGCCGGCACGCAATGCGGGAGCGTCGGTCAGGTCTGCGATGGCGACGTCGACGGCGCTGCGGTCGACGCCGTGCATGTCGAGCGCTGTCCGGGCCTTGTCGGGGTTGCGGACGAGCATGCGCACGCGGTGCCCACTGGCGACGGCGTGGGCGACGCAGTGCGACCCGATGAAGCCGGTGCCGCCGGTGATGGCGACGTACATGTGCTTCCCCCTTCCGACGCCCCGGATATCGGATGGCGACGGTAGCCGAGCCCGGGGGGTCAGCCGCGAAGTGCGTCGTCCAGGCGCTCGGCGAGGATGCGAAGCATCCCCTCGTAGGTGCCGGTGGGGGAGCCCTCGGGACCGAGTCGGAGTGGAATCTCGACGATCGTCGCCCCGGTGCGCTCGGCGAGTCGTCGGGAGTCGTCGTCGTGGCCGGCCTCCTCGATGGCGATGACGGCGACGCCCTGTTCGCTCATCTCCTCGGCCAGGGCTTCGAGGTCGTGGGCGCTCGGTTCAGCCATCGAGGAATGCGACTCCAGGACAGTGCCGAACACCCCCAGGTGGTAGCGATCGGCGAATCTCCCGAGCATGGCGTGGTCGGTCACGAAACTGCGCCGGCTTGCGGGGATCGTGGATAGGAGGCCCTGGACGTCCTCGTCCAGCGACCGGAGCCGCGCGTCCAGATCCAACCGGCAGGCCTCGATGTCGGCCGGGTTCAGGCCGGCGTGGTCTATGAGTGCGCTGGCGAGCGCCGGCAGGGCTTCGGCGACCGAGATCGGGTCAAGCCATATGTGCGGATCGGCGGTGTTTCCGGCGATGCTGTGTATCGGGGTGGGCGTGGCTGCCAGCGTGTCTTCGAGTCCGCCCTCCAGACCGCCACCGTTGGCGACCACGAGGCTGGCGGCGTCGAGTCGGCCCCGGTCGGCGAGCGAAGGCTCGAAGCCGTGGTGGTCGGCACCTCGGGGTATCAGGAATCCCACCGACTGTCCGCAGGCGACGGTGGAGGCCAGCTCCGCCCAGAGGGGGGTGGTGGCCAGGATGCCGGCTCCCTGTACTGGACTTCCACATCCAGAGGTGAGCAGGGCAGTGAGCAGAACTATCAGCAGTCGAAGCATTCCCGAATCATAGTGAGAATGATTCCCAATAAGGTGGCGGAAGGCGAATAATCCCACCGACTGTGTGAGGATTCCGTCGTGGGCTGCCTCTCGACGATGCTGGTCTGCATCGGCGTGGTGATCCTCATCGCCACCGATGTCCTCCCGTTGGCCGGCGTCGGCTTCCTCCTGGTGATCATCGGTGTGATGTCCGGTCTGGCCCGCTGGTCGGACCGCTGGCGTAGCCCGTGAGGTCCGACGTCGAAATACCGGGCTCCCGGAGGTTCCTCCGTCTACCAGCCTCCGGGTCATCCGCACAGGAGGCGATCCGTTGCCCCCCTGGCCCGGTCGGGAGGTGGCCCGGCCCTTCGGGGGAGGAGGGCCAGATTGCCTCCTCTGCCGACGACCCGATCACGATGCTCGGCTACCGGGCTTGTCCCGAGGGGTGATACCCCGCAGAACGGGAGTGTTAGCGTGCCGCCCGCCAAGAAGAGCAGAGGAGTTCAGCCATGCCGCACGTCGTTCAGGCCGTCGTCGCACGAGCCAAGGGTGAACCGGTCTCGATAGAGGCCATCGAGGTGCCGGATCCGGGACCCGGCGAGGTCCTCGTCGCCGTCCAGGCCTGCGGGGTCTGCCATACCGACCTGCACTACCGGGAAGGTGCGATCAACGACGATTTCCCGTTCCTGCTCGGGCACGAGGCGTCCGGAATCATCGAAGAGGTCGGGGAGGGCGTCACCAACGTGGCGCCAGGCGACTTCGTCATCCTGAACTGGCGGGCCGTGTGCGGTAGTTGCCGCGCCTGTCGGCGGGGACGTCCCTGGTACTGCTTCGACACCCTCAACGCCGCCCAGAAGATGACCCTCGACGGCGTCGAACTCTCGCCTGCACTCGGCATCGGCGCCTTCGCCGAGAAGACCCTCGTCGCCGCCGGTCAGGCGACGAAGGTCGACCCGACGGCCAGCCCGGAGGCCGCCGGGCTCGTCGGCTGCGGGGTCATGGCGGGCCTTGGCGCAGCCATGAACACCGGTGGTGTCGGGCGTGGCGACTCGGTCGCCGTCTTCGGCTGCGGCGGCGTGGGCAACGCGGCCATCGCCGGTGCCCGGTTGGCCGGAGCGCACACGATCATCGGCATCGACATCGACGCCGGGAAGCTCGACCTGGCGAGGGAGTTCGGCGCCACCCACACCATCGACTCCAGCAGCGAGGACCCGGTCGAGGCAGTTCGGGCGCTCACCGGCGGCAACGGCGTCGACGTGGCCATCGAGGCCGTCGGCCATCCCGAGACCTACGAGCAGGCCTTCTTCGCCCGCGACCTCGCCGGCACCGTCGTCCTGGTCGGAGTGCCCAACCCGACGATGAAGATCGAGTTGCCGATGATCGAGGTGTTCGGCCGCGGTGGCACGCTCAAGTCGTCCTGGTACGGCGACTGCCTGCCGGAGCGCGACTTCCCGATGCTGATCGACCTCTACCTGCAGGGTCGTCTCGACCTGGACCGCTTCGTATCCGAGACGATCGACCTGGATCAGGTCGAGGAGGCCTTCCACCGCATGGAACGCGGCGAGGTCATCCGTTCGGTCGTGGTGCTGTAGTTCGCCGTCCCTGTTACGCCAGGACCGGCACCTGCGCCATGGCCTCGGCGATCTTGGCCTCCGGGTGGTCGTAGTCGACGAGCTCGCCGGCCAGGTACTTCTCGTAGGCCGCCAGGTCGAGGTGGCCATGTCCGCAGAGGGCCGTGAGGATCACCTTCTCCTCCCCGGATTCCTTACAACGCAGCGCCTCCCTGATGGCGGCGGCGATGGCATGGGTCGGCTCGGGGGCAGGGACGATGCCCTCCGCCCTGGCGAACTGCAGTGCAGCGGCAAAGCACTCGTTCTGGTGGATCGACTCGGCCTCGAAGAGCCCCAACTCGTAGATGTGGCTGACCAGCGGCGACATGCCGTGGTAGCGGAGGCCGCCGGCGTGGATCGGGTCGGGAATGAACGAGTGGCCCAGCGTGTGCATCTTGACGAGCGGCGTGAGCTGTCCGGTGTCGCCGAAGTCGTAGCGGTACTCGCCCCGGGTGAGGGAGGGGCACGAGGCGGGTTCGACGCAACGGATGGTCGGGTTCATCCGTCCGGCCAACTTCTCCCGAAGGAACGGGAACGACAGGCCGCCGAAGTTCGATCCGCCACCGGTGCAGCCGACCAGCAGGTCAGGGGTCTCGCCGACCTTCGCCATCTGGAGCAGGGCCTCCTCGCCGATGATCGTCTGATGCAGGAGCACATGGTTGAGGACGCTGCCCAGGGCATAGCGGGTGTCGTCGCGCTGGACGGCCTTCTCGACGGCCTCCGAGATGGCGATCCCGAGGCTGCCGGGGCTGTCCGGATCGGCGGCCAGGATCGCCTTGCCGGCCTCGGTCAGGTCGGACGGGCTGGGATGCACCGTGGCACCCCAGAGTTCCATCATCGTGCGCCGGTAGGGCTTCTGGTCATAGGAGGAGCGGACCTGCCAGACTTCGCACTCGAGGTCGAACTGGGCAGTGGCGAATGCCAGGGCTGTGCCCCACTGGCCGGCCCCTGTCTCTGTCGTGAGGCGCCTGACCCCCTCCTGGGCGTTGTAGAACGCCTGCGGGACCGCCGTGTTGGGTTTGTGCGAGCCCGCCGGACTGACGCCCTCGTACTTCAGGAAGATCTTGGCGGGCGTGCCGAGCGCCTTTTCGAGTCGGCGGGCCCGCAGCAGGGGGCTGGGGCGCCAGAGGCGGTAGATGTCGAGCACTTCGCCGGGGATGTCGATGTAGGACTCCTCGCTGACCTCCTGGAGGATCAGCCCCATCGGAAACAGCGGCGCCAGGTCGTCGGGTCCGATGGGCTCGTGGGTACCGGGGTGGAGAGGTGGAGGAGGGGGTTCAGGGAGGTCCGGGATCATGTTGTACCACTGGGTGGGCATCTCGGATTCTTCGAGAAGCACCTTGGAGTATCCGTCGGACATTGCTTCGCCCCCTGCTGGTTGCCTGATGAAGCACTGAGTCAAGCACACGAGCGTGTGGCGATCCACGTGTGCTGGTCTTCGACAAACAGGAGTGGGTTCTGCCGGCATTGCGCCGACTGGGTGACCGCCCGCTGCGAGGTTCCGGTGCCGCCATTCGTCGATCTAGACCACCCGGGTCTGACGTCCGCCGAGGTGGCGGTAGCGGCCCGGTGGGTGGCAGACGGGAGCGGCTCGGGGGCCATCGGATCGTCGTCTGGGTGCTCGAGGAACTCGGTGGCGGCCGGGGGCTCGTCGGCAGGGCCATCGCCGTGCCGCCACCCTCGTGGCCGGGTGGCCCCGCCTACCGTTGGGTCGCCACCAACCGCAGCCGCTTCGGCTGACCGGTCAGGACAGGTCGAGCTCTGCGGCCAGGGCCAGGAGTCCGTCGATCGCCCGGCCGGCCGCCGCCGGGTCGGGGCCACCAGACATCGCCTGGAAGTCCTGGACGACGATGATCCGGTCCACACCGAGGTCCTCGTAGCGCCGGCACAGGTCCCTGTCGACGGGCTCGATCGGCGACACGCTGACCTGGAGTTCGCCCAGCCCGGTCGGGCGCTCGTGCGTCTCGGCGGCACGTGTGAGGGCGGCGAGTGCCTTCTCGACGAAGTCGGGCATGACGGCGAACCCGTACCAGCCGTTGCCCTTCGTGACGGCACGGCGCCAGGTGGCCGCCGAGCCGCCCCCGACGTGCACCGGAGGTCCTCCGGCCTGGACGGGACGGGGGTGGGCCTCGGCACCGTGCCAGGAGGTGAAGCGGCCCTCGAACTCGAGGTCGCCGCGCCAGAGCGCCCGTAGTGCGTCGAGGTGGTCGTCGGTGCGGACGCCCCGTTCCTCGAAGGGCACGGACACGGCCTCGAACTCGACGGGCACGTAGCCCACCCCGATGCCGAATTCCAGGCGTCCGCGCGAAAGGACGTCGAGCGATGCGAGTTCCTTGGCGAGCACGACCGGCGTGCGCTGGGGGAGGATCACGATGCCGGTCCCCAGTCGCAGGGTCGAGGTGTGGGCGGCGAGGAAGGACAGCGCGGCGACCTGGTCCACGAAGTGGGTGTCGGGCCGGACCGGGGAAGGAGGCGTGCGGGGGCTGGCGGCGACGAGGTGCTCGCCCGTCCAGACCGACTCGAAGCCGGCCTCTTCGGCGGCTACGGCCACCCGGACCATGGACTCCGGGTCTGCGAGGCCGCCCATGTTGATGCCGAACAGGCCCAACTTCACCGGGGCACCCTTCCGGTCGCCGCGTCGAACTCAGCGACCACGGTGGCGAGGTACTCGGTGGCCGCCTCCCGTGCGGCGGGCACACGGAGGTTGATCCGACAGTCGGTGACGCCGGCGTCGATCAGCGCCGGGGCGCCCGCCATCGTGGCTGCGAGGTCGACGCCGTCGTCGTCCCGGACGACCGGAATCGAACCGGTGACCTGGAGGCCGGCCGGGTCGTGGCCGAGGCCGTCGAAGAGTTCGCGCATCCGGGCGATGCCCGAGGCCGGGTCGGCCATGGCCGACCCCCACGGAATCCAGCCGCTCCCGAACGCCGCGATCCGACGGGCCACCCGGGGGTTGACCGAACCGCTCACCCAGATCGGCACGCCACCCGACTGGAGGGGCTTGGGCATGGCGTGGATGCCCTCGAAGGCCAACTCCTTCGAGGAGTAGTCGGTGCGTTCCTCGCGCCAGAGGGCCTGGCAGACCTCGAGGGTGTGGTCGAGGAGGCGGCCCCGCCCGGCAAAGTCGAGGCCTGCGGCCCCGTACTCCTCCTCCTGCCAACCGACGCCGACACCGAGGTCCAGGCGCCCGCCGGACAGGACGTCGAGGGTGGCCGCCGACTTGGCGAGCACGAGGGGTCGTCGCAACGCCGCCAACAGGATCGACGTGCCGAGCCGGATCCGCTGTGTATGCGCCGCCAGGTAGGCGAGCACGGTGAGGGGCTCGAGCCAGTGGCCGTCCGGGCCGGTGGGCTGCCGACCGCCCTCGGTGCCTCCGAGGGACGGGTCGGCGTAGGCCTCCAGGTTCTCGCCGAACGCCACGTGGTCCGAGACCACGAGTTTGTCCAGGCCGGCAACGTCGGCGGCGACGGCCCGGTCGACCATGGCGTCCCACCCACCGGGGTCCTCGGCGGCGAATGTGACTGACTGGACCGATAGGGAGGGCCGGATCGCCGTCATCGGCGGAACCTCCGCAATGCCCCACGGCGGCGTCGGCGCAACAGGTCGGAGCGTTCCTCCGAGGTGACCCGACTGGTGTCCGCCGGAAGGTGGTCGGCGACCTCGTCGAACGGCACCAGTTCGAGGGTCGGCACCGGGAAGTTGGTCGCCTGGTTCCAGCGGTAGGTGATGCATCCCTGGGTGGCGCCGGTGGTGTCGAGCCAGTTGGCGATGCCGGGATCCCGATGGGAGACCACGGCACGGAACACGCCGTCGTCGTCCACGACCGCCTGTTGCCCGTTGAGGCTGGACTGCCGGTTCACCCAGTCCAGGGACTGGTACCAGACGTCGCCCAACTGGACTCCCCAGTAGGCGCAGTCGGGGACCTCGACCTCGTAGAGCAGGGCCTCGTCCTCGCTGACCCGCCACCAGCACTGGCCGTAGGCCTGGTCGGGACTGCCGCCCTTGGACACCGTGCTCGCCGGGGTCGCCGCGACGTGCCCGAAGGTGTTGACCTCGCCCCGTTCGAGGTGCGAGCGTCCGAAGTCGGCCCAGAACGCCGGGATGGCGACGCTCAGGCGGAGCAGTTCGCGAAGGCCGTTGGACAGCCCATCCGCGTCGAGTCGGCTCACGGGGGGACCGGGGTCGAGGCACTCGAGGTGCAGGTCGGCGGGTACCTCGTGCTCCCAGTCGCCGAAGAACTGTCGAACCATCAGGTTGGAGCGCTTGGCCGGGAGTTGGAACCAGGTGCCGTCCTCGGTGTCCGGGGGAGGCGGTTCCGACGAGAAGACGACGCTGAAGTCGCCGGCGACATCGGCCCCCAACTGGTCGCCGTTGAGGTTCAGGAGTTGTTCGATCGGGCCATCGTCGAAGTCGAAACTCATGATGCTGAGCCCGAGGTAGCGGACCGAACCGAGGTTGCCGGACAGGCGGTACGAGTTCGAGAGGTCCACGCCGGCTGCCTGGTAGAGGCCGTCCGGGTTGTCCTGACCGAACTTCATCGGGTGCACCCAGGAGAGTTCGGGATACTCGTGGTCGCCGCCCTCGAGCGTCCTGCCCACCCCCCGTGCGAGGGAGCGCAGGAGGAGTCGAAGCCCCTCGACCCTGTCGATAGCGTCCCCGGGCCGATCAGGGTCGAGGACGTGGTCGGCGCCGGCCTTCAGGTCATCGCAGAAGCCGTCCCAGAGAAGGCGCAGGTCGTCGTTCAAGGGCTCTGACACGGCCCAACTCTGACAGGCGGTCGCCTCAGGTGCCTACTCGCCGGAATACGTGCCGAAACTCCAGACGTTGTCCTCGGGGTCGAGGCAGGAGAACCCCCGGGAGCCGTACTCCTCGTCGCTGAGGCCCCACACGACCCGTGCCCCGGCGGCCACGGACCGGTTGTGGAGGGCGTCGGGCTGGTCGGTGACCACGTAGATGCTGACCGGTCCGAGGGGGAGGGCGAGGTGGTCGGCGTCACCCCGGTCGGCGTCGCCGAGCATCACCCCTCCGCCGTCCGGCCATCGGATCTGGGCGTGGATGATGCCCTTGCCGTCCTCGCCGGGGACGCTGAAGTGTTCCTCGAAGCCGAAGGCCGCCACGAGGAAGTCGATGAGGGCACGGGTGTCCCTGCAGCGGATGGTGGGCCACACGCTGGTGGAGGACGCGGTACGACGCTACCACCTGTCGGTTCTCCGTTCGGTGGCGCCCCGGGGCGGCAAGGGTGCGGGAGTAGGGTCGGCCTCCGTGTCGGGGCCAATGAGTCGAACCTCCTCCAGCGACCGTCGCCACGACGTCTGCATCGCACTCGTCAGCCTCGCAGGCCTGCTCATCGAGATCGCCTACACCCGGATCGTCTCGTTCAAGCTCTTCTACTACTTCACCTATCTCGTGATCGGCCTGGCACTCCTGGGACTCGGCACCGGCGGGGTCCTGCTGGCCGTGTCACGGAGGCTGCGGGAGGCGCCCCTCGATCGCCTGCTGGCCCGGTCGGCCCTGGTCGGTTCGGTCACCGCCGGGCTGGGGTACGTCGCCGTGGCCCGGATGCCGCTCGACACGGTGGCCCTCTGGGAATACACGTCGGGTGCGGCGGTGCTCAATGCCGGACGGCTCGGGCTGTTGTGCCTCGCCCTCTTCCTGCCGTTCGCGGCGATCGGGGTGTTCGTCTCGTCGCTGCTGAGCCGCCGCCGGGAGCGGGTGGGGAGGCTCTATGCGGCCGACCTGCTCGGTGCCGGTCTGGCCTGTGCCCTCGCCGTGCCGCTCCACGCCATGATCGGACCGCCGGCTGCCGTGTACCTGGCCGCAGCGGTGCTCGCCGGTGTCGCCTGCCTGCTGGAAGATCCCGGGACAGCGCTCCGGGGAGTTGCCGGTGCGGTCGGCATCGTGCTGCTCCTGCTTCCCACCCTGGGAGCGTTGCCCTCGATCACGACGGAGGGCAGCAAGCACATCGGCGGGGTCGACATCGAACACACCGCATGGGGACCGGTCTTTCGCGTCGACGTCGGGAGCGAGGTCTTCGGACGCCACATCCTGTACCACGACGGCCTCGTGGGCTCGAACATCGTCGGTTTCGATGGCGACCTCCCTGCATTGACCGACTTCGAGGAGGATGTCCGCTCGCTGCCGTTCGAGGTCCTCGGCGAAGCGCCCGGGCGGGAGTTGATCATCGGGTCGGCTGGTGGCCACGAGATCCTGGCATCGCGCTACTTCGGAGCGACCGGCATCGAGGCCGTCGAATTGAATCCTGTGACCACCGGGCTGCTCGAGGGTCGCTACCGGGAGTACTCGGGCAACCTCGTCGACGAACCCGAGGTACACGTCGTCACGGCTGACGGGCGCACGCACCTGGCACGCAGCGACGCCGAGTTCGACCTGATCTGGTTCGTGGCCCCCGACAGCTATGCGGCGACCAATGCCGCCTCCTCGGGAGCGTTCGTGCTGTCGGAGAGCTACCTCTACACCGTCGAGATGCTGGTCGAGTCGCTCGAACACCTCAGCGAGCGGGGCGTGATCGTCGCCCAGTTCGGCGAGTTCGACTTCGATGCCAAGCCGAACCGGACACGGCGCTACCTCAACACCGCGCGTGCAGCGCTACGGGAGATCGGGGTGCAGGATCCGGGACTCCACCTGATGGTGGCCCGAACGTCTGACGCCCATGTCGAGTTGGCGACGATCGTCGTCAAGCAGGCGGCGTTCACCACGGAGGAGATCGAACGGTTCTCGCAGAAGGTGTTGTCCCTCGAGGGCGGGACCGTGGAATACGTGCCGGGTGCCGTGGGCGGCGCGTGTATCACGGCGACCGCTTCGGGGTCTGACGACGCCCTGCACTCGGCGTGCTCCGGTTCCTACATGGTGTCGGCCATCCACGATGACTCGCCCTTCTTCTGGCACTTCACCCCGTTCTCCACCGTTGCGGTCGACATCCTCGGTGACGTCGATGCCCTTGTCGACCCCGAAGACGCGATCGGCGAACGCCTGCTGCTGTTCCTGCTCGGGATCGCATCGGTGTTCGCAGGGGTGTTTCTCCTCCTGCCGTTCGTGCTGGTCCGGCAGACGTGGCAGGCGCTGCCGCACAAGCTCACCTCGGGCGTCTACTTCGGATCCCTGGGCCTGGGCTTCATGCTGTTCGAGATTGCCCTGATCCAGCGGCTGACCCTGCTGCTCGGGTATCCGACCTATTCGCTGACGGTCACCCTGGCGGCACTGCTCGTGTCCACGGGCATCGGGGCATCCCTGAGTGGGCGGTTCGCTGACCGGCCCCGTCTCCGCATGGAGGCCGGAGGGGTACTGGCGTTGTTGACGGCGGTCTACCTGGTGGGGATAGGACCGCTGACCGAAGCGTTGCTGTCCAGCCCGCTGATCGCGCGCGTCCTGGCGACGCTCGTGCTGCTCGCACCGCTCGGGGTCGTGCTGGGCCTGTTCATGCCCCTGGGCCTGCGGGTCGTCGCCGGCCTGGGCGCGGAAGGTCCCACCTATGTCGCGTGGGCGTGGGCCGTCAACGGGTTCTGCTCGGTGATCGGCTCGGTGCTGACCACGATCCTCTCGATGACGTTCGGATTCAGGGCCGTGCTGGTGCTCGGCCTGTTGGCGTACGTCGTCGCGCTGACAGCGCTCCGGAGGTTTTCGGCACCTGCCGTAGCCGGTGCCGTTGTTCCCGGCTGAGCCGGGAGGGTGGGCTCAGACCTTGCGGACGTTCAGGGCCTCGGGGCCCTTGCGGCCTGCGCCGACTTCGAATTCGACGGCCTGACCCTCGTCGAGGCTGCGGAAGCCGCTGCCCTCGATGTTGGAGTAGTGGACGAAGACATCGTCGTCGCCGTCACGGGAGATGAACCCGTAACCCTTCTCGTTGTTGAAAAACTTCACGGTGCCGGTGGGCATTGCGGGACTGCTTTCTGGAAACTGTGTACCGACCGGTTGACCGGAACCCCGAAAGGCTAACCGGGAAGGCGCGTGGTGCAACCCTCGGGACGTTGCCGGTTCAACAGCGCCGCAGGACGCACCAGGAACCCTCGCCGGCGCGTGAGGCCACGCCCGACCATTCACCGGTGCCTGCAGCCGTGAGTGACTCGAGTACCTCGTCGGCGGTGAGGTGGATTGGAGTGTCCTCGGCACGACTGTTCACCCATACGAGGGCGCCCCGTGGGGCGAGGCAGCGGGCCATCTCGGCTGGGAAGAGGAACATGTTCATCAGGACCATGGCATCGGCCACCCCGCTCAGCAGGGGGAGGCGGGCGGCATCGGCGTTGACCTGTGGTGCGTCGGTGACTCCGTGTCGGAGCATCTCAAAGGAGAGGTCGATCGCCACGACCCGACCGAAGCGTTCCATCAGGTGATCAGAGACGAGCCCAGTGCCCGATCCGAGTTCGATGACCGTTCCCCCGGCTACTCCGCCACGGTCGAGGGCATCCAGCAGGGGCAGCGCCCGCTCGGGATCGCCCCGCGTGGCCGTCCAGTCTGCTGCGAGGCCGTCGAAGATTCCCCGAACGAGCGACGATCGATCGGCGTCCCAGGTTCCCTCGAAGGCGATCGTGCGGGTCACCTCCCGCATCGGGTGCCCTGCTCCTGAGTACCGGTCCGAGGCGACGACCGGATGGGTTGCTTCGAGGTGGATGATGGGCACGATGGTGAAGGTAGCCGTCGCAGGGGTCGGGAGGGGCTCCGATCGTGCCAGACTCCCCGGCATGTCCCGGTTGTCGCGTCTTCGGCATCGGCTCCCGAGGCGCCTTCGGAAGCGCGAGCAGCACACGGTGTTTGTCATGTCGGGAGGCGCTGTCCGTGGTGCCGCCCAGGTGGGGATGCTGCGCGAGGTCCTGTCGGCCGGGATCTTCCCGGACGCCGTCGTAGCGGTGTCGGCAGGTGCCCTCAACGGACTACCCATCGCCAACGATCCGTCAATGGGACAGGTCGACCTGCTCGAGGAGATCTGGCGGGAGGTGGCCACCGATCCACCGGTCCGTGGAGGGACGCTCCGCACTCTGGTGTCGATCCTCCGTGGGCGGCCCGGCTTAGATTCCGGCGAACGACTCCGGAAACTGCTCGAGGAGCACGTGCCGGTGGCGGATCTGGGTGACACGCTGATTCCGATCCATGTGGGGACCACAGCGGCGTCCACCGGCCGCCTGTGCTGGTGGAGCGAGGGCCCGTCGGTCGACGTCCTGTGTGCCTCCGCCGCCATCCCCGGGGTCTTTCCAGCGGTGCCCCTCACCGACGGTGACCTCCACCTCGACGGTGGCGTGCTCTCGAATGTTCCGTTGCGCCATGCGGTCACGCTCCAACCGAGCCGCCTGGTCGTGTTCGATGTGGCCGCCGACTTCCTGTCTCCGGAGAGGCAGACGGCACTCACGCTCATGTTGACGGGCTTTCGGGCTGCCACGGCCGAGCTCACCCGACAGGAGTGGCTCGACGTTCCCCCCGACATCGAGGTGCTCCACATCGAGCTCCGGGATCCGGGCGGTGGCCTGGACCTCGACTTCGGCGAAACCGACCTGCTCCTCGAGGAGGGCGCCGGTGCTGCCCGGGCGGCGATAGCCGCCAACGACTGGCTCAATCCCGGCTGACGGCGTCGGCGGGCAGCCAGCCTGCCGTTACCAACTCGTCGGCCACCAGCAGGGCGTAGCGCCAGGCGCCGAGGGGCTCCAGGTGGCCGCCGGGTGGCAGCGAACGGAGGAACCCGCTGCCGTCGACGCAACCGGGTTCGTGGACGGCACAGGTCGATTCCTGGACGAAGCGGCCGTCGGGGGACAGCACCGGCCAGGTGGAGACGTGGCGGACGGATCCGTCGGGAAAGGATTCCGGAAGGCCGGCGAACACATAGTGGGTCCCGGCCGGCTTCTCGGTACGGGAGACCGGTTGGGCGACGAACAGCACACGGGTGTCGGTCTGGGCCGCCAGGCCGATCGCGTACTCGGCGTCGATCCGGTACTTCTCGTAGTAGTCGGCGCCCACGTGGTCGGCGATGCACCCGGTGAACGCGTTTCCGCCGTGATCGACTACGAGCACGTGCGGTCGCCAGTCGGCGAGGCGCTCGAGGCTGATGTCGGTTCCCTGTTCCTCGAACCAGTCACACAGGGCAGTTCCCCCGTGGGCACGGTCGACGACTTCGGCGGCGTCGCCGAGCAGGTCCGCCAGGTGGGGGATCCACTGGTCGGTGACCGAATCACCGGTGACGACGATGCGGGCGACCTCTCCGTCTCCGAATGCGATCGGCGTGGCCGGGAGGGTCGTGGTGGGCGGGAGGGTCGTTGTCGTGGTGGTCGTGGTGGGCGGGAGGGTCGTTGTCGTGGTGGTCGTGGTGGGCGGGAGGGTCGTTGTCGTGGTGGTTGTGGTGGTTGTCGTTGACGTGGTCGTTGTGGTGGTCGTGGTTGGCGGGAGGGTCGTGGTGGTCGTGGTTGGTGGAAGGGTCGACGATGTGCCCGGCGTGGAGCCCGGTCCGCAGGCCGTCAGGAGGACGGCCAGGAACAGGGCAGCCAGCCGCCGGGGGGTCGAGTTCGTGATCAGCCGCGCGACCGCCGACGGCGACGTTCCCGTGGGGGGGCCGGTGTGAGGTCGCTTTCGGGGACGGGAACTTCCACTTCGGGTACCGGGAGTTCGCCGGACAGCACCCCGGCGATCATCTCTATGTGTTCGGGCCCGCTGCCACAGCAGGCGCCTATGAGCGAGACGCCCGCGTCGCGGACACGGACGGCGTGTGCGGCGAGCACTTCGGGCGTGCCGTCGTAGTGGAGTTCGGCTCCGTGCCAGACGGGGATTCCGGCATTGGCCTTCGAGACGACCGGAATGTCACCGCAGGCCGCTCGGATGAGGGCCACCGCAGCCTCGGTGTCGGGAAGGGTCGCTCCGCAGTTGGCGCCGGAGGCATCTAGACCCAGGGAGGCGATCAACTCGCCCTGGGCGGTACCGGTGACGCCCATCATGGTGCGGCCGGCGGTGTCGTAGCTCATGGTGGCGACCAGGGGCAGGTCAGACGCCTTGCGCACGCCCCGCACGGCTGCCTCGAGGACGTCGAGGGCACTGAGGGTCTCAAGCCAGAGGATGTCGGCACCTCCCTCGGCGAGCCCCTCCACCTGTTCGGCGAAGCCGTCCTCGACCTCTTCGGGGGTGAGGCGACCGAGTGGCACTACCAACTCGCCGGTCGGTCCCATCGAGCCGGCGACGAGCACACGGCGGTCGGCCTCGTCGGCGGCTGCCCTGGCATTGCGTGCTGCCGCGGCGTTGACCTCGTGGACCCGGTCATCGAGGTGATGGAGCTTGAGGCGGAACCTGGTGCCACCGAAGGAGTTCGTGAGGATTACGTCGGACCCGGCGGCGACGTAGGAGCGATGGATGGCGGTGATGTCGTCGGGGCGGCTGAGGTTCCAACTCTCGGGGGCGTCGCCGGCCACCATGCCGGCCTCGAAGAGCTGCGTGCCCATCGCCCCGTCGAGGACGAGGTGGCCTTTCTCGGCAAGGAGGTCGGCCAGCGCGTTCACGGCGGCAAAACTACTGGCTGTCGAGGGGGATCGGCCCCAGCGGATCGGGACCACTTGCATTCGGCAACCCCGTGGCGCGAACATGGGGGTGACCGGATGACCGGGCGAACGTGCCCGACCGATACTCGGGTGTCGCCAAAGGGGGTTCTCCGGTCGGGGGTCCGGTGAATGTCGGGCTCCGGATCGCACCCGCTCCGAGTTGGGGGCGGGTGCCTTCGCGATGTGGCAACCGCATCTCAACTACCGTGCCCCCATGCGTCGGTGGGGCGGTCTGGTGGTCCTTGCACTGGTTGCCGGTGCCTGTGGCGGCGCATCGACCTCGACGACCTCGCCCGGAGCGACCGTTGTGTCGACGACCTCGACGACTCCGCCTGGCACGACTGTCGCCGAGGTGCCGGAGCCGACATCGACCACGGCGGCTGAGACCACCACCACGACAACGTCCACCACGACAACGAATACCACGACAACCAGCACCACGCAGCCCCCGCCTGAGCCCCGCAGTCTCACCGACGGCATCGTCGAGGTCGAGGGGCTCTTGCGTGAGCCGACTGTCCGACATGACCGGGACACGATTCCCCGCCTCGAGCTGATCACGATCGAACCTGAGGACGAGGGTTCCTACGTCACGGTGAGGGGTGCCAGCGGTGCAGTGCCTTATGGAGTCCAGGATGCCTCTCGGGAGGATTTCAAGGTTCTGGTCCACAACCTCGAGTGGGACACCTTCGACTGCGTCGACCGCCAGGAGGACGGCTCGTTCACCGCCCGTGTCGAGGCGCCACCGGGATCAACGCTCTACGTCATGCCCAGGAATTGGGGCAACTGCCTTACCGGAGAAGCTGGCGTGGCATCAGTGCTCAGCCTTCCCCGGAGCGCCTCGGTCGAAGCAGGTTCTTTTACCACCCATGGCTTGATCGCCAGTGGCAGCGTCGTTCGCTGGTCGGCGCATGGCTCCATTGACGGGTCGAACGTCGAATTGCGTTTTGAGCTTCCCGACGGGCCGCCAGACGGATGTATCCGTCCCGGTGTCCGCTTATACCGACTCTTCGATGGTGCCGGCGAGTACGTGACCCAGGTCAACCTGAACGTACACGGGCCGGTACTCACGCCGACAGGGCTTCCGATCGAGTCCATTGAGGGCATCGAGGGGTACTACGAGGAGATCGAGTTCGACGATGTGCCCCGCTGTCTCGACGGCGTTGTTGATCTGACCTTCTCGGTGGACCAAGACAACCTTGAAGCGGGCTGGTACCTTCCGCGCCTTGTTTTCGGCGAGTGGTGGGGTGATACGACCGAGGGCTTTGGCATCGGCTGTCTGAGGGCGGAGCAGGAGGTCATTCCCATCGAGTGCGACACGGGCAATGGATTCCTGCCGATGTTGGACATCGGGGGAGCGGAGACGCCCCGCATCCCGGCGACCCTTCTCAATCAGGCAGCCAGTTGGGGCGCTGCCGGCATCCTCGGTGTAGTGGCGAAGGAGGACGAGGGCCGGTTTGCCCTGGGCAGCAGGCGAGCCGCACAGGCGCCGTTCATCGCCTCGCCCCACGACCCGCTCTCGGGCCGGTCCCTCCACTACACGATTGAGCCCTACCTGCCGACTGTGGGCTACACGGGCTTCGCTGACCTGCTACCTGATCTCTTGTTCAGCCTTGATTCGACTGATCCGGGCTGGGTGACAGTCGAGATGACGACACCAGACGGCGTGACCAGGGTGCTAGCCGACGAGGCTCTGGTCCAGATGTTCATTTCAAATGGAGACGGCAACGGGTACCCGACCAGTACATCCTTCGCGGGACCATCTCATACAGTCGGCTTGACGGCGTTTGGCGACGACCTGGACGTGATCTTCGACCAGTACGGCCGCTACACGGTGCACGTTGAAGGAGCGCTGCTGTCCTCACGCGGTGACGAGTTCATCGTCGAGGGTACCTACGACATCTGGGTCGCCGAGCCGCTCGACCTCTCGCTCGGCGTATTCGAGGGAACACCGCTCGAAGTGGGCGACGCGTTCAACCCGGTGGTCATCGTCGAGCCCGGCGTTCCCGCCGAGGTCACGATCGACATCACGCACTATGTGGACGGTGACGTGGAGCAGCGCCAGGTCCACTCCGTGTCCGGAACGGCGAACGAGTACGGCTACTTCGCGTCACCCGACGCCTGGGAGCCATCAGAACACGGCGAATACCGGGTGGACGTGATGGCGTCGTATGTCGACCCCATCGACGGCACCCTCTGGATGGGCGCACGTTCGTCGGCATCCATCGTGGCGACCCCCGACACACCCGTGATCGCCCACGGCGAGCGGAACAAGGACTTCCTAGACCTCGACGCCGGTCAGGTCCCGCGCATCTGGTACTTCTTCCGATCCTTCGACCCGGAGTGTCCGCCAGTCAGCGGCGACTGTGACGGGGGCGGCATGTACCCGTTCTTCACCGGCGACGTCATGTGGCTCACCGACGGTAGACCACTGGGCCCTACCATCACAGTGGACGTGCCTGCCGATGTCCTCGAACGCGTCGCACCGGACCTGATGCCCCACGAGAAATGCAGCGGCAGCGGAAGGTGCGTCGCCTTCGAAGACGAACGGGTGCTGGTGCCGCACCGGGAAGAGGGACGGGGTGCCCATTATCGGCCCGACGACGTGACCTCCTGGGCCTACTGGTATTCGAGCAGCATTCGAGCCGACGTGTCGGTCTTCCATGCCGCCACGGCCTGGAAGTCACAGCACAACTCTTGGTACGGAACCGACTCCTACAACTGCCAGATCGGTCTGCCGTGCTTTGGAGCGTTGATGGGCATTGCCATTGAACGGGAGGACGGGAATTCGGTCCATGACGAATTCAGCGGAGATGAGGAAGGCGACCTCAAGTTGACTTTCGGCGGTGCAGTCCTGCGTACAGAAGAAGAGCAACACTTCGCTCCCTACGCGTCGTTCGCCGTGCTGACCCGGGGAGGCAATTTCGAGGATGGCGTCCTCGTCTCTGGCGACGAGAAGGGCGACCGGGTCTGCCCGCCCTACCAGGGGGCCGCCGGCGGGCTCGGCACGTGTGGTCCGATCCTGACCCATCGCGGCCGCGAGGTCGACCTGTTCATCACCCCGACGGGGACCCGGCCCGGCAGTGTGCTCGAGCCCGGTGACCTGTTCACGTTCAGCGGACAGGCGTGGCCGACACTCGACGTCGCCGTGGAGGTCGTGGTCACGACGCCGAGCGGAGCCGTGCACGAGTTCGCCGACCGCGCCAACGTGGTCGGGTACGTCGATCCCTCCGGCATGTCGTTCGTGGTTGATGAACCGGGCGTCTACGAGGTGCACGTCAGCGCCACACAGGACCTGCCGGTCCCCTCGACGGGTCTGGTGCCCGACCCGGTGTTCGTCGCCGACGGGCGCACGACCATGGACGTCTACGGCTACGAGCACCCGCTGTCGGCAGTGCTTGGAGCCCAGGACTCGGCGTACCGGTTCTTCGTCGTCGAGGGCCGGGCCGAAGAGGTCATCGAGGTCGATGTCGATTCGGACGTCCTGCCGAGCGTCTTCTCGCCGACCCTGTCCGTTGGGCAGATCTCGTTCTCCCATCCACTGCCCGACGGCGTGACCGGTGCACACGTGAGCCTCACCGCACCGGGGCTGGTGCTGGTCGATGAGGTGGTGTCGGCGATCGACGGGTCCATCGAGGTGTCGATCATCCAGGAGGAGCTCGACGAGGCCGGGTTCACGCAGATCAGGCTCGGTGCCGACACGCTGCAACTGTCGATCGCCTATGAGACCGCCGACGGCTGGGAGGCCCAGATCCTGAACCAGCGCGGCTTCTCGCCACTCGGGGGACGAGTGAGCGGCACCGGCTGATGAATCTCCTGCACCGACTGCTTGCAGGAGCAGCCCTGCTCCTGCTGGCTGGTTGCGGATCGGAGGCCGCTGATGCAGCGGG
>MPLX02105136.1_pt1 | contig 108609 bp, 71 predicted proteins | sample 1617341 | NCBI WGS metagenome assembly MPLX02 (sample SAMN05944804, study PRJNA350692) | marine metagenome | biome: marine; feature: ODZ; material: water; isolation source: 120 m water sample filtered on 0.2 um supor filter | place: Pacific Ocean | collected 2012-04-08 | depth 120m m | reverse complement strand
GGATGAGGGCCAGGAATCCCAGCGATGCGAAGCGGTTCAGAGAGGTAGTCATTGTTTTGATGGAATGGAAAATCGGGGGAGAAGGATGTGTTCACCTTGGCTTGCCCCGTTTCCGGCAGGAGCACCGATGGTCCCGGATAGATTCGAGAAGGGAGCGGTTAAATTGGAACGTTTAGCGAAGGTGCGTTTTTTGAAACGGTTGCGATGTTCTTGACCTGAGTCAAAAAATGAAGAACTGATGGCGCCTGAAGAGAAGCAGTTGGCGCTGACAGACGTCCAGCTCCTCCACGAAGGCCCTGGCAGAAGGCCTCGAGGTTCCGTGAGACACGCTCCGTTTTCGCCAGAAGGCCGTGGCAGGAAAGCTCTTTCTCCCGAGTGGAAGTACTTGATCCCGGTCAAAGAACGGAGGTCTTTTGCAAGGTATCAAGATCAGGCCTTCTGTGGGCTGAAATACTCCGATCGCAAGGCTTCTGCCAGGTTATGAGATACCTCCCCATCGTGCTGTCGGGTCCCCTTGCTCTCGCGTTGCTTGCTTCCCAGGCGCTCCGGGGAGAAAAGGAAAACGGAACACCGTCATTTGGATGGAAGGAGACGAAGGAGTCCCTTGCACTCATGAATCGGGACAAGACGGTCTGGCGTCTCGTGTTCGATCCCAAACTGAACAAGTCCTACTTCCACCCGCTGAGCTTGATTGACGGTACGGTGCTGACCGAGTTGAGACCCGCAGACCACGTCTGGCACTACGCGGGGTGGTTTTCCTGGAAGTTCATCAATGGATTGAACTATTGGGAGGAGAATCGCCGGAGCGGGTTGCCGGGGGGCGTATCGGAGGTCACCGACGTGAGGATCCATCCCGGAGATGATTTTTCGGCGCGAATCGAGATGACGCTCAGCTATCATCCTCCGGAAAAGGCGGAATTGCTCGCGGAGAAGCGGACCCTGATGGTCAGTGCACCGGATGAAACCGGAAGCTACCATATCGACTGGCGAAGTGAATTTGTGGCGAAAGGCAGGAAGGTCGTTCTGGAGCGAACGCCCCTGCCGGGACAACCTGGCGGAGCGGGCCACGGGGGCTATGCGGGGCTCTCCATTCGTGCTGCCAGAGTCCATGTCCCCTGGAACTTTCTCGACAGCGAGGGACGCGTCAATACCCACGGCAAACCGGCCCGGTGGATGAATCACAGCGGGGTGGTTGCGGATGGAAAAGAGGCCGGGCTGACGATGTTCGATCATCCCACCAACGCGGGACACCCCTCACGCTGGTACACGGTCAAGGGGATGCCTTACTTCAGCCCGGCGGTGATCTTCTCCAACCCGCGGACCCTGGACCCGGGGGAAAAACTGAATCTGAGATATCGCATTCTGGTGCAGGCGCGAAAGGGAGTGGCCGCGGAGCTGGATCAACATTACGCCCGGTTCGTTGGGGGAGATCACGGAGCGGCAACCGATGCAAAGGGCGGGAAGCATGCGCATGCCGTCATGCCCATGGACCCTCTCAAGAAACGGCCCATCCCGCCCGGGTTTGAGAAGCCTGACCACGTCATTCAGATCGGAGTTCGAAAAGCGCAAATGCGCTACCAGGTCGAACAGTTCGCGGTTGTGCCTGGAAGCAGGGTGAAGCTGGTTCTCGCCAATACCGATGACATGCTGCACAACCTCATCGTCTGCAAACCGGGGTCGGGAGTGACCCTGTCCGTCGCTCAGAAAGCGTGGATGATGGGTGCCGCCGCGATGAAGAACCATTTCGTGCCCGAGGACGACCGGGTGCTTTTTGCGAGCCGGATCGTGGGGGTGGGAGAAAGCGACGAGATCTACTTTGTCGCGCCGAGCCAGGAAGGAGACTACCCCTACGTCTGCACCCTGCCCGGTCATGCCTTCACGATGAAGGGCGTGATGACGGTCTCGAAGACACCCGGCAAGATGCCCCCCAAACCCCGCGTGCCGCCGCCCGTGGTCGCCAAACATGATGTGGTGGTGAGGGATCTTCCGCTGGTTTACCGGGTCATTCTGGACGGAGCCTCTCCGCGAACTATTTCGGTGGGCCTGCCCGGCGGCCACAACTACGTCTTCAATCCCGTCACCGGCGAAGTGGAGTTTGTCTGGCTGGGCGGATTCATCAACCTGCGGGGCGAGCGGACCGGCCGGGGGAATGGCAAGAACTCTATTCGGGGGATGAGGTATGAGACGGGCTCGATCCCCTTTCCTCTCCGCATCGGATCGATTGGGGGTGAGCCGGAGAGCTTGGTGTTCGGCGGCTACTCACGGAAAAGAAGGGAGAACCCCGTTTTCCTTTACGAAGTTGATGGCGTTCAGGTGGAGCAGGAATTGGTGTTCGCCAAGGAGGGAAGAGAGATCGAGTACCGTTTCCGCACAAGCGGGGCGAAGAAACCGGTCTACTTCCTCGTTGAGAAGAAGGAGGTGACAGCTGTCAGGGTCTCGGCCGGTAGCTACGATTCGGGGGTGCTCACCCTGCAACCGGATGAGGCCCGCTCCTTTTCGGTCTTCGTCGAGTTGAACCAGAGCTTCCCCCCGAACCAGGGGCGTAATCATGCCCTCGGGGCGACCGCTTCAAGCCCCGACGGGCTGGAAAGAGACGGTGCTGCGGTTGGTGACCATGGAGCGATCGACGGCGATCCCTTCACCTACTGGGACGAGGCGAACGGCGGGAAGTTGTACCATCTCAAGGTGGACCTGGCACAGCCGGTGAAGGTTTCTTCCGTCAGCATTGTGGGCTACGAACATCACGATTATGCCCCCAGGGATTTTGAAGTGGTGGTGGACGGCCGCGTGGTCAAATCGGTCGTGAATGCGGTCTACAGGAACAACTACCTCCTGGTGGAGTTCGACGCGACCAGCGGCCGGACCGTGGAACTGAAGATCACCAAGTATTACGGCGGTAGTCCGGCCATTCGTGAACTGGGCATCTATGGCCCCCCGGCGAAGTCAAAGCCCTAGTCTATCATGAGAAACTCGATCACAACACATGCCGTGATGTTTCTGGTGCTGGCCACCGCCATCTTCTCCGCTGACCGGTCGTGGTGCGCCCAACCGCCGCAGCCCCAACCGAAGATTCTTCCGGCGGGCTATCACGTCGAGACCATGGAGACTCCCGTCGGAGAGGATGGGAAACCGCTGCAATTTGAAGGGGGAGGGATCGATTTCAGTGCCGACGGCACCGCCTTCTTTGCCAGCCGGGTGGCGGGAATCTGGAAGTACAGGGATGAGCGCTGGTCGCTCTTTGCCGATGGTCTTCATGATCCCCAGGGGATCCTCGTCTCCGCCGATGGCAGGAGCGCCTGGGTCGCCCAGAAGCCGGAACTTACCCTGATCCAGGACACCGATGATGACGGGGTGGCGGATCTCTTCAAGACCATCTGCGACAAGTGGAAGTATGCCGGCAACTACTGCGAGTATGTTCATGGATTGGTCCGGGACAAGGAAGGGAGCTTCTACCTCACGCTCAACCTCGCCGACGGAGGGGGATCGGGCCGGGGTGGACCGAAGGTGGAAAAGGCCGGGGGAGCCGCGATGGGAACGACTTTTGGTTTTGACGGTTGGGCCATCAAGGTGACCAACAAGAACGAGTTCGTTCCCTTTGCCTATGGACTGCGTTCCCCGGCCGGGATTGGCATCAGCCGCAACGACGAGGTCTTCTTTACCGACAACCAGGGTGGCTGGATCGGCACTTCCACCCTGAACCACCTCGTCAAGGATTCCTTCTACGGCTACCCGGCCTCCATGCTGGATCTGCCGGAATACAAGGCCGGCAAGAAACTCGTTTACGAGGAGTTCTCCAAGCTGAGAAAACCACCCGCGGCCTGGATTCCTCATGGTGAGGTGGCCAACTCCCCGGGCAATCCCCAATTCGACGAGACCGGTGGCAGGTTCGGACCGTTTGCCGGGCAGGTCTTCATCGGGGACCAGACGAGGTCAAACATCTTCCGGGTGAACCTCGAGAAGGTCAAAGGCGAGTACCAGGGATGCGTCTTTAACTTTATCGATCACCTGCAGTCGGGGTGTATCCGCATCCGGTTCGACCAGAAGGGGAGACTGTGGGTCGGGCAGACCGGACGGGGATGGGGATCGGTGGGGGGTAAACAAGAGGGGCTCCAACGCATTGCCTGGGATGGCAAGACCGTTCCGTTCGAGATCCATTCCATGGTGCTGACCAGGACGGGCTTCAAGGTGCGTTTCACCAAGCCCCTGAACCGGGAGAGCGCCCAACAATCGTCTGCTTTCCGATTCAAGCACTGGCATTATCACTACCACGGGAAATATGGATCTCCGAAAGTCGGCACCGAGGAGGTCAACCCCACGCTTCGCTCCATCTCCAAGGATGGGATGACTGTCGACCTGGACCTGCCCCTGGTCAAAGGCGAGGTTTACCAGTTGTTGACCAACAAGCTGGTGGCCGAGGACGGATCCTCGCTGAGTACCACCACCGGATATTATACCCTCAACAATCTCCTGGACTGATGAGAGGAACGGTCTCTCTGGCAGTTGTTCTGGTCGGCCTGGCCGGTCCGGGCCGCAGCTATGGGGGTGAAGAGACCGAGCGGAGCGCGTTCGCAGAGGCTTCGAAATCAGCGGCTATTGCGGGTGCGACGTTGAGCAAGGTCCATCGCTGGCTGCACGAAACGGCCCTGCCCAGGATCGATGCCAAGACCGGTCTCTACATTGCCGATGGGCGGTGGAATTACCGCGATACCGCCGCGGATTGCTATCCCTTCTTCACCTGGGCCGCCTGGGCGGTGGATCGCGAAGTGTTGAACGGACCCGTTCGTGCCGTCCTGCACGCGGAGCAGAGATTGTGCAATCATCTGGACCGCATCCCTGTTCCGTACGATCTCAGGAAGGGACAGCGTGCCGCGCTCGATTACGAGGAGATGGTCTTTCAAGCCTCTGAGTATGTCAAAGACGGCCTGATCGCCATCGTGGAGGTGACGGGTAAGGATGAGTGGTTTGAGCGGATGCGGGCCATCGAGGACGACCTGTGGAAACATGCCCGTATCGAGACGCCTTTCGGGAAGATTCCTTCCCGGAACATCGAGGTGAACGGTGAACAGATCCAGGCCCTGACCCGGCTCTACACCATGACCGGTGAGGTGCGATACCTCGCCTGGGCGGAGCGCCTGGCGGACTACTACTTTTCTCAAGAGGATTTCGTGCCCACCCGGTTGCGCGATCATGGCTGTGAGATTATTGGCGGGCTCGGACTCCTTCTCGCAATCGAGTCGCGACACAATCCGGACAAGGCCAGGATCTATGCCGCCAAGCTCAGGATGGTGTTCGACAGGATCCTGGAAGGGGGATGCAACCAGGACGGGATGATGTTCAACGAGATCAAGCACCAGGCCACTGGAACCCGTCGCGGGGCTTTCAGCGACGGGTGGGGATACAACTATGTTGGCTACCTTTGCTACGACATGGCCACTCGGACCGAGACCTACCGCCCGCAGGTTCGCAGGACCTTGAGGGCCCTCGCCAAGCCGGCTTACCGGGACTATCAGTGGGAGGGGAGCAGCATTGACGGTTGGGCCGACTCGGTGGAAGGCGGCCTTTATCTCCTGAATCGGGTCCCGGTGGCGGAGGGCTTTACCTGGGCGGATCATGAAACCGCGGCGCATATCGCTCGCACCGCCGAGCCCGACCACATGTGGGGAACGATGAAACTGCAGGCCAACGGGGTGCGGACCGCCCTGATCCATGCCCTGATGCACACCCGGGGCGTTACCGCCCATCCCTGGCAGGACGGGCTCGAACTGGGGGCCGCCCCGGGCGGGGTGGATTGCCTGACCGTGGTGGTCCGTGCCAGGGCCGATTACGAGGGTCATCTTGAGTTTGATATCCCGCGTCATCGGCTCTACCTCGGATTCCAGGAAGACTGGCCGCGCATGAATACGCTGCCGGAGTGGTTCACGGTCGAGCCCGACAGGACCTATTCGGTACGTAACGTCGAGACCGGTGAGACCTTCCTTCGGAGCGGCAGGCAGATGCACAACGGGGTGCGTGTCAACATCGAGGCCGGCAAGGCGGTTCGATTGGTTGTGTCCGCCAAATGACCAAACCAGAGAAGCAGAAGAAAAATGGGAAACATCACTACGATCGTGCGAGCATCCCTGCTCGTGACCACCTGCATCGCACTCCCGGTCGGCCCGGCCCGAAGTGCCGTCGCAATCGACAAGCCCCTGATGGGGTACTGGGAGTTCGAGGGGGAGGGCAAAGTGATCGGGGCGGATTCCAGCAGGAAGGGCTACGATGCGGCGATGGCGGCTGGGACAGCGAAACGGGTGCCCGGACTCTTCGGGGATGCGGTGCATTTTTCCGGGCAGCATCGGATGCAAATAGACGGGATGCCGGACTTCGGCGGGGTGAAGAAGATCAGCTTCAGCGCCTGGGTTCTGCCCTCGAGTTTCCAGAAGTACAACGAGATTTTCCGGAAAGAGGACGGCAACCGGCGCGTCCTGTTCTCGTTCCAGGAGAATGCCACCATCCTGTCCTTCGGCCTGAATGTGGGCGGCTACGTGGAATGTGATGCCGCGCTTGCTTCCGGGCAGGTTCTCGACGGGCGCTGGCATCACTGCGCCGCCACCTTCGACGGCAAGGTGATGCGCGTCTTCCTGGATGGCAGGGAGATCGGATCGCTCCTGCGGCCGGGTGTGATCAGAGCGGGAGGCAGCGCTCCGGGATGTATCGGCTCCAGCAACGGGAGGGAGAGTTTCCAGGGCGCGATGGACAATCTGCGGATCTATGGTGAGGCCCTCACGCCGGCTGAAGTGGCGCGGTTGCACGAAGATGGGCAGGAGCCGGCCCGGCGCTACCACGAAAAGCGTGTGCAACAGATCCTCGCCAACAGGGAGAAGCTTCGCAAACTCTCCATCACCGGAGAAACCTTCGCCGAGATGCTGTCCAACACGCAGCGTGCCATCGGGGAGCGCGGGATTACCCTGGACGAATCGACGGCCGGGGAACTCCTGGAGATCCTCAAGCTGAAGTTTCCCGGGGATTGTCGTGACTATGCCAGGTTCACGGGGGTGAACGTCGCCCATTACCTGTCGGGCGGTGACGAAAACCTCAACGCCACCGCCATGAGAAAAATGCTCGGCCAGCTTACCGAATACATGCCCTTGACGGACCACCAGTGGGCGCGACAGAGCGGGGAGGATCTGGCGAGATGGAAGGAGATCGAATTCATTCAGAAGAAGTGTGCGAAGCTCGAAGAGCAGGGCGCCGGAAAGCGATTTGCGCCGGAATGGATCGAGCTTGTCCTCCAAACGGGTCGGCAGGATCTGGTGCATGATCGCCCTCGTCTCCAGGAACCTGTGGCACCCTACGTCGAACCGTCGACACCAGCGACTCGTTCACTAACCGGGGACGAGGCACAGCGCGTCATCGAAAACGACTGGATGTTTCAGGCTGGAAACCTCACGGGGGAACGTATCCGGAGCGAGATTGGGTGGACCCGCGAACTGGCCCGGAGAATCAAGATCAACTTCGACCGTGAACTTGCCGAACTCGATGCCCTGGATCGCAAGGCTGCCAGGATACAGGACTTCGATCGTGAGCTCTACCTGCAGGTGCGGCGAATCAAGCGCCGCATCATGTTCAGGAATCCGGTTGTGGATTTTGACAAGGTGGTGTTCGTGGACATGCCTTATCCAGGGGGCAGCGAGTCACATCATGAAACAAGGCATCGCCTCGGTTACATGGCGGTCCCCGGAGCCCGCCTGCTCGCGCTTGAAGGGCTCTCGCCTGACGGTGCTCTGGTGCAGATCATGCCCAAGAGCCCCCTGCACGGTTCCTTCTGGCGGCCGGACGTTTCTTACGACGGCCGGAAGATTCTCTTCTGTTTCAAGCCCCACAACGAGAAGTCGTTTCACATCTACGAGATCAATGCCGATGGCTCCGATCTCCGCCAGCTCACCAGCGGTCCCTATGACGATCTTGATCCCATCTATCTTCCCGACGGGAAGCACATCCTCTTCTCCTCCACCCGTGGACACACTTACGTGCGCTGCATGCCGCCAACCAACGCCTTCGTGCTCACCCGCTGCGATCTCGACGGAGAGAATATCTACCTCGTCTCGCGCAACAACGAGCCGGACTATCTGCCATCGGTCATGGACGATGGCCGGATCGTCTACACGCGATGGGAATACACCGACAAGCCACTCTGGCGCGCGCAGGGCCTGTGGACCGTCAATCCGGACGGCACGCAGGTCAACACCTTCTGGGGCAACCAGAGCGTGTGGCCCGATCTTCTCAAGGACGCCCGCAGCATTCCGGGCACCGGCCGCGTCATGTTCACCGGGAGCGCCCACCATGACTGGTTCAGCGGTTCGCTCGGGATCATCGATCCCAACAAGGGAAGCAACTTTCCCAAGGGACTCACCAAGGTCACGGCCGACCTGGCATGGCCGGAGTCGGGCAACGGCCCCTCGGATCCGACCGAGTCGCCGAGCTACCATCGCAGCGGGAACTTCAGTGCCTACTATTCGCCCTATCCGCTCGGAGAGAAGGACTTCCTGGTCTCGGCAAACCGGAACGGCAAGTTCCGGCTCTACCTGATGGATGTGGACGGCAACCGGGAGCTGGTTTACGAGGGGGAGCACCACATCTTCCATGCCATCCCGCTGCGGAAACGCTCCGTGCCGATGGTGCGTCCCGACTTGGTGGATTGGCCTGAAAGTAACGAGCGCTCAAAGCCGAAAGGGGGGATCTTTTACAGCAGCAATGTCTACGAGAACACCACCGGAAAGCTGGAGGGGAGGGCCAAGTTCCTGCGGGTTCTCAGCATTGATCACAAGACCTACACCTACTGGCACAAGCGGCCTTACCTCTCCACCGGACCGGTCGTCTCGGGGGTGCAGTCCGAGGGAGTCAAGCGCGTGCTCGGAACCGTGCCGGTCGAACGTGATGGTTCGGTTGCCTTCCATGTTCCCGCCGGCATTCCGCTTCACTTCCAGCTCCTCGACGCGGAACACCGGGCCTTGCAGACGATGCGAAGTTTCACCGGTGTGATGCCCGGGGAACGCCGCGGTTGCGTGGGCTGCCACGAGAGTCACAGCACTGCTCCCGCCAACGCTGCGCCGGCGCTGGCCTTCTCGCGGCAACCGAGCCGGATCACCGCGCCCTCCTGGGGCGAGGACACGGTCAGCTATCCGCGCTACGTCCGGCCCGTTCTGGATCAATATTGCAGCTCGTGCCACGAGGGAGAAGGGGAGGGGAGAGCGGTGTTCGACACCACTCCGCGCCCGGGTCGCCTCGGATTTGACGAAACCTACTGGTTGCTCACCGGCCGGCCGGCCTGGGGGAAAGCCTACAAGAAACCCGTCGATCCGCCCCCGGGATTTGGCATCGCGGACATGATCATGGTGGAGGGCTACCACCAGCGCGACCCGGTCGCCTACCGGACTCCGGAACCCATGACGCGTCTCTCCTACAAGAGCAGGTTCATCGATCTCGTCTCGAGTGGAGATCACCACGGGGTCAAGGTTGATCCCGTCAGTCGGCGCAGGCTCATCCTGTGGGTGGACACCATGTGCCCCTACCGGGGTGATGAGGAGGTCCGCGAGATCGACGACCCGGTCTTCCAGGGTATCGACTGGTTGTCGGTCCGTCCGAGGATCAAGACCGCTCCGCGAATCACCCGTCCCGGCCCGCTTGATTGAAACGGATCGAAGAAAATCAATTTCCAAGGGAATACAATCAGATGATCAAGCGCTCCAAATCCACCGATCCCGATGTTACCGAACTTGGGCGGTCCGGTCGCATGATGCTCTTCTGGTCGTGCTTCATGGCCATCGCCGCCACTGCGGCGGTCTTTGTCATCCGGGGCCAGGTGATCGGGGAATGGGGGGAGGAGTTCGGACTGACGGAGACGCAGAAGGGTGAAATCCTCGGGGTGGGGCTCTGGCCGTTTGCGGGAGCAATCGTGCTGGCCAGCCTGGTTGTGGACCGGATCGGCTACGGCAGGACCATGGCGTTTGCCTTTTGTTGCCACATCCTTTCGACGGTGATCCTGATTTTCGCCAAGGGTTACTGGTGGCTCTACCTCGGCACCTTCATCGTCTCGATCGGAAACGGCGCTGCGCAGGCCGTGGCGGACCCGGTCGTGGCCTCCATGTTCCGCAGGAACAAGACCACCTGGCTGAATATTCTGCACGCGAGTTGGCCGGCGGGAATGGTCGCCGGAGGGATCTTCGGGATCGCAGTCAGCGATCTCGGAGACCTGGATTGGCGCTGGCGGGTGGCAACCCTCTTTGTCCCCATGGTTATCTACGGTCTCCTGATGCTGGGACGGAGGTTTCCCGTTCACGAGCGGGTCGAAGCCGGGATTTCCGATCATGAGATGTTTCGCGAGACTGGTGCGATCGGAATGTTCCTGGTGCTGGTTTTCCTCTTTGGAGAAATGGGGCGGTGGCTTGGTTTGCCCTGGTATGTTTCCCTTGCCTGCTCGGTGGCCTGTTGTGGCGCATTCGGCGTCTACACCAGGTCGCTGGGTCGACCCATGTTCCTGTTCCTCCTGCTATTGATGATTCCCCTGGCCACCACCGAACTGGGCACCGACAGCTGGATCACGGATCTCATGAAAGGGCCCATGGAGAAACTGGGATTCAATGCGGGATGGGTGTTGGTTTACACCTCGTTGATCATGATGATCCTGCGATTCTGCGCGGCGCCCGTTGTGAAGATCCTGACGCCACTGGGCCTGCTGATTGTCAGTTGTGTCCTGGCGGCGATCGGGTTGGTGATGTTGAGCAAGGCGGCCGGACTGGCGATCCTGGGCGCGGCGACGCTTTACGGTGTGGGCAAAACCTACTTGTGGCCGACCATGCTGGGGATCGTGGCCGAGCGCTTCCCGAAGGGCGGGGCACTATCCTTGAACGCCACCAGCGCGGTGGGCATGATGAGCGTCGGCATTCTCGGCACGGTGTTCCTGGGTCAGATCCAGGACCGCGCAGTGGAAAGCCGACTCGAAAAGGAACAACCGGCCCTGCACCAGCAGATTGTCGCGAAGAAAGACAGCGTGTTGGGTGAATACCAGGCCGTCGATCCCGGGCATCTGGAAAAACTAGGGGACGATCAGAAAGAAACGATAGAACAGCTGACCCAGGGAGCCAGCAAATCGGCCCTGGCCACCATCGCGGTGTTCCCGGTCTCGATGTTGCTTGGATACATCGTCCTCTTCCTCCTTTTCCGGAGACGGGGCGGATACGAGACCGTGGACCTGCAGCATTCGTGACAGGGGTTTCTCGATGGCGGGCCACCGAATAAGGGGGTCTGGATTCGTGAGCCGAATTCCTGGATCCCTCTCCGGAGGCAGTCCCCGGTTCCAGTCACCGAGGTGACGGATCCGGGGCAGGTGGAGCGACAGGCCTGGTGACTGGTGCGGGTCGCGCCTCGTCCCCGCATCCCAGCCGGGGTTACTTCTTCGGCTGGGATTCTTTCTTGTCTTCCGTCTTCTTTTCCTTTTCCGGTTCCGGCGGGAAGAGTTCCTTTTGTGCAAGGACGGCGAGGTAGTGATAGGTGCCGGTCATCATCTCGAGGCGCACTGCCACCCAGTCCGCTTCTTCGACCTCCCGGATCAGGCGGCTCAACCGGGTGCCATGGGTGCCCGCGCCGAGCCCGGTCTCGATGTATTTCTCGATGATCACGATGCGTCCGGTTGGCTTGAGCACCTTGTGCAGGTGCTTGAGATAGTCGACGTGGCCATCCTTGTTCAGGTGATGATAGGTCTGTGAGAGGAAGGCGAGGTCGCAGGAGTTCTCGGCCAGGCCAGTGCTGTCGGATTCAATCAAACAAGGCTTGATCTGAGGGGAGGAGGCATATTTCTCCTTCATCTGCGCCACCTTTTTCTCGGCGACCTCAGCGGCATGAACGAGACCCGATTCACCCACGTGTTCGGCAAACTTCTCAGACCAGAAGCCGTCACCAGCGCCCACGTCCACCACCACATCTCCCGGTTGGAGATCCAGTTCCTTGAGGATGTACTCGCTCTTGGCACGGTAGGGATAACTCTTGTTTCCCGTGCGCTTGTGCTGGGCCGGATCGGAGATTCGAGTGGTTTGATCCGATTCGCCGGATGCCTTGTGATCAAGGTGCGTGAGTGACAGCACGATGGTCAGGACGATCAGCCCGGAACGTGATCGGCTCGTCTTGTGATTGGCAGGACGGGGCAGGTTATTCATGGACTCATTGAGCAGCAACGGGAGAGACTGTCAAATCTCAAGAATAGCGATGCTTCCCGGACGAGGAGAGTGTTCGCAAGCTCCTTCCGTTTCCTCACGGGCGTGTACCGTGGTGTGTCAACCGCCCCCTTTCCGGATTTTGTGGGACGACACCCATGTGAAAGAACGCTGGCAGGCTGTCAGGTGACCCAAGGAAAGATCCAATACTTTGACTAAAGCCCGGGAATTGTAATTGATTCGAAAGGAATCTTGACCGGTTTGCGAAGGGCCTCGAAAGAACTCAGGAAGTATCTTGGAAGCCCTCCAATGATGGCCAACTTCAGGAAACAGCTCCTTCCATGGATTGCGGTAGCCAGCTCGTGCCTTCCGTTTGCCAGTGGGGCCGAGGTCCGGCAGGTGCAGTCCCTCGACGGGACCTGGATGATTGCCTTTGATCCCGCCAACACAGGTCGGGAAGCGGGGTGGCACCGCGAAGAAGTCTTTACCAAGCTGGAAGGCACCCGTCCGATCCAGGTCCCCAGTTGCTGGGAGGAGATTGAGAAGGATTACGAGGGCGTGGCCTTCTACCGAAAGAGCTTCACGGTTCCTGCAAAGTGGAAGAAAAAGGTCGTTCGCCTGCAGTTTGACGCAGTGAATTTCCGGTCCGAGCTGTGGCTGAACGGGACGGCAGTTGGCTTGCATGAAGGCGGATTCACGCCCTTCGAGTTCCGGATCGACGACTTGCTGAGGTTTGGGGAAGAGAACGTGCTCATCCTGCGCGTGGCGGGTCCGATCCTGCTGCAGGACAAGGAGATCGACGGGGTGGGGGCGATGGAGACGCCACAGTGGCGGGGCGCCATCACCGGAGGGATCTGGCAACCGGCCCGACTGGTGGCCACCGGTGCGGTTTATGTGGAGGAGGTCTTCATCGAGCCGAGAATCTCCGACAACACGGCGACGATTCATGGCGAACTCGATCATGGCGGTGAGTCCGCTACGTCCGCCCGGGTTGACCTTGCGATCCGGGCGGTGGGACAGCGGGACGGGATTGTGGCGAGCTTCAGCGAGTTGCTGGAACTGAAACCGGGGACCCACCGGCAGAGCTGGACGCTGGAGATTCCCGATGCGAAGTTCTGGTCGCCGGACCATCCGCACCTCTACCGCGCCGAGGTGACGGTCGCGTCTGGCGGAGTGGTCTCCGACCGGTGGACGGGGCGTTTCGGCATGCGGGAGTTCACGATTCGCGACAAGCAGTTCCAGTTGAACGGTGAACCCCTCTTCCTGAAAGCGACTTTTTTCGAGGGGCTCTACCCGACAAGGCTCGCCTACCCCGACAGCCGTGAGATGGCGATTCGCGAGATCCAGCTCGCGAAGGAGGCGGGGTTCAACATGATCCGGCCGTGGCGTAAGCCACCACCACCGATGTGGCTCGACCTCACTGATGAGATGGGTGTGCTCACGGTGGGGAGCCTCGCGGTGGAGTGCATGGATTTCCCGGTGGAATCACCGGCTTTGCCCGGGTGGGTTGAGAACGAGGTGCGTGAGAGTATCCTGCGCGACAGGAACCGCGCCTCCGTTGTGCAGTGGGAGCTCTTCAACGAGTTGAAGCGGCCGGTGCTGATGCGTCTCCTGCATCCCATGTCGATGCTCGCTCGCGAGCTCGACCCGACGCGCCTGATTCTCGATGAGTCGGGTGGCTGGGCGCAGGGTGCGAGAATGTACCTCCCCTACGAATCCGAGCCCATCAGGTTCAACGACATCCACGATTATCCCGGACCGCAGATCAACGACGGGGTCTACGAAAAACTGCTCCTGACCGGCAGCAAGACCCATGCCGAGATGCGGGCGATGGGACTTGGGGGACGGATGCCCGGAAAGAACGTGGTTCCGGGATTGATGACGTTCTTCTCCGAGCTCGGCTACGGAAGCCTGCCCGATCTGGTGGACAACAACGAACGCTTCGCCAGGGATGGCAATCCCATCGCTCCCGCCACGATCTACCATCGTCGCCTCGCGGAGGAACATCGGCAGGCGTTGAAGGAGAGCGGCCTGGACGAGGTCTATCCCGATCTGAAAAGCTTCTGCCTCGACCAGCAGCAGATCCATGGAACCGCGAACCGGCGCATGATCGAGGCGGTGCGCTGCAATCCCAAGGTGAAGGGTTACTGCATTCACGCCCTGACCGCCGGCGACTGGATCATGGGCGCGGGCCTGCTCGACCTGTTTCGTCATCCCAAGACTTACGCCTATGAAGGCACGAAAGCAGCGAATCAGCCGCGCCTCCTGTCGATCCGGGTTCGCCCACGGAACGTCTATGCCGCGGGCGGGACCCGGATCGAGATCACCGGGGTAAACGAACTCGAAGCCCTCGCAGGAGCCCTGAAGGTGGAAGTCGTCTCTGCGGACGGCCGGATGGTGTTCACCCAATCCACCGGGAGGGACCTGGGCCGGGGCATCACCCCGCTCTTCAGCGAGAAACTCGACACCAGGCCCCTGGAGGGAAGCTATACGGTAAGGGCCTCACTCGTCGCGGAAGGTGGCCGTGTGCTGGTCAGAGGCGAGCAGGATTTCGATGTCTTTTCCACGGCGCAGTTGAAGCCTCCGGCCAAGCGGTTTGCCGTTTTCGATCCCTCCGGTTCGCTGAAACCGTTTCTGAAGGAGCGTGGAATCGAGTTCGTGGAATTCGGTCCGCGAATGGACCCCGTGCTTCCCGTGTTCGTGTCGCGCACCGAAGCCTGGACCCCTGAGCAACGCAGGCGATTCGGACAACTGGCAGAGATCATCGAGGCGGGAGGCACGGGCGTCTACCTGCAGGGTGGTGGAGGCAACGCCCCGTTTGGCAAAGCCGGCCCGTCATCTCCGCTGCTTCCCGTCACTGTTTACTCCAAGCGGGCCATCGGCCTGTGGACCTGCATCCCGCATCTCGTGAAGGACCATCCGGTATTCGACGGTCTTCCTGTCAACGGCATGATGGGGCCGCTCTACGAGAACGTCTGGGCACCGATCACCCTGCAGAAGGTGGAAGGAGAAACGATCGTCGGGGCCATCGGCTTCGACTGGTTTCCCGAATTCGATCGGAGCAAGCGGCACTACTATGGTCCCGGCGCCACCTGGTGGGGTGCCGACCTGGCAGCCGTGCCGTGCGGCAAGGGCCGCTGCATCGTCTCACAGCTTCGCATTGTCGAGAACCTCGGCAGGGATCCGGTCGCCGACAAGCTCCTCTTCAACCTGATCAGGTGGACGACCTCGAAAGCGCGCGATCGATGACCTTCCCCGGCGGAAGCGGCTGAAACAGTCCCGGCTCGGTCAGGAGGTTGTGAGAAAGCCGGGCTTACTGGTTTCCTGCTGTTCCGGTGCAGGCTTCCCGAAGGACGAGCCGGGTGGAGTGCTCGGGATAATCCCGGGCCAGGAGCCGTATCTTCTCCAGGGTCTCAGGGTCGGCCAGGATCCCGAGGGCTTCGGCCGCAGCGTGGCGGACGTCAGTGGCATTCTTCAGGTTGCGGACGACATCGAGCAGGGGCGTGGCAGCCCGCTTGTCCCCGATGCGTCCCAATGCCCAGGCGGCAGAAGCGCGCCAGCAGGGGGTGTATTCGAGGTGAAGAAAGTGGATGTTCGGCTCGGCCGGATCGGGATGCCCGTGGCGGGCTTCGTTCAACTCGGGTTTCAAGGATGCCAGCAGGGTGTCCACCGAGCGCGGATCGGCCAGGTTGCCGAGGGAGCGGCCAAGGTAGAAGAGAACCCAGTGGCGCTGCGGGATCCACTTCGGATTTCCAAGCGGACGCGCGATGGGATCTTCGGGCCTGGACCGATACCCGGTGTAGATCTGGCGGAGGCGCGGTTCGTATGTCTGGTCGCGACAAACCATGGACAACAACTGGGCAGCGCGGTTGTCGGGATCGGGCGTGCCGGCCCAGGCGGGGTGGACGGTGCTGATGGCCTGCTTCAGATCCACCGCGGCTTTGGCCCGCGGGTCTCCCAGGAGGGACAGGCAGGTCTCAATCACCTCTTCGCGGCGGCCGCTGCGCCGGATGATGCGGCCTACCAGGATCTCGTAGTCGTCGTTCTCCGGAAAGAGGGCGCGGTCGGGATCGGTGGGCAGGGAGCGGATCAGGTGTGGAAGGATGTCGGCGGTGCGGGTGGATCCGAGGGCATCGAGAGCCTCGATGAGGCGAGCGTGCAGCGGCGAGTTGTGGCAGGCGTAGAGGGCCGGGTGATCGCTGTACCAACCAACGTATTCCCAGTAGTTTTTCAGGTTGCGGAAGGTGTCGATCAGGACGGATTCGGCATTCGGAGTGCCGATTCTCCCCAGGGCCTCGACGGCGGCCTCGGCCAGGAAGAGATTGGCGTTCTTTGGTTCGATATTGTCCGCCAGGATCCTGCTCAACAGGTCGATTGCGCCAGTGTCCTGCAGATAGCCCAGGGCGCGCACCGCCTCCTGCAGGGTGCGCGGATTCAGGGGAGAGCTGCCATCGAAAGTGAAGCGATCGGTGCGGTTGTCCCTCACGAAGGGCGCGTAGGGATTTTGCTTCCTTTCCCGTTCCACGAAGTCGCGCAGGGCGGCGCGGGCCCGCTCTCCGCCAATGTGTCCAAGGGCGACCACCGTGCGGCGGGTATTGAGGGGAGGTTGTTCCTGCAGTCTGTTCACGAGGGACTCCTCGATCGCATCCCAGCGGTGAGTTTTGAACCAGGCGTGCCAGGGAGAGTCCGTTGACTTGTCCTCCTCCGCATTTTCTTCGGAGGAAAGGGGGACCTGGTGAGCGACGAGGTTGCCCAGGGCGATATCGGCGGCGGCGATGACCAGTTCATCGTGATCCTGCAGTGCTTTCAGAAGGGCAGGGATCGAGTCGCGCGTGCCGCACGCAGCCAGGGCCATGGCGGCCCCGACCCGCACCTCGCGACTCCTGTCCCCCAGTGCCGTCTCCAGTGCTGCTGCAGCGGAGCGTTCATGAAAGATGGCGAGGCGTTGGGTGGCGGAGATCCTGCGTCCCTCATCGTCGTCGCGGAGTTGCCCGATCAGAAGAGCGATCTCGTCCCTGCCGGTGGCGAGAGGGTTGTCGCTGATGGCGTGACGGTTCAGGGAGGCGGTCTCGCGGAAGCGTTCGAACTGAAGGTCCATCATGCCGGTCACTCCGGAGTTGTTGCCGCGGAAACGATAGGGCTGTCCCTGGCCGAGCAGTTTCAGGGGCGGGGTTTCCTTTGATACGAAGGTGCTCACCTTGTGGAGGGGGGTGATCGACTGGGGTTGGTGACATCCCACGCACGACCGGCGCTCGCCGGGCCGGACTGAAATCCACGACATCTCGTTCAGCTCGGAACGGCCTTCGGCATCGACGGCCTGCAGCGAGAGAGGCGTGTCGGCGGGGACTTCGACAAAGAAGGAACCGTCCGGGGCCAACGGAACGGTCCCGAGTTCCACCGTTTCGTGACCGGCGTGGACAATGTGGGAGTGGGAGGAACGGGTTGTCAGGGCCTTGGCGGCGAGCACACGGATGGCGCGTACCTGTTCCCAGTCGGCCTTCTTCTTCCTGGTGTTGCGCACATCCTGGCAGAAGAGAAAACCGGTGGTGCCGGGCTGGCCGACCTGCTCGGGATTGACGGTATTGGTGACAACCGGCGGGCGGGGGCGGGCACCCAGGAAGACGGGCGAGTGCACGGAGCCGGAGGACGATTCGTGGATCGATATGACGCGGTTGTCGTGGGGATCGATCACGGCCAGGACGTCCGAAAGCATTCGATTTCCCGTGGGTCTCAGGACGGTGCAAAGCAGTCGACCATCGGGCAACGATGTCAGGTCCCCCAGTCCGCCCGGTAACTTGTGGTAGGTGGGTTCGACGTCACCGGGGTTGGCGATGAAGTTTCCGCGGTTGGAGATGCAGGCCAGTCGGCCGTCGGGCATCGGTGCCGGGCTGCCGAAGCCGAACTTGCGCAACCGCACTCCGTAGTCCGCGCCCTGGTTGGCACCGAAGGCGGCCTGGCCACGGGTTCCGTCGGGGTGGATGACATGGATGCGGGTTTCCACCTTGGCACGGTCGAAGAAGTTGTCGGTGCGGATGAAGGCAATGCGTCCGTCCGCCAGGACCTTGGGCTCGTTATCGAAGTTGGGCGTAAAGGTGAGCGGCTGGATGTCACTTCCGTCCGGGCTCATGACAAAGAGCGACCGCGAAGGCGGATTGTGGTACTCCTCGAAGGTGCCGATGCGAGTGGAAGTGAATACGATTCGGCCGTCGGGCAATTCGGCAGGATCGATGTCGTGGAACGGCCCGGCGGTGAGTCTTTGTGGCGTGCCGCCGCCGGATGGGATGCGATAGATGTGGAAGAAGTTCTCGCCCTCCATTGCCATTGCGACATGGATGAACTTGCCGTCGTAGGAAACGCTGGGTGAACCGATCACCCCGGTGCCGGCATCAAAGAGGAGCCGGGGCTTCGCGCCGGGTGCCGGTTTCAGGGTATAAAGTTTCCGGCCAGTCTTGGAAGGGCAGGGGAGGTCGAACTCGGTATAGGCCCTGGTCCACTCTCCGATGCGAAAGCAGACTCCCCACGCGTCGCCCCGGAGGGGCTTGTAGACGCTGCAGTCGTCACCGATGAAGGCGACACCTTCTGGCCAGGAGAAGTCCTCCCCGGGTTGAGTCAAGGCGATGGAACCCGGCAAGGCCTTTGGTCGCCGCTGGCCCTTCGATTCACTGGCGGTCAGTGTTCCCCATGGGGCCATGCCCATGGGGCCCATCACGGTTGCGTCGGACCAGCTCGAATCTTCCACGAATTCGGGGTGCGAGTACTCGTCGGGAGAGCCTTTGCCCGTGGCCCGCCAGGAGGCATTAGTGACAAATGACCGGGGTGCCTCTCCCCTGGTTTCGATCCTTGCCGCCGCCACGACTCCGCAGCTGCCGCCCAGCATTGTGCCTCGAATGCCGATGATGTTTGTGCCCTGCGACAGCCGGGAGGTGATGTCGTATCGTTCGACCGTTCCCCAGATCTCCTTGGAGGATCCAATGTCGAATCCGACCGCCGTCCCGTTGATGTAGAGTTCGTAACCGTTGTCAGCGGTGATGGAAATGGAGGCGGCGGTGGGCGCCTTGGCGAGGGAAAGGGTGGTGCGAAGCTGGACGACAGCCTGTCCATTCCCACCCCAGATCCAGGAGGCCTTTTCCAGGGGCGTCGAGGAATGCGGAGCCGATGATCCGAGAGGTGCTGCGGTTGCGACCGTGAGGGAGAGGGCCGTCAGTGAGACGAAGCCGAAAACGTGCTGAAGGGTTGTCATACTGCCTGCCTGATTCCGCACTACGGGAGCACGGGAATCGTGAGATCGCGAGATTCGGAGTGGCTTGACGTAGATCAACGATTGGGCAGGGGAGCCCGGCATTCATGGGTGGGTCGGCTTTGTCCTGCCCTGGCTCGGCTGGAGGGAGCATTTCGTCGGGTAATCCGGGCGAGAAGATCCCGGGGGTTCGGTTCAAGAAAAGGATCGGCATGCCTCCGGCACCGATTAGCATTCGCTCATCGTGAGATCTTCCCGCTGGATAGTCCCTGCAGCCCTGCTCTTTGCAGGCACCGTTCCGGGGACATTCGCACAGGTCATCATTCCCGGGATCGTTTCCAGTCAACTCGCTCCGGACCTCAAAGGCCTGATCCTGCTGGAGGAATTGAATTGTGCCGCCTGTCACGCAAGCGAGGCGCCATTTGCGGCCCAGGCGAAGAAGGCGCCCCGCCTCTCTGCGATCGGTTCGCGGGTCAATCCACATTATCTGGAGGCTTTCCTCCGCGATCCGCATGGAACGAAACCCGGCACCACCATGCCGGACGTGCTGGCGCACCTGGGCGCCAGGGAACGGGGAGAGGTCGCCAGATCGCTCACGCACTTCCTCCTGTCCCTGAAGAAAAACGACTTTGCGCTGCAGCCACCCGATGCGGTGGCGGCGCGACATGGCGAGCAATTGTTCCATTCGCGGGGTTGCGCGACCTGTCATTCGCCTCGTGATGAAGAGGGAAACGAGCTGCGCGGCAGAACCTCCGTTCCGCTCGGGGCCCTGCAGAAGAAGTACAGCATCAAGAGCCTGGCTGAGTTCCTGCGGCGGCCGCACGCCAGTCGCCCCTCCGGGCGCATGCCCGATCTGCGCTTGCAGGGAAAGGATGTCGAGCGCATCACCCACTACCTCCTGCGGGACACGCGGGTGCCCGGACCACTCGCCTATACGCTGTATCGCGGGCAGGTGTGGGAGGGACTGGACAGCGACAAGGTGGAGGCCGAGCAGGCCGGACACGTGAAGGACTTTTCCCTGGAGAGCCTCGGGAAGGTGCATCACCAGAGTGCGATCGAATACAAAGGATGGTTGAAGATTCCGCAACCCGGTCGCTACACCGCCTACCTCAAGATGAACGGCGGATCGCTGCATGTGGATGGAAAGGAGATTGTCAGCGAGGAGCCGAGCAACCGGCGGGGAGCAAGGAAGCTACAGGGAACAGTCGACCTGCAGGCGGGCTGGCGGAAGGTTGAACTGACCTACTTCCACACCGGGCGGGAACCGGAGTTCTCCTTTGAACTGGAAGGGCCCGGCTTCAAGCGGCATCCCATCCCTTCCTCGATGCTCTCGGTATCCGACGAGCCGCTACCCGCCTTCGCGCCCCTTCGGGTGGATGCCGGTCTCGCGGCGCGGGGCCGGACCCAGTTCGCCAGGCTTGGTTGTGCCAGTTGTCACGACGACCTCCAGATCCGTTCCGAGCCCGGACCGGCCTTTGCGCAATTGGATCCGAGTCGCGGGTGCTTGAGCGAAGCCGCCGGACCGTGGCCCCGGTTCAACCTGGATGCGGAACAACGCAGATTGCTCTCGCGAGTGCTGCCCGGGGCGGAAGACCGGCGGCTCAATGACCGGCAACGGCTCGAGAAGACCCTGGTGACCTTCAATTGCATCGCCTGTCACGACCGGGCCGGGCTGGGGGGAATCGCCCCGGAGCGCAATGCGCTTTTCACCGGAACGCGGGAAGCGCTGGGGGACCAGGGTCGTCTGCCGCCGCCGTTGTCTCATGTCGGTGCGAAACTGAAGCCCGAATGGCTGGCCGGGGTGTTGCTGCAGGGGAAGCGCCAGCGCGACTACCTGGACGCGAGCATGCCGCAGTATGGTGGAGAGAACGTCGGCCACCTGGTGGAGTTGTTCGGCCGGGTAGACAAGCTGGAAGCAGTCACGTTCCCGGAGATCGCCGACATCCGGGAGTCCAAGGATGCCGGCTACGAGATGATGGGAATCACCGGATTCAGTTGCATCGCCTGCCACGATTTCAACGGGCAGAGGGCGGGCGGGGCAGGGGCGCTCGACATCGTGCACGTGACGGAGCGCGTCCGGAAGAGCTGGTTTCACCTCTACATGCGGCAGCCATCGCGTTTCCATCCCACCGTGATCATGCCCAGCTACTGGCCGGGAGGAAAATCGATCCGGCCCGGCATTCTCGGCGGCGACACCGGCCAACAGATTGAGGCGCTGTGGACTTATCTTGAAGACGGAACCCGGGCCAAGAAGCCCAGGGGACTGTCGCGGCAATCGAGTGAGCTCCGGGTCACCGACGTGGCGGAGATGTGCCGGGGTCGGGGCACGGCCGGCTACCGCGGGATCGGCGTGGGCTACCCGGAGCGCATCAGCCTGGCCTTTGATTCCGAGGAGATGGCCCTGCGTCTGCTGTGGAGAGGGGAGTTCGCGAGCGTCAATCACGGATCGTTCCGGGCCCGTGGTGGCGAGCGGATTTCCTTTCCGGCCGGGATTCCCTTTCACCGCTTGAAGTCGATGGATGATCACTGGCCCTACAAGGGGAAGACCGATTACGCTTTCCCGCACGACCATGGCTACCAGTTTCGCGGCTATCGCCTGGATGCGCTGCGGAGACCCACTTTTCAATACCGCTACGGCGATATCGTGGTGGAAGACTTCTTTGAGGACCTTCTCGATGACGACGGCAGGGCGTATTTCAGGCGGACCATCCGGTTTGAATCACCGGAGGCGCCGCCACCGTTCCATTTTCGGGCCGCTTCCGGGAAGAAGATCACACCGCAATCGGACCGTGACTTCGTCATTGATCAACTCCGGTTGCGCATGGCAGGCGATTACAGGGGAGTGACCCGTGACGGTGATCCCGCGGAATTGCTGATTCCGCTGACCCTGTCCGCCGGGCGCTCCACTCTCACCCTTGAATACCGATGGTAAATGTTCGATTCATCCTGGTCCTGGTGATCACCGCGATCCCTCATGCTCTTGTTGCCGAGGATCTCGGGGAAATGTGGGGTACGGCCCAGGAGGAAGAAAAATACTACCCGATCGTGAACATCCCGATTCCGCCGGAGGTTCCGATGCGCCCGGGCAGTTTTGAAATCCTCCCGGACGGGCGGCTGGCGGTGGGCACCCGGCGGGGTGACATCTATTTTATCAAGGGCGCCTTCCAGTCTCCCCCCGAGCCGCGCTACCACCTCTTCGCCAGCGGGCAGGACGAGATCTTCGGCCTCGCCTGGAAAGACGGAGCGATGACGACCACCCAGTTCGGGGAGGTCACCCGCATTGCCGATGTCGACGGAGACGGGATCGCGGACCGTTACGACACGTTGAGCAACAACTGGGGTTACGCGGAGGGCCACGAGTTTGCCTTCGGCTCCAAGCACGATCCGGAGGGCAATATCTGGGTGGCCCTCGGGTTGAGCGGATCGTATCACTCGCGCAACCTCTTCCGGGGATGGGCGGTGAAAGTGACGCCGGATGGCAGGATGATACCGGTGTGCAGCGGACTTCGGAGTCCGGGCGGAGTGGGTCCGAATGCGCAGGGGGTCATGTTCTGCATCGAGAGCCAGGGACCATGGAACGGATGCTGCTCGTTGAAGCATCTCAAGCAGGGCGCTTTTCTCGGGCATCCCGCCAGTTACAACTGGTATCCCTTCGTCCCCGGCATGGATGCGCCCGCGGTGGAGCCCGACAGCCCGTCCCGTCTGCAGGTTGAGAAGAAGCGGGTCAAGGAACTGGTGCCTCCCGTGGTGCGTTTTCCCTACATCAGGATGGGCCGCTCGATCGCCGGCTTCCGGCTTAACCAGACCGGAGGAAAGTTCGGTCCCTTCGAGAACCAGATCTTCCTGGGCGATTACACCCTGAGCATCATCCTGCGGGTGACCACCGAGCAGGTCAACGGAGTGTGGCAGGGCGCCTGCTATCCCTTTCGAGAAGGCCTCTCCACCGGGATCATGCACGTGGAGTTCTCGCCCAAGGGGCAACTGATTGTCGGCGGCTTCACGACCAATCGGCAGTGGCCGGTGCGCGGAACGGAACCATTTGCGATCCAGCGCATCGACTGGTCCGGCGTTGTGCCGTTCGAAATCAGGGAAATCAATATCAGGAAGGACGGTTTCCTGGTCACCTTCACCAAGCCCGTGGACAGGGACATCGCCTCCGGAACCGAGGCCTACATCGTCACGACCTACACGCACAACTACGCCGCCGGCTACGGTAGCCCGGAGGTGGATCACACCACGCCCAAGGTGATCAGAGCGGTGCCCTCCGCTGACGGGCTGTCGGTGATGGTGCACCTGGACAAGACCACGGAAGGCCACATTCACGATTTCGATCTCGCCGGGATGGTGTCCCGTGACGGCGAGCATCTGCTCCACACCAAGGCCTACTATACGGTGAACGAAATCCCGGATCATTAGCCCCCGGGCCGAACCAGCCGATTCCGATCATGTCCAGATCATTGCTTCCCTCACTCTGTCGCACGGCTCTGCTTTTGAGTTGCAGTCCCCTCCTGGCCCATCCCGTTCCGGACAGTCCGCAGTGGTTGACGTATTCCGGAAAGAATGGCCCCGGCAAGGGCAGGCACATCGTGCTGATCTCCGCCGACCAGGAGTACCGCAGCGAACAATCGATGCCGATGATGGCAAGGATCCTGAGCAGGCATCACGGGTTTGACTGCACCGTCCTGTTCGGGGTCAATGACAAGGGAGAAGTTGATCCCACCATGCCGGTTTACCCGAAGAAAGGGCAGGAGGCTGAGTTCAAATCCCACAACATACCCGGCCTCGAGCATCTCGTCTCGGCCGACCTGGTCGTCTTCTTTACGCGCCTCCTGACCCTGCCCATGGAACAGCAGAAGCGGATCGTCAGTTACGTCGACTCCGGCAAACCGATGATCGCGCTGCGGACCGCGAATCATGGTTTTCGCGGAGCCTTGCCCTACAGGATCGACGGCAAGACCGTGAACGTCGGCCGGGATGTGTTCGGTGGGTCGTTCATGGGCCATCACGGCCGCTGGCACGCCGACTCGACCCGTGGCACGATCGTCAAGAAACTGAAGGACCATCCCATCGCGGCCGGCGTCCACGACATCTGGGGACCATCGGATGTCTACCGGACCTACAAGGAGGGAGCGGGTCTGCCGGAAGGGTGCACGGCCCTGGTCTGGGGACAACCGCTGACGGGGCGAAACCATGACGACCCTCCGAATCCCGGGAAGGAACCGCTTCCCGTGGCGTGGTTCAAGAGGTGGCAGACCAGCGAGGGAAAGAAGGCCCGTGTCTTCCAGTCCACGATGGGCAGCGGCAAGGACCTGGAGAGTGCCGGGCTCCGCAGGCTGATCATCAACGCGGCGTATTGGGGACTGGGAATGGAAGCCGCCATCTCTCCCACCCGCAGCGTCGACTACGTCGGCGTCTACGAACCGCTCGCAAGCGGTTTCAATTACGAGAAGCTGGGAGTGGTCCCCAAGTGGCCTGCGGCCTATAAATAGCAACCGGGCGTCGGATCTTACGGAGCACCCGCCCCGCCGTTGATGTCTGCCGTGATTGCGACGATGACAGGCGCAATGCGGTTGTCGAAACTGCTCAGGACGATTTTCTGTATGGTTCCGGGCTTTTTCAATTCGAGCGTAATCCAGCGAATCTGTGAGTCCTTGCTGAGATCGTTGACATAGGTCGATCCCGGGACGTCGACCTGCCGGACGTAATCGGCGAATTCGACGCCATTCTTCATGATGAACGTTTCACTTCCGCCCTTGGCGCGAATCACCTCGATCTTCAGCACGGGAATGCGGTCGCGGCTGGAGGGATATGCCCAGCCGCCGATGCCACTGAGCAAGTGCAGTTTTTTCGCTGCCACCGCGACGTCCACTTCCACGCTCTGCGGGAAGCTCTTGCTGAAGTTGTCCTTGAAGGGGCCCCCCTTGAGTACCACGACGTTGGACATGGTGCGGCTCTTGGCGGGATCCTGCACGAGGAAAGGAACACCTTCGATCGCCAGGTGTCCCGTTCGCGGGAGTTGGAGGATTCCCCCGCCGGGCCCGCTGTTGGCGAAGAGGCCGGTCCGGGTGTCGGCGGTGTAGGCGTCTGAAAGATCGAGAATGCGAAAGTTTCTCGAGGCCTCCCCGCAGACAAAGGCGAGGAGATCACGCAGGGCTTCCGCTCCCAGCGCTTCGTAACCCTCCGGCATCAGGCTCCGTTGAGTATTCTCTCGTTTCGCAAGATCAGACTTGGGGATCTCCACCACTCCGGACTGGGTGGCCAGGGTGAGGGCGGCGGCGTTTTCCGAGGTGATCACGCCCACCAGGGTCTTGCCTCCCTTGGTTGTGATGTTGTGCGCCCAGAAACTGGGATCCACCTCGCGGTTTGGATCGATGATGTGGGTGAGCAGCTCGGCTGGTCCGTGCGCACCCATGCCGTCGAGAGGCGGGCCGACTGGGACGCCGATGTCACCCAGCTTGTGGCAGACGGCACAAGCCGCGAAGAGAAGTTTGCCATTCCCGGGATCCCCGGCCTGCTCCACCGCGGGCGTGAGCCTGGCGATCAGATCGTCCTTTGCGATCTTCGCGGGATTGAACTTGTCGATAATGTCATTGGCGCGGCGGGCGATCTGTTTGTTGGGGTGAGTCCGCAGGCGGGCGAGGTTACCCGGTCCCAGGTCGATGGGTTTCAAGGTGCCGTTCTCGATCAGGTCGAGCAACCTGCTGGTTGAGGCGGCTCGTTTCAGGATTTGAGGGAAGGCCGCCGTTTGAAGCCCGGGCGTCAGGGAGCTGAATTGCCCGGTCAGGATCTCTCCCACGTCCTCGCCCTCGGTATCGCCCAGCAGGGCGAGGATCCCCCGCTTCAGGTCCTCGCTTCCGCTGCCGGACAGCGCTGCCTTCAATGCCGGAAGGACCTTTTCATTGGTCGCGCGAAGACTGATCAGGCTGCGCACGATTGCGATCCGCTCATCGTCCGGACGTCCGGGGTCAGCCATCTTGTCGAGCAGTTCCCCGGTCAGGGCCTGCGTGGCGGGTTTCATCTCGCCCTTCGCGTCCCACTTGGCAATCAGCGCCAGAGCGAGAAGGCGGGTTTCGGAGTTCTTCAACAGATCCAGGAGACAGGATTCCAGTTCCTTCGAAACGACTGGCTTCCAGGACAAACCGTCGGAGAGTCCTCGCAGGACGGCTCTCGTTACGGAGGTTGACTCCGGACCGGACCTGTTGCACGCCTGCAGGAGACGGATCAGGTTGGCATTTTCGCCGTTTTTCAGTGCGCCTGGTGTCAACGCCGTGGCAAACGCGATGAGCCGCTCATCGGGCTTGGAGGCGAGAGCCGCTTCGATAATCGCCACTCCGCGCGGTGCGGAGGCCGCGACGAGGGCAGACAAGGTCCAGGGATCCTCAGCCTTCCGGACCCGGGCAATGAGGGATGATGGTTCACTGGTGCCCCGGGCTTCTTCGTATTCCCTCACTGCGGCACTGCCGACTGTCTTCGGTTCGCCCGCTGCGCCGTGGCTTTCCCGCAGGAGGCGCAGGGCGGTTTCGCGCCGTTGCTTGTTGGGACTCTGTGCTGCGGTCTTCAAGCCGGCGGGATCCGAGCGGTTGATGGAGATCGATCCAAGCGACCTGGCTGCCTTGTGCTGCATCCTCCAGATGCGGCCGTAGTAGTGGTCGCGGTCGGGACGAACGGCGGCGTTCGCCGGTCCGTGAGCGGGACCCCGGGTGTCGTTGTGAATGACGGCCTGGTTGCAGAAATCAACGATGTAGAGCGCGCCGTCCGGCCCGGTCCGCACTTCGATGGGGCGGAACCACAGGTTGCGGCTCCGGATGAATTCAGTGTTCTCACGGCCAGCCTCCTTGGTGGCCTTGTAGGTGACGCCGTCTGGTTCGAGATGAAAGTGGCCGACCAGGTTGACGGTGGGTTCGCCGGTGAAATAGCTGTAATTCCATTTTTCGGGCCAGGCGCCACCCTCGTAAATCGCACAACCCGAGGCGGCGGTGTAGCGTCCCACCTGGTCGACTTGCACGTAGGCCAGTTGCTTCAGGTGCATCGCGGGATTGAGAGGAGCGCCGGGGAGGAGGCCCTTGGTCCCGCGGAGTCCGGGCAGCTTGCCCTGGGCGAGGATATACTCGGGAAGAACGACGTGGATCAGGGGGTTTCCGCTCGTGGGCTGGGTGTAGAAAACCTCTCCATCCAGCGTGGTATCGAGCCCCCAGGTGTTGCCACCGAGTGAGGCGAACTGTTCGAAGGCGCTGCCGTCCGGCTTGAAGCGCACCACCCCGCTGCCGATCGGCCCAAAGCTTCGTTGGCCGTTTCCGCTCGTGACGTTGCGACTCGAGGAATAGCCGTGGGTGGCGTAAATCCAGCCATCGCGACCCCAGCGAAGGTTGTTGATGACGGCGTGCGTATCGCGTGCCCCGAGATTTGTGTAGAGCCTGCGGCGTCGGTCAGCGACTTCGTCACCGTCCGTATCCTCCAGGAACCAGATGTCGGGAGCACTGCAGGCAATGACGCCGTTCTGGTGCAGGACGAAACTGGTCACCAATTCGAGTTTGTCGGCGAAAACCTTCTTGTGATCCATGATGCCGTCGTCGTCCCTGTCGGAGAGAATGCTGATGCGGTCGAGCGGGTCGCGCTCGTAAACTCCTGGCTTCAACGCCCCGGAATCCTTCCAGCTTGCAACATTGGCAGTGCGGCGGCCGTTGGGATATTCCGGGGTTTCGCAGACCCAGAGACGGCCCTTTTCATCCCAATCAATGTTCATGGGATTGTTGATCAGTGGCTCCGAGGCCACCAGGGAGAGGTCAAACTCCGGGTGGATCTCCAGGTGGGCAGGAAGTTCCCCGGGGTGGGGGGCTCCGCCTTCCACGTAGCGAAGGGTGTCGCCGAGTTCACCAGGCTTGCAGAACTCGTCGATATCCTGGCGCTTTCCGGCCCAGGCAATACCGCGAAGAATCAGAGCTCGAACGCCCGCGTGAGCGAAGTTCCGGTGCCAATGACCGGGAACGTGGACAAAGGACCGGTAAGGGGTGTCGCTGCCTTCCACAGTGCGTTCGTAGGTCCAGACCTGTGGCTGGATGTCATAGATATTGACCACTTTCCTTTTGCGTGCCGCTTCCGCCGCGGCTTTGTCGGCATTGCGTGGCCTGGGGGTGTAGGCCGCCGCGAGGACCTTCACCTCCGGCAGGATGTCCATGTCGTAGTAAATCTCGTCTTCGAGATCGAAATTCGAGAGGTCCTTCGTGATCGGGTTTTCGCGATCCGTGAAGTAGAGACTCATGGGGGCCTCAAGCCACTTCGTTGTTCCGAATCTCCACGAGCCGCCGATGATCGTCTTGTACCAATCCGCATCCCGCGACACCGAGGCGGCATGGATCACGACCAGGCCGCCGCCGCGTTTCAGAAAGGCGAGGAGATTGTCGCGTTCCTCGCCGACCGCGATGTTTCCGGCTTCCTTGCAGTTCAAGATCAGCACGTCGGTGCGATCGAGTTGCGCCCTGGTGGGAAAACGCAGGCTCCCATCGCAGAGGGCTCCCCGCGCCTCGAGCATCGGCTTCCATTCCGCAAGGAAGCGGGGGTGCTCGTGTGCTCCGGGAGCGTGTGTTTTCTCGCCGGCGCGAATGAAGATCCGGAGCGGTTCGATGGCAACCGCGTTGACGAGGGAGGCAAGGAAAACGAGGAAGGGCAGGACGAGATGTTTCATGGCAGTCGGTTGCGGGGTTCTTTTCGTTGGGGACGGCGCCGGAGGACGGCGGAATTCACTTGGTTGGTGGCCGGTCCTTGCGCATCGCGGCCCAGGTTTCTTCGGTGGAGACATCGACAATATCCGGGCCGGGCGCATCCGAGGGGGCCAGGATGGCAAGAAACGTGACGTCCTCATCGAACGGGTTGTAGGTTCCGTGGACGACGTTCTGGGGAATGAGGGCCATTTCGCCGGCCTGGAGAATACGATATTCGTCCTCCACCCATTGCTCGGCCTGGCCCGAGATCACGTAGATGATTTCCTCCCGGTTCGGATGCCGGTGGAAGGGGTGCGAGCGGCCCGCGGCAATGGTGGCGCGCACGAGGAGAAGCTGCTCCGCTTCTACGAGATCTTCCCGGCAAAGCCACTCCACGGTGGCCCAGGGATCACGTTCCCGGCGAACGTCGCCGGCCTGCATGAAACGATTTTTCGATTCTGGCATGGTGTGCATCTGTGCTTTTTTCACTCTCCTGTCGAGGCTTCTCCCGCGAGGATGTAGGCCATCAGGTCGAGGATTTCCTCCTGGTGCAGCCTGTCCAGCAATCCACCCGGCATGGGGGAATGAGGGGAGCGCTCCATCGACGCGATGTCCTTCCGGTTCAATCGCACCGTTTCGCCCGGGTTGAACATGTTCAGGTTGATCTGCACCGTATTCTCTCCGAGATAGACAATGCGGCCGATGACACTTTTGCCATCGCGCATGTGCATGATGGTGTTCCCGTAAAGATCGCTGATGGCCCGGCTTGGGTTGAGGATGGATTCGAGTAGATCACGGGGGCTGAAGCGCCGGCCCACTCCGGTCAGGTCCGGCCCCATCGCGCCTCCTTCATTGGCGAAACGGTGACAGGCGAAACAGCCCGTTGCTCCGAACATCCGGCGACCGCGTCCGAGATCCCGCCCATTCATCCCCTGTTCCAGGGCCGGTAACAGCTCTGCCATCGTCCACTTCCTGACAACAGGCCGGCCGGCCAGGTCCGATGCCAGGGCCAGGGCTGCAGCTGGAGTCGTATTTGCGACTGGTTTCTCCAGCAACGGTTGGAGCTCCGTCCTCTCGCGCTCGGTGAGAGCGGCGATCGCGTCCTTCCTGATCATCTCAAGGTAGCCGCGAAAGCTGGCACCCCCCCGGTAACCCGCGGCCCGCTTGAACCAGGAGAAATACTCTCTCCGCAGATCGGGAGTCCAGCCCGTCTTCAGGACGCGGAGGGACTTGATGTAGTCAAGCTGCTCTTCCTGGGTCGGGGCCAGGGTGATCAACTCCATCGCCTTGCGGGCCACCGTCGGTGATTCCAGGAACACCAGAAGCTGGCAGAGTTCAGAATTCAGCTCGCGGGTCGAGGCCGGGAACCGTGGTTCAAAGGCATCCCGAAGCCGTTGTCGGGTGGTTGAGTCGGATTCCCCGAGTCGGATCAAAGCCAGTCCGCAGACCCGGACAAGCTCCAGGCGCTGCCCACTGGTGAGGGTGCTCCAGTCCAGGTGGTGAAGGGAATCGAGGACTCGGGACTGCAATCCGGTGTCGGGCGGCAGGGCGGTCTTCTTGCGATGAAAGACATCGTGTCCACTGACGCGAACCAGAGCCAGAAGTGCCGTCAGGGAAGCCTGGGGATCCCGTTCCACAAGGGCTCGCTCCCGCCATTCCTCTGGATCCTGCCACTCCAGCGCGACCCTTGCAGCGAAGCGAATAAAGCGATCGGAGTGATTCAGACAGGGCCAGGCGACGGAGACCGCGGTCCGATCCCGGTGTCCATGGAAGGCCTCCAGTTTGCGTCTGGTTTCCCGCATCGTTGCAGCCTCGACGATCTCGGGAGTGTCCCGTTCAGAGGTGCTGCCGGTATGGGTGACGCGATAGAGGCCGGACTGAATTCGCCATCCTCCTGTCACGATGTAGAGCGCCCCATCCCCGGGATTGACGACCATGTCGGTGACCGGCAGCGGAGTGCCGCTGACAAGGAGTTCGGTCTCGCCCCGGTAAGAGGCTCCGTCCGGGGAGAGGTGAGCGGCATACACTCTGCCGTAGCTCCAATCCGCCAGGAAGAGAGCTTCCTGGTATTTTGACGGGAAGGCTGCCCCGTAGCCAAAGGCGATACCGGTTGGTGAACCCGGCCCGGTCTCCAGCACGGCAGGCAGGCTGTCGGGATAATAGGCTGGCCATTTACCCGAACCATTGCGCCATCCGAATTCCGCCCCGCTGGTGACGTGACAAACACGCGTGGGTCGATACCAGGGTGTGTTCATGTCCCACTCCATGTCGGCGTCGTAGGCAAAGAGCGCGCCGTGCCGGTTGAAGGCGATGTCATAGACATTCCGAAAACCGTTTGCGATCAGTTCCCATTGTCCGCCGTCGGGGTCGACTCGATAAACACAACCGCCCGGGGCCAGCAGTCCCTTCATGTGTCCCCGCGCATCGGGCATGCGCGGCAGGAGATGGTCCTCGCTCCACAGGAGCGGAACACGGGAGGCAATATTCCCGGGGGCCCGCGTGTTGTTGCCGCCAACGAGATAGAGTGACTGCTTCCGTGGTCCCGTCACGATTCCGTGCCAGCCATGATCCCCACCACCATCCAGTGCGCGCAGGAGTTCCACCTTGTCGAGGCGATCGTCGGCGTCCGTATCCCGGATCCGGTAAAGTCCGCTGGGCGTCTTTCCGTTCCTGGTGACCAGTCCATAGAGACTGTCGCCAAGCCACGCCAGTCCCTGCACTCCGCTGAAGGTGACCTCGATCTTCTCGATCTTGACCGAGTCAAGCGACGGGTCGACGGAAGGCAGGGTGACGCGGAGCAGTCCTTCATCATACTGGTTGCCGACGATGAGCCGTCCCTTTGGATCCACGCACATCGCGACCCATGACCCTTCCGCCTTCTTGTCCGGTGAGTGAAGCAGGTCGACCTGGAATCCCTCCGCGACCTGGAGTTGATGTGAAGCGGCTGCAGGAGATGGGGGAGAAGCCTTGACTTTACCGGCAGCGGGGAAGTCCCTGATCCGGATCCTGCGGAACTGTGCCTTCATCGGCGGCCCCGGGTGCATCTGTAAGGCCAGGACTCCCTTGCGGGCCGCCTTGCCGGTCTGATGGTCGATGGCGTGGGACATCAGCTTGCCGTTGATGAAGAGCTTGATTTCCGGTCCGCGGGCGATCACCTGGTAACTGTTCCAGTCATTCGGGCGGATGTGTTTCTGCAAGGCCGCGGACTCGGCGAAGCGGGTGATCTCCTTCTTCCCGTCCGCAGCGACGGTCACCTTCTGCCCCCGCATGGCGATCCCACCCCGGGCGTGCTCAAACAAGGCGCCGCTCCATTGCGGCCCGGCCTCCAGGTCCGCCTGGTAACCGCGTGTGTCCCAGTTCGGTAACTCCCGACTGCGGAACTGGATGCCCGAGTTTCCCCCCACGACACGGTAGTCAAGCTGCAGTTCGAAATCTGCCGGCTGGCCACCCCGCCACATGAGGTAGTTGTGTCGCCTGCATGGCTTCTCGACCGTGCTTTCGACCGTGATGGCGTCGTCTTCAACCCGCCACCAGCCCGGTTTGCCCTCCCATCCTTCCAGATCCCTGCCGTTGAAGATGGATCGGAATTCCCCGGGGTTGGTCTCGGCCGCCTGCAGAGCGGCTCCACCGGCCCCCAGACACAGGAGGAAGCTGGTGGCACAGAACCGGAAGCCTCGCTGGATTGATTTTCGGGTCATGATCGGGAGGGATGGAAAGAGGGATTGCGACTCATTTGTTCCAGATCGATTCCAGTTCGGAGATTTCGAGTCCGAGCAGCTTCGCCCCGTCCCCCTGTGCGAATGCCTCGATGAAGTCGACTTCTCCCTTTTGCCTGCGCTCCGAGGTGATGAAGACCCGGCCATCGTTGCCACAGGTCTCGATCGTGGTGCGGTCAACCAGGACCTGGACCTGGACCTTGCCGGCATCCGGTTTCATCGGGGCTTCCCCGAGCCGGCTGGCGGGAACATCGTAGATGATGCGGTTGCCGCCGATGTCCAGTCCGACCTGTTGCGCCTCGCCGAGTGCGAAAGTGGCACGGATGTCAAAGAGCTCCCCGGAAACCTTCACCCTCGTCGGCGAACCGGATTTCAGGGCCGTCCCTTCCAGGGTGTGCTTCTTCCGGTGGAGTTTCTCAATTTCTGTTACCGGTTTGGCAAACATGCGGATTCCCTCCGTGGTGGTCCGCAGCGTCAACTCGTGCGGAAAACTGAAGGTCTGGTTGAAGGGCATTCCCGGCGAGGCGATACGGATCCAGCCCATCTGGATCCTCCTCCCGTCCGGGGCGTTGTCGAAGGTCTGTGAGGCGTAGTATTTTCCCCAGTGCATCTGGTGTTTGTCCTTATGCTCCGGGGTGAAGGTCCTGCCGTCAAAATCTCCGATCGCGTAGCGCGCATCAGCCGCGAAGACCACCCAACGCGTCTTGTTCCTGTTGCCCCCGGTCACGGCAGAGCCATCAGACGAAGAGGGATCGACAGGCAACTCGAAGAGTTCCGTGCATTCGTAGTATCCGGGCAGGTGGCTCTGCTCCTCCCACTCCTTCAGATTCGTGGAGGTGTAGAACGCGGCGTTGCGGCCATCTTTCTTGTTCTGATCGAATACGACCATTACCCAGTGTCCGCCGAGTTTCCTGGCCTCCTCATTGATCGGCTTGTCCTGGCGGTCGTAGGTGTACCAGATGACCTTGGGATCGCGGCCACTGTGCCTGACCACCGGGTTTCCCTCGTACCAGGTGAAGGTGCGGCCGCGGTCGGTGCTGTAGGCCACGCTCTCTCCCGCTCCGGTATCAGTCAAAAAGGCGACCAGCACGTCCTGCTCTCCCTTCTTCCAGCCGGCGGTGTTCCTGGGATCGACCGTTGCTCCACCCGAAAAACAGTCCCTGACGGCCATTGTTTTCGGGAACAGGGCGTTGGGCAGCTGCTCCCAGTGGACCAGGTCCCTGCTGACGGCATGCCCCCAGGTCATGTTGCCCCACTTCCAGCCCACCGGGTTGTGCTGGAAGTAGAGGTGCCACTCGCCGTCGAGGTAAACCATGCCGTTGGGGTCGTTGTTCCAGCCAACGGCCTGTGAGAAGTGGAACTGCGGACGGAGACTTTCGGTGTACCACTTTTCCGCCCCGGGAACCTCGTCGGCCTGCCGGATCAATGCGAAGGCCTCCTCGGTGGATCGGGCCGCTTTCACCTTGGCGGAGCTGCCTTTGTAGGACTCGATTGTGAAGAAGGCATACCAATCCACGGCGTCCGGGTTGGTGGCGAGTTCGACCCCATAGTGACGTACCGGCACACCCTCGACGTCCAGAGTGAGAAGAGTTCCCTTTGCGCCGTTCTTGATCGGGATGACCAGGAACTTCTTGTTGACAGTGAACGTTCTCTCCTGCGGCCGGTAGTCGGGGATCCTGGGTTTCTGGTCGCTCAGGACGATATGATCGATATTGATGTGGCCCCAGCCTCCGGTGGCCTGGTCGACGATCTGGAGGGAGGCGGTTTTCCCCTTCAGGTCCTCTACGTTCCAGGCGTGAGGGTTCAGGTTCTCGCTGTCGCCGGGATTATCGGCCGATCCGGTGGCCGTTCGCACCACCTCGCCATTGTGGAGCAGGTTGATGCAGGTCTTCCCTGCGTGGGCACCACCGCCGATGAGAAAATGCAGATAATCGCGTTCGATTACGATCGGGGGCGAAGTCAGGGTGCCCGTGGATTTGTCGCCCTTGAAGAAGGAGTTGATGAGTCGTTTCCCTTTGTATCCTCCGACGTGCATTTGCCCCGGCAAGGTTCCAGTTGCCGGTCCGGGGCCGAAGGCCTCACCGGTTACCGCCCACTCTCCGTAACCCTCCTGTTCAAAGTCGGTAACCACGATGTCATCGGCAGCGTGCAGGATTCCGGACAGGGCCAGGCATCCAATCAGGAAGCAGAAGCTCTTTGTAGTCTCAATCATTGTCGTTAGTGTGTTGGATTCTCGTGAACAGGATTCTGGCGTTGATCGCCTCAGACGGGCGGGGAGTTATTTCAAGGATTTCAAGAAGGCAAACAGGTTGGTCACCTGACCGTCCCCGAGACCTTCGACCAGGCCTTCCGGCATCAGGGAACGCCGTGAGGTCGTGTGGGCCTTGATTGTCTTGCGGGAAATGACGCGCTCGTCCGCGCCGACCTGCCGGAGCGTCACGGTGTGGGCGTCCTCGGCAGCCAGGAAGCCACTGAGGAGCGTGCCGTTTGTAAGCATGATGTCGTGGCGGTAGTAGCCGCTTTCCAACTGGGCATTCGGAGTCAGAATGTTCCGCAGCAGCGACTCGATGCCCATCGCGCCGGCTCCGCTCAGGTCCGGACCGATCTGCTGGCCCTCTCCCTTCACCTGGTGACACGTGGCGCAGAGGGCCTGGAAGAGGATCCGACCCTTGGCCGCATCGCCATCGCGCGTCGCGAGACCACGGAAACGCGCGAGCCGTGTCGCGAGTTCTTCCGCTTCGTCCGGGTTCACCAGTTCGGGAACGTCCCGGGTGATCTGCACGGCGGCACGCCCCGCAAGTTTCGCGTCCGGGTTGTCCCCTGAGATCCGTTCCACGAGATGAGACGGCCTGTCTCCCGTTGCAAAGCTTGTCCGGTAGTTCTTGCGGATCTCCTCCGGGCTGCGCTCCACATCCCACACGCGCAGTTCCATGTAGCGTGCGGCGCAGCCTCCACCCATGTTGGTCTCTCCGATGTGCAGACCAAGCATGTCCCCGCCCCAGGACTTCCCCTCAGCCTGATCAATTTCGCCATCGAGATAGATCCTCATCCGGCCGGCCTTGTTGCGAGTGATGGCACAGTGGGTCCAGGTGTGCGGTTTCATGGCACGGTTGGCGACGATGACGTCCCGCTCCCTGGTTCCGGCATAAACCCGGAGCCTGCCCTCGAAGAAGTTGATGTCAGGGCCGCCCCACCGGCCGAGGATGTTGTCATTGTTGTCGATTCCCGGATCGAGTTGAATCCAGCACTCCAGGGTGAAGGCACCCCGCAGATTGATTCCGGTCAGAATGCGATCTTCAGGATCACCGGTCAGCCGCAGCACCGGCCAGGTCGATCCTTCGTTCCCCCTGGCGAGTTTCGCGAGGGACGGGTGATCGGCTCCAAGGACGGCGGTGAGTTTTTCGATGGCAGCTCCGTCGAGGCCGTCAAAGTCGCCCGCGATCATGGCCTGCACCAGACGCTCCCCCTTTGTCCGGGAGGAGGTCAATCCGTCGATTGTGAGCTGGCGCAGCCCGCCGGACAGATGATCCCATTGTCTGGCGAGTGCGTTCACCACGGTGGGATCGTGGGCGTGTGCGAAGCCCATCAGGGCTTGTCGTGCAACGACGTGATCCGGATGATTCAGGTAGAGGGAAAAGGGCGCCATCTCTCCCGTTCCCATTTCCCGCAGGGCGGCGAGGCCCGTCGCCAGTTCAGCCGGCGTGCGGTCGGCGGTGAGCCAGTCCCGGACCTCTCCACTCAGTCCCGCGAGCCGGTAGCGCCGGGCCAGGTCAACTGCCAGTGAGCGGTTGGCGGGAGTGGGGTCGCGTCGGAGCATGTCCAGACAGGCCGCTTCGACCGCGCCAGCGAGTTTCCGGTCGGTGGTCAGGACGACATCCAATCGTCTCAAGGTCTGCAGCATCGGCATCTGGCGATCCGGATCGCCCAATAGCCTGGCGAAGCCCTCCATGACGGCCGGGAGCTTCAGCTCCCCGGCGATCAGGGCGAGTTCGTTTTCATGCAGGGCCCGGTTCATCTCGGGCAGAATCTTCAATAACTGGGGCGCAGCCTGAGCGGGTTCCAAGGCCTGAATCGCGAGGAGCCGGGCCTCGATGTCCAGTTTGGCCCCGGCTTCCGAATCCAGCATCACCACCGTCGCATCCCGGTGAGTCTCCATTGCCCAGCGGGCGAGATAGCGCTCGAAGTTCCGGTCGTAGACATCCCGGCCGTTTCCCGATAGGGGCGGTTTTCCCAGGCGGGCGGCAAGCGCCATCATGGCCGGGCTCGCCTTGCGATGATAGCGCACCGCATTGCCCAGTGCCGCGCGGATGCGGTAGTTCGAATCGTCGGGAGCAGCCTCTGCCACCGCGAGGAACGCGCTTTCGCTCAGGTTCGCTTCCCCGGCGGCCCGCACCGCCTCGTAGCGCAGGGCGGCATCTTCGTGCCTGGCGAAGGAAATGATAAGATCCGGGTGGAGTCGGCCCGTGGCTTCGAGAGCCCAGAAGGCCCCCAACCGCTGCGCCCCCGGGGCCTGGTTGTCCCGCGCGACTGCCTCCAGCACCGCGGCATCGACCCCGGTCCCGCGATCGGTGAACTCCAGCCAGGCGAGCCGTGCGACCAGTGCATTGGAGTCGTCAAGGCGGGCAGCCAGTTCCCGTGCCGGCATGGTTGTCAGGTCCGGCGGGCGCATGAGCTTCTGGCTTTGATGACGCACTCGCCAGATCCGGCCGCGTGTCTTGTCCCGGTCCGGATGACTCCGCGGCACCTCGTTGTGCGAAATGATCTTGTTGTACCAGTCGACGATGTAGAGACAGCCGTCCGGGCCAAAGTGGGCTGCCACCGGACGGAACCACTTGTCCTCCGCCACCAGGAAGTCCTCCTGTTTTTCGTAGTGGTGGTGGCCGGCGGAGTCCGGTTTTGCGGTCACGATCTGAATCCGGTTTGTGATTGGATTGACCACGAAGAACACGTGGCCTTCCAGACCGAGCTGGAAGGGTGTGTTGCGATCCTCCGCCAGGGCCAGTCCGCTCAATCCCGTGCCTCCCATCTGCGGGCCCCTGGTCGACATCGGGATCACGGGTGCATACGGGCGCAGCTTTTCCCTGGAACCGGTTCGGTAGTGTGTTCCCGGTTCGAACTCCACGACGGGCATCCCGATGTCGTTGGCCTCCTGGATGAAGGTCTCTCCGTCCCGCGCGATCACCAGTCCCCAGATGTTGTTCGGACCTGCGGTGAGGAGTTGAAACTCGGATCCATCTGGTCGAAAACGTGCCAGCTTGGTTTGGTTGAAGACGATCTGCTTCTCGCCATCCAGAAACGGCTTTCCGCCCGGGCGCCGCACTTTCGAGTAGTTGAAGAGACCCTGGGCCAGGTAGATCCAGCCTCCGGGTGCGCGGGTGAACTGGTGCGGAAAGAGGTGTGAGTCCTGAATGCCGAATCCCTCCAGCACCACGGTGTGGCCATCTGCTTTTCCATCCCCGTCCTGGTCGCGGTAGTAGCGGATTTCTTCCCCGTACTGGACGAACGTGCCGTCCTTCATCGGGAGGATGCCCAGGGGAAGGGCCAGGCCCTCCGCGAAGGGCCGCGGGGTGTGTGGTCCGGGTTCGTACGGATTGTCAAAGACCAGCACCTTGTCCCTTCCTCCCTGCGCATAGATTTCCTTTGCGGCGGCCAGATTCTCGTTTCCGTCGAGCGGATACTCGTAGGCGGTCATGGTCCACATCCGGCCTTTCGCATCCCATTGCACGGTGATCGGCTTGCCGACACCCTCTTCCTCGCCTGCAACCAGTTCCGCCACGAATCCCTCGGGCAGTCGGAAGCTCGCCAGTTCCCTGGCAGGGGACTGCGCCCCTCCCGTGAGTCGAGTTTGCTTCTCCACCTTGTTCCGGGGGGCGCTGCTGGTCTTGGGCTTTTCCTTTCCCTTGCGCAACGACTCCCAGGTGGGTGCTCCCGGGGTGGGGGCCAGTTCCCTGATCCGGATGTCCTTGAACTGCACCACGAACTTACCTCCTCCATGGGCCTGGAAACCGAGCAGGCCATCGCGGGGTATCTTTGCGTCCTTCTCGGTGTAGTCGATTGCCGCCACGCCGTTGACCCAGGATCGGATGCGAGATCCTTCGCAGAGGATGCGGTAGTCGTTCCACTCCCAGTCCCTGGCGGTTTTGGCGATGGCGGCCGGATTCACCGGTCCGGCGATGACGCGGTTTCGGCGCGACTCATCGTAGAGCTTTCCCCACCAGCCGATACCGGCATCAACCTGGTAGCCGGACATCTCGTGATTCCCGGGGACCCGCTGGCTCCGCACCTGGATGCCCGAGTTCATGAACCCTTCCCCTTTCACGAGCCGGATCTTCAACTGTAGCTCGAAGTTCCCGTAGCTCCTGGCCGAAGCCAGGAACGTGTTGTGGGGCACCTTTTCGGTCATCGAGCCACCTGTCACGACGCCATCGATGACCTTCCACCACTTTTCATCCCCTTTCCTGATCTTCCAGCCCGCCAGCGTCTTTCCATCGAAGAGCGAAACCACCTCTGATTCGGCTGTCGCCGTCGCGGTAAGAACGACACCTGCAATGAGTAAACAACTAGGAAGACTGATAAGTGTGAAGATCCTCAAATCTCTTCGATTACACGTGATTTCAGCGTTGAGTTTTTGATCAAAGTCAAGAATGGGTCACTCAGGGAGGCCGGGATTCAACATTTCCGGGGAAAGCGCAGCGGAGCAACGTATGGACGATGAAATCATGAAGATAGGATGTTTTGCCCTGATGGAGCCGTTCACGCCGATGCGTCGGCAGTTCGAAGTGATCAGGGAACTTGGATTCGATTACGCGGACCTGACGGACAACCATGATGGGAGCACCCTGGGAGCCGAATACGGATTCGCGGCTTCCTTCAGTCTCGATGAGCACCCGGCCACCATCAGGGAGATGGTGGCGGAATTCGGACTGACCCTCACCAGCGTGTGCGCCCACGGGAACCTCCTCGATCCCGCCAGCCCATCGCGTTATGGCACGATGGAGATCATCAAGGCCATCCGCCTCGCACATCATCTCGGAGTTCAGCAGGTGATCACGACGGAGGGTGATCCGAAGACCGGTTTTGCGGAAGGACTGTCGCGGGAAGAGAAGCTCTTCAGCATTCGGGAGAAGCTGCATGAACCCGTGCGATGGGCGAGAGAGTTGGGAATCGACCTCCTGCTTGAGCCACACGGGGAATTGACCGACACGGTGGAAGGGATGAGTGCCATCCTGGAGGCGCTCGGGAATGAGGATGTGGTGGGAGTGAACCTGGACACCGGTAACTCATGGCTCGGGGGCGGAGAACCAATGGAGTTCATCAAGGCCTTCGGGCCCCGTATCAAGCACGTCCACTGGAAGGACATGGAGGAAGAGTGGGTGCCAAAGCGGGGCACGAAGTTTGGATGCGGGATGGGAATGATCCCCCTGGGAGATGGCGTGGTGGGAATCCGGGCAATTGTCGAATCTCTGCTCGAATCGGGATTCGACGGACCCACCACCCTGGAAGTGGCCGGACCTGAAAATGTCCGGAAATCGGCCGAACGGCTTCGAGAGTGGAGCTCGTGAAACCGAACTGGATCGAGAGAGGGCTGATCGCCGCCGGCGTCCTTCTGGTCGTCGGGACGGAGGGTTCTGCCAACCCTCGCCCGTCGCCGGAGACGATCAGGAAGCACGTCGAGCCCGGCATCGAAATGTTCGGGCGGTATGCCCCGGTGAAACTTCCCCTGAAGAAAGGGATAGAGGTGTGGAATCCCACCGCAATCGAGCAGGGACCGGGGGGGGGCATCTATGTCGCCAACTACACCGGTGAAATCTACAGCCTGCACGACACGGACGGAGACGGGCTCCAGGACACCACCAGGCTCTTCTGCAACGTGACCGACAACGAATTGCGTTACCCCACCTGCATGGCCTGGAAGGGCAGGGATCTGTATGTCGGAACGACGCAGGAGATCCGCATCTATACCGACACCGATGGAGACGGCCGGGCTGACCAAAGCCGTCTCTTCTTCGATGATTTCCCGTGGACTCTGCACGTCTTTGACTGGACCTTTGGACTGACCTTTGGACCGGATGAACACGCATACGTGGTTTTCTGCACGGATTACCTCAACGGCAAGCCGGCGCCGGATCCGAACGGTTATCGCGGAGCGATTGTCCGCATCTCGCCTGATGGGAAGAAGGCGGAGCGTTTCGCAACGGGATTACGGTATGCCTATGACCTGGTCTTCAACGACGAGGGGGATCTCTTTTTCTCCGACAACAAGGGAGGGGGAAATCCCACCGAGGAATTCAACCACGCAGTTCGCGGGAGCTTTCACGGACACGATCCCAACAAGAAGTATGCCGGGCATCCGGAGGCCATCCCGACTCTGGTGAAGGTGAAGCATGGATTCGGATCCGGGGGGCTCGCGTTCAATTCGTCGACCAACGATTTCGGGGGGACAGCCGGTCAGGTGTTCCTGGCGTGCTGGGGGCCGGACGGCAGGTTCGACCGGGGATCGATCACGCGCTTTGAACTGGAGAAGGAAGCCCACGGGACCTACCGCGCGAAGGAGTATCCGGTGGCGAAGGACTGTGCCAAGGTGATCGACCTCGCCTTTGGACCGGAAGGAGACCTCTACGCCGCGCAGTTCGGAACCGAGGGAAGGGCACACCGTCCCTACGGAAAGCCGATGGGAGCCGTCTACCGCTTCGTTCCGGTCTCATGGATGGAACCGGAGCAACTGGCCCCGGCCCGTTTCGTGCAGGGAGACGCCGCCAATGGAAAGAAGGTCTACACGCAGCGGGCCTGCCACACCTGTCACGAATACGAAGGCAGGAAGGAGACCGTGGGCCCGCCCCTTCATGAGGTGGGAGAGATGTTTGACAGGGAAGAGATCCTGGCTGCCATTCGCAAACCGGGGCGCGGAGTGAAGTCGGGATACGAGACCCAGCGGGTCACCCGCAAGGATGGCGTGGAAGTGCTGGGGCGGCTGGTTCGCTCATCCGAAAAGACCATTGAATTGGCGATCCCGGGAAACACGGTCGTCCCGATCCCGAGGGCTGACGTTGCCTCGATCCAGGTGACCGGGCAATCCCTGATGCCGGTGGGATTGTTGGAGGGTCTGAGCGAAAAAGACCTTAACGATCTCCTGGCCTATCTCAGAGTGCGGGAAGCGCGCAAGGAGGGGGATTTCTCAAAGGCCGGGCGATAGCAGGGCCAGCCTTCAGGGCCTCAAACGCAGGCCCCGAGTGGTCGGGGTGACTGGATTTGCTGCCGAGGGCCGCTTTGCGGGATCGCTCGCGTTGTTCGCCCATTCCTGGAGCTGCATATAATCAGCGAAGGCATTCGAACTGCGTTCTCATCCAGTCGCGACCAAAGAAAAACCCACCAAGTGGTGGGTTTATCTGGTCGGGGCGACTGGATTCGAACCAGCGACCTCTTCGTCCCGAACGAAGCGCGCTACCAAGCTGCGCTACGCCCCGACTGTGGGCGGGGAGGATGGGTCAATTCCGGCGCGGGGCAAGCGGAAAGGGGGATTGGCGGGATTTTTGGAAAGTCTCCTGACGGAGGGTCGCGTTCAGAGAACCGGACACATGTGTTTGATTGCCGGGAGGCTTCCGGTTAAGAGCAGTCAATCCACTGTGATGCGCTTTCCGGTTATCCTGTTTTTCGTTCTCACGCTTCTTCCCGTGGTCGGCGGGGAGCGTCCCCACGTCCTCTTCATCGCGGTGGACGATCTTAATGACTGGATCGGTTGTCTGAAGGGTCACCCCCAGGCGCATACCCCGAACATGGACCGCCTTGCCGCCCGGGGAGTGCTCTTTACCAATGCCCACTGCGTGGCCCCGGCCTGCAATCCCTCCCGGGCGGCGGTCTTCAGCGGCCGGATGCCGGACGTGACCGGGGTCTGGTCCAACCAGAGTGGATCCCTTGAGCGACGCTACCCGCAGGCCCGTCTCCTCAGCATGGCCTTCGCGGAGTCCGGGTATGAGACCCTTGGGGCGGGCAAGCTTCTCCACTCCCGGGGAGGGAAGTTCTTTGGAGAATACTTCGGAGTGAGTCAGCGCTGGAGCCCGTTGTCGAAGGAGGCGGTGAAGTACACCCGGAAGGAACTCCCCAGCAAGGCAACGGCGAATCCACGCCATGTCACCAGGGACAGTCGTGGCCGCAAGGTGGTTCTGCCCCTCAACCGCATGCCTTCGGATCGCAAGCCGACGGAGACTGATGGCGAGTCCTTCGACTGGGGAGGATGGGATGTGCCGGATACGGATTTCGGGGATACCCGGATCACGGACTGGGCGATCGGCAAACTGAAGGAAGGGGGCAAGGAACCCCTGTTTCTCGCGGTGGGCTACTACCGTCCCCATATTCCTCTGTGGGCCCCCAAGCGGTTCTTTGATCGCTTCAAGGATGAACCGGGAAAATTGCCTCCGGTCAGGAAGATTGACCTGGATGACCTGGGACAGGCGGGTCGCAAGTGGGCGCGGGAGGCGGTCACGGCAGGCAGCCATGCCACGGTAATACAATACGGCCGGTGGCAGGCTGCGGTGGAAGCCTACCTTGCCTGCACCACTTACGTGGATCATGAGATCGGACGGCTGCTCGAGGTTCTCGACCAAAGTGCGGTTGGCAAGAATACGTGGATCATACTGTGGTCCGACCACGGTTGGCACCTCGGGGAGAAGGAGCACTGGGGAAAGTGGACCGGCTGGGAGCGGTCGACCCGGGTTCCTCTCATGGTGGTCCCCCCCCGGGCACAGGCCGGGGAGTTTGCGGCAGGGGGATCGCGTTGCCACCAGCCTGTCAGCCTGCTCGACCTTTATCCCACCCTCGTGGAGCTTTGCGGGTTGAAGGGCCCGGGTAAGCTGGATGGCCAGTCCCTGGTTCCCCTGCTGCGCCAACCGGATCGCTCCACTGGGCGGGTAGTGGTCACCACCTTTGATCGTGGCAATATCTCCCTGCGGGGTGAGCGTTGGCGTTACATCCGGTATGCCAGCGGGGAGGAAGAGCTTTACGATCTCAAGGCTGACCCCTACGAGTGGTCCAACCTTGCCGGTCGACCGGAACACGCGACCACCTTGAAAAGATTCGTCGCCCGTGTTTCAGGCAAGGACTAGACAGACAAGCTCTGCGTTCACTCCTCCAGTCGCTGGAGCCGGAAGAACTGACGTGACGCGCTAGGGAGCTGGATAGTGAAAACCTGCTGGGTGCTGTCCTGAAAGGAATGGGCCGATCCTTCCACTCTCTCCCAGTTCTCCAGATCAGCCGAGCTCTCTAGATGGTAACGGCTGGAGTCGTCGAAGCCGGCATAATCGATATGGAGCTGGAAATATCCCTTCCAGTAATGCACTGGCACAAGGTCGAACCGGAACAGGGTCTGGAAATATTCCACCAGGTCGCTCAGTTGGCTCTCCCTCGCGGCCTCCAGTAGGTTGGACTCAGCAAAAACGTTCTCGTGGTGCCCGATGAGGTAGAGCGCGATCTCCACCTGCCTGCTTTCCATGGCCTGGAGAAGAGGGGTCAGGTTCCCGGGGTTGCCCTCGGAAGCTGGTTCGACTGTCTGGAGGTCCAGCCCTTCCTCCTGGTAGGCCTTAACGAGCTCCAGGTTTCCGGTGCGAATGGCATCCCAGAATGAGACGCCATGGCCTCCTGGAGCCTGCCGCTGCTGGAGCAGATTGAGGGTCTCCCCGGTGGCCACGTCGAGCGGGGTTGCTCCGAAGGCGTTGAGCGCGGCCATCGAGTCGGCACTGGCCAGGTGCCCAGCCACGTCCAGGCTGTCATGCTGGGCCGCAAGGTGAAGAGGAGTGTTGAGCTGCTGGCTGAGGCTGGCTCCGTGGTCGAGGAGGAACTGGACGCCGGACAGGTTGTTCTCTTCAAGCATCACCTGGAGAGGCGATGTGTTGCAGTATTGCAGGTTCACATTGGCCCCATGCCTCACCAGCAACCGGGCACACTCCAGCGAGTTATTTTGAAGGGCCATGACGACCAGGGGGGGAGGGGGTGGTGGAGGGGGGCCGGGGTTAGTTACCCACGGCGGCGGTCCGGCCCCCCCCATTGACCGCAATCTTGGGGGCGGTAATCAGCAGCCATTCCTCGGTCCAGATAGGAGGACAAGACGGCGACGTTGCCGTCCTCAATCGCCTCCTGATAGCTGGGAATATTACTTTCAGTTCCGCCGTTTTCCACCAAGTAGTCGGCCACATCGCTCCTGTTCCGGTCCCGGGCCAGCATCAAGGGAGTCTCTCCCTCGACATTGACTGCATTGAGGTCGGCTCCCGCCTCGACCAGTAATTCAAGGACTGGGAGGGACATCGAACGCTGGATCGCAAAGTGAAGGATTGTGGTCAGGTCCTCAAGAGCGCCTCCGACCCTGATTCCATTGTTCAACAGCCACTCCAGTTCATCAGGATCAACCCGTGATTCGGGTCCGTTTGGATCAAGGACGTTGAATTGCGTCGTCAGTAAATCGAGGAGCGAGGTTTCATCCAGTACGGCTCCGTAAGCCAAAGGTAGTTGCAGAAACTGCCGGTTAAACCTGCTGCGAAATTCTTTGGGAATTCGAACTCCGTTGATGGTGGCTCCATATTCGATCAGAAGGTCCATCGCTCCAGCGGTCCGTGCTGCAAAGATTTGTGAGCTTGGATTGGCTCCATTATCCAGGAGGAAGCGGGCGGTCTGTAGTTGACCAGATATCAGGGCAACTCCGAGAGGCGTAATGATTGGAGAGTCGAACAAGGGGTAATATGGGACGATGTGGTCTACGCTCATGCCAGCAGCGATGAGATGCCTTAGGGTCTCGGTCTGTCCACTTGCCGCGGCCGAGTGCGTATATACCAAGCAGCCAAAGAGAGGAGCGCAGCCGGGTCCATGCGGATCGGCCCCGGCATCAATGAACAGCGGGATGAGGTGCGGTTGATTGTGATGGATACACAATCCAATTGAGGGATAACGCCCTTGAGGTGACAGCCCCACCGTGATCCGCCCTGGAACGGCTTCGACAAAATGTGGATCAGCCCCGTTGGCGAGGAGTTGTTGGACGGCTTCGGCATCCCCGGAGGAGATCGCCTCTCGCATGGGATCTGCTGAGGCAGGGAGAATGAGTGCAATGCTGCAGAGAATTGAAAACCAGAGATGTTTCATCGGGGGGGGTAGCGGTAACCTGATCACCGGTGAGAGAAGCGGCAAGGCTGATCTCCCTGCGCGGTGCTCTCTGGCGTGACATCCGGCATGCCGACGGCGAGGAGGAGCTCTACGCTGGCAGGCCGATTTTAACGGGTTTGCAGCGCTTGCCGTGGGGAAGGCTGGACCGACTGCACCGGGAACCCTAGCATCCCGGGGGGCCGCCGGGCCCGACTCTTTCTCCCCTTCCCGTTGGAGCGGAAACCTGTGATGAATTTTCTTCCTGTCTTCTTTTGCCTCGCCAGCGTGGGCGGTGCTGTTGCGCAGGCGGCGAAGCCCAACATGGTGGTGGTTCTGGTGGATGACCACGCCTTTGAAGCGATCTCGGCCTACGGCACCCATCTCAAGGATCACGCCAGAACCCCTGCCATTGATCGACTGGCCAGAGAGGGGATGCGTTTCGACAACTTCAGCTGCGGGAACTCGATCTGCTCGCCGAGCCGCGCGTCCATCCTGACCGGCCAGTACAGTCACCGGAACGGGGTGCTTGGCCTGAACGGGGCGATTAACGGGGACTCTCCGCAGTATCCGGTGGAACTGCAGAAGGCGGGGTATGACACCTACCTTGTCGGCAAGTGGCACTTGAACAGCAAGCCCAGGGGCTACCGCAAATACATGGTGGTGAAGGGGCAGGGAAAATACTTCGACCCGGTCTTCACCGGTTCCGAGGGCACCTGGGAGCGGGAAGGCTACTCCACCGACGTCTACACCGACATCGCGATGAAATGGCTCAAGGAGCGTGACCGCTCCCGGCCCTTTCTCATGTGCCTCCAGTTCAAGGCTCCCCATCACGACTACGGACATGCCAGTCGCTACGACAAACTCCTGGCCGGAGTGACCATTCCCGAGCCAGCGACGCTCCATGAGGACCTCGCCAACTGTGACTCGAACCTGAAGCGTGAATTCCTGAAGGTGACCAAGTTCCACATGCTGCACTCAAAGGGTCGGGGTGGCCGGAAGGATCCCGGGGGCAGCTACTATGCCCGTCACCTGAAGGACAAGGCTCCCAACACAATGTGGAAGCATGATCCCGCTGATGACAGGGACAGGATCCGGGTGGCCTACCAGCATATGATGCACAAATACATCCGCTGTCTGACCGGCAATGACGACAACCTCAGGCGGGTGCTCGATTATCTTGATGCCGAGGGCCTCACCGGGGATACGGTGGTCATCTACACCTCGGACCAGGGCTACTGGCTGGGCCAGCACGGGCTCTACGACAAGCGGTTGATCCTCGAGACCTCCATGCGGATGCCCTTTCTGGTCCGTTACCCCGGGCTGATCAAGGCGGGTTCGGTCAACCGGGACCTGTGCATGAACGTCGACATCGCCCCGACCCTGCTGGAACTGGCCGGGGTGGAGGTGCCCGTGGCCATGCAGGGGCGCAGCATGATGCCCCTGCTGAAAGGGAAGCAGGTTGCCGACTGGAGGACGGCCCAGTTCTACACCTACTGGAGCAATCCGGGCCATTACGGGATCCGGACCGGGCGCTTCACCTACCTGAAGGTGACCGGTCACCCGGCCGAGTTGTTTGACCGGCAGAAGGATCCGGATCAGCGCTATAACGTGGCGGGGAGGGAGGCCTACCGGGACGTCATCAAGGAGCTCGAGCTGGGACTCAACCGCCAGATCAGGGAGGTCGGGATCTCCACCTCTGAACTTCCAGGAGCCAGAAAAAAATGAAATTCCGACCGTTACTTCTCATCATGGTGGCGCTGGTCGCCCTTGCGGGCCCGATGGCCGGGGCGGTGAAACGCCCGAACATCGTCTTTGTCCTGTTTGACGATTTCGGGTGGGGACAGCCTCCGAGCAACCGGGGGGATTCCCCCTTCAAGACTCCCTCCTTCGATGGCCTGGCACGGGAAGGAATGCGATTCACGGATGCCCATTCCGCGGCGGCCAACTGCACACCGACCAGGTATGGTCTTCTCACCGGCCGCTATCCGTCCCGGATCGGACAATTCGGTGTCCTCAATACCTATTCTCCTCCGATCATCCCCGGGGAACGGTTGACGGTGGCGTCCTTTCTCAAGGGGCAGGGTTACCACACCGCCTGCATCGGGAAATGGCACCTCGGACTGAACTGGACCGGGGACAAGAAGTCCCGGCCCGACACCCCGCCGGTCGGGGCCCGTTTCGAAGATGGCCCGAATACCCTCGGCTTCGACTACTATTACGGGTTCACCCATGCCCGCAACATCGGCTGTATCCTGGAGCAGGATGCGGTGGTGTCGCATGTGGAGCGGATCCGGAACCAGCCGCTCATGATTGCGAAGGCGCTTGACTACATCGACGAGCGGGCCCGTTCAGGGAAGCAACCCTTCTTCCTCTACTTTCCCATGTGTCCACCGCACAACCCGATCATCCCGGCGCCCGAATTCACCGGCAAGGGGGGGCTCACCGGCAAGGAGGGCAAGTACGCGGACTGGGTCTACCAGGGCGATCACATGCTGGGCCGGATCCTGGAGGCGCTGGAGAAGAAGGGGTTGGCTGGGAACACCCTCGTCATTGCCACCGGTGATAACGGTGCGGCCAAGCGTCCCTATCCCCCTCTGCGGGCGGCCAAGAGCAGTATCTACGAGGGCGGCCACCGTGAACCCCTCGCGGTGCGCTGGCCCGGCCGGGTCAAGCCCGGGACGGTGTGTCGCGAACTGGTCTGCCTGAACGATCTCTTCGCAACCTGCGCGGATATCCTGGAGGAAAAACTTCCCCCCGGAGCGGGTGAGGACAGCGTGAGCATCCTTCCGCTCCTGGCGGGGGGATCCCAGCCGGTGCGCGAAGCGGCCGTTCACCAGGCTTCCGGCGGGCTTGCCATCCGGCAGGGACCATGGAAGCAGATCTTCCACCGGGACGGGCGACGGGAGTTGTTCAATCTCGGTGAGGACATCGGGGAAACGAGGGATCTTAGTGCATCGAAAAGCGAGGTCTCTGCAAAACTGACCGCCCTGATGCAGCGTTACATTGACCAGGGGCGCAGTACCCCCGGGCCTCCCCGGAAGAACGACTTTGCCTTGGAACTCTGGGGCACCACAGAGGAGAGAAAAGAGAATCGTAAACGAAAAAAGAAAAAGCAGGATAGCAATGACCAGAACTAATTCAATCCCACCTCTCATGGCCTTCCTGACGACTTCTTTCTTCCGGCCGGGCTTCTTCCTGCTGACGGCGGTTGCCCTGGTTGCGGTCCCTTGCCCGGCGGCGGACAAGCGCCCCAACATCCTGTTCATCATCGCCGACGACCAGTCTCCCTTTGACTTGAAGATCTACAATCCGGATTCCTCCCTCGAGACCCCGAATCTCGATGCGCTGGCGGCCGCCGGCATGGTGTTTGACGGAGCCCATCACATGGGAGCCTGGGTCGGCGGAGTCTGCACGCCGTCGCGGCACATGGTCATGTCGGGCCGCACGGTCTGGCACATCCCGGACAAGACGGGCCGGACCATGAACCCGCACGTCTCCAATCCCCGGCTGGTTCCATCGAACCTGCCCATGCACACGATGCCCGCGGTCTTCAACCGGGCGGGCTACGACACCATGCGCACCTGCAAGCGGGGCAACAGCTATGAAAAGGCCAACGCCCTCTTCACCGTGCGCCATGATGCCACCAAGCGGGGAGGCACCGACGAGAGTGGAAGTGCCTGGCATGCCGGGCAGGTCCTGGATTTCCTGGCCGGGCGGGAAGCGGGGAAGGACACCGATCCCTTCCTGATCTACTTCGGGTTCTCCCATCCGCACGACGTGCGCGACGGCAAGCCCGGCCTTTTGGACAAGTACGGGGCGGTCAATCACACCGACGAGGACACCCTGCCGCCGGCGAATGCGAAGCAACCGCCCCTTCCGCCCAACTACCTGCCCCGGCATCCTTTTGACAACACCCACATGACGGTCCGGGACGAGGTGGGGGTCAAGGGTGTCTGGGCCAGGCGCGACGAGCGGACCATCCGTAACGAACTCGGTCGCGAGTTCGCCTGCAGCGAGAACATCGACATCCAGGTCGGCCGGGTTCTCCGCAAGCTGGAGGCAATGGGGGAACTGGACAACACCTACGTGGTTTACACCGCCGACCACGGGATGGCCATTGGCCGCCACGGCCTGCAGGGCAAGCAGAACCTCTACGAGCACACCTGGCGGATTCCCTTCATCGTGAAGGGACCGGGAATCAAGGGGGGCTCCCGGGTGAAGGGCAACATCTACCTCCTCGACGTTCTGGCGACTCTCTGTGACCTGACCGGGATCGAGATTCCCGGGACCAGCGAAGGCACCAGTTTCAAGCCCGTCCTGCTCGGCCGGAAGCAGACGGTCCGCGAGGTCCTCTACGGCGTGTATTGCGGCGGCGCCCGCCCGGGGATGCGCTGTGTGAAGCAGGGTGACTGGAAACTGATCAAGTACCAGTCCGACAAGGGGAAGGTGCGTGAAACCCAGCTCTTCAACCTCGCGCAGAATCCCCACGAGCTCATCAGCCAGCATCACGGGCAGAAGGTGATTGAACTCACCGGCCATGAGCCGGGGGAGCACCAGCGCAACCTGGCGGACGATCCGGAACAGGCCGGGAAGCTCGCTGAGATGGAAAAACTTCTCCTGACCGAGATGCGCCGGCTCGATGATCCCTACCGGCTCTGGAACCAGCCCGATGACGGTTTGCCGGTGCCCACGATCCGGGAGAGGGTCAACCGTCCGAAGAGGAAACCACGGAAGAAATCGCAGTGAGAAACCTCATGATTTCCCGACCGGGAACCCGCCTTCCCGGTGTGCTGACGGTCCTCCTTCTCATGGGCCAGCCGATGGTCCACGGTGCCGACGGACCTCCCGTCACCGGGAAAGCGAACATCGTGCTGATCCTGGCCGACGACGTGAGCGCGGACATGTTTTCCTGTTACGGGCGACCGGGCTCGGCCCGCACCCCGAACATCGACCGCATCGCCCGGGAAGGGGTGCGTTTCCGCACCTGTTATGCCCCGGCCATCTGCGGACCCTCCCGCGCTCTCCTCATGACCGGGGTCTACGGCAACCGCACCGGCGCGTTTCGTAACGACATGTGGGCCTTCGGTTCCCGCGGGACCCTGTTCACGGCCCAGCACAGCTGGGCCAGGCTGCTGGGACAGGGAGGCTACAAGAGCGCCATCGCCGGGAAATGGCACTGTGGTGCGAAAGAGCCGTGGGATCCCGCGGTCGGGTTTGACGAATTCTGCGTCTGGGAGGGGCCGGACAAGATCAAGGGGCACTTCGGGATCGACGTCATCGCCAGCGGAAAACGCAGGGATCTCGAACTTCCCGACCTGCGCTACTGGTATCCCTCCATGGTCCGGAACGGGAAATACGTCGAGGTCACCGAGTCCGACTTCGGTCCCGATCACCGCTGCAGCTTCCTCATGGACTTCATGGCGCGCCAGGCCCGGGCCGGGCAGCCCTTCGTGGCCTACTGGCCCACCGTCATCCCGCACGGCCCCTATTCCACTACCCCGGATGCGGGGGCGGTCATGGACATTGAACTCGGGAAACCCGACCTCACCGGCCTGGACCGGAAGAAGAAGGCCGCGGTCCTCGCGGAGCACAGCCGGCGCCAGCGCCAGCGTTTCGTCAACCTCATCGAGTATATGGACAAACTGATCGGCAAACTCATCGCCAGGGCGGAGGAACTGGGCATCTACGAGAACACCTATTTCATCTTCTGCTCCGACAACGGCACCGCGGTGACCGCCAAGGACCGCGGGGTGGAACGGGGGGTGCACGTCCCCTACGTGGTGAGAGGACCCGGGATCAGGGCCCGGGGGGCCACCGACGAACTGACCGACTTCGCCGACATCGCACCCACCCTCCTCGACATGGCGGACATCACTCATCCCACCGACGTGAAGTTCGATGGCAGGAGCCAGCTGCCCTTCCTGAAGGGGAAGGTGAAGAGGCACCGGGAGTGGATCTACGCCTACACCGGCCCGGTCCAGGTGGTGCGGACCAGACGCTATCTGCTGGAGGCGCGGGCTCCCTTCTATGGCAGGCCGCAGGGACGGTTCTACCTGGCCGGGGAAAAGCGGTTCGGGGCGGGCTACCAGCGGGTGGACGACCACCCGGATCACGCCGCGGCCCGGTCCCGCTTCGAACAGATCATCCGGGGGCTGCCCTCCCACCTCGAGGAGAATCATCCCTTCTGGACCTCCAGGTTCGGCAAGCGCTGGCTGTCCAACAATCCCGACCGGACCGAGCTCGCCAGGAAGCAGCTCTACAATCACCCGGACTTCTCGCCCTACGACCAGACCGACTGAAGAGGCGGGCGGTCAGACCCCGAGTCCGCGGATCGGGGCTGCCTCCGAGATGTACTGGGAAAGGGGCTCGGGCAACTTGTTCGCCAACCGGAGTTGCCCCACGTCGAAGAGAGTCCTCATGATCGTTCCCATCAGATTCCTGGGACCGAATCCTTCGGTGGCCGGCTCCGCGGCAATGTTGTCCGACTCTCCGATCACCTGCCCCATTTCCAGTCCGCCCCCGGCGAGGAGGAGGCTGGTGAGGTTCCCGTAGTGGTTGCGTCCGCCATTGTTGTTGAGTTTCGGGGTTCTTCCCATCTCACTGGTGACGACGAGGAGGACATCATCGCTCAGGCCCCGCTGGGCGAGATCCTCGATGAAGGCGCTCACGGCGTGATCGACCTGGCCGCCCATGGGGTAGATTGCCTCCATGTTCCTGGGGCTGTTGTTGTTGGCGTGATAGTCCCACCCACAGTCCGAAACCGTCACGAATCCCGCGCCCTGTTCCACCAGACGGCGGGCCATGAGCATCTGCAGGCCGAGGAGGTTGCTGACCCGGCGCATGTCGTTCCAGCGTTGAAGCTTCTTCTGGTCGAAGAGGGGACGGGTGTCGTAGCGGGTCACCGTGCGGGGATCCTCATCGGACAGGTCGAAGGCCTTGTCGACGCCCGCGGTGAGGACATCAAAGGCCTGCTGCTGGATCCGGTCCGCTCCCTCGATCACTCCCGATCCATCCACCCGGCGCCGCAGACCGTCCAGTTTGGAGAGAAGCGTCCTGCGGTCGGTAAAACGGTCCGGGGCGATCGTCAGTTGCATGTCGTCGCGCAGGGCGCCCCCACCCGAGGGATTGAAGGCCCCGGCGGGGGCTCCGAGTTTCCCGGGAGCGGCCACGGTGGGAAGGGCCTTGGTCTCGAAATTGCTGCCAAGCTTGAGGGTTGGGTCGATCGCCTCGGGAAGGATGAGGGTGTTGTTGGGGATCGAGGCCGGGCCCAGGGGGCCTGCCACCTTTGAGTAGATCGCTCCCATCGAGGCCTCGAGGGGATTGCCGGCGGTGGCGACCGATCCGTAGGTGTGCTGGTTGTTGTTGGATCCGTAGGAGCGGACAACGGTGAACTTGTCCGCCATGGCTGCCAGCCGGGGGAAGGTTGAACCGAAGGTGATGCCCGGGAGCTTGGTCTTGATCTCGCCGGTAATGCTGCGCACCTCCCGCGGGGCGGTCATCTTGGGATCAAAGAGTTCAATATGGGGAGGACCGCCATGGAGGAAGAGCAGGACCACCGATTTGCCCCGGAGCACCCCGGGGGTCTTGGCGGCCGCCGCCTTGGTGGCGAGCAGTCCGGGGAGCCCCAGCCCGGCGAAACCGAGCGACCCGACCCGCAGGAAATCCCGTCGCGAGTAGCCTGCGCAGGTCCGGTTGAGGGAGGGGTCCGAGATGCGTATCATCCAAGAGGAAGGTAGACGTAGTTGATACCCGATCCTGTCCTGCGGAGAAAGACCGAAAATGGATGGCCAGGACCGGTCCTATGTCACTTTTCGCCACGCTCCCAACTTGCTCTTGGGGCCGGTTTGTGCTATGCTTCCGGCAGCATTCAGAGTGGTTCTGCCGCCAAGAGGCGAAGGGACCCGGCAACCTGTCGCGGAGACGACAAGGTGCCTGTGCCAGCTGGCACGATGCGCGGCCTGAAAGGGCTGAACGAAGGTCTCCCTGCCCCGCTCGGGGGCGTTCGTTCAGCCCGGCCGTGGCTCCGGGTGCTTCTCCACCGGAAAGGAACCAGCATCATGAGCCAAACAGCAAGCAAACCAGCCGTCCACCTCGTCAGCAAGGCGCGGGGCTCCCATCCCAATCATCACCTCACCAACAACAATGGAACGTGGTGGTGCCAGATCACCATTCACCAGGGACCATTCTCGAGGCGGCTGCGCTTCTCCCTCGGAACGGGGGAACTGGAGCGGGCCCGCGTCCTCCGGGACCGGGTCTTTGACAACCTCACCCCCAATGTCCGGGCGGCCTGATGAAGCACGCCTTTCGGTGACAAACTTGAAATGCAAAACACATGAACGAGAAAGAGAATGACACCCCCTCGCCCCAAGCGGGGAAGAAGGATGCCACGACTGGGGGGCTGACCCCGCTTCCGAGGGGATCTTTTCCCTCAGTCCCAGATTCGGACCCGTTGTTCAAACGGGGCTTCGTGATCGGGGGGAGAGGGTTCAACCGGCCCCGGTCCCAAAAGGAGTCCAAGGAACAGGGCGGTCGGGGTCACCGTTGAGAAACAGGAAACAAGCAGCAAGAATGTGGATCTTTACCAGCAAGGGATTCCTCTCGATCGTGGAGGACAGGGATGACCCGGCTCGCCTGCTTGTGAGGGCGAGATACGAAGGGGACATTGAACGGCATTTCGGCGAGGAGGCCGGGGTGTCTGAACTGGAGTTTTCCGATTACCGGTTCAGGGCCTTCCTCCCCAGGGAGGAGGTCCAGGCCGTCCTCGACCGGGAACTGTCCCTTCTCGACTACGGGAATTTCAAGAATAGCTTCGATCGCAACAACGTGAGTTTGGCTCCGGAGACCAGGGAGGAGAGACACGAGGCCCTGTTCAAGGTCTGGAGCACCATGTCGGATTCGCAGGAGACCGTGCAACTGAGGGAGCAGGGTCTGTCAGGGGACCACCGGTGAATGATGGGGGGAAGGGAACTGGTTGGCCCAGGTCCGCAAAGGGGTGAAGGAGTGGCGCGCCTGAGAGGCGTGGCCCCGCTAGGAGGGGGGGCGGTTGGCCAGCATCTTCATGCGGCGTCGCAGCAGGAGGACTGCCGAGCCGATCATCAGGAACGGCAGGACGGTCAGGAAGGCGGTCGTGAAGTGGAAGGCGGCAAGGGTCTCCTCCTTGGCCGAGAAGCAGACCGAACAGGCGGAGGCGGGGGTGACGAATGCGATTGCCAGCACCAGAATGAGGCCGCTCCGGAGGATCCGGGTCAGGGCGTGCTGGAAAATGGCAGTCATCAGTTCAGGTAGACGAGGATGTAGAGAATCGGCCAGATGCCAACGACGAAATACCAGAATACCTGGGCCGCCCAGAAATTTTCCGGGGCCAGGGTCTTTCGTTTCAGATTCCGGTAGACGAGGACCAGCACCACGAGGGCGGCCACGGCATGCAGGGCATGGGTCCCGATGATGAGGTAGAAGAAGCTTCCGTAGGTGCTCGACTTCATGGTGAGGCCGAACTTGATCAGGCGCACCCATTCAAAGCCCTGGAAGAGAACGAAAAAGGATCCCAGCAGGATCGCGGTGAGGAGCAGGCGGGTGGTCCGCCGGCTCGAACCGGAAGAGCGCGCATAGGTGAGATTGGCATGGAAGATCATTCCCCCGCTCAGGAGGAGAGCGAGGGTGTTGAAGGCGGTGCTGAGAGCCGGTAGTCGCGGCTGATCGGGGGGCGGCCAGTCGGAAGACCCGGAACTCACGATCAGGTAGGCACTGATCAGCGCCGCAAAGAACATGACCTCGGCCGTCAGGAAGATGAGCATGCCTGTCACTGCGGTGGGAAGCAGCGAGGGCCGCGCCGACCGGTCACCCGGAAGGGCATCCGGACCAGTGGGATCGGGGGAGACTTCTTTCATCGTCGGGGTGCTTCCGGTCGGTGGAGAAGTGGCTGGTTCAGTCGAGGGGAGAGGGCAGGATTTCCGAGGAGTGGCGCCAGTTCTGACCTTCCTTGCGCATGACATCCGGGGCTACCCCTGCGAAGAGGACCAACAGGAAGAGGAGAACCACGATGAGAAGGTAGCAGATCAGCCGCTTCTCGATGTTCAGGTGCATGAAATGGGCCGCGACGAGGAAGGCTTTCACGATGCCGATTCCGAAGGCGGTGATGAGGGTAATCGCCTTGATGCCGATCATCGGGCCGAGCACGCTGACGACCAGAAGCACCAGGAGAATGCCCCAGATCTTGACGTAGTTGGGATGAGTTTCCGTTTGTCCGTCCATTGCTGTCGATCTTTCTACAATTGTCTTTATCGGTTACTTCGCGATGTAAAAGAGGGGAAAAAGGAAGATCCAGACGACGTCGACGAAGTGCCAGTAGATCCCGATGTATTCGACCCGCTGCAGGTTCTCACCCTTCCGGACGGAGAACGAGATGATGCCCATGATGACCATCCCCGCGATGACGTGGAGACCATGCAGGCCGGTGGCGGTGTAGTAGAAGCTCCAGAAGACGCTGCTGGTGAGGGTGTAGCCGTGAACGATCTCGGTGGTGTACTCGTAGGCCTTGACCCCGAGAAACACACCTCCCATTGCGATGGTGTACCAGAGGAACTTGAAGGCCTTCTCGCGGTTTCCCTCGGTCACGGCCCGGTGAGCGAGCACCACGAAGAGGCTGGAGGTCAGGAGGACGAAGGTGTTGAAGGCACCGGCCGGGGTGCTGGTGTGCGAGGCCTCTTCCGCCCATTCGACGTGGTGGAGCCGGAGGAGCAGGTAGCATGTGACGAGACCTCCGAAGATCACGATCTCGGAGGCGAGCACCCACCAGATGGCAAGGCGGCCGGTGGGGATGCCGGTGACACTTCGTGAGGTGGCTTGCGGGGTCTGAAAGGCCATTGGTCTGTTGGTTTCTGCAGTGGGTTTCGAGGTTGGTCAGGCTGGTTCGTCCTGGGGCCAGAAGTCATCCTCCCGGTCGGGAGAGCTGTATTCGTAAGGCCCCCGGTAGACGGTCGGCAGTTCTTCCCAGTTGCCGTGTGGCGGTGGGGAGGCGGTGGTCCATTCCAGGGTATTGGCGCGCCACGGGTTGCGCTCGGCCTTCCTGCCCTTGCGGATGCTGACAATGAAGTTGATGAGGAAGGGGATCTGGAACGCGAGCAGGACCAGGAGCCAGATGGTGGCGTGTTCGCGGAGGCCCTGGAACTTCTCGGAGGCCAGGTCGGGGAAGTGGTCGTAGTTGTAGACCCTGCGGTGCTGGCCGGACGCTCCCAGTATGAAAAGGGGAATGAAGATGCCGTTGAAGGCGATGATGGTCCCCCAGAAGTGGACCTTGCCCCAGAATTCGTTCATCATCTTCCCGAACATCTTGGGGAACCAGTAGGTGATGGCGGCGAAGAACCCGATGATCGCGATGGGGAAGAAGGTGTAGTGGAAGTGAGCGAGCACAAAGTAGGTGTCGTGGAGGTAGATGTCGGTTCCGCTGGATCCGAGGTGGATCCCGGTCACCCCACCGATCAGGAACTCGGCAATGAAGGCCAGGGCCCAGAGCATGGGGGTCTTGAACTCGATCGACCCGCCGAAGAGGGTTGCGATGTAGACGAAGAGCATCTCCGCGATCGGGATCGAGATGAGAAGGGTCGTGATGGTGAAGAGATTGGCCATGCGTGGATCGATGCCGGCCACGAACTGGTGGTGCGCCCAGACCACGAAGCTGAGCAACCCGGTCGCGAAGGTGGTGTAGAGGATGATCTTATAGGCAAAGAGTTTTTTCCGGGCGAAGACGGTGATGATTTCCGCCACGATTCCCATCGCGGGCAGGAGGACGACGTAGACTTCGGGGTGTCCGAAGAACCAGAAGAGGTGCTGCCAGAGGAGGGGATCACCCCCGCCGGCTGGATTGTAGAAGGAGGTGCCGAGGAGCTGGTCGAAGAGCAGCATCACCGCGCCGGCGACGAGAGGGCCCACCGAGACCATGAAGAGGATGCTCGCGATCACGATCATCCAGATGATGATCGGTATCTTGTTCCACTTCATTCCGGGTGCGCGGGAGTTCATGACGGTCGTGACGAAATTGATCCCGCCCATGAGGAAGGCGACGAACTCGAGGGCAACCGCGATGACCCACAGGGGGGCCCCCCACGGAGTCAGGCTGTAGGTCGCCTCGGAGGAGAGGGGAGGATAGGCGGTCCAGGCGCCCCCGAAGCCGCCGCCCGGGACGACCAGCGAAACGAGAATGACGACCGTGCTGAGGAAGAAGATCTGGTAGGAGAGCCGGTTCAGGCGGGGGAAGACCATGTCGTCGCACCCGATCATGAGGGGAATGAGAAAGTTGCCGAGACCGGCCAGGAGGACGGGCATGGCCACCCAGAAGATCATGATGGTACCGTGGTTGGTCACCAGAGCGTTGTAGTCCAGCGCCGACACGATCCCGTAGCCGGGGACCGATTCTCCGGGGTATGCGAGCTGCATCCGGAAGACGTAGGACATGAAGCCGCCCACCAGGGCCATGAAGATCCCGGTGAACATGTACTGCATCGCGATGACCTTGTGGTCGGTCGAGAAGATGTACTTCTGCCAGAAACTCTGCTTTGCGTGCAGCAGGGGAGCGATGTCTTCCATTTGAGCCATGTTGGTTACTCGGTTGATGGTGCGGTTGCGGTGACGGCCGTGGCGAGGCTGGCTGAATCTTCACGGGTGTGATGGGCCATCCACTTCTTGTGATCCTCGGAGGATTCAACATGAAGTCGCGCCGCCATGACCCCGTGACCGATTCCGCAGATTTCCGCACACTGGATGTCGAATTCACCGGTCTTGGTCGGTTCGAACCAGCCCGTGATGACACGACCAGGAACAACATCCTGCTTGAGCCGGAAGACCGGGACGGAGAAACTGTGCACGACATCCCTCGATTCGAGGTCGAAATGGTAGACCTTGCCCTCCTCCACGTGGAGCTCATCCACGGTGGAGATGTCGTCTTCGGTATCGAGTTTTCCATCGGGGCCCGGGTGCACGAAGATCCATGCCCATTGTTGCCCGATGACGCGGATCTTCACATCACTCTCCGGCAGGTTCTGCTTGATGTGGACCCAGACTGAGATTGCGCCGACGATCAGGACGACGTCGCAGAGAATGACGAGAGCGTGGGGAATGTTGATCCACTTCTTCTGCCCCTTCTCTTCCCCGGAGATGTACTGCGCCTTCACGCCCTTCCTGCGCCGGAAGCGGAAGAGGAAGTAGAAGAGGACCCCTTCCGCCATGATGAGCCAGAAGCCGACCACCACGGTGATGAGGGTGAAGAGCCAGTCGATGCGGTCGGCGTAGCTTGACGCCCTGGCGAGATCAAAGATGCTTTCTAACATGGCTGGGTTGTTGGTGGTGGGGGTCGGTCCGGCCGTTAGCCGGTCAGGAGGAAGGCGGTCAGGGCATACAGGAGGCAGGTGATCACGGTGATCACGAATGAGGCCTTGGCGACCTGGTCAGAGCTGTAGTCCTTCATGGGTTTTGATCTGTCAGGGTTGGTCGTCCAGCGGTTGATGGGTGGTTCGTGAATCCCGGGAGGCCCGCAGGAGGCGTGAGATGTCCTTCGCAAGGCTCCCCTGCGCTTCCGGATCGGAGAGGGGATAGTAACCGCGGATCCGCATTTCCTGGTCCCAGAGCACGAGGCGGTCACTGTGAAGGAGGGGGTCGTCCGGCATTCCGATCATGCATTCCTCCACCATGAAGCTGCGGATGGCCTCCCGTGTGCCGGTGAGGAGGTGCCAGTTGCCCGTGTCGATGTCATTGTGCCTGGCGAACTCGGCGAGGACTTCCGGGGTGTCGAATTCCGGATCCACCGTGACCGAGACAAGCTGCACGGCCGGGTTGTTGGCGAAGGTCTCATGGAGTTTCTTCATTTCCTTCGTCAGGAGCGGGCACAGCCCGTCGCAGCGAGTGAAAATGAAGTCCGCGACACAGATCCTGCCCTTGAGCTGGTCCGAGCCGAAGGCGTTGCCGGTGCTGTCGGTCAGCGAGAACTCCCCGATGGTTCCGCGGACGGGGAGGGCCTCCTGCTTGCGGGCTGCGCCGGAAAGCAGGATGGCACCGGACAGCAGGAGGGCTGCCACGGTGGACCCCAGCACGATTCGTCTCCGCATCTTCATGCTCACGGTTTGCCTTTCTCCTCCGCGGCACCTCCGTTCGCCACCAGGTGCTGGTAGGCGATGATGTCCTTCATGGCCTGCTCGTCGGGGACCGCCGCCAGGATGGCCCGCATCTGGGCGCTCTGGGCGTCGGTCGGATCGGCGCCGCGCATTCCGGCCTTGAATTTCTTCAACTGGGCCAACTGGTACCAGTCGTCAAGATGCCGGAGGGGCGGAGTCTTGAGCTCCTCGTTTCCCTGGACCTTGTCCCCGTGGCAGGCGATGCACACGTTGTAGAGGGTCTTGCCCTTCTCAGGATCTGTATCCTTGAAGGTCACGGTGGGAGCCTTCGGGGATAACCCGGCAATATAGGCGGCTACCGCCTCGACGTCCTTGTCACTGGTCAGAGTCTTCGCCATCGGGCGCATCATCATTCCGGTCACATCGAGGTGGTGCTTTCCGCGCTTGTCATTCCTGAATTTCTGCAACTGGTCGACCAGGTACCAGTCCGTCAAGCCGGCCAGCGCCGGGGCCTTCTGCGCCAGTTTGCCGTGGCCCCCGGGGCCGTGACAGACACTGCACAGGGCGTAGAGCTTTTTCCCCCGCTTGGAATCCTGCGCCTGGGCGGTTCCGCCAGAGAGCGAGGCCAGAGCGAGCAGGGAAACCAACAAATATCGAACGAGAAGGCCGCTTCGTGTGCTCATCCTGCTTCGGTGGGGGGGCTGATTGATGAAACGACCAGGGGTAAGAATCTGAGTCCAAGGACCATGGCACATTTGATTCTCTTCGGCATAATCATTCAAGAGGACAGGAATCATTTTTTCTGCTAGCGCGGTCATGTTACCCCTTCTCATCTGCAATAAAGGCCAACTCCCTCTAATTTTCAGCAGTTTGCCTGCTCAGACGGGGGGCTCGCCTCAGGAGGTGGGGCCGGGGGGCAGGGAGGCGGGAGTGGTCAGATTTCATCGAAATCCACTTTTGCTGAAGACGGGCCGGGTGAATTGAAATCTCTCTTTTTCGCGGGCCTGTTCAGCGAGGAGATCTCCTGCCCCCATCACCCTTGCCATTTGACGGAGTGATGCGGCCCGCTCAAATCTCCGGGTGAGCCGGTGAACCCCATTAACACCGGCAACGGCCGGCTGCAGCAGATCACCGTCCGGGTCACCACCGATGACAACCCCGATCTGGCCGCCCGCAACCATGTCGATGTCGCCAACCTGCCGGTCCAGGTCTTCGGCCGGGCGGAGGGGAGGTAATACACTGGATCTGACGAGACACCCGGACCCTTCGATGGCAGGTCACACAGGATTCCGGGGCTCATCGGGACCGGACACGGTCGATGAGCGGGACCGAGGCATTGGCGAATAGGACGGCCAGGATGACGCCGTCCGAGTAGATCGTGTAGTAGCGAACCAGCATGGTGTAGAGGGCCGCCAGCAGGGAGAAGATAATACGTCCCCTGCTTGTCATGGGAGAGGTTACCGGATCGGTTAGCATGAAGATCCCGGCCAGCAGCGTTCCTCCGCCGAACAGGTGCGCCAGGGGATGGCCCGCCAGCCAGGGTGCGTGACCTTCCATGCGAGCAGATGCGGGCAGGATCAGCGCCAGAAAGGCGATCCCGCTGAAGAAGTAAAGAGGCACCCGCCAGTCTATCAGGCGCCAGTAAAGCAACATCAAAGCTCCGGCAATCAGGGCCAGGGGCATGCTTTCGCCCAGCGTTCCGGTGTAGCCACCGCTGAAGAGCACGTCGAGAGTCGGCATCTCACTTGCCAGTTCCTTGGCCAGCGGGGTGGCCTGCGTGGTGCCATCCATCGGCCAGCGAGGCATGAAAAAGTAGACTGGCAGGACACTCATCAGGATCACTCGCGACAAGGCGGCGGGATTGAACAGGTTTTGCCCGAGACCGCCAAAACATTGCTTCCCCAGGCCCACTCCCAGGGCTCCGGCGCAGGCACCCAGCCAGAAGGGCGCCGTCGCAGGCATGAGCAGGCCGCAGAGGCACCCAATCATGATAGCGCTGCCGTCGAACGCATTCTCCCGGTCGAGCCAGTAGTCCACCAGCCAGGCAGAAGCGATCGCGGCTGACAATATCCACAACGCATCCATGCCATAACGCCACAGGGCCGCGGCGCACACCGGCAGCAGCGCCGCAACCGCCTGCAGCATCATCTTGCGGATCGTCCCGCCGCCATGGATGAAGGGACCGTGTTTCACAGGAGAACCAACGGGTAGAGGATCAGGTAGAGCATGCCTGCGATCATGACCTTGCGGGGCAATCCTGGGCGCAGGGTGTGGTGCTGTTCCCGGCTTGAGAGTCTGTCCGGGTGACGTTCGAGGCTTCCCAGCAGGTCCATGAGTTCGGAGAGGGTCCACCACAGGATGGCCACCACGGCCGCCTCGGAGATCGTGGCGTATGCGGGCAGGGCCAGGATCGCGCCAGTCGCCAATTGAGATCCGGACAGGACGATCACTGCCACGGCGATCAACGGTAGCTGAATCGCGGCATTCGGGGAGAGCTGGATGAGATACACCGCCAGCGGCGTCAGGGCCGTCAGCGCTCGTCGGTGGCCCCTCTGCCCCAGGAAACTGCAGGCCAGCGCCAGGAATGTTGCATCGTATCCCGTCATGAGTGTTCAGTGGAAATCGCCAGGAGAAAAGCGCACGCAATCAGCATCACGCCGACGGGATTGCCGGGCAACAGACCGGCCAGGGGGAACAGCAGCAAACCCAGCACCGCTGCGCGCACACAGTCCTGACACCGGTTAACCAGCGCGCCACTGGCCATCAACAGGAGCATCGGGAGGACTGGAAACAGGACGGTCACGATCCAGGAAAAGCCAACCCATCGCAGGGTGTTCCCCTGCGCCAGGATGCCGCCGGTAACGAGGGCCACCGCCCATATTGTGACGAGAGCCATGCTGCCCAGCTGGTATGACTGGCCGGCTGGTGAGTCCGCTCCGATCCCGACATAGGCTGGCAGGAACGCCGCCATTACGATGCGCGGGGTAATTTTCCAGAAACCGGGGGGCACTCTCTCAGGAGCCGCCGTTACGACCGTCGCGTTTGACATGATCCTCCCATCGTTGAAGCCGCTCGTTAACGGCGTTGATAACCAGTCGACTTGAAATCGTCGCACCGCTGATGGCATCGACCACCACAGGAGATTGGGCCGGATGGCCAGAGAAGGACTGCAGGAAGCCATGGTCATCATACAGGGTCTTCCGATCGATGCCTTCGTTTGATTGCGTGATCAAAACGTCCTCAATTTTGTCGTCCCTGATGACAACCGCCCCCTGAAGAGAGCCCTGTATTCCGTTCTGTTCGAAGAACAGGATGGCCTGATCATGATCATCAGATTGGAAGGCAGGAGGGCCGTCCAGCGGAACGGAGTGCAACGACGGGCCGATCAGGTGCCGGGCTAGAACCCGTCTCTCGTCCGGACGCTCCAGGGCCAGGTTCAATACGACTGCGGTCGCAATCAACAGGATGGAAATTCCATCGGCCTTTGCTTTCATTGGCATTGCCTCAATCGATAATCGGTTTTTGCCTCCCGTAACCGCGCCACCAGTCTGAGATGTGCCGGACACACGAACTGGCAGATGCCACACTCGATGCAGCGCAGCACCGCTTCCGAAGCCGGATGCTCAATCAGCTCCGTCACCGGCAGATCGATCGGGCAGGCATCCATGCAGCGTCCACAACGGATGCAGGCGCTCTCTGCTGACTTGGCGGCTTCTTTCCTTCCCAGAGCCAGAACCCCACCCGTGCCCGCCTGCACCGCACTGTCGAGATCGACCTCCCGCCCCATCATCGGTCCTCCGGCAACCAGACGTTTCGTCCGCGAGGCGTCATACTCGCATGCCTTCAGGATGTGACCCACGGTCGTGCCGAGTGGCACCAGGTAATTCCCCGGTCGCTCCACCGCTTTCCCCGCCACGGTAATCACCCGCTCGGTCAACGGCCTGCCTCCACATACCGCCTGGTGCAGAGCGCGAGCGGTCTGCGCATTGATCACCATCACTCCGACGTCCACCGGAAAACACCCGTTTGGCACGCTGCGGCCCAGTGTTGTTTTGACGAGAAATCGTTCATAACCCGCTACGTAATTCGACTCGTGTCCGACGACATGGCCGTTGGTTGCACCCGTTGCGCGCATCGCAAGGCGCATACCGCATTCCACCTCCTGCCTGTGCTCGACAAGCACCCGGTGGTCACCACACAAGTAAGGCTCCCCTTCACATCCGTTGATGATGACGGTGTCCATCGGTTTGCCGTAGCTCAGTTTGAGATAGGTCGGGAACATGCCCCCGCCCATGCCAAGCAGGCCGGCCTCGCGCGCGCGGCCGACGATGGCATCAGCTTCCCACTGCCCGGCGTCATCGTGATGCTCAGTTCCGGACGAGGACGGCCATTCGCCTTCCACAATGAGTCGCCGGCCAGCTTCAATTCGAACCGTGCCTGCGAGCGGCGAATGCACCCGCCGCTGCAACCGGGCGCCCCTTGGAGAGCGCGCCAGCACATCACCCGCCCGAACCGGGTCACCGCAATCGAACAGCACCTCCAGGCTCTCGCAGGAAAATCTCACGAAAGGCGGTGCTTCAAGGCGGCGAATGGCCGATCCTGCCTCGGTCTTTCTCGGTGGTACGATCATCGATTCCACTCGTCCAGGACATGGCAGTCCGAACATTGCGTTTGAAAGTGTTCCCGGTGGCACTCCAGGCAGGACTGCCGGTGCTCTATGGCCAGGTGCATGTGTTCGTTTCGTTGCTTAACGCCTTTCGCGGGCGTGCAGAACAGGGGGCTGTGCCAGGAGGGCTTTTCATTGTCATGGCAATCCGCGCATTGTCTCTGCTGGTGACACGTCAGACAGCTGTCACGATTTTCCCGTGCCAGGCAGCCATGCGATTTCGTCACGAATTTCTCCGTGTGATTGTCGGGGACGGTCCCCTGGTGGCAGGAGGTGCAATCACCCGAGCGACCACAGGCCCCGGCATGGAACGGCTCCTCGCTCCAGCGTAACGCCGCGTTGGCGAACGCAATGACAACGACTGCCAGATAAAGCACAATTAGAGTCGAACTGATTTTCTTCATGCTCATGGCCTGCGGCCTCATTCCTTGCGGGCACCCAGATCGACCCATCGAACAAAAGCCAGTAACTCCTCGCGGGTCAGTCGCTGCTGCGAGGGATGCGGGTGGTCACCGCTCAAGGCGCGCGTGGCATGCAGTTCGCGACCATGGAGTTTCTCGATCAGGTAACTCCTGATCGCCAGTTTATCATGCAGGTTGACGTGAGTGGTCAGCGCGTCGTAACCAGTCTCTCCAGCGAGATCGAGTTTCGCCGCGGGTACAGGACCGGCATGGCAGGCCACGCATTTTGCACGGACAATGGGAAGGATGTCCCTCTGATAGCTGACCGCCGTGAGCATCGCTTCGTTTGATTTCCCGTAGTTCGCTGGATTGCGCTTGTGGTGGTTTGGCAGATCCCAGATGGCCTGGGTCCGCGATGCGGAACTGATGGCATCCGGTCGGCGCAACGTGTCTTCGCTCTTGCCCGTGAGCCCTCCATGGCAGCCGCTGCAGGTTTGCGCATACAATGGCCGCGGGATCGAGAGGCCGTGCTTCTCACCCGGATGGCAATAGAGCCAGCGGTTGGGCGAACGCAACGCCATCTGCATGCCATTGAGCGACTGGATGTCGAAGCTGATGCCGGAGGGCACCTGCATTGCAAACGAGCCGTCGGTCTCCAGTGGAACTTCTCCGATCATGACCCGCCGCGGTTCCCCGCGGTCCCCTTCATCCTGCGGCTCAGTAGCAATGATACGTGCATACCGGACCTGTTCCAGGTCCGGCGTGGGGTCCATGCAACTCGGGCAGACAGGAGAGCCCAGGTGACGAACGCCTGTGGGAGTGGATTGTTCGAAAAACGCGTCCAGCAGGACCATGTCATAGACCTGGACCACCGCAGGAGTCTCCTGCCGGTAGCCGGTGAAACCCCGCACGCGGGCAGGAGGGCCAAAGAGATCGGTCTCCAGTTTCATTTTCTTTTTCACCGGCTCTTTCAGGCGGGCAACCACCGGGCGAGGCCACAGTTCGGCATGATGACCGGCCACAACTACTTCCCTGTTGCTCTTGCCTGCCTTGAATCCATCGGAAGATTGAAAGGCGGGATCGGGACGCAGGATGACGATGTTGAAGTCCGGCGCGGCCGCGGGGTCATGCAGATCCAGCGGGCCCCGGGCATGAGCCACCAGGATCCCGCCGTCCGGCATGGGATAGGGATCACGGTAGACACCACCGGGGGACTGGCCCCGGCAAGTGACGTGTTCATCCAGCCCGATCCAGCCGGGAACGAATTTGAACATGGCGGTCGTCGGGGTTCCTTCGCCATACGGATGATCCAGGTCGTCCAGCGGGTTGTTGTTTTCAATGGTCGGACCAAACTGATGGTCGGCCAGCATCAGCATCCCTCCCCAATGGGAGTCGGCGTCCCGTCCGATGCGGATCTCCAGGCCATTGGGCATCTCCCGGTTGTCGGCGTGGATCGGGACGGCGGAACGGTTGCCATTATGGGTATGGAAGTTGGAACCATCAACGTGGGTTCGGAACACCGCGCCATTGTAGAATGGTCGACCGGATTGCCAGCCGCTGCGCAGGCACGTGAACATGATTTCGCCCGATGAGCGCATGGCGGGCCGCCGTACCTGGCTGGCGGAATAGGTCATGCGTTTCAGGCTCTCATCGAAGATTCTCTTCTCCTCTCCCCTGGCGGCACGGCGCATGCGATACGCCTCGAACTTGGGAGTGAACCGTGGTTCAACCATGATCGTGTAGTGCGTGCTCGTGTCGCAGGGGAGAGGAAAGGGTCTGTCGACCACCAGTTCTCCGAATTCGTGCTGTGTGATCATTCGCGTTTCACCGGCATTCGTTCCCGTGACGATCTGCAGGGTCCTGCCGTTGAAACGGCCGGGTGCTTCCGTCAATTCGTGGTCGATAATGGACCTCTTCGTCCCGCCTTCGGCTTCGCCCAGGACATGGCTGGGACTGGATTCGCACCATTCACCGTCCACGTTGGAAACCATCACAAGGCAAACCCGTTCCAGATCATCTCCGCCGACATCGTCCGGGTCGGGCACATAGATGGGATCCATGAAATGTGTAGCACGGACTTCCGAGAAGGTCATCTGGCGGGCTTTGCCGCTGGCCAGCTCGATTTCCCAGACATTGAACGGCTCCCCTTCGGAACGCCGCATGGCGAAGACAACATGCCGCGCGTCATAACTCACTTCCGGCGCGCGGACATCAGCAGGCCCTGCCGGATGCAATGATGCTGTCAGGTTGACCTCCCGGCCGTCTTTGAGCAGGAACAGGTCCCCACCCGGAAGGAAGGAAATGTCCTCGAAGAACCGTTCGGGGCTGTTTTTCGGCCGGCGCACAAAGACGATGCCCTCCAGTTCTCCAAGTGCGGCCCCACTGTGCTCTCTGGCCTCTTGTGCCTCCAGTTTCAACCAATGCAGCAGGACCTGGTAATCGGGGTCATCCTTCCTGAAGAAGTTGTTGCCGCCTTTATGAACGATGCCGCCTTCCTCAACCGGGAAGTTCTTCAACAACTGTTTGGACTGCCGGACGTCGCCGGACAAGTGCACCATTCTTGTCACCGTGCCCAGCATCTCCCTGCGATTGTGTTTATGCGTACGCGGTGAAAAACGCGTGTCCTGTCCGGGGATGCCCGGGTCCAGCTTGAGATCGTTGAAGGCCAGCGGGCCATGGCAGCCGAAGCAGGTTTTTCGAACGAGGATCGGGGTCACTTTCTCCGCAAAATACAACTCCGCCCCGCTGCTCAGCGTGAGTTTCGCCTCTTGCCCGGATTCGATCTCCTCTTCGATCCAGTGGAACAGAACCCGGTAGTCCGGATCCTCGGGGGAGGAAAATACCTCGGGATGTGTTGAGGCGGAAAAGCCGGAGGCCAGAGGGGCCCGTAGAAACGGGCTGACCCCCGGATCGGAAACAAAGTCAATGAAGCCGGAAGACGTTGCCGCACTCTCGGGCCGGGCCGTGACGATGTCATAAGTTTGCCGGAGCCGGGACCTTGTCTTGATGCGCCCTCCAGCGTTCACCGGCCAACGCAGGAAGTCCTTCGACTGGGTCGAGTCCGCCAGAATCCCGGACTCTTCCTGCAACACTCCGTGGCAACTGCTGCAGCGCCGCTCCAATACCGGAACAATGTCGACGCAGAACCGCTCATACAGTCCTCCGCTAACAACTGCCTTTGGCGGTGTATCCGGCACCGGGGGTGCACGATGATGACCAGGCAGGGCAATCAGGACAGCAGCTGCCAGCCCGACCGAGAGCAGAATCCCTGCGGACAGGATGTTGATTCTGCCGCCTCCCTGATTGTCTGTTTCCTCCTTCATGGTCGATCCAGTCTCAGGCGATCGCCCTGGAGGTGCAGGCCGGTTGACAGCGTTATCTTTCCGTTGTCGTCTACGAAGATTGCATCCACTTCCGGCTGCTCCTCCACCAATTCGAGCCCCCGCGAAGCGTCCATGACAAACAATGCCGTGGCCAGGGCATCGGCGTCAGCAGTGGAACTGGCGATCACGGTCACGCTCGTCAGGCGCTTCGCCGGCAATCCACTGCGTAAATCGAGAATATGAGAATAGCGTTGTCCATCGACGATGAAGTAGCGTTCATAGTCACCCGAGGTTGCGATCGCGCAGTCGCCGCCTTCCAGGCGGGCGAGAAACTCTTCGCCGCGCGGATGACGCACCCCCACGTGCCAGGATCGATCGCCGCGCCTGCCCTTTACGAGCAGATCACCGCCTGCATCGATGATGTAATTCGACAGGCCTTTCGATTCCAGAAAGGCCGCGGCCCGATCCGCTGCAAACCCCTTGCCGATCGCGCCGAATCCCAGCTCCATGCCTGCCTTCTGGAGGCGCACTCTGCCGTCGGTCATCCTGATGTGCTGGTAGCCGATCAGGGCCCGGCATGCGTCGATCTCTTCCTGTGACGGCAAGGTGCCGCGTTCACGGGCCTCTTCCCACAATGCGAACAGCGGTCCACCACTGACATCAAAGGCTCCACCGGTTTTCCGTGCCCAATGCAGCGAACGGTTCAGGAGATCCTCCAGTTCAACTCCAATCGGCACGGCCGATTGGCCCGCGCTCGCATTCACCCGTGTCGTTTCACTGTCAGCCTGCCAGCTGCTGATCCGCTTCTCCAGTCCGGCCAGTTCGTCAAACACCTCCCCCAGTGCCTGTGCGGCAATCCCGGATTTGTCCGGGGGAGCCCAGATCGTCACTTTGAATTCCGTGCCCATCAGGGAGCGCCTGGACTTGAATACGATTCCGTCCCTTTCCGCCGCCATGGCATCAGGGCGGACCTCCCGGTTGCCCGGTTCCACGGCTTGGGCCAGGATCAGGGCAAGAGCAAGTGCTCCAAGCACTACTCGATGGACTGGATGAAACTGATTAAACATTCGATGTCCCATACTGATAGATGTGATGTCACGCCGTGCGTGTCAGGCACGCCGTCCAGTTCATTCAAACCTCTCTCGTGTCGTTCCGGTCGATCTGCATCCCGGCGCGCAAAGGGGAATCGCCGCAAGGCGACGTGGTCCGGACTGCAGACAACCTCGCGCAGGCTGATGGCGTGGCCATGATGGAGAAGGCGTGGTGGTCGCGCCCACAGGCCCCGCAGCGACGGCGCCACAAAAAAGCCCTCCTGTGTTTCGATGCGCCCCTTGTCCTTCTGGTCCCAGTAGCGGACGTATCCGTTCAAGGCATCAATCCGGTCCGCGCTGATCAGGGTATGCACGTTGTCGCGCGGCGCCGCGGTCACCAGTGGCGGAAACGATTTGTTCTGATTGTAGACCTTGGATTTATCGGTAAAGGCCGGGGCGGGATGGCAACTGGCGCACGCCACCATGGGATGATGGAACAGTTCCCGTCCGTGGACGATCATGGGATCGTTTTTGTCCCGGGGATTTGGCAGCAGCCGCGGTTCGCCCGCCTGATAGGCCCCGATGAACTTCTGGAAATCACGAAACTGATATTCTTCGCCCAGGTATCGTTTCGCGATCTGCCGGAAGTGCGTTTCCCTGCGCTTGATCAGGTCGACCAGGCGGACGTCGAGATCCTCCCCTGTGCGTCCGGTGGCAACCACGATGGAATCGGCGGATCCGGAATATCGTTCTGACTCCTCTTCGTCGGCAAGGATGTCGTCGAAACTGCCAGCGGGAGTCACCCCTTGAAAATCCACCAGGGGATTGTGCTCCATCATCATGGTCAGGGGCTCGTCCATCGAGAGGATTCCCTCGAGAAAGAAGGGCACCTTGTGGAAGAGGACCCGGATGTCAGGAACCTCGCGGCTTCCTCCGGTGCGTTCTTCGCCGTTGCGGCTCTGCCCCATGACCTGGCTCACACTCCAGCGTTTGCCATCCGAGGTGTCGCGGTAGTGGCAGTGCACGCAGCTCTGGTCCTGGTCCACCGAGAAGACGCTGCTCTGTACGAAAAACTCGCCGCGCTCGAAATCGTTGGCCGGAAACGGTTCAGCCGAACGCCTCAGGGAAAGCCGGTCGTTCCTGCCGGTTTTGAGATCAATGAAGCTGACGGACTCGTCGAGCATGTTGGCCACGATCAGGGAGTGATCGGCGAAGGCGATACCCGCTGGCTTGAAACCGGTTGTGAAGAGCCGCCCCGGCTGGAGGCGCTCAGCTGGCGCGGCCGTCAGGTCAACGATCCATTCCTGCACCTGGAAGGTCCCGGACATGGTCACAAAGAGGCGATCTTCGTCACGGGCGATCTGTTCGGGAAAGGCCCCCACGACCTTCATCAGTTCCGCAGCGACATCGCCCTTCTTGTCGCCAGGCAGCGATTCGAAACTGTCCGAGGTGTATCGCGTGAAGTCTTCGGTTGCCCGGTAAGCGGCAACATTGTCTGCGGCCGCTCTCAGCAGGACGATGTCGTTGGTAATATCGCGGAACTTCTCCTGCAAGGTGCCGTCAACATCATCATAGGGACCCAGGGGCTCCTGTTGCGCCAACGGCAGGGGCTTCCCCGTGGCATGATCACGAAACAGACTGAATTCCGCCTCGGGGTCTTCGCGGGAACGGCTTTCCCGGCCGGCGTGACGTGCCTTCGGATGCCCCGATCCCACTCCCAGCGTCGCCAGGATCAGCCGATCCTCCATCCACACCAGATCGTTCACCGGCGATCGGGTGAAGATGCGTCGCATTTCACGTTGTTGCTGCAAGTCGATGACCGAGATGTCCAGGGAACCTGTATTGGCCACATAGAGGGTCCTGCCGTCGGACGACAATGCCAGGTCGCGAGGCTTGTCTCCGACCGCAATGCCGGGCCCCTCGCTTCCCTCTGCAATCCACTTCTTCAGGCGGCGGTAATCCGGATCCCCTTCCGGATCATTGAAAACCACTCCACCCGGATGGTGCCTGCCGTCCACGCCCTCCGCCCATCCCCCATGGACAATGGATGTCACCGCGCGCAGCAGGGGGCTGCCATCGGGATCTCCCGGAAACGAATGGACGATCGCGCTGTGCAGCGAGCGCTCCCGGTCCGGTCCTGCATAAAATCCGCCCGCATTATGCAGATGACACTCTGTCGTGCCGCAGCCCGCCCGCAGGGCTGTCATCAGGCCGGGGTGATAATCGACCAACTCCTCCTCTACGACCTGCCGCAGCGCGGAGGATTCGCAATACCGGCAGCGCTGTTCCTCCGAACTCCGCCAGAGACAGCGGTCACAGATGCTCCAGTGCGTTTGGCGGATTTGCCGTTGCCCGAAAAAAGCATCCCGGTCGAAGCCGAGTTCCCGCATGGTCCCGCCCAGCTGGCCTCCCTCAGTCTCGAGATCGACGAACAGCACCTGGTTCTTCCAGAAGTTCGACACAAAGGCCTGCTTGCCATCGGGAGAAATGATCAGGTCTTCGCAGTAGAACGGCACCGGGATCTCCGCCACGACCCGGTCGCTCCCGGTTTCAATGACGGACAGGAAATTTGAGAAACGATTGGCGACCACGATCCACTTTCCGGAGGGATGCAATGCCATCCCGTTGGGGGAGCTGCCCACCGTGACCTCTCGAAGCAAGGATTGCCCGGGGACGTCGAGCACCGCAACGGTTGAACCGGGCTGGCTTTCGGTGCCGGAAAGCGTGACGTAGGCCTTCTCCTTTTCCAGGGTGAGTGCGACCCGGTGGGGGTGGCACCTTGCCAATTGCATCTGAGCATCGGGATCGGGGTTGGGAACGGGCGTGAGCGACCGTTTATGCCATTCCTCGCTCCTGACTGCTGGAGTAGTCGGAGCTGGAACAGGGGGCTGTGACTGGAGGTGTCCCGCTCTGAAGACAGAAATCAACAGTCCCAGGGACAGCACTGAGACTGCTGGCAGCAGAAGGAACGACTCCCGGTTGGGTCGGAATGTCATCCGGCCATAGCCTGCATGGTCAGCGCCCTCCTGTCTGTCGCTGCGATCACCATTTTCCTGTAGGAAAATTCCTACAAGGAAGTTGTCAGAGGTGGGCGTTCACCCCGGGCACAGCGTGCATGGGAGCTCTAAAGCAATCCACTGCACCACCGGAAGACCGGGCGGTGAAGATTCACACTTTTGTCCAAAAAAGTGGTGAAAACCATCCGCCGTGTTTACCATCAATCTCCCAAACGGAAGCCTTGGGCTTGCTCTCCCAGCGTGCCGAGGGACACCACCGGATTTTTTCATGACCAGAGTGCCCGATCATAGCGCCGAGGAAGCGCGGCCGGCTTTATTCGGGTTGCCGACCCTGTGGGGATTCTCCCGCGTGTTCCTTCCAGTCGTCCTGCTTCTGGCCGTTGTGGCGATGGTCTTCTATTTTCGCGACCTCTCTCATGAGAAACAGATCTTTGAGCGTGATGCCGGGCATTCGTTGAGCCTGCAGACTGAGATCCTGGCCAGCGATTTCAAGTCGATCACATCGGACCTGAATTACCTTGCCGAGCAATCCCAGCTTCAGACCATTCTCTCTGACAGATCTACCGAACGAGAAGAGAAACTCGCTCAGGATTACCTCTTGTTCTGCAGGAAGAAAAGCTCCTACGACCAGATCCGCCTTCTCGATGAACACGGGCAGGAAATCGTTCGCGTCAATTACCACAGCGGCGAACCACGCATCGTTCCGCAGGACCAGTTGCAGCCGAAGGGCAGCCGGTATTACTTTGAAAGGACATTTCAACTGGAACGGGATGAGATCTACATTTCACCGTTTGATCTCAATGTTGAAAACGAAGTCATCGAGGTGCCGCACAAACCGGTGATCCGCTTCGCCACTCCGGTATTCGACCACGATGGCAGGAAACGCGGCATTCTCATCCTGAATTACCTCGGGGCGGGACTCATTCACAAGCTGGAGGAGGCAGCGTCGGGCTTTGCCGGAATTTCGATGTTACTCAACAAGGACGGCTTCTGGTTGCGCAGTCCGGTGAAGGAAGACGAATGGGGCTTCATGCTGGGCAACACGCGATCGTTCCCCACTGATTATCCGGCGCTCTGGCAGGTCATCGAGAAAAGCGGAAGGGGGCAGGAATTCACCCAGGATGGCTATTTCCGTTACGGCATGCTGGATCTGGATGTCTGCATCGGTCAGACACCAGCTGAATCGCAGGGGTTCTCCCTCCGGGGCGACAATCAGATCTATCCCGTGCTGCATGTGCCGCGGGCGGTTCTCTATGCACGTCCCCAGTTCATCCTGAGTCGTTTCCTGATCGTCTACGCCATCGCGTTGGTTATCATAGCGGTCTTCCTGTGGTTCCTGGTATACAATCGTCTTTGTCGCAAATGCGACCAACAGTCGCTGCTCCATTCCGAACAGCGATTGCGATTACTCTCCAGACAGTTGCTGCATGCCCAGGAACAGGAGCGAAAGAGAATTTCGCGCGATCTGCATGACGACCTGGGGCAATTGACCACCGCCATCTGTCTTGATCTCGACCGTGCTGGCAAGGCGACCGACGGAAAAACCCAGTCCGGAATTCTGCGCGCCCTGGGCAACAGCAGGCAATTGCTGGACAAGGTCCAGAGCATTGCGGCACAGCTCAGGCCGAGCCTGCTCGACGATCTGGGCTTGAAGGATGCGGTGCAGGACTACCTCGCGCAATATGAAGACCGGACCGGCATCGATACGCGCAGTCATTTGAGATTCGATCATGAGCGTCTCCCGGAAACGGTCAGTGAAACCTTGTATCGCATCCTGCAGGAAACGCTGACCAACGCGGAGAGACATGCCCGCGCCGACACGGTGGAGGTGAGTTTGATCATCGATCCCGATGAAATTGAGCTGACCGTGCTGGACAATGGCACGGGGTTTGACCCGAAGGCGATTCGCAGCGGTTGCCTGGGAATCATGGGCATGCGAGAGCGGACTGAATTGCTGGGGGGCAGCTTTCAGCTGGAAACCGCTTCCGGAGAAGGCACTGAGATCCGAGCTCGCCTTCCATTGGACGCCAACGCGGAACTCCAGGAACACACGGAGTGAATCTGCTCTGCCGCATGGGGAGTTACTGCTAACCGACCACCTCGTTCTCCAGGGCGAAGCGAATGATCTCGGCAGTCGTTCCCAGGTTCAACTTCTCCATGAGACGGCTGCGGTAGGTGGACGCGGTACTTGTGCCAATGGCCATATTTTGCGCGCAATCCTGCAGGCTCATGCCGGAGCCAAGAAATCTCAAGAGGTCGAATTCGCGCGATGAGAGAGCCATCAGGCCAGCTCGATGGCTCTTTGGCTTTCGTAGATGGTGGAGGAGATTCTGGGATACCCTTGGGGAGATATACACCTCCCCCCTGTTGACAGACTGGATAGCCTCGACCAGCTCCTGGACTGCCGCTGATTTGATCACGTAGCCGTGCGCACCGCTCTCCAGGCACCTCACCGCGTAGTGGATGTTTTCATGGACGGTCAGCATCAGGATCTTCGCTCCGGGAGCCAGTTGAAGGATCTTTCCGATGATGGCCGGAGTGTCGGTTTGGGGCATGGAGTAATCCATGACAATGACGTCTGGCTCAGTTTGGTCGACCATGGCCAGGATTTCGGCGCCGTTCTGAGCCTGACCAACAACCGTAAATCGACCACTGTTCTCATCCAGGATCTGGGCCAGCCCCTCCCGGACCAGTTCGTGATCATCTGCCAGCAGAACTCGGATCATACCTGCCCCATCAGGCTAGCGGGCCAAGGGGTATTGCGGAAGAAGATTTCAAGACGGGCTTCCCGGAGACCCAGGCCCTGCGGGGGCCCGTCCCCCAGGATTCCGGGTCTCATCGAGGTTGATCCGGGCGCGGAGGAGAGTCAGACGCTCACTCCCTGGCAAGCAATCCGTTCTCCTGAATCGGGAATGCATGCAACGCATTGATAATCAATGGCGCGCCCGAGAGGAGTCGAACCCCTAACCTCCTGATCCGTAGTCAGGCGCTCTATCCAATTGAGCTACGGGCGCGCATGCCGAGAACGGCGAGGGCGGAAGGTAGGGAATTGAGGGGCGGTGTCAAGCGGGGTTGCCGGGGTGGAGAGGTCGCCGGTGGGGGGCGGGGATACGGAAGAAGCGGCCGTATTCCGCCCCTGCATCCACCCTGTTCATTTCCGACATTTCCCTTGATTTTCAGGGGTTGATCCCTAGGTTCGCCACCCGTTTGGGCCGGAGGCCGGGGCGGTTGCGGCGATGGTTGGAGCCCCGTTGTCGTCGCGGAAGAGGGGCAATTGTCGGAAGGCAAGCAAACCAACAACCAACCTTAACTACAGAAAATGAGTAACGAAGCCGTCGCGGACGCGCCGGTCAATGCTGAGCTCGAGGCATTGATCGATTCGAAGTTTCGCGAGTTCAGAGAGGGTTCCATTGTGAACGGAACAGTCCTCGACATCCGCCCCCAGGTCGTGATTGTCGATATCGGATACAAGTCGGAGGGCGTCATACCCGCCTCCGAGTTCGAGGACGATGAAATTGAGGAAGGGGACGAAGTGGAAGTCCTCCTGGAGCGCCTCGAGAACGATGAGGGCATGGTTGTCCTCTCGAAGGAAAAGGCTGCCCACAAGCAGAACTGGGACAAGATCGTCAAGGTGTTTGAAGACGGCGGCCTGGTGAAGGGCAAGGTCAAGAGCGTGGTGAAAGGCGGCCTGATGGTGAACGTCGGGGTGGAGGCCTTCCTCCCCGGTTCGCAGGTCGACATCATCCCGCCCAAGGACCTCAACGAATTTCTGGGCAACATCTACGAGTTCAAGATCGTCAAGGTCAACGACGAGCGGAAGAACATCGTGCTGAGCCGCCGCGAGGTGATCGAGGCCGAGCGTTCCGAGCGCCGTCAGCTCTTCCTGCAGACCGTCAAGGTCGGCGACAAGGTCAGCGGACAGGTGAAGAACCTGACCGACTTTGGCGCCTTTGTCGACCTCGAGGGCATGGACGGTCTCCTGCACATCACGGACATGAGCTGGGGTCGCATCAATCATCCCAGCGAGATGCTGCGCATCGGCCAGGAGGTCGAGGTGCAGATCCTCGACGTGGACCGCGAGAAGGAGCGCGTCTCCCTTGGTCTCAAGCAGATGGCCGATAACCCATGGGAGGACATCGAGGGCAAGTTCCCGATTGGTTCCAATGTAAAGGGACGGATCACCAAGCTGCTGCCCTACGGGGCTTTCGTGGAACTGGAGCGCGGGGTGGAAGGCCTTGTGCACGTCTCCGAACTCTCCTGGGTCAAGCGAATCACGCGCCCCAGCGATGTCCTGGAACTGGACATGGAAATCGAAGCGGTGGTGCTGGGAATCAGCATCGAGGAGCAGAAGATTTCTCTCGGAGTGCGTCAACTGGAGCCCAATCCGTGGGACGAGATCGAAGGACGCTACCCGGTGGGAACGAAGATCAACGGTGTGGTGCGCAACCTCACGGCCTACGGCGCTTTCGTGGGACTGGAGGAAGGTATCGACGGCATGATCCACGTCTCCGATCTCAGCTGGACCCGCAAGATCAATCACCCGAGCGAAATCCTCAAGAAGAACGAGGAGGTCGAGGCCATCGTGCTCACCATCGACAAGGAGAACCAGCGGGTTTCGCTGGGAATCAAGCAACTCGATACCGACCCATGGGCCGACATCGACACGAAGTTCAAGGTGGGCGACATCGTCAAGGGGACGGTGGCCAAGATCGCGAGCTTCGGGGCCTTTGTCAGCCTGGACGGCGATATCGACGGCCTGATTCACATCTCCCAGCTGAGCGAGGAGCACGTCGAGCGCGTGAAGGATATCCTCAAGGTGGCTGACGAAGTGGAGGCCCGCGTGATCAAGGTCGACAAGATTGAGCGCCGCATCGGCCTTTCAATCAAGGCGGTGGAATACAGCGAGGAGCAACTCCAGAAGGAGTCCCAGAGCTTCGAGACGCTGCGTCCCTCCAGCGACCTGGTGGGCCTGGAGCAGGCCTTCAACCTCGCGGCGGCCGCCACTGGCCCGGAAGAGGAAGAGTGGAGCCCGAGCGCGGAACCCGAGACACCCTCCGAGAAGGAAGAGAAGAGCGAGTAAGCGATTGCCCGATTGCTTCCGTAACCGCTTTACACGCTCCGGGGTTTTCCCCGGGGCGTTTTTCTTGGGAGTTCCTTGCGGACGGAAACCGGGAGATTCCGGATGAATGCTGCCCGCTGACGGGCGGCATGGCAGGGAGACGGGAGACGTTCCTAACCGTTGTCCCCGGTCTTGGGCTTCTTGGCCCGGCGCACGGCGCCGAAGCGCTTCTGAAACTTGTCGATGCGTCCCTCGGTGTCGACGAACTGCTTCTGTCCTGTGAAGAACGGATGGGAGTCGGCGGTGACACCTATCGAGATCACGTAGTGGTCCACCCCATCGACCTTTTCGACGCGATCCGATTTGGCGGTCGACTGCGTGACGTACTGTTTCCCGGTACTCATATCCTGGAAGATGACCGGGTGGTATTTGGGGTGGAGATCCGCTTTCATGGGAATCAGCCGCGTGAGGCGGGCGGGGAGAATGCGCGATCTCCCGGAGGTGTCAAGAAATTGAGCCCGTCATTGGCGCTTTTGTTCGGGTTGGATGACGAGCAGACGTGGCCCCGCTCCCGATCTGGTGGTGCGGATGAGGACGGTGTCGCTTCCGCCGCTCAGATCGAAGACGATGGTCTCGGATCCTTGCAGCACGGTGGGGGGAAGCGGAATGTCGAAGGCGCCACCGGAGGGCGCCCCCCTGACGGCGCCAATCATCTTTCCGCCGTAACTGACGCGGATCGTACTTCGCGTTCCGCCATGTGGGGCGGTGATCAGACGAAGGACGACCTGCTGGTTCGCGGCAACCTTTGGAGCCGGTCCAAAGCGGCGGAACTGCAGGCGCAGTGATCCTTCACTGGTGGACAGGGAATCGACCGGGTAGTAGCCGCGCTCCTGGGCTTTGGAGGTGGTGAGCTTCTTGGAGCGGAATTCCTCCCAGGTGAGCGGAGTGTGGTAGACGATCCCCCTTGAGGTGTTCCTGAATAGCAGACCTCTCACATACTCCAGATCGGCGTTGGAGAGGGCGCCAAGAGGCACCTCGAATTCGCGGCCCTTCCTGTCCTTGAGGTAGAGTGTGTTCGGATTCGACCACTGGTACTCGGCCGTAAATGTCCGCCCGTCCGTGTAGTGCCAGACGCGCGATTGTCCCGCCTCCAGGGGCAGGGAGGCGAGCAGCATCAAGAAGAGGAGAGCGCGGGTCAAGGGTGTCACTATCGTGTCCCGGGCAGGATCAATCAAGGGTGCCGCTGACTGAAGTGATCGTATCCATGAAATTGTTGGCCCAATTGTAGACGAAGTGGCGCCAGGTCAGTTCGGGCGAGGCCAGGCACAGGAGGGCGGAGAGCAGGAGCACATTGGAGAGGTAAATGAGGGAGAGGGAGAAGAAAGTGCCGTTTTCCTTCAGGTCGGGTTGATCGCGCGGGATGATCCAGAGGGTCCAGAGCAGGTGGAAACTCCAGGTGGCGCCCATCATGGCGAACAGGATTTTCTCGTGATGAGGGAGGGATCCGAGGAGGCCGATAATGGTCATGAGAATGAAGATCACCACGGACCAGAAGGGAATGAAGTAGGGGGAGAGTGCGATGAGAATGTTGGATTTGTTGGTGACGATGTGACCTCCATCCAGACTGACACGGAAACCGCTCACGCGACCGAGGCAGGCGTAAACGAAGATGACGTGGGTTAGTTCGTGTCCCAGGACGTAGAGGTAGAGGAAGCCCGGTTGAAAGAGCCGGGTGAAAAACCAGCCCACGTTGAGGATGAAGCCGACCGAAAAATAGAGGAAGGCATTGGTGCGCCAGAACTGCTGCCAGAAGGAAAGGTTGTTGCCGACATCACCCAGGGCGTGGAGGTGGGGATTGAAGAGGGTGATGGTGGTGATGAAACAGAGGGGGAGGAGGGCAAGACCAGCCAGGATGCGGAGGGAGCGGGTGGACCAGCCCAGTTGCTCCTGGGCATAATGGGAATCCGCGATGGCAGATTGCACGGAGGTGAGCCCCCGGCGGCGCCACGAACGCTGGTTCGCACGTTGGCGGGCCCGCCGATCGGCTTCGCGCAGGGCCTCGCGCAGGGTGGGACGCCGGACACGGCGATTCTCGCCCGTCCGCCGAAGATGGAGTTGTTTTCGACCTCTTGCCACGCAAGAGTGAAATAGTGGATATTTCGGAAAAGTTAAAGATTTTTGGTGGAGATTAAAGTGGGCCGCCGGGGAATTCCGGGAGGTGGAGATCCCTTGAAGGGAGGCGCAAGGGATTGCGGTGGCATATTCCTGCCAGCGGCCAGGTTATTCTCCTCCCGGGAGGAGATGGCGAGGGAGGGGAGCCATCAAGGGGAGGACATTCAGTTCGATTTGGTTGACGCGAGGGCCCCGGGGGATAGGAGTGGGGAGAAACCCTTCTCCTGTCCCCATGACGACCCCTCCCCTGATTTCCGGTCTTTCGCTCACCCTTGTGCTCTCCCTGATGCTCCCCGGCGGTGCAACCGCGCAGGTGCGCGGCAGCACGGTGCTGACTCTCTCGGACGCTCCCGACGTCAACATTCTGAGAGTCACCCTTTCCGCTGTTGGTATCGAAGATGAGCAGGACAGTGACCTCAGTGGAACGGTGGATGCCATCCTTGAGATCGATCCTGCGACGGACCAGGTCTCGGAGTTCACCCTGAAATCGGGAGACCTTACCGCGACCGACATGGACTTTTCCCTGCTCGGGGGGTTGATTGCCGAGGTGTCGATCAGTGACATCAAGGGCACGATCGCTACCTCTGCGGAAGGGCTGGTTGACGCCGAGACCGGTCAGTTCAGCGGGGCCCTGCACCAGATTACCCTCAACCAGGGCTCCATCAGTGGGAGCTCGATCGGTGGAGCGGTGGATGAGAACTTCTCGCAGAACCCCGTCTCCGGAGCAGGCTCCGGGACCGGAACGGTCGCAATCACGCGGACGGCGACAGAGGGAAACATCGTGACCTACGATATCCTGGTGGTGCTGCCCCTGGAGTTCAGCAATCCTCTCCAGGAAGGAGTTGATGTGCTGGTGGACGCGACGATCCAGTTGGAAGGATCCATCGAAGTTCCGCTCGACCCCTATCTGGGGTGGACGGAGATGAATGGGATTCCGGAAGCACCGTTTGAAGGGGACCACGATGGTGACGGAATCCCCAACGGATTGCTCTGGGCGCTTGGTTACAGCGCGAATGATCGCCCAGAGCTATTCACTCCCGACCTGTTTATTCCCGGTCAGGTGGATCTCCTGATCGATCCGGGCCCAGATGGGACCCGGGCGCCCATCATCGTGGAGGGGAGTTACGACCTGGAGGAGTGGATGCTGCTCGATCCCTTTCAGATCTGGGGATTCGAGAACCCGGTGCCCGCCGGAGAAGTTTGGCCCATAGTGCTGACTCTCTCGGGAGACCGGAGTTTTACCCGCCTCCGGGTTGTGAAGCCTTGAATGGGGAGGGGAGAAGCCTGGCAGGGTAGTGGCCGGGGTCCGGGTGAGTCAGACTTCAGGCCCTGCCGACGTAGCTGCCGTCCTCGGTGTTGATCTTCAGGACGTCATCCGGTTTGACGAAGAGAGGAACCTGCACCGTCACCCCGGTCTCAAGAGTGGCAGGCTTGGTGGGGTTGTTGGCGGTGTCGCCCTTGATGCCCTCGGAGGATTCAGTGACCTTCAACTCCACCACGGGGGGAAGACTGACGGTTACCGCGTTGCCTTCAATGAAGAGGACTTCCACTTCCTGGCCTTCCTTCAGCAAGTTCCTGCAGTCCTCAACGAGGCTCTCATCGAGGGTGATGGTCTCGTAGGATTCGAGATTCATGAAGTGGGTGCCGGCGGGATCGGAATAGGAGTACTCCAGCTTCTGGCGCTGGGTTTCCACGATATCGACCTTTTCGGAGGACGAGAAGCGGATGGTTTTCTTGTTGCCGGAATTGAAGGAGCGGATGGTGGCGGCAATGAGGGCGTTGCCCTTGCCGGGGGTGCGGTGCTCGATGTGAAGCACCACGCCCATGTCCCCTTCATACCTGATGCACTGCCCCTTGTTCAGTTTGGTTGCGACGACTGCCATTGGTCTGGAATTGGTGGAATCCGCTTCGGGGTGGCCGGAAGCGCGGGCGGTTTACCCTCCGTGAAGCGAGAGAGCACGAAGAATCTTCGGGATTTTCCCCTGGAGAGATCCAGCCCGGGGCGGGGTTCTTTTCAGTCGGTTTGCGGTTAATTCTCGCATTGCAGGCTACGATCCACGGGTTTATCCGATTCCTGCTATCGATAGTCTTCCCCGTTCGCGCTGGCCTGACAGGATTTCACGAAGGCGGCGAGCTCGCGTTTCATCCTGGCGGCCACTTCGGGGTTGCGGTCAGCAATGTTCCTGGTCTCGGAGGGATCCGTGAGAAGGTCATAGAGTTCGAACTCGGCCACGGGCACCTTGCCGTTGTCCGATCGGTGGCGTTTCAGGCCGCCGTTGTTGTGGACGAGCTTGTGGCGGTCGTTCACCAGGGTGCGGTCCCTGCCGAAGCGGAAGCCGATGGCGTTCCCGCGTTTCTGCTGCGTTCCCCTGAGGATCGGGAACAGGTCGATACCGTCGTAGGGGCGCTTGGCGAGGGGTAGATCCAGGAGGGCGGAGATGGTGGGGAAGTAATCGCTGCTCACACAGGGAGTGGCGACCTTGCGGGGTTGGAGGGTGCCGGGCCACTCGATCACCGCCGGAACGCGCACCCCGCCTTCGTAGAGACTGCGCTTGCGTCCGCGGAACTTGCCGGCCGTACCCTGTGAATGTGCCCGCGGTCCCGGGTTGCCTTCCGGGCCGTTGTCACTGGCGAAGCAGAGCATGGTGTCCTGCTCGATCTTCAGAGTGCGTAAGTGCGCACGGAGTCTGCCCATCTGGGCGTCAAGGGCGGTGATGCAACTGAAATAATGCTGCTCGTTGTCGGGCAGATCACCGTAGTGTGCCTTCATGTATTCTGGATGCCCCACCACCGGGAGATGCGGAGCATGGAACCAGATCACCGCAAAGAATGGCTTTTTCTCACGGACGGCCTGGGCGATAAATGGAAGCGCCTTGTCCATCACCATTCTGGAGGTACAGCCGGAGAGCGGCTTTGCGAGGGGCTTGCCGTTGTGCCAGAAGAGGGCCCGCAGGTCACCCTTTCGCGCTGCGGCGCAATGGGCATTCTCTGGATCGTAGGGGTCGTAGGTGGCGATTGAGAATTCACTGGTGAACCACTCGCCGAATCCTGCCATGCCGGGGGTCATGAAATTCTTTTTCGGGTTGCGTCCTGCTCCCTTGCCGCTGAACCCGGGACTGAGGGTGCCGAGGTGCCACTTTCCGAAGTGACCGGTGGCATAGCCTTTCCCAGACAGGAGTTCCGCAAGGCTGATTTCTTCCTTCCTGAGATGGCCGGTGTTGGCGGTGGGGACGCCGTAGCGGAAGGGATTGCGTCCGGTGAGACAACTCCCGCGGGTGGGGGAGCAGACCGGAGCCCCCGCGTAATAGCGGGAGAGTGTTACACCGGACCCGGCCATGGCATCGAGGTGCGGCGTTACAATCTTCGGGTGGCCATTGAAGCCGGTGTCTCCCCAGCCGAGGTCGTCGGCCATGCACAGGATGAAGTTCGGTTTCTGACCGGAATCCGCGAAGGAGGGGAGGGCGAGGGCAAGGGTGAGGGCGACAAGAAGAGGAAGGGAACGGCAGTTCATGACGCTTGTGTTTTGTGCTGACAGGGTTGAGAAGGAGGGTGCCTTGTGGCCCGGTTTCTTACGACATGAATCGTCTGGTTTCTTTGCTTGCCCTGACTGTGACGGGATTCGGCATGGCCTGGGCTGGGGACTGGCCGCAGTGGCTGGGTGAAAACCGGGATGGGACCTGGCAGGAGGAGGGAGTTCTCGAGCGGTTGCCGGAGGAGGGGCCGAAAGTCCTCTGGCGCACGCCGGTGGCGCATGGGTATTCCGGTCCGGCGGTGGCGAAGGGGCGGGTCTATGTGATGGACCTGGTGGTTGAGAAAGGGAAGGTCATCAATGATGCGGGTGCACAGGTAAAGCTGACGGGCATGGAACGGATCCGGTGTCATGATGCCGCGAGCGGGAAGCTGCTCTGGACCCACAGTGAACGGCGGGATTATGAAGTGTCCTATCCCGGAGGTCCGCGTGCTACTCCGACGGTGGATGGCGGGCAGGTCTTCGCCCTGGGTGTGATGGGACATCTCACCTGTCTCACCACTGAAGGAGCGTTGCAGTGGAAGAGAGACTTCGGGAAGGACTATGGTGCACGCGTGCCGATGTGGGGACACTCTGCTCCGCCGCTGGTCTACCGGGATATGGTGATCTGCATGGTGGGCGGCGAGGGGTCCCTCGTGGTGGCCTTCGACCGGAAGACGGGAGAGGAACGCTGGCGGTCACTCACCGCCCGTCATTGCGGGTATTGTCCTCCCCAGATCGTTGAGCATGCGGGCGTCAAGCAACTCATCACCTGGCACCCTGAAGGGGTGAGCGGACACAATCCCGATACCGGACAGGTGTATTGGACCGCGCCGATCAGGCCCACCAACGGCTCATCCATCGCGATGCCGCGCAAGCTCGGCAACAAGCTGTTTGCCAGCGGTTATAATCGTGTCGGTGGAATGATCGAGCTGGGCGCTGGAAAGCCCTCCGCCAGGATCGTCTGGAGAAGTGGACCAAAAGAGGGGGTGTATCCCGTCAACAGCACTCCCTATCTGCTCGATGGCATGATCTATGCCGTGGACGTTGATCGCAGTGCCCTGATGGGCGTGGCGATGGATTCCGGGAAACGGCTGTGGGAGACCCGTGCTCCCTGTCTCGCCCCGGAGCTTGCAGGCCGGCAGCGTGCGCCACGCTATGGGACCGCTTTTCTCGTCTACCATCCCGGCAACCGGCAGTTCTGGATTCTGGGGGAGATGGGTGACCTGATCATCGCGGAGCTTTCGCCCCGGGGCTATAGAGAGGTGAGCCGGACCCATGTCCTGACCCCCACCAGCACCTCCGGATCGCGTAAGGTCCTGTGGAGTCATCCTGCCTTTGCCATGCGCTCGGTGTTCCTGAGAAACGACAAGGAGATGATCAGGATCGACCTTTCGGAGTGAGAGAACCGGGATTTGGGGATTGGAGATTGTGAATCCTGATATATCACGGTGCTGTCAATCGTAAGGCGATAGCCTCATATCAACATGAATACGAAACTTATCATCACCCTGCTGACCCCTCTGTTCCTGTCCCTGCCATCTCTGGCGGACCAGAAGAGTGGGTTGAAAGACCTCTTCAACGGGAAGGACCTGACCGGATTCACCCAGCGCAACGGCACCGCCACCTACGAGGTTGTCGATGGAACGATTCTGGGAACCACTGCCAAGGGAAGTCCGAATTCCTTCCTCTGCACCGACAGGAAGTACGGCAACTTTGAACTCACCTTCGAGGTCAAGTGTCACAACAACCTGAATTCAGGCGTGCAGATTCGCTCCCAGACCAAGAACGACGATCCGAAGGAGCGGGTGAACGGACCGCAGGTCGAGATCGAGGCCAGTGGTGCCAAGGGCGCGGAGGCGGGATATGTCTACGGGGAAGCCTGTTACGGGTGGATGACGCCAAAAGACAAGCTCAAGCCGCACAAGCATTTCAAGGATGGAGCGTGGAACAAGTACCGGGTGCTTGCCAAGGGACCCCGCATCCAGGTGTGGATCAATGGTGAGCAGGTCTCCGACCTGGTGCATGAGAAGGCCTACAAGAGCCATCCGAGTGGATTTATTGGCCTGCAGGTGCACGGCGTGGGGAATCGTGGACCCTTTACCGTGGCTTGGCGGAACCTGAAGATCCGCGAGTTGAAGTAGCTTTCATCGGGGAAGAATTCTCTTCAGGGGGAGGGGCAATTCGTCTCTCCCCCGGGGTTGCCGGATTCCCCGGACTTGAGCCGAGGTGATCCTGATGGGATGGCGACATCCCGGGGGGGGTGTAGCCACCCGGATTCCAGATAATTTTGTTCAGGAAAAAAGATGAGTGACCAATCCTTGGGGAACTATCGCTCCCTGCAAGGGTTGCCGAGCCTGGCGGGGGTAGCCGATCTTGCGGGAGCGGCCGGTCCCGGACTGGGGGTGCAGGAGTGCGTGGATCGCTTGAAGTGTTTTCATTACGCGTTGCAGCGCATCTGGCAGACGCTGCTCACCCGCATCGCCTGTGAGCCAATCTATGAGTTGAAGATGGGCTACAGTTATCACGCCTATCTGGCGGCGGAACACATTTCGCTTCTCCGCGACCGGGTGGCGGAGTTGCGGCATCCTCCCCTGGGACTGGCCAAGGTGCCGCATGAAAAGCTGGAGATTTTTTTCGATGAAATCCGGAACGCTCCGGACAGGGAAAGACTGCTGGCAGGCCTTTACCGGGTTGCCCTGCCGGCTCTGTGTGAGAGCATGCGGGCCTATCGGAAGGAGACCAATCCTCTTGCTGATGCGCCTGGACTGCGGGTTCTCCGGATGGTGCTGCCCGAGGTGGAAGCCATGGTTGCGTGGGGTGAGGAGGCTTGTGTCGCGCTTGAGAATTCAGATCCGGACGAGAGAGAGGATCACACGGAGTGGCTGGAGGAACTGCGGGGCTGGCTGGCGGCTTCGGGTGGACTGGCAGGAACGGAGGTGGAGGGGAACGCTCCACTCCCGCGCTACTCGGCTGACGAGTTTCTTTACAACAGCACGCCGCAGCGCGACGAACGGTTTCCGGATCCCTACAACATGGGAGTGCACGCCGAGGAGTTCCTCTACGACGAGTCCTTCGAGAGCCGGGACAAGATTTTCATGATGTTCTACAAGCGGATCCGCGAGATCGACGTCTCTGAGATGATGGCGTCCATTCTCTACGAGATAGTGACAGAGAGCGGGGATGAAGAAGCGGGTGGGCGCCCGTGGGGATTTTTCCGGGACATGACTCGGCAGCTCTGGGATGAAGCCCGGCACGCCATGATGGGAGAAGTGGGCTTTGCCCGGGCCGGCATCGACTGGCCGAGCAAGGTGATGATTAATTTCACCTGGTCGAAAGGACTGAACGAGCAACTCACTCCCCGGGAACGCCACGCCATCCTGTGGTTCATCGAGCAGGGGCTCATGTCCAGAACGGGCAAACGCCATGAGTGGGAGGTGGGAACCGATTCCGGGGACGAGTTCGCGCAGCTGATCCAGGACTTTGACTGGGCCGATGAAGTCCTGCATGCGCGAATTGGCCGCGATTGGTACGTGAAGGACTTTGAGACGGTGGCGGAGGCGGCTGACTACGGTAGCGCCTGCTGGGACAAGGTGGTGTCCGACTGGGAACAGTGGAAGAGGGAGGGCCTGACCGAGCACCGCAACTGGTGGCCTGACCTCTACCGGGAGGTGTGCAGGCACCGCGGGGAGGAACCCGATCCCCGTGTGCTGGCCTACGATCGGAGCTATGCCGAGACCCGCGCCGATTTACAGCGGATTGCGGCTTCGGGGTAGGCGGATTTCAACCTGCGCGAGGCAATAAAACCCGGGACTCAGGGAAGGAGGACGCCTTCCTCTATCATCTTGGCCTTGGACCAGCGGGGCCGGATGCGGGCGGGAGTTGGTTTGCCTGTCACGCGGTCGAACTCGTCCGGGGTGCGAAGCCTGGGAATCTGTTCCCGGGTGCGGAGACGCCATTGTTTGTATTCCACACGCAGGCGTTCAAGGGTGTCCTGGTGCACCGGGTCCCGGGCGAGATCATTGAGTTCGTGGGGATCGGTGGTGAGATCGTAGAGTTCTTCCCGGGGGCGGGGTGCCCTGAAGCAGGTTGACTGTACCTCAGGAAGCTTTTTCCCCGCGCGTAGTCGTTGCATCTCCCTGAAGGTGTCGCTGCGAGCTGCATCGGCTGGAGGTGTGGCGGGAAGATCGGAGTAGTGGTTGATGATGTACTTGTAGCGGCGGTCCCGTACCGCGCGCGAGCGATCCTCGTAGTCGTGCCAGTTCTTCTCAGCGAAGATGGCGTCGCGGATCTCGACGTCCTTCCCTTCCAGGAGCGCGGTGAAGTCCTTGCCCATGTAGTTGCGGCTCACCGGGAGGCCGCCCAGGGTCAGAATGGTGGTCGCCAGGTCGATCGTGCTGACCAGCTGATTACAGCGTGTGCCCGGCTTCACCACGGCGGGCCAACGGACGATGAGAGGAGTGCGAATGCCGCTGTCATAGAGAGTGGTCTTGTCGCGGGGAAAGGGACGGCCGTTGTCACTCAGGAATATCACGATGGTATTGTCCGCCGCCTTCTGCGCTTCCAGCTCATGGAGGACTGCTCCCACGAAGCGGTCGAGCCGGGTGATTTCGTCATAGTAGCGGGCATAGTCCTGACGTACGAGCGGAGTGTCGGGATGGTAGGGCGGCAGGACAACCTCGTCGGGGGAATGGGGCTGCTCCGAGATCCGTTCATCGTAGGGGCGGTGTGGATCGACTGCCGCAAGCCAGACGAGGAAGGGCTTGCCGGGATCCCGCTCGCGGAGAAGGCTCACCCAGTCGGCACATCCGCTCCTGGCGTCTCCGGTGGCGGTCTCCACGAAGTTCCCGCGGGCATCGGCTCCGGCATTGGCGGGGAGCTGGAATCCCGAGGTGTCCACTTCCCGCACCACCGTGAAACGTTCGCGCATGGCGTCACCGAGGTGCCACTTGCCTGCTGCCCCGACGAAGTAACCGGCCAGTTTGAGCCGCTGGGGGAAGATGATCTGAGAGGCGGGGATGGGCCAGTGCAGTTGCTCGGCATCGGTCTGGTGGGGATAGCGTCCGGTGAGAATGCTGGCGCGGCTGGGCGAGCAGGAGCTGATGGTCAGGAAGGCCTGATCGAAACACATTCCTTCCGCGGCCAGGCGATCGAGATTCGGGGTGTGCACCTTTTTGTTGCCGAAGGGGCCGAGGTCGTCCCAGGCCATGTCGTCGGCGAGAATGATCACGAAATTGGGGCGGTCGCTTTGCCTGGCGGGCAAATCCTGGGCGGGAAGAAAAGCCCCGGGAATCAGGGAGAGCGCGGTGAGGTGGAGAAAAGCGTTCATTGCGGGGAAAGGGGGCAGGCTCTGCAGATGGGGAAGGGTTGACTGGATTTCCTAGCCAGTCCCCCCGGGACAGGGAAGCCTGAAGCACCATTTTGCAGATTGGAAATCTGCCCGTCCCTGCCCTACGATCGCTTCCATGAATTCTTCACGACGACATTTTCTCGGTGGGGCTGCCCTGGCGGCTGGTGGATTTGCCCTGGGAACCGGGCGGTCCGGCGCCGCACCGGCCAGGATCGACACCCCCTTCAAGCATTCGGTGATGGGCTGGTGTTTCGGAGGGCGCGGGGTGAAGACCGGGCAACTGGCCGAATGGTGCGTCAAGCTGGGCATGCACGGGATGGAGGGTATTCCGCAGACGGCCTACAAGGAGGTGATGGACCTTGGCCTTGAAATTTCACTGGTGGGAAGTCACGGCTTTTCGCAGGGCCCCTGCAATCCCAGGCATACCGACATGGTCATCGAAAAACTGAAGGACGGCATCGAGCTGGCCAGCCGGATCAAGGCCAAGCGCGTGATCACCTTCACCGGCATGCGATACGAGGGCATGGACGATGAAAAGGCCGCCCAGCTTTGCGTGGACACATGGAAGAAGGTCGTTCCCCTGGCCGAGAAGAAGGGGATCACCATTTGCTTTGAGCATCTCAATTCCCGGGCTACGGAGGGAAAGATGACCGGCCACGCGGGCTACTTTGGCGACGACGTTGACTTCTGTGTCGATCTCATCAAGCGGGTGGGATCGGAGAACTTCAAGTTGCTCTTCGACATCTACCACGTGGAGATCATGAACGGCGATGTGATCCGGCGCATCCGGGAGTACAAGGATTACATCGGCCACTACCACACCGCCGGCAACCCGGGACGGGGCGAGATCGACGGAACGCAGGAGATCAACTATCCGCCCATCATCAGGGAGATCGTGAAGACCGGCTTCACCGACTTCATTGCCCAGGAATTCATTCCCACCTGGGAGGATCCCTTCAAGTCGCTCGAGCACGGAGTGAAGGTGTGCACGGTGAAGTAGAGGTGCGGGAGAGGGAACTGGTGATCGGCGGCTCATTCAGAGTGCGCGGATCGATCGGGTAGGAACTTCTCCGAACTCCATGCGGTCTTCTCCTTTGCCGACACGCGTTCCGATTGCCCATGGACGGGCACAAGTTCGCTACTTCCGCCAGCCGGTAGCCTCAATTCGTTCCAGTTCCGCGTCGAGGTCAGCTCCCTCGTAAAACGAGAGCCAACCGCGCAGGTGTTGCGTCTCGCCCGGGGCGCAGTCGGGGAACTTGGGATCTGAGTGCAGGCAGGGGCACTTCGCATTGGCCCACGGGCGATGGCAGGGATCCCAGGCGGTGATGATCCATCGCTTCCTGTCGTCGTCATGGACCGCGACATAGGGATTCCGGAGAAGCTTGTTGTCGTTGGTCTGGGCCGTGAATCCACGGGCATCCTTCAGCATGATGCAATTCTGGATGCGAAGTCCGGTGAGCTTCTCATCCGTTCCATTCTTCAACCACATTTTCATGTGCACCGCATCGCGAGTCGGAATGATTCTGGTTCCGAATTCAATTCCGTTGGGGAGTTTGCGCTGCATGTCGAAGGTCCCATCCTCGCGTCGATTCCATTCCAGGGGCTTCAGCTCGATTTTCTGCCTGGTCCAGATTGTCGGCACGTGCGTGTGCGCGAGGTAGGTGAGTCCGAGGTTGGACCAGATCGCTTCCGGGACGTCGGCCACCACGTAACTTTCGTCATCCCACGGAGCGAAGATGCTGACCTTGGTCTCGCGCTGCGGTTTGATCGCACCGTCGAGGAATCCGATACGCGGGTGGCGGCCACCGGGATAGGGAAGGACCAGGAGCGGGGCGTCGGCCACGCGCTTCGGTTTTGCATTCCGGTGGATCTTGAATCGCCCGAGTGCCTTGTCGATTTCGTCTCCCCTCTCCAAGCCGATGGCGGCCGCGATCTCAAGATGGTTGAAGTGATGGTGCCACACCATGTTCTGAAGCCAGTAGCGGAGTTCTTCCTCCGTTTTCGGAGGGCGGGCGTCGCGGTCTTCCACGAGGGCTGGTTTCTCAATCGCGATCTTCCCTTCCCCGAGCACGGTGCACGGAATGGCAGCCGCGAGGATCAGGGTGGAGAGTTTCATCCATCCATCCAAGCAAGGGCGATCATCCGATGTCGAGGAGGAAGGAGCTCAAAGCTGGTCCGCGAACGGTTCGACCAGGGAGTTGAGCAGGCTCCGGGTGTCCTCCAGGGTGAGTCTCTTCGAATTGGCGAAGTCCTTGTGAAAGACGCGTCGGGCCAGGTCGCGCACCGCCTCGGGGTCGGAGTAGGAAATGTTCAGCTCATAGCTGATCTGCAAACTGTGGGTGTCGAGGTTGGTGGCCCCCACCGTGGCCCAGCCGTCGCAGATGGTGGCTTTCATGTGGGTCATCCCGGGATAGCGGTAGACGATTGCGCCGGCCCGCAGAAGCACTCCGGCAGCCTGGTGGTTGGCGAAGTCCATGGTCTTCTCGATAGGGTCGTCGGGGAGGACCGGAATGATGACCCGCACGTCGACCCCTCGTCTGCAGGCCGCGATGAGGGCATCGAGAATCCGGTCACTGGTGATGTATTCGTTCTCGATCCAGACCCGGCTGCGGCTGGCCCGAATGGCTCTCAGGGTGGCTTCCAGTGGTTCCCGGCGTCCTTCCAGGAGATTGGTGCTCAGCACGCGGACGGGAAACGATCCCGGGGGAGGAGGTCCGGCTCGGGGGCTGACCCCGGGAGGTGTCCGCAGCAGGGAGAGGTCGCCAAGGGGATGGGCAAACCGCCACTTCTTGTCAAACTCGGGCTGGAGCTGATCCACCACCGGACCGCGCACGCGGACCATGAGATCGTGCCACTCGGAGTAATACTCGCGGCCGATATTGATTCCCCCGAGGAAGGCGGTGCGTCCATCAAAAACGAGCAGTTTGCAGTGATCCAGCACGGCCCAGGGATTCAGGATGCGGCGTAATTGGAGAGAGGAGTCGCGGCGCAGGTAGCGGGCCATGTCCGGGACTGCGCGAAATCCTGCGGGGGCCGGGGTGTGCGGCTCCAGGCTCGCCGAGACGGTGGTTCCAATGTCGTCGAGAAGAATCCGGGTGGGGACCGAGCGGCCATGTTTCTTCACCAGATCGGCGTAGTGCACGCTGATGTCGTCGTTGTCCCAGATGTAGAGCTGCAGGTCGATCGATTCACGGGCATTGCGCAGTTCCTCTTCAAGGGCGGGAAAGAACTCCGGCCCATCTACCAGCAGTTCCACCGTGCCGGGTGTGGGGGCGGGCAGCCCGAGGCGGGTCAGGCTGGCGGAAAACTCCCTGCTGCCGGGAATCCCGCTGGTGCGGGGTGGGGGATCGATCAGGAAAGGGATGTTCCCTCGCACCAGCTCCTCGGCCCGCTGTATCAACATCGCCAGTCCCAGTCTGGTCGAGGTGACCGGGCTCCGGACCTTGGAGAGGAGGCTGGCTCGTCCGACCATGGCGCTCATCTGGACCGTGCTCACCAGGGGGCCGTTCACCTGGGAGTCTGGACGGTTGGCACAGGACGAAACCAGGAGGGCAAGAGTGAGGGCGAGCACAGTCGCACGCCCGGACGGAACCATCAGATTCATCACTTCTTTGTTTCCGCGATACAGTAGATTGATTTGTCGCCTCGCAGAACAATCGTTTCGGCGACCAGGGCAGCACTGGCGCTGAAGCTGTCGTCGAGTGCATTGAGGGCGAGGGATTCGGGCTCCTTGCCGGCGGTGAAGACGAGGGTCTGGCCATCGAGAGAAGTGATGTAGATGCGCCCCGCGGCCGCGACGGGCGAGGCGTAGACATTGCGGATGCCCGTCAGGCGTGCCCGTTCATAGAGGGGTTCCCCCGAGGAGGCCCTGCGGCAGGTGAGGATGCCCTGGTAGTGGCGGTGGTAGTAAACCAGTCCGTCGTAGAGAAGAAGGGAGGGAACATAGGGTGTGTCGCGGCGTTTGATCCAGGCAACATTCCCGCCGCCGGTCAGGTCGCCGGCAGCACCATCCAGCCTGATCCCGAGGATGGCCTGTTTCTCGTAACTCGATCCACAGATGACGAGGCCATCATGGGAGACGGGACCAGCCACCACATTGTGGGAGAGTCCTCCGCATTCCCAGAGAAGGTTGCCGTTGGCCAGATCGTAGCTGCGGATCCGGTTGGCGGCGGAGACCACCACCTGCACGGGGTCGGTGTGCGGGAGGATATGGGGGGAAGACCAGGAGGTGGGTTCGTCGCGGTTCCTGCGCCAGCGCTGGTCGCCGGTTCTCGTGTCGAAGGCCACGATGAAGGAAGGGCCCTCGTGATCCCAGTTCACCACCAGGGTGTCGCCGTAGAGCGCGGGAGAGGCCCCTTCACCGTGTCCATGCTTGGTGTGCATGTCGCCCAGGTCCTTTTCCCAGAGCACATTTCCCTTCAGGTCGAGGGCGAACAGCCCGTTGGATCCGAAGAAGGCATAGATGCGCTCGCCGTCGGTGATGGGGGAAGGGGAGGCATAACTGCCCGTGTCGTGGCGGCTCTCGTGAGGAAGGCTGTTGCGGACAGTCTTCTCCCAGATGGTCCTGCCCGTGTCGCGGTCAAGGGCGGCCACCACGAATCTTGTCTTACGCACCTTGAGGATATTGTTGTGGGCCCCGGGGCGCAGGCCCGCGGGAGGGTCGACCGGTTCGCCATGCGGGATGGCGGCGGTGAGATAGATGCGGTCCTGCCACACGATGGGCGAGGAATGTCCCGGGCCGGGGACGGGGACTTTCCACCGGATGTTGTTGTCTTCGCTCCACTCAGTCGGCGGGGATGCCCTGGTGGCCACCCCGGTATCCAGCGGTCCGCGCCACTGTCCCCAGTAGCGCTCATCGCGCGGTCCCTTGCCGGGCAGGGTGGCCGGAAGGAGGACGGCGAGGACCCAGAGCAAGCGCATGGCTGATGTAAGCAGGGTGCCTCCGTGAGTGTCGAGGAAGTAAGGGGGCAGGCCCTTCAGGGTTTTTCCGGGGGGGCGACCTCTTCCTCATTGAGCCCCAGAAGCAACCGGGCTTCCTGGAGTGGCCGTTCCCCGGTCCACCTGCGGGCGTCCTCCCGCATCTGGTTCAGGGCTTCGCGGTGACTGCTCCTGGCTTCCTCGGTGTCGGCTTCAAAGGGAGCTTCAGGCCAGTCCCAGTTGTCGGTGCGGAAGGAGGGAATCGGGATGATGCGTTCGTGGTGACCGCTGTTGACGGCGTTGCCGAGCGGGTTGCGGGCCCAGGCGTAGCGGACCGCCACCGGTTTTGGGACGAGAGGGCTCCAGACCTTCAGCGTGCGTTCGTCCTTCTGTTCGCGACCCCGTTCGTCCCTGCCTTTCACCACGAACTCGGCGCGGGCGGGGACGAAGTGACGGTCTTCACCTGCGATGGCAAATCCTTCGAAAGGGCGGCCGTCATGGACACGCACCATGCTGTTGAATTTCAGGACGATGTGGTCATCCACGACCTCCGCCTCTTCCAGGGTGGTGGGTTTCCAGCCGAGCTGCGATTGGCCATACTGGGTGGCAAGGGCCCAGCGTGCCATGCGCTCGCCGTGCAGGACCTTCTTGTGGGGATGATACCAGGGGACCTGCTGATCGTAGGCCGGCATGAAGGAGACGTGCTCCAGTTCCCGGGCGGCCATGAACTGGCCCTCGCGGATGAAAGGGGCGGCATCGACCATGCGGATCTCGAAGTTCTCGCGGGTCTGTGGCTGTCCGCCCGGGGTGAGTCCGATGATGCCAAAGGGCATGTCCTCGTCGCGAAAGACCCTGCGCCAGTCACGGATCATGGATTGCATGACCTTGGCATAGAGGCGGGGCCGGGCGTTACCGAGGGCGTTGTTGTAGCCCTGATTGAAGATGGCTCCCTTGATGCTGGCGTTGCTGAAGCAGGAGAGCATGCCGTTGAAGGAGGCCCCGGGGTTGTTGCGATCGGTGGCGGGATCCTGGTCCGGTTCCGTGGGCTTAGGATTGGGTTTCTCGCCGCGGTCCACCCGGCGCTCGCTGTCCTTTTCCCAGCGTTCAATACGTGTCTTCAGGCTCGCTTCCGCATCATAGGCGGCAATCTTGCGGTCCCATTCGTCGGTGAGCCCCTTCGCCTCCGGGATGGTGGCCAGCATGGATCGTGAGGTCCAGGCCTCCGCGGTGGTTCCTCCCCACGAGTTGTCGATCAGGCCGATGGGCACGCCCGAGACGAGGTGGAGTCGTTTGCCGAAGATGTAGCCGATGGCACTGAAGCGTTCCACCGCCTTGGGAGTGCACTGGGACCAACTCCCCTTTTGCTCATGGCGGCGCTCCCAGGAGTTGAATTCATTGAGACGGTCCATGTCTCGGAAGACGGAGGGGCCGGCCTCCTGCGGCACGGTGAGGAGGCGGATCATGGGATGGTTGGCGGAAGCCACCTCCATGTCTCCGTGGTAGACGTAGCTGATCACATCCTCCATGTTGCTCTGTCCCCCGCAGACCCAGATGTCTCCGATGAGAATGTTGTCACAGGTGATGGTGCTCTCCCCGCTCCGGATCGTCATGGCCCTGCCCTGGGTGCTGGCGGGCAGGGCTTCCAGCTCCAGGAGCCAATGGCCCTGGTCATCCGCCTTCACGGTCAGATCGCGTGTGGCGAATCTCACCTGCACGTTTTCCCCGGGCTGAGCGCTGCCCCACACGCGGATGGGTTTGTCGCGTTGGATGACCATGTGGTCACCGAAGAAGTGAGCGACGGTGAGCTCGGCGTGGATGAGGGAAGGCAGGGACAGGAAAAGCAGAGCGAGGGACGAGGCGAGCTGGCGTGTCATGGGAGAGCTATCGCATGCCCGGCCGGGAAGGGCAATGTCCGGGGGTGGCACGGTCCTCCCGGGTCCCTCCCCGGGGGCAGCTGGTGGATCTCCCTACACCTCCGCCAGTGGCGTGGCAGAGTCGCCGAAGCGGTCGAGCCGGATGCCGAACTTGTCCATCAGGCTCAGGAAGAGACTGCACATCTGGCGGTTGGGCTTGCCGCGGTAGTCGAGAATGCGCCCCCCCTGGAGCTTCCCCCCGCCACCCCCGAGGATGGTGACCGGGAGCTGGGTGGCATCGTGCCCGCCGATGAGCATGCTGGAGCTCATCATGATGATGGAATTGTCCAGGCAGGTGCGTTCGCCCTCCTGGATGGCGTCCAGCTTGCCTGCGATATAGGCGAACTGCCTGAAGAAGAAGTTATTGACCTTGAGCCAGTCCTCGTTGTCGCGGTGGGAGAGGAGGTGGTGGATCATGTAGTCCACACCGAGGTTGGGGAAACGCAGCGAGGAATGGTCATTGTTGAGCTTGAGGCTGCACACGCGGGTGGTATCGGTCTGGAAGGCCAGGACCATGATGTCACACATGAGCTTCATGTGTTCGCCGATGTCCTGGGGAATGCCGTCCGCCGGTCGCGGGATGGTGGGTTTGTCGAGGGTGGGCCGCCAGCCCTGGAGCTCGCCCCGCTGGCCGGCGTTCTCAATCCGCTGTTCCACCTCCCGCACCGAATTGAGATATTCGTCGAGCTTCTGTTGATCATGCGAGCTCACCCTGCGGCGGAGGTCTCCGGCTTCCTCCAGGATCGAGTCGAGGACGCTGCGGTCACCGGGATGTTCGCCGTGCTTGAAGAGACGGTCGAAGGCGAGCGCCGGATAGACTTCCAGCGGGGTGGGGGTAGTGGGAGAGCTCCACGAGATGTGGGAGCTGTAGATCATCGAGTAGTTCTTGTGGATCGACGGATTGGCCTTTTCGCAGCCGAGGACCAGACTGGGCACCCTGGAGGTGCGGCCGTAGCGCTGGGCGATGATCTGGTCGAAGCTGGTGCCTGACCTGATTTCGCCCCCCGGGGCCAGGGGCGCACCCGAGAGCAGGTTGCCCGTCATGGAACTGTGGATGTTCCCCTTGAGGGCTTCCGCGTTGAAGAGCCCGCGAATGAAGAGGAGTTTCTCACGGTGGGGAGTGAGGGGTTCGAGGACCCGGCCCAGTTTCATCTCCCGGCCCTCACCCTCCGCGTGGTATTCGGCCTTGTGGAAGCCGTTTCCGGCAAAGAGGACGCCCAGGCGCAGTGGGGCCTCCGCGCCCGGTTGCTTCGGTCCGGGCTTGTCAGCGAAGGCGGGCAGGGATTCAAGCCAGGGGAGGGCCATGCTCACGCCGAGGCCCCGCAGGACCGTGCGGCGGGAGAGCTCACGCTTGCATTGACGGTTCCGGTCCCGGCGAATCTTCATTGGGGGAAGCTTAGTGGAAGTTGCCTGTGCAGTGGAATGCAAAAAACGGATTGATGTGTGTGTTCCCGTCCGTCGTCCGGGACACCGGTCGGCAGCAGGAATGATGATGCTACTCTGGAGCACTCCGGATTTCGCGGAACTGCCTGCTGACTACGATGGTCTCTACTACGGTTCTCACCCGGTAGTCGTCCCCCTTGAGCCGGATCATCAGTTCGTCGAGGAGGGGTTCGTCCGAAAGTTGAACTTCGCGGCCGAGGGCATAGCCGAGGAGTTTGCGGCAGAAGTAGCGGACAAAGGTGTCACCGCGTTCCTCCAGCAGGTAGGTGCGCAGACCATCGAGTCCGCGAATGGCCGTTCCGTCGGGGAGGGTCGCGGAGGTGTCCCGGCCCTCCCGGGAGCGCCCGATGGTGTCGAAGGCTTCCAGGGCGAAGCCGTAAGGGTCGATGCGGGCGTGGCACTTGGCACAGGCGGGTTCGGAGCTGTGTTGCTGGATCAACTCGCGCGCAGTGAGGCCCGTTGGAACCTGGTCGGGCAGGGTGGGAACGTCCTTCGGCGGCTTGGGCAGTTTCTCGCCGAGAAGGGTTTCGGAGATCCAGTTTCCCCGCAGAATGGGACTGGTCCGGGAGGCGCCGGAGTGTTTGGCAAGAGTGCTGGCAAACCCGAGGATGCCGCCCCGGTTCAGTCCCCGGAGACCGCTGACGCGCTGCCAGCCTCCGGTGGGTGCGGGCAGACGGTAGAATTTTGCCAGCTCGGCGTCAGCGAAGGTGTGATCTGAATTGAGGAGGGAGAGAATGGACCGGTTGTTCTGGAAGAAGTCGGTGAAGAACCGGACGGCCTCCTCGTACATTTTTCCACGGAGCTTCTCGAACTCCGGATAGAGTTTCTCGTTCTTCTCCTGGTGCTGGTCGAAGTCGCGGATATTGAGCCACTGGCAACCGAAGTGGATGGCGAGTCTCCGCGTGCCGTCGCCGCCAAGCATGCGCCGGGTTTCGCGGATCAGGACCTCGTCGCTGAACGTTTCGTTGCTGGCCACAGTCAGCAGGTGGATGTCGGGAGTGGAGGAGGCCAGGAAGTAGGAGAGGCGGGTGGCCATCTCCCAGTTGTTGATCGGCCCCTGCCTGGGTTCCAGGGAGGGTGTCTCGGTCTTGTAGAGGAAGGGGGCGGAGCTGAAGAGGCGGGCGAGGGTGAGGCGGCAGGCCTTCTCGTGGGAAAATTTCTCTGTCCTGAGACGGGCGTAGAGTGCCGGGACGGCCTGCAGTTCTTCGTCGGTGAGTGGCCTGCGATAGAGCGTGGAGGCTAATGTCGTGAGGGCCTCCAGATGGTGCTTTTCGGCTGACAGGAGTTGTTGATCGAATTCGGCGGCACCTTTGCGGATGGCCGGCTCCATTGGTTCGAACCTGGAGGGATCGGAGTCCTGGGTGGCAAACTGCCAGATCTGTTCGTAGGCGGTGACCAGCCGGTGGGGTTCGCGTTTCACGAAGCGGAGTCGCTCCCACAGCGTGTCGATTTTCTTCATCTCATTCCCGTCCAGCATGAGGCGCTCAAGGTGTTCGTCTTCGCGGTGATAGAGGAGCAGGGTCACCACCTCGTCAGCAGGCACGATCCGTGCGTAACACATGGCGGCCGGGAAGAGGTTGCGGTATTCGTCCAGGGCCCTCTTCATGTTCTCGAGGGACTCGGGGCCGGACCGCACCACGAGGGGCAGGGAGGGATCGAGGGTGGCGGTATCCTGCCGGGGAGCGGGACCAGGGCCGCCCTGCAGCTGAACGACGGTCTTCTCTCCGCCGGAGGGGTCGATGGTTCCGCGAGTCACGAATTCCGCACCGGTGACGAGGGACGGGGGAAGCTTGAATTCGAGAGGAGAGTCAGCAGGCGCAATGAGGTTGCCGTCCTTGTCGAAGCGGTCGTCCTGCCGGCCATTCTGTTGCTGTTGCCGGGCCAGCTCGGCAAAGTCGAGGTCAGAAAAGAGCGGGCCCTGGAGTGAAGTCAGGTGCTGGCGGGTGGCACGATCGGATTCAGAGGTCTGGGCCGGAGGGGAGTGGTGCAGCAGTTCCTGGACCCGGAGTGCGATTTCGTGCGAGCGAGCGGGATCCTTCTCGCGCAGCCATCGCTCCAGCAGTGAGCCGGGAAGGACTCCGGATTCCTTCGGGCGGCTGTCATTCATGCCGCCGTAGAAGTGCCACACCGCGGGATGGCCGTGGTGATCGGAGTGAGGATTGCCCGCCAGCATGTCATCTGCACAATCGCCGGACAGTGACCACTTGCGCTGGTTTCCGTCCAGTTCCTCGACGGTGAGATCAATCTCGGTGAGGTCGCAGCTGTGGTTGTTGTCGCGCGCACCGATGATGATCGAGAGGAGGTCGCCCTTCCGGACGTCAAGTCCGGAAACGGTTTCGGTCCGGGCCGTCTGGCCCTGGTCGAGGTTGGCGGAGTGCAGGATTCGCGTGAGGCCGGCGCGTCTCAGGTTGACTGACCATGCCACTCCGTTACCGCAGGAGCCGTGGGCATCCTGGACGTGCGGCGTTACTTTCACCTGCCCGGTGAACGGACTCATCCAGCCGGCGGCGATCCATCGTTCCGGTCGTGGGTGGGCGACGATGCGATGGGGTCGGTGGTCGCCGGGAATCCTGACCGCCTGGTCGGAGGAATTGCCGAGGAGCGAGTAATCGGCCACTCCCTTGAGGGTCCAGCCGTTCACGAAATCGTAATCGTGGACGGCCGGGATCTTCTCGTTGAGAGGCTCCCCGATCTTCAACCGGCCACCGGAGATGCCAAGGTAGGATGCCCATCCCGCGAGAATACCGGGATGAAGCGAGCGCTCCGCAGCCACTCGTTCGAGATTGGCTTCATCCCCGCTCCCGCGCAGCTCCGAGGCGGCTGCAAGGTAGTCCGCAGTCCGGGCAAGGCTTCTGCCGCGGAGCAGTTCCACTTCCGTGGCGGTGGCCTCCAGGTCCCGCAGGAAAATGGGATTCTTTCCCGGTCGCACGATGCGGGGTTGCTGCCACTGGACCTTGCCGCCGTTGCCGAGGTGGCGCACGATAAGGTGAATGCTGTTGGTTCCGGGTGCCAGCTTGACCCGGATGTCGCGGTGGGAGGCGAGCGGGGTGACGGGCTCCTGCCACTTCCGGATGAGTCCGAGGTGACCCACCTTGTTGAATCGCCATAGCTGGTCCTGCCAGTTCCGCACCCCGGCGGCCAGTCCGGCGGCGTCCGCGGGCGAGGCTTGGATCAGTCGTTCCCGGAGATGATCGAGGAGGAAGGAACCGGTCCGCTGAGGGCGCAGCAGGGTCTGGGCAAGAATGCCGAGATACTTCGAACTGAGACCCGCTTCATGCGCGATCGGACCTGCTCGTTCGGGATCATCACGCAGCGTGTCCCGGTGCCTGATCAGGGCGGCAAAGTAGGGCTGCAGGTTGACCCGCCCCTCGCCCACGCCCTCTGGCGACGCGGAGCGCACCTGATCGTTGTATTCGAAGTTGATCCCGTCGCCTCCGGTGGCCCTGAGGTAGGTGGAACGTAGTTCGTTCAGAAGCTCGTTGGCATGATCAGCACGCGAGGTGCTGGCCGAAAAACGGATTCCCTCCGGAAACAGGACCAGATGCCTGGCCATTTCCTTGCCCGCCTCCAGATATTTCTCGAAGAGGGCGGGGGACATGACGAGGGCCCCACCGGTATTGGTGAAACCTTCGCCTGCGGCGCTGTCGACGGGAAACTCGCGGGCCGGATCGAGGGAGGGGACACCGGTGAGATCGCGCAAGGTGTAGGTATACTCCGCATTGCTGAGCCGACGGAGGATCACGGGGCCGGGATCACCGGCCTGGGCCCGGGCTTCCGTGCGGAGATAGGTTTTCGCCCACTGGAGGAAGGTGGCGTGTTCTTCGGGGCTGGGTTGGGGGGTGTTTTTCTTTTCTGATTTCTTTTCGGGAGGCATTTCGCCGGTCTCAAGCTGATAGACGATCTTCTGCCAGGTCTTCGAATCACGGCGCACGGCGGCGAGATCGACGAAACCTTCGAGGTCAAGTTCACCCTCGTTGGAGGCCTCGTCGTGGCAGTCGAGGCAATAACGACTCAGGAGTGGGAAGATAGTGGAGTCGTACTCTTTTTCGAGGGTGGCGAAGCTTGCTGCCGGAGCCGACCAGGCGAGACCCAGACCGGTGGCGGAAACGGCGAGGAGGCCGGGAGTGAGGGACTTCATGGTATCGGGTTTTGTCAGGGTGATCCCAAGCTAAGGCAGTTGAGACCAGGGGATTAATCCCGTCAAGGTCGCGCTTGGCGCGAACCAAGGGGCATATTATGAGTAGCCCGTGCGGATGCATGACGCGGTGCAGGATCGACAAGGTGAGGAGCAGCGGTTCGTTGTTCCCTTCTTTCTCCTCCGGATATGCTGGGGGATGACCCTGCTGCTGTCGGCCCTGACTCCGGTCGAGGCGGCGGGCAGGCGCGGGTTGATCCTGCGTCTGGACTCTTCCACAGGCCAGAGCGATGCCCGGGCGGTTCGTTCGGTGGCACTCCACGTTCCCGTCGGCCAGAGCGTTTCACCCTTCCTCCAGGCCGGAACGTTTACCGCCAGGTGGGAAGGCAAGCTGGTCCTCGAGAAACGGAGCCGGCTGATTTTTCATCTGGAAGGAACCGGCCGGGCCAGATTGCTTATCGATGGCGAGGTCATGGTTGCCGCAATCGGGACGATGAGCGAATCCGAGCGCCTGCGGAGTGGGGAGCATGAGTTCGTGGTGGACTACACGCCGCCGCCGGAGGGTGTTGCCGCCTTGCGGCTTTTCTGGGAGGGGCGCGACTTCACCCGGGAACCGGTCCCGGCCACCAGCTTCACCCACGATCCGGAAGACGCCGCCCTGGAGAAACAGAGGTCCTTCCGGCGGGGTCGTAACCTGGTGGCCGAAAAGCGCTGCGCATCCTGTCATGACCCCGGTACCGAGGCGGTGATGCCGGAATTGCTCCTCCAGGCGCCCTCGCTGGACGGGATCGGAAATCGCCTGCGGCAGGACTGGCTCACCAGGTGGGTCAGTGACCCGAAAGCGTCCCGGTCTTCGGCGCACATGCCGGCGGTCTTCCGGGGAGAAGGTGCGGAGGAGAAGGCCGCGCACATTGCGGCCTACCTCGCTGTCGATTCCTCCGGGTCCCATGTGGATGTTGCGGCAACTCCGGCGCAGGTCAGGGAGGGCGGACACATCTTTCATCAGCAGGGCTGCATCGCCTGTCATACCCTGGAGCAGAAGGGAGATGGGGAGCGCCTCGGGTTGGGAGGAGTGGGCACGAAGTTCCGCGAGGGAGCACTGGGAGAGTTCCTGCGCTCCCCGTCCAGGTTTCACGAAGGCACCCGCATGCCGACCTTTCAGTTCAGTGGGGAGGAAGCGTCTGCGGTGGCGGGTTTCCTGCGCTCCCTGGGGGAGGATTCCGGTGCCGCCTCCCTGAATGGAGATGCGCTCAGGGGACAGGCCCTGGCCAGATCCGCCGGGTGTTTCAACTGCCACTCGCGCAAGGGGGAGACCAGGGGCGACGGAAGCGGGATCGGGCTCTTCGCTCTCAAGTCGGCAGATTGTTCCGGGGTAGACTACGATTTGACCGGGGGAGAAAAAGCGGCCCTCTCCGGTTTCCTCTCACAGGAATCCAACAACCAGTCTCTCGCCTGCTGGGTTCCCGCTGAATTTGCGGAGCGGCAGTATCACGGATTGCGTTGCAATGCCTGTCACGCGCGGGACGGGGAGGAGACCCTGCGGGACAAGTTCGCGGAGGAGGTCTCCCATCTCAAGCCGTCCGAGCGTGCAGTGGACGAGGAAAAGCCCGCCATTGTGACCGGTCCCCCGCCGCTCAATCACCTCGGGGTGAAGCTGCGACCGGACTGGCGGACGAAACTGTTCGCGGGGGAGATCCAGCCCAAGGTGCGCAAGTGGCTTCCTGCCCGCATGCCTGCCTTTCCCGCCCGGGCGCGTCATCTGTCCCGTGGTTTCAGCCATGCGGCGGGACGCTCCGCAGAGGATCACGAGCGGGGCGTACTCGATCCCGCCAGGGTCAAGGTGGGCGAGGCCATGACGGGGCTGGAGGGTGGCTTGAGCTGCGGAACGTGCCACGGGATAGCGGAGAAGCCGGCCATTGCGGTTTTTGAAGGGGAAGGGCCGAACCTGCGTGTTGCCGGGGCGCGACTCACCCGCGAGTACTTCCACCTCTGGATGAATGATCCACTCCGGGCCTGGCCCGGCACGATCATGCCCAAGTATGCCCTCGACGGCAAAACGCCTCTCACTCAGTTCTACGACGGTGATGCCCACAAGCAGTTCGAGGCCGTTTACCAATACCTGCAATCCCTTTCCCGACAGTAAGACCATGAAGAATATCCTCTCCACTCTCATCCTTGCCCTCTTGACTCTTCCTCTTCCGGCTGCCCCGGGCCTCATCGGGGAATACTTCAAGCTGGAGGACAAGCTGGGGGACGAATTCGAAGTGCCGGTGGGCCTGAAGCCGTGGCTCGTGCGGATCGACAAGACAGTCAGTTTTGCACAGAGCAGGGGTGAGTTCCACGGATCGAAGCTGGCCGGGAACTTCATGGTGCGCTGGAGCGGTGCGATCACCGTTCCCAAGGCAGGGAGCTACCTCTTTGCCCTCAACTCAAAGGACGGTTCCCGGCTCCATGTCGGTGACAAACTTGTGGTCGACAACTGGGGGCCGCATCCCATGAAGCAGCAGAGCGGCACAGTGCGGTTGCGGGCCGGGGCCCATCCCATCAGGCTCGTGTATCACAATACGGACGTGGGAGGAGGATGCCTGTTGAAATGGATGTCCCCGGCCGGGAAGCTCCAGACCGTGCCTGCCTCGGCGCTCTTCCACGACGCAGGGAAGCTGGGCGGTATCAAGTGGGACCAGCAGGCCTTCGCGGAGGCGATTGGTCCGAACACCCCTCCGGCCAAGCCGGTGTCGGGATCGCTGCCGCAGAAGTTCGGCAACTTCGTGGGGACCGCGTTGCGGGTGGGCAAGGATCCCAGGGGGGACAACGTGGCCTTCCGGGCCCAGGTCATCCGGCTCGATGCGCAGGGAGCGGCCTGCGTGGCCTTTGACGCGGACACCATGCGCATGGTGGCGGGCTGGACGCAGGGTGGACTGAAGCTGGAGGGTCTCCCCTTCACGGGAGGGCACGGTGCCTTCCCCTCCCACAATGGGGCCAAGGTGTTCACCAACCAGGCCGCTCCGGGGTGGGGCAACGCGCAGGGTAGTTTGGCCGAATCACGTATGCCGGAGGACGGCAAGTATCCGCCCCTCGGTCCCCTCCCCAAGTCCCAGGCCCACTACAAGGGCCTTTATGTGCACGGGGACAAGACCGTCCTGCGCTACACGGTGGGCCCGGATCCGGTCCTGGAACTCCCGGCCCTCGAGAACGGGCTCATCACCCGGACGATTCAGGGAAAGTTCACTCGTCCCGCGGTGGTGGTGCTCGCTGATGAAAAAGGAGCACCCGGGATCCAGGTCGTAGGGTCCAAGGCGAAACCCGGCACGTCAGACGGTCGCATTGTCCTGAAAGTTCCCGCAGGCATGGCCCACTTCAAGGTGGTCTACGGGAGCGGGAGCGTGTCGGAGACCCTGGAAGACCTGACCCTGCTCATGAAGGGCGGTCCCGCCCGCTGGACCGAGACCGTGACCACTGTTGGCGAACTGGCGAAGGACGACGGCAAGTCGGCCTACGTGCTCGACCGGTTGACCGTGCCCTACCAGAACCCCTACGGGATGAAGATGCGCATCGGGGGTTTCGACTTTTTCAGTGATCCCTCCAGGGCGGCGGTGTGCACCTGGGATGGGGATGTCTGGATCGTGAGCGGGATCGATGAGAAGCTGGAGGAGCTCACCTGGAAACGGATCGGAGCCGGTGGGCACGAAACCCTGGGACTCACCATCGTGGACGATGTGATCTACACGGTGGCGGACGATCAGATCACGCGCTACCACGACTTCAACGGCGACGGGGAGACGGATTACTACGAGAACTTCAACAATGACTGGGAGCTCACCAGCGGATTCCATGCCTTCTGCTTCGACCTGCAGACCGGACCGCAGGGTGAGTTCTACTTTGCCTTTGGCAGTCCGGTGCGGGGAGGCGGCCGCAGTTTCCAGAGGATGAGCCGCCATCACGGATCGATCCTGAGGGTCTCAAAGGATGGCTCCAGGCTGGAGCGCTACGCCACCGGGCTGCGGGCCCCGAACGGAATCGGAGTGAGCCCCACCGGTCAGATCACCTGCGGCGATAATGAGGGGACCTTCGTCCCGCGATGCCCGCTGCACTGGATTGAACCCGGTGAGTTTCTCGGGGTGGTCGATTCCGCTGCCGATTTCGCCACTATGAAGACCACCCCCACGGTGGGACAGCGCCGGGGGAACCGGAAGCAGCACCTCGATCCCAGTGAGGCGCCCCTGCCCCTGGCCTGGCTTCCCAAGAACGTGGACAATTCCAATGGGGGGCAGGTCTGGATCACGAGTGACAAGTGGGGGCCCTACGAGGGTGAGATGCTTCACTTCAGCTACGGGCAGAGCGCCATCTACATCGTGCTCAAGGAGAAGAAGGGTGACCTGATGCAGGGCGGGGTGGTCAAGATCCCGGTACGACCGACCTCCAGTGCGATGCGCGGCAAGTTCAACCGGAAGGATGGCCAGCTCTATGTGGCGGGCCTGAAGGGGTGGCAGAGTAATGCCGGACGTGAGGGGGGGCTTGACCGGGTGCGCTACACCGGCAGGAAGGTGAACATGCCGGGCAGCCTCAAGGTTCGCGACGGCGGGATCGAAATCGGCTTCACCCGGAAGCTGGACCGGGAACTGGCGGAAGACCCGGAGAGTTTCAACCTCTCGGGATCAGACCTGCGCTGGACCCATGACTACGGCACGGGCGAGTTCCAGGTCGGCCACCGCGGTTCAGCGGGTCCCCCGAAGGGGCGCACCAAGTTTCCGGTCAAGTCCGCCAAACTTCTCCCGGACGGAAAGTCGGTCTTTGTGGAAGTCGAGAACCTGCAACCGGTTCACATGATGCAGATCGATCTCGACCTGGAGACTGACGACGGCGAGGAGATCGTGACCAGGATCTGGAATACGATCCACGTGGCGAAATAAGATCGCGAAGGACCGGATCGCGAAGGACCGGATCGCGAAGGACCGGATCGCGAAGGACCGGATCGCGAAGGACCGGATCGGTCAGGGGGCGATCTTTTCGAGGGCCTCGTAACCAGCAACGTCGGGGCTGTTCAGGTCCTCGAAAAGGTATTGGCCGTCCTCAAGGGTCAGGACCACGACGAAGACCTCGTTTTCGACAACCCTGATTTTGGCAGCCACCTGGTTCTCTCGCCTTCCCTTTCTCACCTCCGTGACTTCGGTCACGTCGCCGATTGTTCTCTTGACTTGCTCGAGCAGTTTCGGGAGGTCTTCATCACTCACCTTTTTTTGATTGGTGGCGTTGAGCAGTGGCCGAATCGCAGCGGCATCGCCGGCATGGATGGCCGCGAGCACCTTGTTGGCAGCGGTGATGGCAGGATGCCCGGCAGCGGGAGCAGGCTCGGCTGAGGGCGCGGGAGATGCTTCGGCAGCCTGATTTTCATTCTGGGTTTCCGGAGGGGCTGGGTCCTCCGTGTTCTTCTGGCAGCCGAGATTGAGGCTGAGGATGGCTCCGAGGAGCAGGGAGAGGGTCAGATGGCGCATGGCTGGAATTCCGTTGCTTTGACTGAAGTGCTGTCGGAGGGATCAATGACAAGGCGAAACCTTACTTCTTGAGCGGTGTGATTCTGATGTTGCGGTAGGCGACCGGTCCGTGATCGCCCTGGAACATGATGGGACCGGTGGCGGCTTCCCGGCCGGTCACGCCAGAGGGGGTGGGGCCCTTCATTTCGACGTTCTCGTGAAGCACCTTGCCATTGAGTTTCACGACCAGGAACCTGGCATTGGAGGTCTTCTTGCCGGCGGCATCAAAGCCGGGAGCAAGGAAATCGATCTCGTATTTCTGCCACTCGCCGGGCTTCTTGCAGGCGTTGGTGCGCGGGGGCTGGGCTCCGTAGATCGCTCCCATGTCACCGCCTCCCAGTTTCTCCTTCCCGTAGCTGTCGAGGACCTGCACCTCGTATTCGCCCATCACGTAAATGCCCGAGTTGGCTCCCTTGGCCACCAGCACTTCCAGTTCGATCCGGCAACTGCCCCATTTCTGATCCGAGTAGATGTCGATACTCTGGCCGTGGCCGGTGACCACGTTGACCATCGCCCCACCCGTGCCATCGGCCACGAGGGCTTTGGGATTATCGGCGGCGAGCTTCGGGGTGCCCGTCACCCACTTCGGCTGGAGGGTTCCTTTTTTCTTGAAGGACCATCCCTGGAGGGTTTTTCCGTTGAAAGGCCCGTCAGCAAGGGCCGGTCCGGGGAGGAAGCCCAGGGTGAAGGAGAGGCTGCAGAAGGCAATGGCGAGTGTTTTCATGATGATTCTGGTGTTGCTTGTGCCGAAAATTTCCCTGCCCTGCAATGGGAAAGGCCTTGTTCCCATTCATCCGAAACGGTGACGGATAAATGCACTTTTTTGATGTTTTTTCGTTCTTTCAGGTGTGGTGCCAACGTAATGTAGCAGAATGACTAGGAAATCCGTGATCGGTCATCTTTGCTGGGCAGTGTTCGCGGTGTTTGCGTTTGGCGTGGGGGCCATGCTTGATCGAGAGGACGCGGCAGATGCCGAGGAAGCAAGGAATGCGGTGTCCAAGAGCGGGATGGGCAGAGGGGCATCGGGGGACAGGGCCGGCAGCGGTGGGCAGACGAAGTCGCTTGGCAATGCAGGAATTCGCAAGGTATCCGGTTCAGATTCCGGAGGCCCGGGGCAGGGACAATGGGCATCGTTGTTGACCGAGGAGCAGATTGAGGCTGTTGCCAGGGAGGCGTTCCGGGATGGGAATCCCCTTGTGCGACGGAGGGCCTTTGACCGGTTGCTGGAGAACCTGACCTCCGAGAATGCCAAGGACATGCTTGTGCATCTCAAGAAGAACCGGGTGGGCAGTGATCAATGGCGGGATTTTCATTACGCCTGGGGAACAATCGATGGCAAGGCCGCGGTTGAGCATGCCGCCAAGTCGGAAGATCGCGATTTATCCTACACGATGGCGGGATGGGCCTCGACCTACCCTGAGGCCGCCATCGCTCATCTCAACAACCTGCCGGAGGAGGACAAGCATTACTACCACCACCTGCAGGAGGCCCTGGTCAGCGGGATGGCTGACAACGATACCGCCCGGGCCACCGACTACGTCCTGCAACTGGCCAACGAAGGGAATGATCGGGCCAATCACCTCTTTGGAGTCGTGACGAGGGAGGTTGTCAGCAGTGCCGGGATCGAGGAGGCTGCCCGGTGGTCCCAGAGCCTGCCCGACGGGGACCTGAAGGGGGCGGCTCTCGATTCCGTGGCGCACAGCTTTACGAACCGGGATCCTGAAGCTGCGGCTCAGTGGGTTGAGCAGTTTGCCGGCCAGAGCTTTGCCGACCGGGCCATCGAGGAAGTGGGGGACGAGTGGGCGGAGCGGGATCCGGCGTCGGCGGTCAACTGGCTGGAAACCCTTTCCGAGGGACGGGGGCAGAACATGGGCCTGCACTCGGCCTTCGGCGAATGGGCCCAGCGGGATCCGGTAGCGGCCGGGGAGCGCATCACCGCGATGTCCCGTTCCCCCCAGCGAGATGCCGCCATCGGTGGTTACTCCCGCAGGATCTCCTACAGCGATCCCGGGGCCGCCATCGAGTGGGCCAACAGTATCGCCCAGGAGGGTGCGCGTGTCAGCGCGCTCACCCATGCCGG
>MPLX02019084.1_pt1 | contig 110529 bp, 102 predicted proteins | sample 1617341 | NCBI WGS metagenome assembly MPLX02 (sample SAMN05944804, study PRJNA350692) | marine metagenome | biome: marine; feature: ODZ; material: water; isolation source: 120 m water sample filtered on 0.2 um supor filter | place: Pacific Ocean | collected 2012-04-08 | depth 120m m | reverse complement strand
TTAAATTATTCTTCAGGTAAAGATTCCCAATCATCCCAACTGATCGTCCTTCCTGGGTAAGCAGGATTGGAAAATGGCCAATCCATATCAAGCCACCTTTGGACCTCGTTAAAAAGCCTTTCATCCAGACCGTTTCTTAGCTCACTCTCTATGACCCACATAAAAACCTCTGCATCATAGTCAGATTTTGTTGTCGGATGGAAATAGACACAACCCAGTACTTTTGATTCATCAAGTGTAACCATGGTGTAAGCAAAAGAGGTTCTATTTTGGAATTCTTTTTCATGCCAACCAAGATCAATCAAGTTTTGCCTGAGCGTAAGCCCATCAGGCCAATCACTGTCGGGCCAAACTTTACTCACATGCTTCGTGCTTGAGGTGACAGCCTCAAAGTCTTTATCTACATCATCAATTGATAGCATCCTTAATCTAAACTCGTCGGTTTCCATGCTTTGTGGAATGATGAATTCAGAAGGTACGAAATGTAACATAGAGCGTGATCCCACTTTTTTAGCTTAAATAGAAGTCAGATTTTAAGAATCTGCTTTCCTATATTTTGTCCTGTGAAAAGACGATTAAGAGTACTCGGGCAATTCTCAATTCCTTCTTGTACATCTTCTTTATGTAATATCTTCCCATCCATTAACCATTTAGACAGTTCTTGAATCGCTTCATCCATTCGTTCTAGGTAATCAAGAACAAGGAATCCTTCCATCCTCGCCCGATTAATAATCAAACTACTCAGATTTCTAGGGCCAACCGGCAGGTCAGTGCTCGCATAGTTTGAGATTGCACCACATATTACAATTCTTGCTTTCTGATTGATTTGATAGAGGACTGCCTCTAATAAAGGTCCGCCAACATTGTCAAAATAAATATCTATACCATTTTGGGCAATACGTCTGATTTCTTTTGTTGCCTTCGTAGCTTTATAGTCGATGACATGATCAAGTCCACATTCTTCAAGCCAACCACATTTTTCTTCACCGCCCGCAATACCAATTACATTGCAACCTTTAATTTTAGCTATTTGAGCAACAACCGAACCTGTTGCTCCAGCCGCGCCAGATACAACAACTGTTTCTCCTTCTTTTGGTTGACCAATATCAAGTAAACCAAAATATGCCGTAATTCCTGTTAGGCCGAGGACATTGAGCATGGTGGGAATTGGAAGAAGTTCCGGGACTTTTCTGAAGCCTTTTCCATCTGAAATAAGGTGTGTTTGCCATCCAACAAAGCCATTGACGAGTTCACCTTCGTTGAAGCGTTCATTTTTAGACGCAATCACTCTCCCCATTCCACCAGATCGAATAACTTCATCAATTTGAATTGGAGGCAAATAACCAGGCATATCGGTGAGCCACATTCTTTGAGTAGGATCTACTGAGAGATATTCTGTTTGTATTAAGATTTCACCGTCTTTAATTTCAGGAAGATCCTCCTCTATGAACAGGAAGTTAGAATCATCGACTAAGCCAGTTGGCCTCTCTTTTAGTATCCATTTTTGATTTTTAGCCATTATTTGCTCCAGTCTTTATTTAATTATTTTTTTACCAGCTTATATCTTGATATAAGAGTATTTTGAAACAATTCAAGTCATTGCCTGGTTTATTTGAAATCATTCTCTTTAAGTTTATCCGCAACATAACTAATCGACCAGTTATGACCTAAGCGCTGATCTCTATATTCTGAAGGGAGTAAATAAGCCTCATTTCCTTCAAGTTCAATAATCTGCGGATCAAATTCTAAATCTCTAAATACAGAATCAAGACCCTTTTGTGTTAGCCATTGATTAACATTAACATTCTCTGAAATTTCTTTTGGTGGAATGTATTGGCAGACATTATTAACTAACTCTATGCCAGCGATGGGAGTTGCAATGGCATGAACATCCATCGGAATCTTATTAGACCAGTTTTTATAGAACCATGATGTTAAGAGTCCTCCATAGCTATGAGAAATCAAAATGACTTTCTCGATCCTGGGGTTTAAAGCGAGTTTTTGTGTGATTAGTTGATTTAGTTTTATTGCGGAAGGTTCTGTGCAAGCTTGATCGTTCCATCTAAAAAAATAAACATCATGGTTTCTAGTGTCTATAGTTTTCAAGGGGTAAACCCATTCATAGCCTCGACTCCTTGATCCATGTATGGCAATGATTAGAGAGCCTTCATTGCTTGGCTTCTCTTCTAATGCATAAAGTCCATGCTCAAGACGCATCAGTTTTTCACCAGACTTGAAGACATCATTATTATAATCAAGACTTGAGAGCCAAGGATATTCTTCAGCGCAAAGAATGAAAGAGAAGGTTAATGCCAATGCTGAGAAAAAAAAGTGATTTGATTTCATCTTAAGTGGTCAGAGCCTAATCTATGTCATAGATTCTATATCGGTCTGGCTTGAGCACGCCCAGACTTGTTTGCTCAAGAGACAATTCTCTCTGGATTTGATTGAGCCTCTCTTCTCCAAATGCTTCCATGATCATCCCATTCCACATTTCTTGGGCTTCAACATCATGCCTGATATCGACCTTACCCCAGACAATCACATGACTCATAATTACTGGTTTACAGATGGATACACAAGCTCTTGGATCTCTTTCTAGATTTCTTTTCTTTTGTTTTCCAGTAAAACTAAACAATAAGCCCTTCTCATGTATTCCCATCATCAGCGGAGTCACATGGGGACCCCCATCAGGACCGATCGAGGAAAAATGAACCCATTCATTGGGCTCATGAATTGCTCTTATGGCAGCTATTAGTTTTTCATCCATCTCACTCTCCTGATAAGTAGTTTGTGATTGCATCAACCAAAGGCGGTGTCATTAAACTGAGAATATAGAATATCAGGAGGGTTACAACCATAGCCACTGCAATTACGAAGATGTTTCTCATTTGCCTTTAGATTTGCAATTCTTTGGGCTTCCATTCTGGAACACCAAAAATAGACTTCATTTTATCTCTTATGTTGGTTGAATTTGAGAAATCCATGAAAATCTCACGCCAAGTAAATACAGTGATTTTGAATGGGTTTGATGTTTCTACATTTCTTTTTAAACCAAAAACTACCGTCACTTCCTCAGGTTGATATGTCCCAAATATCCTGTCCCAGATGATGAGTAGATTTCCAAAGTTTTTGTCCATGTATTCTTCGTTTACTCCATGGTGCACACGATGAGATGATGGCGTAACGAAAACCCATTCCAGAGGGCCAAGTTTTCCGATCATTTTTGTATGCTGAATGACGGCCCAAAGCGTGGAGACAGCACCGACAACAAGGGTGAGCAATGGATTGAAACCAATCAATGGAAGTATGAAGAAAAACGGCACTCTAAAGATTGGATTAAACCAGGCTTGTCTGAGCGAAACTAAAAAATTCATCTCTTCACTTGAGTGGTGATTCATATGTATTGCCCAAAAGATTCTCACATGATGTGAAGTTCTATGAAACCAATAATAAATAAAATCAATTGCTAATAATGCTAGCAATGCTTCTATCCAAATTGATCCCAAAGACGAGAGATTAAAAACCTTGAATTGATAAAGATAGAGATAAAAAGCAATGATCAGACCTTTTGTCACAATATTAATTACTACGTTCCCAGTGATTAAGCCAATTGATCCAAGTGAGTCTTTATAATTATAGTACTGAAGGCCTTTGAGGCCAGAGATGATCGCCTCTGTCATTATTAAGACTAAGATGATTGGGGCACCAATCGCATAGATTGTATATTCAGTGATTGCGCCGGCCATTTCCATTTTTAGTTTTGAGCCAAAGAGATTGAATCAACGACTCTAATCGAAACCATTCCATCTTGCCCAATATCAGATATTTCAAGCTCAACACCAATCACCTTAGCAAACGCACTAAAACGCTTTTTGATCCAGATTTCATGAACCTCTTCTTCAGTTAGGTCATGCTGCCCCAGTCTTACTGTTTGATCCAGGACCAAACCAAAAGGTGACGTCCAGCTTCGCTCAGCATCTCCTCTCTCAATATCAAGAAAGAGCTGATATGCACAAGCAGTTCGGTCTATCATGCCAACCATCACAGCTTCTATTTCCCCTGTACGTCGATAGTTATCTCGGACTCTTTCAAGCATGGGAAGTGTGACTTGAACCTCATTTTCAATTAGTTCATCAATCATGTCGTTATTTTTAGCGAATTGTATCGTAGTCAATATCATTTTGATGAGTGCATCATTAATATCGTGCTGATAAGGCTTTGTTTCATTTAGAGACTTAAGAACAACGGACATGGCTCTACCGAGCATTTCCTCTCTGCCTTCGTATCCGCTTGAAGCTGCCTTAAGCACTTTATTTTCATGATGGCTTGAACCATAGGCTGAATGTGTGCTGATGACCAAGACTCCAAAAAACACCATTTGCATTATTTGTTTCATTTTTTTCTCCAAAAAATTCAATGTCTGTTATTTCTAATAGCTTACAATTTGCCTTTGAATAACCCAATGATTTTTATTTAATGCTGATTCATTATTTTCATATAATAGAATTAGGTTTACTGTTATGACTAAACAAAAACATACAATGCAGCCTCGACCGAGTCACGATGAATCAGTCAGACAAGATTTCGTCACAGATATGAGGGCTTTTTTGACCGATGAAATATATTCATTGATCACGCCTCATTACGAAAAGAATATCGAGCCTGAATTCTTTCGATCCAATGATAGAAAACCAAAGGATAAATCGGAAGTTAAGAAACTGATGCTCAATGACAGGGGTTATCAAAGTTGGAGTTTATTGCAAAGGCTAAGTCAGCAAATGATGTTTACTTCTGTCATTGATACCGTTGAACGGAATTTGGATACAATGATTGATGATCTGAACAATCATCAAGCCATCGGAAGCCTAGAGATCGATGATTCATTGGAGATCCCCAAATACTTGACCGCTTATGATATACATCAGCAACCAGGCGGTTATCACACTGAGAGCATCAAAAATGATATTTCAGCTGGAGCTGTTTACGACTTTTCTTTGCCCATATACTCAAGAAATGGTATGGGCGAAGAAAATGATCTTTTGGCTCAGGCCATTATTCGTTATATCGATGAGCATTTGGATACCGTTAAACCAAAAGAGATTCTCGATATGGGTTGTGCAATTGGAAATTCAACATTGCCATTTGCTAAGAAGTATCCAAGCGCCAGAGTCATCGGTGTCGATGTTGCATTACCTTGTTTAAGATATGCTCATGCCAGGGCCAATGCACTCGGTGTAGAGGCTCATTTCAGTCAGCAAAATGTAGAAAAAACCTCCTATGATTCGGAAACATTTGATCTTGTTACATCCACATTGCTTCTGCATGAAACATCCCATGATGCTGTTCCGAAGATCATACAAGAATGCTTCAGGCTCCTTAAGCCTGGTGGCTGGATGATACATCTCGATGTTTACCCATTCCATAATAAAGAAAATAATCCTCTTTATGACTTCCTAAAAGACTGGGAAGTATCCAATAACAATGAGAACTTTTCTGGCGCCCTAAGAAATATGAATATGAAAAAGATTTTTCAAGATGCCGGTTTTTCCAATGAAACAATCGAGTTCACATCAGCCGAAGCTGCTGCAAAATATAGCAAAGGCTATACGGGAGATTTCTATCTGAAGTTGCCCGTCTATCTTGCCCAAAGGCCAATCAATCCATGAGTAATAAAATAAAGCTTCCTCGTGTTGCTAAAGGCAAGAAGCCAAAGTATCTCGACGATGGCTCAATTGATAATCTCATGGCAATGATCATGACATTGACACAAGAAATATCAGTACTAAGAGATCGAGTCGATACACTTGAAAGAACTCTTGAGAATAAAAATATGATTTCTGGAAAAGAATTAGATGAATTCATACCCAGCGATGATCTCGAGGCCACAAGAAAGAACAGAAGACATGAGCTACTTGAAAGGGTTCTGTTACCAATAAAGAAAGATCTGGAGTAATCAATGGATTTAGAAAATATCCAGTCAATCCACACTGGACCATTTAAATTGGTTTATGTATCGAGCGGCGGCGGAAGTACTGCCATTTCAGATTTCTTAAAAGTTCCTGGCGCAAGCAATACAATTCTTGAATCATATATTCCATATTCAAGAGAATCGATGGATGAATATTTGGGAATTAAACCGAGCCACTATTGTGGATTACAGACCACTATTAATATGGCAATGATTGCTTTCAATAGAGCTCAAAAGCTTGCCCCAGATATAAAAAGAAAGTGCTTATTGGGTGCTGCTGTCACCGCAACATTATCGACCACATATGAAAAAATTGGGTCGCATCGATTCTTTGTTTGTATCCACGGCAGTGAAGCAACCCATGTGATTTCTTGTTATCTCACAAAAGGAAAAAGGACAAGAGACCTAGAGGAAGAGTTGGTTTCAGAATGCCTTGAAGCTTTGATTGGTATCGCATGCGGTGTTAGTTCTGAATTGCCCAAGCTTTCACAAAATATCGAATATGAGGTTGTGAGTTCGCAAAAGGATTGGAAAAAATTGATTGATCGTGAGATCGACTTGATCAAAAGCGAAGAAGAGATATCTCGATTAATATTTCCGGGAACATTCAGCCCCATTCATGAGGGTCATCTGAAGATTAAAGAGATTGCTGAAGCAATGACTCAGCAGAAACTCTTTTTCGAAATTTCTGTCAGTAACGTTGACAAAACACCCCTTAGTTTCTATGAAATACAGAAAACCATTGACCAATTCTCTCAAACCCAACAATGGGTTTTGACAAATGCACCAACTTTTCAACAAAAAATTAAGTTATTTCCAAAATCAACTTTTGTCGTTGGCACAGATACCCTAATGAGAATTTTTGATGAAAAATATTATCAAGATCAAACCACTATGAATGAAGCTTTAGAATGTTTTAATGACTACGACGCAAGATTCATTGTGTTTGGCAGAGAGATTGACAAAACTTTTCACTCTTTGAAGGATCTCAATATTCCACCATCTATTCTTCATAGGTTTGAGGGCGTGAGTGAGAATGTATTTAGAATGGATATTCGCTCAAGAGATATAAAAAGAAGCAAAGAGGAAAGCAAAAGACTCGCTTGATCAATCAAGCCCTTCAACGATCACAAAATCTCTATCGGAACTCTTCTCGATAAAATTCAGAGCTTTCTTATATAGATCACTTTGATAGCATGACAGTGCGTCTTGGTAGGAATTAAATTTAACAACAACAGTTTTTGGCAGGCAACCCGATTCTTGTTGATTCTGAGCTCCTTTCCCTGTCACAAGGAAATTACCATTAAATGTTTTTACTGCATCCGCAGCAAGCTTGGCATAAGCTCTGTATTCTTCTTCATCAAAGTACTCACATCTGACAATAAAATAACCCGACATGACTTCTTCTAGAGAATTAATTCTATTTCTTTCTCAATTTCACTCGGTGTCGTCTTAGGCGCAAATCGATGCAGAACCTTGCCATCTCTGCCCACCAAGAATTTTGTAAAGTTCCACTTGATGCCTTTTGACCCCATTATTCCTGGTTGCTCGGATTTTAAATGACCAAACAAGGGTTCTTCATTTTCCCCATTGACATCAATCTTTGCTAAGACAGGGAAAGTAACATCAAAATTTATTGAACAAAAATCTTGTATTTCTGAATTGGACCCCGGTTCTTGCTTTCCAAATTGATTGCATGGGAAAGCCAGAACAGAAAAGCCCCGATCAGAATACTTTCTTTGCAGTTCATTTAGCCCGTCGTATTGAGGCGTGAAGCCGCATTTACTGGCAGTGTTTACAATGAGTAGAACTTTATCCTTATAATCACTCATTTTAATTTCAGAGTTATCCTTATCATTCACTGCGTATTCATAAATATCTACCATTCTTGATCTCCATAAAATCGATTTTTCGATACAATTATGTATACAATAAATGTTACCTGATCAAGTAACAATATTTAACCAATAAAACCATGAAAAACTTTCCACTTTTGAGTCTGATTCTGATTTTTATATTTCTTTCGGGGTATTTTAACGCACATGCCAGCTCACTCGACCCAATAACTGAAAAACCCTGGCAGGAAGTAGTCATCAGCGTTACCGACCTTGATAGGACTGCTGAATTCTTCAAGAAGATCGGAGGTTTTAAAGAGATTTTTAGAGGTCAATCCAGTAATTCCTCCATTGAACATTATGGTCTTTCAGCGCAGGCAAGTGCAGAGGAATTATTGCTCGCTGCCAAAGGTTCTGATGTCGGGTTTATTCGTTTGATTCGTTTTGATAATTCGGGTTATAAGGAACCCATGAGGCCAGGCTCTAGAGCCTGGGACACAGGATGCTACTTCAGTCTTATGGTGAGAATGAAGGGATTGAGGAACATCTATGATGAAGCAATAGAAATGGGATGGTGGACCGAAACCCCAGTTGCACAAATTTCTTTTGGAGAATCAACACTAGATGTAGTGATCTTTAAAGGACCCGACGGTGTTCAGATCCAAGGATACGATAGGCTTAAACCGCCTTTACCTAAGGCTTTCCCAGAATTTGACCGAATATCCCAACCATTCAATATCATGCAGATGATCAGAAGCAGGGAAAACAGCCGACAATTCTTTGTTGATTTGCTTGGATTCGATACTTTTTTCTATGGCGTTCCTTTTACGGCTAAAGAAGAGGCGGTAACACCGCTTGGTATACCTCTAAATTTCACCACAAAGACAAAATATAGAACCGCAATTTATTATCCTGTTGCAGGTGAATTGGGTAGGGTTGAGATGATTGAGTTCATGGATATAAGGGGCTTGGATCACAGTGACAAGTGTCTTGCTCCAAATTTAGGCCTGCTTTCCATTAAGTATCCAGTTGAAGATATTCAACAAACACTAGAAGTTCTGAAAGAAAGAGGCCAGGGATCAATCGATATTAATCGTGTTAAACTGCAGCCATATGGAGACATTTCAATCTTTTCGCTTTCTTCACCAGATGGTGCAATCATAGAATTTTATGAGCAAAACTAATAACCCTCTCCACCCATTTCACTTGGCAATTCCTGTCAAGAATTTGGAAAGTGCAAAAATTTTTTATCATCACTCACTTGGCTGTGAAATAGGCAGAAGCTCTGAAGAATGGATCGACTTTAACTTTTATGGGCACCAATTGGTCTGTCATCTCAGTAAAGAATCTCCAAGTGAAATCTCAAATACAGTTGATTCAAATGATATTCCTGTGCCTCATTTTGGGTTGGTTTTAAGCTGGACTGATTTCGAAAGTATCACTAGTGATCTCAATAAAAAGAAGATAGAGTTTCTGATAGAACCAACGATAAGGTTTAAGAATGAGGTTGGTGAGCAAGCCATAGCATTCTTAAGGGATCCATCGGGCAATGCGATTGAATTAAAAGCATTTAAGAATATGAATAACTTATTTAGGTCATAATAATTAATCTAATCGAGGAGTAAAACAAGATGGAGAATGTGTTTTTTGATGGCGATATTTTCGGCATTGTTGATAATGGAGTATTGGCAGTGCTTGCTATTCTCGGCATTGATATCGATAAAAAACTAGGTGGTTCTGGAGTAATGGGAGGATTATTCGGAGCACTTCTTGGTAATTCGTTGAGCGATCTTTTTGCAGCATTATTAGATCCCAGTACACGCGATCTTGCCGGAGGTATTTTTGCTGGTTGCATGTATGTCGTGGTGATTGTTTATGCTTATATTAAAGTTTCCAAAAAAACACTCTGATGAGTAAATTTTTAAGTCGCTGGCATAACAGTATAGAAGACAAGGTTGTTGATTCCTCGATGATGGTTGACGAGGTAGAATTTTGTTCACCACTCGTTTACAAGCCAATAATAGGAGTTGAGATGGTCACAAAGTATCTTGTTGCTGCAAACGATGTCTTAAATAACCCTCATTTTAAATATATCTCAGAGTTCACGGATGAAAAAAAAGCCTGCCTTGTTTTTGAAACAAAGTTGGATGATGTTGAAGTGACTGGGATTGATTTAATTGAATGGAATAATGAAGACAAAATGGTGAAGCTATCAGTCTTTATAAGGCCTTTCTCTGCATTAACCAAAGTCGGCGAGCAGATGTCCATGAAATTAACCGAAATTTCATGAGCAACCGAAGTAAGAATATAGATCGATATTGGAAGAAAAATATCCAGATCGTCTCAATACTCCTGCTTATATGGTTTTTGGCCTCTTTCGGTTTCGGCATAATCTTTGCAAACAACCTTGATGAGATCAGTTTCTTTGGTTTCAAGCTTGGTTTCTGGTTTGCTCAACAAGGGAGTATTTTAATCTTTGTGGCAATTATTTTTGTTTATATCGGATTGATGAAAAATCTAGATCATCAGTTCAATAAAGACAGAGATGATTAAAGAATAGTCATGAGTATTCAATCTTTGACCTATCTTTTTGTGGGCATCAGTTTTGGGCTTTATGTATTTATCGCAATTAAATCAAGAGCTGGGTCTACAAACGAGTTTTATATCGCTGGCAAAGGGGTTCATCCAATTGCAAACGGGATGGCCACTGCTGCAGATTGGATGTCTGCTGCTTCTTTTATTTCCATGGCAGGGTTGATTTCTTTCATGGGTAGAGATGGTGCAGTTTACTTGATGGGGTGGACAGGAGGTTATGTTTTATTGGCATTGCTTTTGGCACCATATCTGAGAAAGTTTGGTCAATATACTGTTCCAGACTTTATAGGAACTCGCTATTACTCGACAACAGCCAGAGTTGTGGCTGTGATTTGCCTCATCATTGTCTCGTTTACATATGTAGCTGGGCAGATGAGAGGGGTCGGTATTGTTTTCTCAAGATTTCTTGAAGTTGAAATTGAACTCGGTGTCATCATTGGCATGGGGATTGTTTTCTTTTATGCCGTTTTAGGTGGGATGAAGGGCATTACTTACACTCAGGTTGCACAGTATTGTGTCCTGATCTTTGCATATTTGGTTCCAGCAATCTTCATTTCAATTTTGATCACAGGGAATCCAATTCCTCAATTCGGTTTTGGTGACAGATTAATTGATCAAGATATTTACCTTTTAGAAAAGTTGGATCTGATCATGTCTGATATTGGTTTTCAGCCATATACGAGTGGATTAAAAGAGACCATTGATGTTTTCTGTATCACGGCTGCATTGATGCTGGGTACTGCAGGATTACCACACGTCATCGTTCGCTTCTTTACAGTTCCAGATGTGGCATCAGCCAGAAGATCTGCAGGCTATGCGCTGATTTTTATTGCCATTTTATATACGACCGCTCCTGCGGTTTCTTCCTTCGCAAGATACAATTTATTTGAGTCAACACACAATGTTTCATATCAGCAAGCTCCTGAATGGTTTAAGAATTGGGAAGACATCGGTCTGATCGCATGGAGAGATAAAAACAATGATGGATTGATTCAGTATGCACCTGGAAATGCGTTCGATCCAGTCAAGCCAAAATACCTAGATTCTAATGGTGAATTTGGCGAAAGAATCATAGTGAATAATTCACAAGTCTCATCAAACAATGAAGTTTATATTGACCGAGACATTATGGTTTTAGCAAATCCTGAGATTGCGGAGCTACCACCATGGGTAATTGCTCTGGTTGCCGCAGGCGCACTTGCTGCAGCATTATCGACAGCTGCAGGGCTTTTGCTCGTGATCTCAGCGTCTGTTTCACACGATCTCATTAAAAAAACTTTAGCCACCAACATTAGCGAAAAGAAAGAGCTCTTTTATGCACGTTTTTCAGTGTTCATTGCTGTGATTATTGCCGGTTTATTTGGTATATATCCACCCGGGTTTGTGGCTCAAGTGGTTGCATTTGCATTTGGCCTTGCCGCAGCCACACTTTTCCCGGCACTTCTTTTGGGGATCTTTACCAAATCGATAAACAAAGAGGGTGCCGTTTCAGGAATGTTAGCAGGACTCATTTTTACGCTTGGTTATATAGTCTATTTCAAATTTCTGAATCCAGAAATGAATTCATCGTTAAACTGGTTGTGGGGTATTTCACCGGAAGGAATTGGGACTATTGGAATGTTGATAAATATTTTTGTCAGCATAATGGTCTCTAAGTTCACATCTAAGATCCCTTATGAGATAGAAGAGTTGATTGATAACATAAGGCAACCATAGGAGAAGAGCATGATTGAAACTATTTTTTTTGAAACTTCAATGCCCCAATTTGCATACTTCATCAACTGGTTAGCACTCACTTTGCTTTGGTTGATCAGCATTAAAATAAAGGATTCAAGCATTATAGATATTTATTGGGGTTTTGGCTTTGTGCTGATTGCTTGGGCTTGCTCTTATCATAATGATATCAATGGATTGGCATCGACCGACACACGAGAGCTATTGTTAGTAATGGTCTCTGTTTGGGGTTTGAGATTAACCTATTATCTTGCAAGAAGAAACTTAGGACACGGCGAGGATTACAGATATACAAAAATGAGGAATGCCTCAAAGAGAGACTGGAGGATTGTCAGTTATTTTAGAGTTTTCATGCTTCAGGGTGCACTTCAAGCAATCATTTCTTGCCCAATTATTCTGATCTTTAGCCGAAACCTTAATAGTGAATCATCATCTTTAATTGTGTTGGCGATTATATTTTTTATTATGGGCTTCTTATTTGAATCGATTGCCGATCAGCAAATGAAGAAATTTAAGTCAGATCCAAATAACTCATCTAAGATCATGAACAAAGGCCTATGGAAATACTCAAGGCACCCAAATTATTTTGGTGACTTTCTACAATGGTTTGCAATCTTTGTATTATCTTTATCAACGGGATCTTTCTTAGGTGTGGCCGCCCCTGCAATGATGTTATTCATCTTTTTCAAGCTGACAATTCGTTTGTTGGAAAAACCTCAATCTAAAAAAAGACCTGGCTACAACCAATACATCGATCAGACAAATATGTTTTTTCCAGGGCCGACCAAGACAAAGGATTAGATAAGGCTTATTACTTAATCCTTAAGCCTTTCATACCATGTTGATGTATCTTTAGGTGTAAAATTTCTAATTTCTATGATTGCTTCGTCAACATTATTCACTAGAACCAATTCTTCACTCGTTGATTGAGGTAGAAACCCTTCTTTGACTGCGTGCTCAATGAACACCCTTAGTTTTGAGTAATAATTTCCAATATTGAGCAAAATGATTGGTTTTGTTTGAAGACCAAGTTGATTCCAAGTCAAAGACTCAAAAAACTCTTCCCATGTTCCCACTCCACCAGGAAGGCAGACCACGGCTTGAGATTTATCAGCCATCATCTTTTTTCTTTCATGCATGTTTTTCACAATGATTAATTCATTCAAGCCTTGATGGCCGACTTCAATTTCATCCAATTGTTCCGTGATGATTCCAGTAATAAAACCTTTGGCATCAATGGCGTTGTCAGCAAGTATTCCCATTAGGCCATTGCTCCCTCCGCCAAAAACAATTCCATAGTTATTTTCTGTCAGTTTTTGAGCCAGCTCTTTTGCAGTTTCAGAATAGGTCTTTCTATTTCCAGGGCTTGAGCCTGCAAAGACGCAAACATTTTTAATTTCTAGGGGATCTCGAGACATATTTATAATAGGAATAATGGAACAAGATATAGGACTGCGAACGATACAACAACAATAGCAATTAAATTGATAACAATGCCCGCTCTAACCATTTGAGGCACCTTGATCAATTCTGACCCAAACACAATCGCATTGGGAGGGGTTGCAACTGGCAACATAAAGGCACAGCTGGCAGCAATAGCAACCGATGCAGTGAGCATCAGAGGGTCAAAACCAAATTGGGCTGCTATGATGGCAACGATCGGTAGGAATGTTGCGGTGGTCGCCAAATTAGATGTCAATTCAGTGAGAAATATAATCAAGGTCGTGAACATGATGACTAAGAGCGCCATACTAAGACCGAGAGGCATCATATTGCCAATCCATGCGGCAAGGCCTGTGCTTTGAGCAGCAGCCGCAAGCGATAACCCACCACCGAATAACAATAAAACACCCCATGGGACACCTTCTTGTGCATCTTTCCATTCTAAAAGATTTTGATTTGTGCTTTTGCTCGGAGTCAGAAATAGCATCAGTCCACATAGCATCGCAATTCCTGGATCCGATAAACCTTCTAATCCAGGTATATCATTGATCATGCCTCTTGTGATCCACAGCGTTGCTGTCAGGAGGAATATTATTAGAACTCTCATCTCGGATGTTTTTATCTTACCCAGTTCAGATCTCATATTTACAATGATGTCTTGAGTTTGTTCTGATGATTGAAATGAAACAGGAAAGGTTATTCTTGTGAGTGTAAACCATGCAAGTGGAAGCAAAGTTAAACTAACAGGTACCCCGACCTTCATCCAATCAACAAAAGATATTGAGACATTGTATTGCTCTTCCATAAAACCATTTAATGTCATATTTGGTGCAGTACCAATTAATGTAGCAATACCTCCGATGTTCGCTGCATAAGCAATTCCCAATAGAAGGGCAACTTGAAAGTTTACTTTTTCGGAATCGGTCAAATTTGTCATTGATTCTTTCACAACCGAAATAATTGCAAGACCAATTGGAAGAAGCATCACGGTTGTCGAGGTATTCATTATCCACATGCTAAGAAGGCATGAACTCAACATAAAGCCTGCTATGATTGATCTCCCTGCAGTTCCAGTTAGATTGAGCACATTGAGCGCAATTCTTTTATGAAGATTACACTTCTGGATTGCAATCGATAGGAGAAACCCCCCCAAAAAAAGATAAACATTTTTATTGGCATAAGGTGCAGAAGTTTCTTCTATGGATGAAACCCCAAGGAGTGGAAAGAAAACCAATGGAATGAGTGCAGTTATCGCTATATGAACTGCTTCCGTTGCCCACCAGATGGCCATCCAGACAAAAACTGCTGCAGCTCTTTGAGCTTCGATCGGCAAGCCTTCTGTATCCGGAAGAATAAGAATAACAATAGCTGCGATCAAGCCTAATAAAAAACCAGTTTTTGATTTTGAATTATTTTTCATGAATGAATGTCCTGATTTGAATCATTATTAGAATACTAGAAGTTATAAGGGTTTCATATATGAATAATTAGTTTACTTTTTAAGTTAGAATTAAGGACATGAATATCGAGATATTGTATTGGATTGTATTAATAGGGGTTTTTACTGGCCTTGCTTTTTTGGGCCAAAGAACAAATCTAAAATTATGGGTGAGGGTTGTCACTGCTCTGGTGATTGGTGCAATTCTTGGTTTTATTTTCGGGGATGTTGCTGCATCGTCAAAATGGATTGGCGACCTATTTGTTCGATTTATAAAGATGTTGGTTGTGCCACTTATCTTTACATCACTTGTCGCGGGCGTGGTTTCAATGGGAGATCCAAAAAGACTGGGTTCTATCGGTATTAAGACCATTACTCTATATTTACTGACCACTCTTTTTGCAATCAGTATAGGCTTGGTATTGGGAACTCTTTTTTCTCCCGGTGCTGGGATTGATTTAACTGGGGTGGATCCATATAGTGCAGTTCAATCTTCACAAAGTGTAAGCGATCGATTGTTTGGCATTGTGCCCCTCAATCCAATTGGTTCGCTGGCAGATGGCGATGTTTTGCCGATCATCTTTTTCTCCATACTCTTAGGTATTGGAATCATAATGGGCGGGAATAAAACAGAAAAGATTGGTGAGGTGTTCTCTTCAGCAGCGGAAGCCATCTTACAAATTGCTCACATGGTCATGCAGATGGCACCATATGGTGTTCTAGCCTTAGTTGCCTGGGTATCAGGAACAATGGGCTTGGCAGCACTTCAAAATTTATTTGTTTTGACTATTATTCTGTATGTTGGATGTATACTACACATGATCTTGGTCTATGGAGGTCTTATCCGCTTTGGAGCAAGATTGCCACTTAAAGCATTTTTCAAAGGAATTTTGGACGCACAAGCAGTGGCATACTCAACATCATCCAGCTCTGCAACACTTCCTGTCACGCTTCAATGCGTTGAAAATAATTTAGGCGTAAAGAAAACAGTCGCATCATCCGTTCTTCCTCTGGGCGCTACCATTAATATGGACGGCACAGCTCTCTATCTTGGAGTGGTTGCTCTCTTTTCAGCACAAATTTTTGGTGTGCAGCTTGAACTCTCGGATTACCTTTTGATTGCAATGACTGCTACATTGACTTCAATAGGTACAGCCGGCATACCATCGGCATCTTTGTTTCTTTTGGCAACCGTTTTATCCGTCATAGGAATCAGTGATGCACAAACCGCACTGATAGTTGGATTTGTCCTACCATTTGATCGAATCCTTGACATGGCAAGAACCGTGGTAAATATCACTGGGGATGCAACGGTTTCTGTTCTTGTTGCTAAATCCGAGGATGATATTGATGAAGATGTCTTTCGTAGCGAAAGCGTTTTATAAAAATGACATTAATTAACGCATGAGACGAACAAAAATAATTGCAACATTTGGTCCATCAATTGCGGATCGGGAAACATTAAAAAATGTTTGTGAATACGCAGATGTCATTCGAATCAATTTAGCCCATGGAACATGGGATGAGGATGAAAAATATAATCATAAAAGAAATATCGAGCTGATCAAAAAGACTTCCAAAGAACTTGGTAAGCCCGTTGCGATATTGGTTGATCTTAAGGGCAATAAGATCAGAATCAGTGACTTTTCTGACCATGCGATTGACTTAGAGCACGGATCTGAAATCAGAGTTGTATTCACCAAAGAGAAAGAAACAAATAACCATGAGATCTTTATCGATGCTGAGTATTGCTTTTCACAAATAGAAGTTGGAGATCGAATCTTGCTCGATGATGGCCTTATTCAGTTGAATGTCAAAAGTATCGATGCAGACGGCAGGAACCTTAATTGTATGGTGGATAAAGGGGGCTTGCTCAGAAGTAATAAGGGTTTTGAGGTGGAAGATAAGATAATTCATCGCTCAGGACTAGGAGAAGAAGATAAAAGAGATATCAGGAGACTGGCTGAACTGGGAATTGATTGGATTGCATTATCTTTTGTCAATGAGGCAAGCGATGTAACTCAGGCAAGAGAGGTTTTGACTGAAGCAGGAAGTACAATCAATCTGATCGCAAAGATTGAACGCCTTGAAGCACTCAAGCAACTCTTCTGGATAATCAAGGCCAGTGATGGAGTCATGGTTGCCAGAGGCGATCTTGCCCTAGAATCAGGCCCTGGTGAGCTTACAGGCCTTCAAAAGGACATCATTAAACAAACCATTAAAGGAAAAAGAATCGCAATAACTGCAACACAGATGATGGAATCGATGATCTCTAACCCAACGCCAACCCGAGCAGAAATGACAGATGTTTCTAATGCAGTACTAGATGGAACCGATGCCGTGATGCTCTCGGCAGAGACTGCAATTGGAAAATATCCTGTGGATACTGTAAAAGCGATGCATGAAGTTTGTGAGGGCGCAGAAACATACCAAGAATCAATTACAAAGAATGAAGAATACAAATTCTCTGAAATCAATAAAATTGATGAAGCCATTGCTATAAGCTCAATGAGCATTGCTAGAAATATGGAAATCAAAGCCATTGTTGCTCTCACAGAGTCGGGTTCAACAGCATTGATGCTCTCTCGATATCGAACAAATATTCCAATATATGCATTTACTCGAAATGAGGATACACAAAGGAGAGTAGGTCTCTACAGAGGTGTCATTTCATACCAATACGAATTTATGGTCAATAGCTTGGCTGATGTGATTGATGATGTGAGGGATGAGCTTGTTGGTTCTTCGATACTTAATTCTGGGGATCTCATTGTGCTTACTTCTGGATCACCATTGAGAGTGAGCGGAGGAACAAATTCTCTTCGTTTGATCCATCTCTGAAAAAACCCCGAAAGACCTTTTAGATAGAAAATATAAGTAATACAATCCCAGTATCTATATAGAGAAATTCGTGAACCAGAAAGTCGGAATCAGTGCAATTACAACCTATGTCCCTCCTTATCGAGTTGGGCTCGAGGATTGGTGTCATTGGACCAATAGCTCATGGAGTAAGATCAGTAAAATTATCGGCTCTGGCTTCAGAATGCTTGGCCCTGATGAAAGCATATATACGATGGCTGCAAATACCGTCCTTAATCTAATTGTCGATAATGAGATTAACCCGGATGAAATCGGTTTTTTGGCACTGGGCACTGAATCCAGTACCGATAACTCTGCTGGGACAGTCATCATTAAAGGAATGGTTAATGAAGAACTTAAAAATAGAGGCATGGATCCAATATCCAATCAATGTGAAGTTCCTGAATTTAAGCAAGCTTGCCTATCAGGCATATATGCACTAAAGAATGCTGTTCGTTACGTTAAATCTGATGCGCCTGAGAAGAAAGCGATTGTGGTCTGTTCTGATATTGCACTCTATCAGATTGGATCATCGGGGGAACCAACTCAGGGGGCGGGAGCAGTTGCAACATTAATTGAGTCAAATCCTCAGATCGCTGAGGTTAAGACTGCATTTTCTGGAAGTTCTTCAGAATATCGTCAAATAGATTTTAGAAAGCCAATTCAGTATCGGGCTCAAAATTTAAATGGACAATCTGCTTCAGACTTAGATTTGCCCATTTTCAACGGAAAATATTCTGCAAGTTGTTACATCGATGGAACAATTTCAGCTCTATCAAATATGAGTGAAAACAGAGGTAAGAGTCTTTCCAAATTATTAAAAGAAGCAATGGCTGTGTTCATGCATAGACCTTTTCATAAAATGCCCATCAATGCGTTTTCTATTTCATACCTTTATGCATTAGCCAATGGTGACGAAAATGACAATCAAGAACTCGATGATTTAATAGCGCAAGCCGATGTTTCTGAGGGTGAAATTAAAAAAGAGCTTCAAGAAAAGCCTGATCTCATGTCTTTTCTTCAAACGAATATCAATAAAGATTTATTTCCTCAAACAAATATGGCATTGAAGTTGATACATCAAATAAAACCTTTCAAGGATCGAGTATTGTCTAAGTTAAAATTGGGTAATGAGTTAACGAAAGAATTGGGTAACATCTATTCAGGCTCTATTTTTGCCTGGTTGGCAGCGGGTATTGAGGATTCAATGAAAAATGGCAAAACTCTCAATGGCCAAGAAGCATTGTTAATCGGTTATGGAAGTGGCGATGCTGCTGAAGTCATTCCTATTTCCTTCACTCAAAACTGCTGTGAGAATGAGAGGAATATTAAATATTCTGCCGCATTCATCGAGCCAGTTAATCTGGATCACAATCAATACATAGAACTTAGGACAAATAAGGTTCTTGAAGGTGCGGGAGCCAAAAAATCAAAAGGTTTTATCATTAGCAAGATTGGTACACAAGAATCTACCGATTTTCAAGATGCGGGAATTGAGTATTACGAGTATCTCAATTAGTCTTTACTCTTCTAAGTATTTTTCATACCAGTCTAAATATCGATCTAATCTATCTTTAATATAGCTTGGCTTACTTAAGCCATGATTTTCATCTGGATAAATGATCAACTGGGTTGGAATATTGAGATGCTTCAGTGCCTGATACATCTGCTCAGAACCAATTAAAGGGACGTTGTAGTCTTTTTCTCCAACCAAGAATAATGTCGGTGTTACGATATCATCTGCATTCAGGAATGGATGTGAAACGTTCAGCCATGCATCTAGATTATCCCAAGGTGTTCCCATCTCAATGATATATTCTCTTATATAATGATCATCCCCAAACCCACTTAAAATATTTGAGATTCCTGCTCCTGAGGTTGCCGCATGAAAACGGTTATCTTTAGCGATTACGTAGTTTGTAAGCATACTTCCATAACTCCAGCCTCCAATGCCTAACTTGTTATCATCGATATAATCAAGATCGAGTGCAAAATCCAATGCTGCACTTATGTCTTTAGAATCTTCAATGCCCCAATTTGCAAAAATAGATTTCTGGAATTCAAAACCCCTTCCTGAGCTACCTCTTGGATTGGTTACCATCACAACATAACCATTTGAGGCAAAGAGTTGCCAATCAAAATCAAAGTATCTTCCATATTGAGAAACTGGACCACCATGAATTCTTATCATCAAGGGATATTTCTTTTTTGGATCAAAATCATGCGGCTTAATCATCATTCCATTTATTACAAGATTATCAAAGCTTTGGAATGATATAAGCTCGGTAGATCCAACCAACCTATTTTTTATGAAATCTTCATTCTCTGTGGTAATAGCATCAATTTGACCTTCCTTTAAAAGATATATTTCACTTGGAATATTTGCTGTTGAAGATTCGAAGAGAATCTTATCATCTCTTACATAGTAGTTCCTTGAGTAACCATCTAAATACATGTTCTCAGGCGTCACTTCTTCAGAAGTATTATCCATCAATGAGTATTTTATGAGTTGACTCTTCATATCATCCTCGAGAATGAAATAAATATTTTGTCCATCTTTTGACCATTGAGGCATAGTCGTATTTCGATCAAGATCTTTTGTAATAAAATCAGTTATGCCACTTTCTACATCAATAATTGATACTTCTTGAAGTGCATACCAAAGCATTGCGTGATCACCGCCATGAAGATATGCAATCTTACTTCCATCAGGACTCCACTGAGGTCTCGATCCCGAGAGAGGTGATGAATCCTCGCTATTATTAGAAGTGAGTTTTCTAGGCTCTTTAGCCTCTTTTATTTCTTTTATGAAAATATCCCAGTCATTATGTCGATCAAACTCTCCTTCTTTTGTCATAAAAACGACGTTTTTTCCATCAGGAGAAATAGCAGGATGATAATGATCTCTTTGCCCTGATGTTATCTGTTCTTCTTTCTTGGATTTTGTATCAAAAATAAATAAATGATCTCTATTTTTTCCAAGGAATCCTTCATAATCTCTTTTAAACTGATAACGATCGATAACGATTGGGGGAGGCGTCTCATCACTGATCTCTTCCTCAGAATTTTTGACGCCTATGAAAGCAATTGTTTTTTCATCTTTGGATACATCATAGTCAGTGATATTTCCATCGAAATGAGTCACTCTTTTTTTAACTCTGTTAGAAAGATTCAGAGACCATACTTGGGTATTATTTTTTCTAGATTCGCTTATTCCAGATGATAGGAAATAGATTGATTTTGAGTCACTTGAGAACTTCACTGATGAGAAACTCATACCTTTCTCCCCTAGGGATTCTAATAATTTTAGTTTCTTCCCTTTTTTAGTATCAAGAAAATAAAGGGTTCTTCTAAAATCATCTTCTTTTTTATTTGCCTTGCCGGTTATAAATACGAGACCACTTCCATCATTGGAAACATCAGAAAGAAAGACACTTCTCATAGAATATACGTCTTCAGTCTTGAATGAATTATCTGCATGTAAGGGTGAAAATATGAATATTGAAACTAAAAAGAAAATAAACTTGTTTTGATTCATAACCATTACTCTATATCCTGAGGACGATGTTTATCATGCTTAAGTGTTTTTAACATGCAATATATAAAAATTGGAAATAAGATCAGTAAAGGCGGTGACATGAGTAAGATAACATCCATTGCGATTCGATTACTGTCTATTAAAAATAAGCATGCCGGGAGTATTGAGAGTACAAATGCCCAAATCAATCGGTTATTTTGGTTTGGCTCGGTTTCTTCGTTTGTTACCTCTTGAACATGAGATGCCAGAATGTATGAAACTGAATCATAAGATGTGGCGATAAATATAATCACAATCAAGCAATACGCCAATACAAACATTTCACCAAAGGGTAGGGTCATGAGAACTTTAGTGGCTGTTGCCTGGTGTCCAATATCTGTGAGTGTTTGTGAAACATTCATTTGCCCAGTTAATTCCAAATTCATCGAATAGTTTCCTAAAATGGAAAAGAACAAAAAGCACCCAAGAGACCCAAAAACTAACATTCCCAAAACCACTTCTTTTAAAGTTCTCCCTCTTGAGACTCTGGCTACAAATAGTCCAACCTGAGGCCCAAGTGCTATCCACCATGCCCAATAGAATATGGTCCATGCTTCAGCAAATTCTGAATCCTCTGTAATACCAAGAGTATTCATTGCAAAAAAGTTCCTGCCCATTTCTACCAATGAATTAGCAGTCAAAGTGAGTATTTCAGTGGCGGGGCCAAGGACTAAAATTGCCAAAAGAAAAATGATGGAGATCAAGATATTAATATTACTGATAACCCTGATACCACTATATATTCCTCGATAAACACTGAAGGCAAATAGCCCTGTGCAGACAGCGAGCATTGATAAATCAAGATTAAGATCATGATCTATATTCAGAAGCTCTGAGAAACCTGCTCCAATCACAGGAACATACATCCCAATTGTTCCACCAGATGCCCCAATTAAAACAATCACAAATATGAAATCGACGATTCGTCCCATCGTTGTCTTTTCAATAACATTTTCTTTTGAGGTTCTTAATGCTGAGCTTAGCCGAAGAGATCCAATGTTGTATTTATAAAATGGAACAGCCACCGCTATGGCTGGTATGGTGTAAAGAGCCCATCCCGTGAGCCCCCAGTGAAAAACACCATAAGCAGATGCAAGGTGATAAGCTCTATCTGAGAACGGCTCAATGCCAAATAAACCTTCGCCCGCATAATATGCCCATTCAACAACCGACCAATATAGAATTCCTCCACCGATTCCTGAGCAGAAGAGCATGGATGCCCAACTGAATAAAGAGTAGTCTGGATCGATATCATTTCCACCTAATCGGTGGTTGCCAAATCTTGAGAAAGCAATGAACAGGACAAAGAGAAGCATGCATGCACCAAATAGCATATACGTTGGCCCAAAGATATCCACGGTCCATAAATAGGTACCTCTAATAAATTCAGCGGATTCTTTTGGGTAAAATGCAATAGGTGTTGCGATTAATAGAATGGCCCCCAATACTGAGAACATAGTGACCTTATCGGTAGTTCTATTTTTCCCCATCAATGACCATTTTAGATTCGGCATGATTCTTTGCCATTTCACCAACCATGAAGAATTCAAAGGTCGTAAGCACAACAAAGATTAAAAAAAATACAGACAGGGTTATGATCGTTTCTCTCACTTTTCACTCGAAAATAATTGTTATACGGTGCGTCTTTCTGTGAAGACATAAGAAGTGTATCATATAAGATTCTAGCCTTAATTTTAATTAGAAATATGACTACAGCCAAAGATATTGATAGAAACCAAGGAAAGCTTCCACAGAAAGAAAAAGGTTCGTTGACTCCAATTGCAACAAAAAACGTAGAAGAGTTAAGAAGACAACAATTGGAAAGGCTTGCAGCTTCGTTTAGATTATTTGCACATTATGGTTTTGATGAGGGATTGGCTGGACATATAACGCTTAGAGATCCTGAATTTAATGACCATTTTTGGGTCAATCCATTGGGCGTGAATTTTTCTCACATAACAGTTTCAGACTTACTTTTAGTAAAAGAAGACGGGGAGATTATTCAAGGGGCTAGACCAATCAACCCTGCAGCTTTTTTCATCCATTCTGCGATTCATAAAGCAAGACCCGATGTGAACTCAGCGGCACACGCTCATTCAATATATGGGAGAACTTTTTCCACATTGGGAAAAGTTTTGGATCCAATCACTCAAGATGCAGCTATGTTCTTTGAAGAACAATCACTTTATTCTGATTACGGCGGCGTGGCTTTTGATAAAGACGAGGGCGAAGAGATAGCCAAAGCATTGGGAGATAAGCGCACTGCAATTCTTCAAAACCATGGTCTTTTGACAACAGGTCAGACAGTGGATGTGGCCGCATGGTTATTTATTTCTATGGATAAATGTTGCCAAAGTCAGTTAATGGCAGAAGCCGCTGGAGACCCAATTATTATTGATGATGAGACGGCAGAACATGCCAAGAAGCAGGCAGGCACTGATTTAATTCTTTGGGCAAGTTTTCAACCTCTGTATGATCTTATATACGAATTATCCCCCGACTTTTTGGATTAGAGCATGCATCAAATATTAGAAAAACAAAAAATTCAATCCAGGCGTCAAACATACCCCAGCCTCTCCATTCGAATGGATCGATTGGACCGCATGCTTGATATGATGCTGGAGTATCAAACCCAAATACCAAAAGCGCTTTCAGAAGATTTTGGTCATCGGCCAGAAATGTTGTCTAAATTGTCTGAATTAGCAGCCACATTCGAATCAATACACTACATTAAGAAGAATCTAAAATCGTGGATGAAGCCCGAGAAAAGGAAGGCCTCTGCTCCTTTTAACTTGTTTGGCGCTAAAGCCTATATAGATTATCAACCCTTGGGCGTTGTAGGCATTATTAGCCCATGGAATTATCCATTTAATTTAACCTATGCACCCCTGGCAGTGATACTGGCTGCCGGGAATAGGGCAATGATTAAACCATCTGAGTTTACCCCCAGGTCTTCGAGTTTAATGAAATCCATGATCAACAAATATTTTGATGATGATGAAGTTGAGGTATTTCCAGGAGATGCTTCTGTGGGCCAAGAGTTTAGCTCACTTCATTTTGATCACCTTTTATTTACTGGCTCGACTTCAGTGGCAAAAAAAGTCATGGAAGCTGCATCTAAAAACTTAGTTCCAGTGACCCTTGAGCTCGGAGGAAAATCACCTGCAATCATTGGTGATAGTGCAGACTTAAAGAAAGCATCAGATAGAATCTGGAATGGAAAACTAATGAACGCAGGACAAACTTGCATCGCTCCTGATTATGTTTATATCAAAGAAGAAATGCTTGGCGATTGGATCGAAGCATCTAAAAATTCGATTTCATTGATGTATCCCTCTATTTTTGACAATGATGATTACACTTCAGTGATCAATCAAGGCCATTATGAAAGGCTTCATAGCTATATTGAGGATGCCAGTAATCAAGGAGCTGAAGTCATTGAGATTAATCCGTCAAATGAGTCTAAATCAGAGAAATCTCACAATAAGATGATGCCAACAATTATTCTGAATGCAACCGATGACATGCTGGTGATGAAAGAGGAAATATTTGGCCCCATCATGCCGGTGAAAACCTATAACCAGATTGATGAAGCTGTGGATTATATTAATCTTCATGAGAGACCACTTGGACTTTATTATTTTGGAAGCAAACAGAGCGAAGAAAAATTCGTGATGTCCAATACGGTTTCAGGTGGAGCAGCGCTGAATGACGTCATTTTCCAATTCGTTCAAGAGGATCTACCATTTGGTGGGATTGGCCCAAGCGGAATGGGGCATTACCACGGAATAGAAGGGTTTAGAACCTTTTCTCATGCAAGAGGTGTTTATAAGCAAACACCGATGGAGAGTGTTTTAAAACTAATGCGACCACCTTTTGGTAAATTGCTTGACCAAGTTATTTCAACCAAAATAAAAAAGTAATTGACCCTTCCGATTAATTCACTGATAAAAGACAAGTTACATGATCTCGGCATCGATGTAATCGACAGGCATATTTTTCTCTGCGCTGATCAAACTGAACCCAAGTGTGCGTCTAAGATGAAAACCCTGGAATCTTGGGAGTTCCTTAAATCCAGGCTGACTGAACTCGAGATTGATAATCGGGGCGGCATATACCGCTCAAAAGTTAATTGCTTAAGGGTTTGTACAAGTGGTCCGATCGCGGTTGTCTATCCGGATGCTGTTTGGTATCAAAATTGCACCCCAGAAGTTCTAGAGATGATCATCCAGGAGCATTTGATTGGTGGTAAGGTTGTTGATGAATATGTTATTTCAAAGCCGAATTAATGGTTTCGAATAAGTAGGTCTCATTTGCTCTTTGGATAAGATATGCATGAATGTCTTTTGCATCCTGTTCACTCAAACGGCTTGCAAAGCCAACCATTCCTTTCTCGGTATAAAGACCGCCAAGTGTGATGGCATTGAATTTTTTATGTGTGCCTTCAGACATATATCGAAGGTCTGCCAATACTCCTCCCCCCACAGCACCAGCACCGTGACACATATGACACTCCCAGTGATACAAATCTTCACCTCTGGCGATACTGGTTTGATCTTCGATTGGTGAAGGGGGTTTAGGCATTTCCCTACTGGCGGGTCTTTCAGGCAACAGAACATCTCCATCCAGAGCAAAAGTTACGATCCGAGCATTTATAGGACCGCCTGAATATTTTGGCGGGAGACCAGCTTGAAGCGCAAACACTCCACCATAACCGGCAACTACAGTGACGTATTGTTTTCCATCAATGCTATATGTAATGGGTGCGGCAATGATTCCGGTTTTTAAATCTTTGCTCCATTTTTTCTCACCAGTCTTTGCATTGTATGCAATCAGTTCACCATCAGATGTGCCCTGAAAGACGAGATTACCATTTGTCGATAGGGTCCCACCGTTCCATGGAAGGGTTAAGTATTGGTTCCAGACCTCCTTTTGTTGGACCGGATCCCATGCGCTCAGTCTCCCTCTGACACTTTTTGCCAATAGCATTAATTGAAGGAGATTCTTAGGAGGTGCCATGACTGTTAAATCTCCAGCAGTATTCCACCCTTTTTGATCGTATTCATAATCATCATCTTTCTTCATTGGCATGTATAGTTCTTGTGCTGGAATATATACCAATCCTGTCTCAGGATTGTATGACATTGGCATCCAGTTATGTCCACCCAGAGCCCCAGGGAAGATTAATATTTTGGCTTCATCGTAATCGCCAAGCTCTGTTTTGACAGGTCTTCCTGTTTCCAGATCAATACGGCTGGCCCATGTCGCTTGAACGTACTTTTCCGCAGACAAAAGCTTCCCGTTAATCCGATCGATGACATAAAAAAATCCATTCTTTGGCGCCTGCATTAGGACTTTTCTTGATTCACCATTGATAGTGATGTCGGCTAGGATTATGTGCTGGGTTGCGGTGTAATCCCAATTGTCTCCAGGAGTTGTTTGATAATGCCACACATATTCACCAGTGTCTGGCTTAAGCGCAACAATCGAGGATACGAACAGATTGTCTCCACCACCCGGGCTTCTGATTTTATAATTCCATGGTGAAGCATTGCCTGTTCCAATGTAGAGAAGATCCAGTTCTGGATCATATGCCATTGAGTCCCAAACGGTTCCACCACCACCATATTTCCACCATTTGGAGCCTTTCCAAGTTTCTGCAGCCATTTCCATTGCTGAATTCTCAAATCCTTCTTCAGGGTTTCCAGGTACTGTATAAAAACGCCATTCCATTTTCCCATCGAGTGCATCATAAGCACTGACATATCCTCTGACCCCAAAGTCTGCGCCACCATTACCAATGATGACCTTTCCTTTAATAACTCTTGGCGCACCCGTAATACTATATGGCTTAGTGTCATCTACGGTCATGGTTTCCCAAATTAATGTTCCCTTATTCGCATCAAGTGCGACGAGTCTCCCATCCAATGTACCTACAAATACCTTACCTTCCCAAATGGCGACTCCTCGATTAACGACATCGCAACATATAAAATAAGCTTTTTCTTTTGGCACTTCAGGGTCAAACTTCCAAAGCAATTCACCTGATAGAGCATTGTGTGCATAAACAACACTCCAAGCACCGGTTGTGAACATTACCCCATCGGAAACAATGGGAGTTGCTTCATGACCCCTATTGCTATCAAGATCGGCAAACCATTCGATTCCAAGACGATCTATATTCTCATTGCTGATTTGCTTCAGTTCACTGAATCGTTGTTCATCATACGTTCTGCCATGCGACAGCCATTCTTGACTGTTCTTTTTTGATGAGATGATGGAATCTTCATTGACTTGAAAATCATCTCCGTGAGCATTCCATAGAAATAGAGCACAGATTGGAATGGCTATTTTTTTTGAGAAGAATTTCATAAAAATATTCTACAACAAAAATGTTTTGATTATTTTGAAGTTAAAAACTTCTTCGAGGTTGTTTGACTTTTGGTTGAATTTATATTTCTCTATGAAAACTAGAAATTAAAGGGGGAATCATGATTCTTAATCCCAAATATTCATTTTTAATAACAGGCGTAACAATTATTCTTTTTGGAGCGCCAAATATTCAATCTCAAATCAATGAAAAAGAGCTAATCAATTATGCTTATGAATCGACTTATGAGCCTGAAACGAGCAGCAAGACAATCATAACCAATGCCAATATTCTAACCGGTCGTGGCGATTCAATTTTAGACGCCTCTATTTTAATGGATAAGAATAAGATTATTGCTGTTGGCAAGGACTTGGATTCTTCCGACGCCACTGTTGTGGATGCTGAAGGGAAATGGGTAACACCAGGCATTATCGATATACACTCTCACATGGGGGTCTATCCGGCGCCAAGCCTAAGATCAAACTCTGACGGAAATGAGGCAACCAGCCCAACCACGCCTCATGTTTGGGCAGAACATTCTGTTTGGACTCAAGATCCACAATATACGCTTGCATTAAAAGGCGGTATCACCTCTTTTCATGTTTTGGTGGGATCTGCAAATTTAATCGGTGGAAGAGGGGTCACACTCAAGAATGTTCGCAGCAGGACGGTTCAAGGTATGAAATTTCCAAATGCACCGTATACATTGAAAATGGCATGCGGCGAAAATCCTAAAAGGGTTTATGGAGGAAGAAACTCCGAACCATCAACACGCATGGGCAATGTTGCAGGCTATCGAAATGCTTGGATTGAAGCGCAAGCTTATCAGAGACGCTTAACTGAATATGCAGAGAAATCCGATGAAGCAAAAGAGATGTCCTATAGTCCATCTCGTGATTTGGGTTTGGAAACATTGGTTGGAGTGTTGGAGGGGGATATTTTGGTTCAGATGCACTGCTATCGTGGAGAAGAAATGGCAGTCATGCTGGATGTTGCCAAGGAATTTGAATATAAAATCACCACCTTTCATCATGCGATTGAGGCCTATAAGGTTGCTGATATATTGGCACAGAATTCTGTCTGTGCTGCAATGTGGGCAGATTGGTGGGGATTTAAGCACGAGGCTTTCGATATGGTTTGGGAGAATACTGCCATTGTTGATCAGGCTGAAAATAAAACAGGCTGTGCAATTGTCCACTCTGATTCTGCAGTTGGAATACAACGACTTAATCAAGAGGCTGCAAAAGCGTTGGCAGCTGGGCAGAAGATCGGTTTGGATCTGAATAAGGAAAGAGCCATTCAATGGATTACATTGAATCCTGCCAAAGCCTTGGGCATCGATGACCATGTTGGCTCGATTGAACCTGGAAAAATGGCAGACATTGTTGTTTGGTCTCATGACCCATTCAGTGTTTACTCAAGAGCAGAGAAGGTCTTTATTGATGGGCATTTGAAATTTGATATAAATGACCCCGGTTCTTTTCAAAGAACTGATTTTGATATTGGAATTATTGATCCAGAAGGAGACCGACTATGAAGCTTTTTAGATCTATATTTCTGGGTGTAATTGGACTGTTATCGTTCTCAGTCTTTGCCAAAACACAGGACATTCTGATAAAAAATGCAACCGTTATAACTTCGAGTGAACAGGGAACTCTTGATGAAACCGATGTATTGATTCAAGGCGGGATAATTTCTTTAATTGGTAAAGACATCAATAGTGGAGGAGCCTTAATTATCGAAGCAAACGGTCGAATTCTCTCGGCTGGAATATTGGCTCCTGTCACCAATTTAGGTTTGATTGAAATTGAGCTTGAAGCTCAAACAAGGGATGATCGAACTGATCATTACTCAGCAGGATTCAGCATTTCTTCTGCATTTAATGCGAGTTCAACATTGATTCCTTATAATCGAACTGCAGGAATTACCTCTGCGATCGTATTCCCATCTTCTGGAAGAGGTGATGTATTTTCTGGTTTGGGCTCTGCTTTTAAAACACACGGCAAAATCGATACTCAGCCGATTGCCACTGATATTGCTATGGTTATGCAAATGGGCGGCAATCGAGATTCGAGGGCCTCCCTCTTCTTGGAGCTTGAAGATGCCTTTATGAAGGCAAAGCAATTCAAGAAATCTCGAAATATCATTCAAAGAGGAGGGTTCTTTGATGCAGGAGAATACTCTGAAAGAGATCTAGAGGCTTTATTAAATTTAATAGAGAAAAGGAAACCTTTGATTGCAAAAACCAACCGAGCCAGCGATATGTTGAGAATGATTGAATTCTCTAAAAAGCATGAAATCAATATTATTTTTCATGGCGCCAAAGAAGCATGGAGAATTACAGATCAGTTGGCTGAAGGAAATATACCCGTGATTATTGATCCAATGGATAATATTCCGAGTTCATTTGATTCAATCGGTGCAAGGATCGATGCAGCCTCCCTTCTCACAAAATCAGGAGTCACTGTTTTGATTGGCATTGCCGATGCCCACAATTCTTTTTTGAGTCGACAAGGTGCTGGAAATGCAGTTGCTAATGGAATGGATCAGAATGAAGCAATGAAGGCACTGACCATAAATATTGCAGAGGCATTTGGATTGGATGATTCAGTCGGCAGTATTGAGGTTGGAAAAGATGCAGACCTGGTTCTTTGGGATGGAGACCCTCTTGAAGTGACGACTTTCTCTGATGCGGTTATCATCAACGGAAAATTAATGAGTGATATGACGCGATCAAAAAGACTGCGTGATCGTTATTTAGAGGTTATTGGATTGAAATAAATTAATTTCTTTTTGAAATCGTTTCATCCACTGATGCCAAATAATCTGACAGGCTTTTTTCATTTGATATTTGTGAGAGTTGGTCAATGATTTCATTGGTTGATTGAGACTGAGGCGAATAATCAGCAAAAGCAGTATCTCCTCGTTCAAGAGACGTTTGATCAATGAGCGATATTATCGAGGAGAGTTCGCTGTCATTGAAAGACACGAATTGAATAATGTCCTCATCAATTGGCTCAATAGTTGCAGTCGTTTCATCACCGACCTCAATAAGCTCAATGTATTCTGAAAAGTCCCTTACTTTTTGCTCAGAGAGATCGAGTGAATTAACCCAAGCAACATAGACTCTCGGATCTTTTTCAGATGATCCAGATATTTTGTCTTTATAAATATCAAAACCCAGCCCAACATCAAAGCTTCCAAGCGGAATATCATACCAATAAAGATCAAATTGATAACCCAAATTGAAATTCAAGAAATCAGTCGCATTTTGTGAAAATAAATATCCTGACTCAGATCCTCGATTGATTCTGCCAATTGCAAGCGTTGACTTATATAGCTGTGTGTCGTCTAGAACAAGAATTCCACCCAATGAGATTGCTAGAGAGTCTCCGTCAAGTGGGTATCCAATATTGCTGCGATCATTGTGATATGCAGACGGATATTTTTCATTTTGATAGGCACACCCATATTTACTTTGACCATCAATAATTCCACATGATGTGGAAGAAAATTCTGTAAAAAATCTGTAAGACTCAAATTTTTGGCCTCCACCAACGCTTCCCCATGTTTCTAGACCTAAGAGTCCAATAGAATTATTAAGAGATGTCCCAGATATCTGTCCATACGAAGCATATGGAGTATCGAAGATATTGCCTGATACACGATAGTCTATAGTATTGAGATCATAGACATCATCAGACCCAATTAATCCATCAATGATCTTGCTGAATCCACAGCCGCTCCCCTTATCACAAACAACTGCTGATTTAGAAAAACCTATCTCAACGTTATCTTTTGGACGTATTCCTATTCTGAGAGCCGTAAAGCGACGATCAGGCATCAGGTTTGCGTTTTGAATATCGCCAAGAATAAAGGCCAAGTCCCAATTTCCAAGTAGTCCTAGATAGCGATTCTGAAATGGATCTGAAAAGTTTCTTTCAATCGATAGTCCCTTTATTGGCCTTGCGTTTGTTGAAAGAGCAGTGCTTCCCATCCAGCCTGGACCCCACCAATTTTTCTTTGACCCCAATGTCATGGAATAATTTCCCCTGGCCAGAGAGATGTAAGACTCATCAAGTAACTCATAGGAGTCTGTTTTTTCGAATTTGAGATTTATTGCCATGTTTTCTGACAGGTATGAAGCAGAGGATGCGGCAAGTTTTTTTGTATTGACTGGATCAAAAAATGTCATGATCCTGTCAGGGTTTTTTGCAAACTTAATTTCAGCATTAGCCGAAATGCCTCCCAGTTCCTCATCTATCAGTCTTTGTTTAATTCTTTGGAGGGACAGAAGTGTTTCTGGAGAAAGGTCTTTGACATTCTCAACTTTTAAGTTGTATGCAACATCGCCCCAAGCAATCGGCCAAGTATTTATCGGAATATTCAATAATCCCGAATCTGTAAGCATTTGCAGGTCATGCTTTGCCAATAAATCATCCGGTGTCGCCCATGGAGATGAGTTGGCATCATTTATGGGTAGACACAATAAGAGGATTAAAAAGAGAGATTCTGCACCATATTTTTTGATTAAATTTATTTGCATGTGTAGCATTCTACTCTTTCATTAAAAAATCTAAACAAATTCTGCATTTTCAACGAATATTATATGTATTATCGTTACCAATTATGTTTTCAGGCAATTTAAAAAAAATTATTCTAATCATCCTGGCAGGTTATCTTACCTCCTGCAGTATTCCAAAGACCGATCTTGGACCGGATGAAAGAACCCTTCTCACAATCCAGAAAGGGTCAGTGATTGGCTCAAACAATGGTAAGTCCTATCAATGGCTTGGTATTCAATATGGCTCGATTCCAGATGCAAGTTTTCGATGGAAAAAAGCGAGCGAAACCAAAGAATGGGAAGGAGTCTATGAAGCCTTGTCATTTGGGAGTACATGTGCTCAAAGAGGCTCACTCATTAATACTTCAAAAAGAAGAAACTGGGGCGAAATTGTCGGATCAGAAGATTGTTTGTTTCTCAATGTTTGGACACCATTGGATGCACTTGGGCCATCATCAAGTAAAATACCTGTAATGGTATGGATTCATGGCGGAAGCAATGTTTCTGGTAATGCCAATTTTTATGACCCAAGTGAATTGGCCAGTAGTCAAAATGTCATAGTTGTTAGTATCAATTACCGATTGGGACCATTTGGATGGTTTAGGCATCCTGATGTAAATTCAAATTCTGAAAATATTGAAGATCGATCAGGTAATTACGGAAATTTAGATACTATACAGGCACTTGAATGGGTACAAAGGAACATCGAATATTTTGGTGGGGATTCTTCTAATGTCACGATCTTTGGAGAATCTGCTGGAGGATATAACGTAGCAGCATTATTGTCTGCAAAGAATGCTAAAGGGCTGTTTCACAAAGCCATTATTCAAAGCGGTGGAGTTAAGCCTGGTGATATAAAGCATTCAGAATCATACCTCAAAGAAAATTTACCTTGGAAAAATTATTCTTCAAGAGAATTGCTGAATCAGCTGATTATAGATAAAGGCATGGCTTCTGATCGAGAATCTGCAACGATGTTACAAAAAGAAATGTCTCAAGTTGGAATAGAAGCTTTAATGAGGAATGCTACAACCCTTGAAGTTTATGAGGCTTACTTGATGGTAAGGAATAATACCAATGATATGTTGAGACCATTCCCAGATGGCGAAGTGCTGAGCGAGCTAGGAATTCTAGGCTCATTAGAGAGTGGATTCAATAGTGATGTTCCAATTATGATCGGAACAAATCGAGATGAAATGAAATTATTTCTCCTTAATAACCCTCGCTTGACAAGAGAGTTTCTAAGAATACCTAGGATTAGAGATCTAGATTTATGGAATGCAGTTAACAGACACAGAACCAATGCTTGGAAGTTTCTGGCTGTGGATGATCCTGCTCAAAGTCTCACTAAATCTGGAAGAACCAATATCTATGCTTATCGTTTTGATTGGGATGACGAACCAAGAAAATATGGTGTAGATTTAAAGAATCTGCTTGGAGCATCACATGCTTTTGAAATTCCTTTCGTGATGGGTAACTTCGATGAAGACGCACTTACAAAATACATACTGAGTAAGAAAAATATAGATGAAGTCAAAACATTGTCTCATGCAATGATGAGTTATTGGGCTGAATTTGCTTACAGTGGAGATCCTGATAGAGGCAGAAAAGGGGATCTAACCGATTGGGAATCTTGGGATCCCAGAGAGGATAGTAATAAGTTTATTATATTTGATTCCACCATTGATGGAGGAATAAGGATGACAGAAGATTTTCTGACAGAAGAAAAATTAATTAAAATGTTAGCGACGGATATGAGAATAAAGGATTATAAATGGAAATGTGAAATTCTTGATGCTGCAATCATGTTTGATGATCTTACCACCCAAAATGTATTGTCTGAGTTTAATAATAACCAGTGTAGTGACCTTGATCCTTCTACAGAATGGAGAAAATACTGGTACGATGAAAAGGAGCAACGATACTAGGAGATGATATGCAGTTTTGGCTTATGAAATCAGAACCTGAAACCTATAGCATAGATGATCTTAAGGAATTTCAAGCTGATCATTGGGATGGGATTCGTAACTATCAGGTGAGAAACTTTTTTAGGGATCAGATGAAGATAGGTGATAAAGCATTTTTTTATCATTCGAATTGCAAGGAACCAGGCATAGTTGGACTGATGGAGATCGCAAGCGAGGCCTATCCTGATCACACTGCTTTCGACTCAGACGAGAAATATTTTGACGCAAAAAGTGACCCTGAAAATCCAAGATGGCTGATGCTCGATGTAAAGTATATTCGTCACACCAAAAGAAATATTACACTTTCTGAATTACGAGAACACAACTCTTTGAAAGAGATGAGGCTTTTGCAAAAAGGTAATCGTTTATCAGTAATACCGATGACAAAGAGAGAATGGGATTATATTCTCGGATTGGAATGAGGCAATTTACACATATTATTTCTATCTTTTTATTATTGATCTCCACGCCCATCTATACGGAAGATTCAAAAGTATTTTTTATCCAGCCCCTTAATGGAGATATTGTTGATCGTACATTTGAAGTCGTTTTTGGCATCCACGGAATGAAATTGGCAGCTGCTGGAACCTATGAGGCTAAAACCGGCCATCATCATTTGATTATTGATTCACCACTTCCTGATCTTGCGATGCCTGTTCCAGCAACCAAGCAATATCTTCACTTTGGTAAAGCACAGGATCGAGTGGTGATCAGCTTGGAGCCTGGTAAGCATACACTTCAAATGATTTTAGGAGATGGGAATCATATCCCTCATGATCCACCAATCTACTCTGAGATCGTTGTCATTGAAGTTAAGCCTTAGTGATCTCGGCTCTTTTCATAAATAAAGAAATGAGCTGAACCGTCTCTGTTGTTCTGATCTCGGTTGAAGCTATCCCTGATTCAGCAAGAGACTCAATCTCAACTTCATGAAGATCATCTTTTATGATTTCTAATTTATTATGAAAGAAATCATCAATGGCTGACATGACCATGATTGGCGTACTTAATGTTTTTATTAATGATTTAAAGTCTTGATCCCAGACGGCTGCAAAAGCTTGTTCACGACCTTTGATTGATCTTATGGCACCTAAAAACTCGGTATTCACTAAATCAGAGTCATACGATGGAAAGAGAGACTTTATTAATTCAAATGTTTCTAAAAGATATTTTCCTTCAACGTCTTGCTCAATCCCAGATGAGGTCATTTTCTTGAATGACTCTCTTTCATCCTTTTCCAGATAGGCCACTCCATTGAGCATCAGTGATACAGTCCGGTCTTTCCAGATATTTGCGATCTCAGCAGCAATGTGTGTACCTGTGTGATGAGCATAAATATGAAAATTATCAATTCCAAGCGCTTCGATGGATTCACAGATCCAGTCACGATAATTTTCCATATTGGGATATCCCTTTGGATTAAAGGAAGATCCGAATCCAGGAGTGTCAAAAGCATATAAAGGCCTATCATCTAGCATCTCTTTCATCATCGGTTCATACATTATTGAACTTGTCGGCGTGCGGTGCAGAAGAATGAGAGGTATTCCGTCTTCACAATTATTCGTTCTATAGTGAATCTGACCGATTGGAAGAGATAAATATGATTTTTTTATAAGATTATTATTCACTTTCATTATGATTCTTAGACTAATCTAATTGATGATAAATTGATATAATCGTCACCATGAAAAGAATAATTATTGGAATCTCAGGCGCAAGCGGCGTTATTTATGGCATTCGGCTTCTTGAGATACTCAAAGAAATTGAAGGTGTTGAGTCACATCTCGTGATGACCAATGGTGCCAAACTTAATATTTCACTAGAAAGTGAGTTTGACTCAAAGACTGTCAAAGAGCTTGCTGATGTTGTGCATAGTGATAAAAACTTGGGAGCCAGTATCGCCAGTGGTTCATATGAAACAGAAGGCATGATTATTGCCCCATGTTCCATGAAAACGCTTTCTGGTGTTGCAAACTCATATGCTGTAAATCTTATCGTCAGAGCGGCAGATGTGGTGTTAAAGGAGGGCAGAAGCCTAATCATTATTCCGAGGGAAACACCCCTCCATTTGGGACACATTGATCTGCTTAGGAAGGTGTCGTTGATGGGCGCTCATGTGGTTCCACCAAATCCAGCTTTCTATAACCATCCAGAATCAATTGATGACATCATTAACCATACCGTTGGAAGAGTTTTGGATTTGATTGGTATAGACAATGAAGTGGTGAGCCGGTGGAAGGGCGTATAGCAGAGCATGACCGAATCATCTGTTGAAGGAGTTCAAAACAATGCCACTGAGATGCTCAAAGAGCACCACACTCTCACCATCTCAACAAGAGACAATGCATCCGTTTGGTCTGCGACAGTGTTTTATGTCTCAGACTCAAATCTGAACCTGTTTTTTCTATCTTCAGAAAAGAGCAGGCATATACAACACATCAATATGAACCCCGAGGTTTCTGCAACAGTCTATAAGGATCAAAAAGATTGGGAAAAGCTTAAGGGAATTCAGATCTCAGGAACGGTCGAATCGGTCAAAGGATTGGAGAGGGAACACACCATCGATCAATATCTTGAAAAATATGAATACCTGAATCGCGTGATCAATCATCCATTAAATGAAGACGAAGAAAAAATTGGCTCACGATTTAAATCCATACTATTTTTTAAACTGAAGCCAAGTTTGATAAGGATCATTAATAACCAAGTGGCGTTTGGTCATAAAGAACAAATTGAGAAAAAAGGAGGGAAATGGGAGTTATCTTAAAGATCGTCCGTTGAGTATTTTGGAAGCTGCCCTAGGTGAGCACCACTGTCAACGATTAAGACCTCTCCTGTAATCAAAGGTGCCCCTTCCAAAAACCAGACCAATACTTCTGCCACATCTTCAGCAGATGCCACTTTCTTAAGCGGAAGGTTGGTTTCGCCCTGTTTTATAAGAGATTCATATGCTTCATCACTCATTCCGCCTTTTAGCCATCGGGTTTTGATTGGGCCAGGAGCCACTGCATTGATTCGAATTTCAGGCCCTAAAACATGAGCCAAAGATTTAGTCATTGCATTGAGAGCCGCTTTTGAAGCAACATAAGCTATAGAGGACCCCACTGCGTTGACTCCTGCCAGTGATGAGTCATTTACGATGGCGCCCAAACCCTGTTTTTTCATGTGCGGGACGACCGCCTTTATCATTTGATAAGCTCCGACCACGTTCACTGCATAAATTGACTGAAAATCATCCATGGACAAGCCATCTAAGTTTTCAAACGGATTGAATTTGGTGCGACCTGCATTATTGACAAGATAATCTATTTGACCCCATTGACTAATGGCTGCAGAAACCATCGCTTGGCATTCATCATCTTTTGAAACATCTGCTTGAAAAACAATTGTCTCTGCACCATGCTCTTCTGCCAGTTTAGCTGTTTCTAAGGCTTCATCTTTTGATCGCGTATAATTGATGACAACATTGCATTCTTTTTCTGCTAGAAGAATCGCAGTAGCTGCACCAACACCAGTTGCAGACCCGGTAATAATGGCTACTTTTTTACCCATATAATCTCACTCGATATTGATTTTCTATTGTATCGGTTAAACTTAACAAAATCTTTGATTTAATTTGGATACCTGACAAGGCACAATAATCTTATAGATTAAGATTCGAGGAGATAGAGAGTGCAATTTAATGACATGAGAGGATACATTGATGTCCTTAGAAAAGAAGACTTGCTGCATGATTTGAATATTCAACTCAATGTAGCCAGAGAAACATCTGAGCTTCAAGCGCTGATGAGACATTTGCATAATGAAAACGGTCCCGCACTCTTGTTAAATAATCTTGAAGGTTACAACATGCCGGATATACCTCTGCTATTTAATCCCTATGGAACTCGTGAAAGAACAGCAATGATTTTGGGAGAGAGAGATCCACTCAAAGCAAAAGCAAAGCATGCAAAAGTTTTAACCGATCAATCCAGTTGGATTGAACCAAATATTATCAGCAAAGAAGATGCGCCCTGTAAGCAAAATACAATAACAGATCGGAATATTGACCTCGCGAAGCAGCTTCCTCATGCATGGTTTGGCAAAGAGGGTCCATCGTATATTACTAATGCTGTTGTGATCACAAAGGATCCAGAAACAGGTGTTGCGAACACAGGCTGTTATCGACTGACACAATTATGGAATGCATCACATCCTCATGGGGAAATATACTCTGAAGAGGAGCAAAGAAGATGTTTATCGATCTTTGCATTCTGGAATCCCCCTGGTAATCATATCGGTCTTCACTGGGCAAAAGCGCAAGAAATGGGAAAACCATTGGAAATTGCCATTGCATGTGTTGTTGACCCAGTGATCCAATTGGCCGGCGCAACCAGTTTGCCGTTTGGCTTGGATGAAATGAATTTTGCGGGTGGATTAAAAGGAGAAGCGATCGATGTGGTTCCTTGCGAAACCGTTGATATTGAAGTGCCCGCAAGAGCAGAATTGATCATAGAGGGTCAATTTCTTCCAAATAGAGATATCACGATTGGTCCTCATTCTAACCCAATTGGTTACTATGATGATGAGCAATTATTTCCTCTTATGGAGGTTCAATGCATCACCCATAGAGATCAACCTTTGTGGTATTCAACAATGGAAATGATGCCCCCATTTGATCACAACTATATGGCTTGTTTGCCAATAGAGGGTGAATTACTCAGCGATCTGCAAAGCAAGATTCCAGAGGTTAAAGATGTAGTGGTTACTCCAAACCTCAGCTATTTTGTTCAGCTTTCCGTTGACGGAGCTCAAAAGCCACATCCTGAGTTTGGAAAGTATGTTTTGCATGCAGTATGGGGTGCAAGCGGCAGATGGGGCAGAACGGCAAAAATTGCAGTTGTGATTGGACCGGATGTAAACCCTTACGATCTTAATGAGGTTGAATGGGCAATATTGACTCGTGTGCAGCCACATACAGACACGATCATCAATCAATCCGGACAGGCATTCCTCATGGATCCATCAGCGCCAAAAGATTCCGGTCATGGAATTGCACTTCAATCCGAACAAATGGGCATTGATGCAACCATAAAGGTGTTTGAGCGTTTTCATTCATACCCTGAATACAGCAATGCTGACCAAGAAGCTGTTTCAGCCATTGCTGAGAAATTAAAGGGATCATTCTAGTCTGCTGAATCAAAAGGTGACTGTGAGCAAGAAAACAAAGCTGTTTAGAGAATTACTACTGAGCAAAAATCTTGAATTCTTGCTTGAGGCACATAATGGAATCAGTGCAAAAATTGCAGAAGAGGCAGGCTTTAAGGGTCTTTGGGCAAGCGGACTAGCAATATCTGCCCAATACGGTGTCAGAGATAGCAATGAGGCCAGCTGGACACAAGTGCTTGAAAACATAGAGTTCATGTCAGATGCCAGCAATATCCCAATCATGCTCGATGGCGATACTGGCTACGGTAACTTTAATAATGTTAGGCGTTTGATTAAAAAACTCGAACAGAGAAACATTGCGGCAGTTTGTATTGAGGATAAGCTTTACCCTAAAACCAATAGTTTCATAGATGGAAATAAGCAAGAACTTGCTGATATAGACGAATTTTGTAGTCGAATTAAGGCAGGCAAGGACGCCCAGATTGATGATGAATTCTCAATCATCACTAGGATTGAGGCTTTCATAGCCGGATGGGGATTAAGTGAGGCTTTGAAAAGAGCAGAGGCATATCATCAAGCAGGCTCGGATGCGATTTTAATCCACAGTGCAAAATCTGAGCCAAGTGAAGTTTTGGCTTTCAAAAAAGAGTGGGGTGACACTTCGCCTGTGATTGTGGTTCCAACAAAATATTATTCCACTCCAACAGAGGTGCTGGAGCAAGAAGGATTTTCCATTGCAATTTGGGCGAACCACATGATCAGATCTTCAATCAAAGCCATGCAAGAATCCGCAGAAGAAATCTTTGCATCATCGTCAATTCTATCAACTGAAGGTGAGATTGCTTCTGTCAAAGAGGTTTTTCGGTTACAAGGCGTTTCTGAATTAAAAGAGGCTGAAGAAAATTATTTACCAAAAAAAGAAAGGACAACAGATGCACTCATTCTTGCTGCTTCCCGAGGAGAAGCCATGGGCAGTCTGACCGATGAACAACCCAAAACCATGATCCCACTGAAAAATAAAAGCATGTTAGAGCACATTACTGATATATATCGGAATCACGGAGTCAGTAAAATTCATGTTGTCCGAGGATACAAAAAAGAAGCAATCAATTTTCCCGAGTTGAACTATATAGACAATGATGATTTTGAGACCACTTCTGAGCTGTCTTCTTTTCATATGGCCATTGATCAGACCGATTCCGATATATATTGTTCATTTGGGGATGTTTTATTTAAGCCTTATTTGCTTCAATTAATGGATGATTTAGAAGACGATTTAGTGATTGTTGTAGATACACAATGGCAGGATTCTGTAAATAAAGACAGAGCAGCTGACTATGTAAAATGTTCCGAACCTCATTCCAGAACTAATTATGGAAATCCAATATTTATAGAGTCTGCAGGAGAAGCACTGGATGAGGAGTCCATTCATGGAGAATGGATGGGTGTTATTAAAATTTCCTCTAAGGTTATGCCATTGATAAAAAAAGAGCTGAATCACCTATCAAAGGGAGAGGATTTTCATTCAATGAAAATGCACCATTTATTGGAACATTTATGCAAAAATAAGCAACCAATCAGAGTTGTTTACACCACGGGAAATTGGCTAGATGTCGACACACTCGAAGACGTCATAAGGGCTAATAATTTCATATGATTTGTGCTGAAAAATTTTTAGATGAAGCATTTTATCTGGGTTTTAACGCCTATACAGGTGTTCCTTGTTCATTTTTGAAGCCTTTGATCAATGCATCAATTGAGACCGATCATTTATCATACATTCCTGCTGTCAATGAAGGTGACGCAGTAGCTATTGCGGCTGGGATATATCTTGGTGGAGGTTTGCCTGTCGTCATGTTTCAAAATTCAGGATTGGGCAATGCCGTCAATCCATTTACATCCTTGATTCAAACCTTCGAAATACCCATTTTAATGATTGCCACACTGAGGGGTGACCCAGAGAATGAGCCTGACGAGCCTCAGCACCAACTTATGGGTAAGATCACAACCCAGATTCTTGATTTGATGGAAGTCAGTTGGTCTTGGTTTCCTGGAAACGAAGATGAATTGACTGTAACAATGGAGACGATTAAAGATCGGATAATCGATTGCCAAAAACCACATGTTTTAGTGATGAAGAAAGGTTCGGTTGAGCCGTATGAGCTTACTGACCAATCTAAACATAAGAATGACCAAGCTTTAACCATAGATGATTGTGTGAACGAAACATCAGATTTGGTGAGTAGAGGCGATGTCATGAAGATGATCATAGAGAAAACAACCGAAAAAGATGATTTGATCATCGCTACCACAGGTTATTCTGGAAGAGAGCTTTATGCTGCCGAGGACCGGAACAATCATTTCTATATGGTTGGCTCAATGGGCTGTGCGATAGACATAGGATTGGGTTTATCAATGATGCAGCCGAATAAAAGAGTGATTGTCATCGATGGCGATGGGGCCCTCCTCATGCGTCTAGGTGCCATGTCAACAGTTGGTTTTATGGCTCCTGAGAATCTCACCCATATTGTTTTGGACAATGGTGTGTATGAGTCTACAGGCTCTCAAAAAACAGTTTCCTCAATACTAGATTTTAAAATGTTTGCGCATTCAAATTGTTATAGAAACTCATCGAAATTGAATTCCTTGGAAGACCTCGATTCGTTGCTTGAATCAAATAAGAAAGGACCAAACTTCATTCATTTCCCAATTAAGGCAGGAGTACCAAACAAACTTCCTCGCCCTTTAATCTCACCAAATGAGGTTGCACAAAGATTTAGAGGAAATATAAATGATTAATCAAAAGCAAAATATTTTACTTAATCCAGGCCCAGTCAATATGTCGGATCGTGTAAAGAGACGCATGATCAATGAGGATTTCTGTCACAGAGAGAATGAGTTCTCAAGTTTGATACAAGAGGTTAATTCTCAGCTGGCGAGTATTTATGACGATATGGAGGATTATGAATCTGTGATCCTAACCAGTTCTGGAACTGGAGCCGTTGAAGGCATGTTGACCTCTTTTATACATGACGAGAAGTCACTGGTGATCAGCAATGGTGTTTATGGTGAGAGAATGGAAAAGATTTTACGTGTTCAGGGTAAGGCATACCAGACGATCCAATTTAACTGGCTTGATACAATTGATGTTCAATCAATTGCAGACTGTGTTGATGCCGATCGGAGCATTAAAAATCTAATCATGGTTCATCATGAAACGACCACTGGTCGTTTGAATCAATTAAGAAAAATAGGCCAATTGTGTAAGGACTATGGTCTTAATTTATACCTTGATGGTGTCAGTAGTTTTGGCGCAGAAGAAATTATGGCAAATGAAATCAACCTGAAAGCCGTTGCTGCATCTGCAAATAAATGCCTCCATGGCGCACCCGGTCTTGCTTTTGTGATTGCACATAAGGATCAATGGGAAAAAGCTCCCAGGGAACCCTCTGGTGTGTACTTTGATTTACATCAGTATTATGGCATGCAAAAAACAGACGGATTCTCGCCATTTACTCAAGGCACCCATTTGGTTGCCGCTCTTCATGAGGCAATTCTTGAATTCAGAGAAATGGGCGGATGGCAGGCAAGAAATACTTTATTTCAGCAAAGGGCAGAACAAATCTATGTTTGCTTGCATCAACTTGGTATTGAAACACTGATACCGAATGAAGATTACTCATCGGTACTGAGGTCTTATCAACTGCCACAAGGCATTGGGTATCAAGATTTACATGCCTACATGAAAAGCAATGGATTTGTGATTTATCAAGGACAAGGCAGCTTCAAGCAAAACATTTTTAGAATTTCAACAATGGGCCACATTGAAGAATCGGATATCACTTTATTGTGTGATTTGTTTGAAAATTTTTTCAAAAACCATGGTTAAAGAAGCTGTAATTTTAGCAGCAGGGATGGGAAGCCGATTGGGTGGTCAAAATGATCAAAAGCCTAAAGGGCTTTTGCAGTTTGGTAGTCAATCCATTATTGAGGAGTCCATCAATAAGCTGATCAAGAATGGCATTGAGAAAATATGGATTGTCACGGGCTATCAATCTCAATACTTTAAAGAATTAACCAATCATTACAATTCAATCGTAAGCCTTGTAGATAATGCAGAGTATGATCAATCGGGAACATTGCATTCACTGTCGATGGTTGCAGACAAGGTTCGCTCTCCATTTTTATTGCTAGAGTCCGATATTATTTTTGAATACAGGGCAATTCAAACGATTCTAAATCATCAAAGTGAAAACTGTATTTTATTGAGCGGTTTCAGTGATTGTGGCGATGAGGTATTCGTTGAAGCCAATCAGGAAGAATTGGTAATGATGTCAAAAGACATGAGTGAGCTCAGCAGCCCGCCAGCTGGAGAATTGGTTGGAATTACAAAAATAGGGGAAGAATTATTTAAAATGATGATGCAGTTTCATGAAAGCGATGAAAAAAACAAATTGGCTGATTATGAAACCGATGCATTGGTTGCAGTTGCTAAAGTGATCTCAATTTCCTGCCTAAAAATAGAAGACTTAATATGGTCAGAAATAGATGATCAAGATCATCTCAAACGTGCAAGGGAAGAAATTTATCCCATGGTTGTTGAAACTGATTTAAAATATTTTCCTAATTCATCGAAATAAAGGCATTTATAGGTGACAAAAAGAATAATAATTTTCTCAATGGTATCGGTTTGTTATGTCAATTCAGCTCATGCATACCTTGATCCCAGTACAGGAGGCATGCTGATTTCAGCAATACTGGGAATGTTTGCAACACTGGGTTTGGTGATTAAATCATATTGGTATAAATTAAAGTCACTCTTTAAAAAGAAAGAAAAAAGGATTGATTGATCATTCGATATGACGACTTTTTTTAAAGGATATCAAGGATATCGAACATACAAAAAACTACCCAAATCTTTCAAAAAGATTGTTTTTTATTCAGAGAGTTTTCAAGACTGGCATCATCTCAAGCCTCTCTTGAATACATTACTAAATCAAGAAATAGATACCACCTATGTTGCTTCAGACGAGAAAGACCCTGGATTGCTAAAGCAGTCTCCAAATTACAAATCGATCTTCATAGGAAAGGGTTTCTTTAGGATTTTGTTCTTTCAGTACTTAAAGGCAAAGTTGTTTATTTTAACGATGATGGATTTGAATAATTTTGAACTAAAGAGATCCATGCACTCAGTGCACTACGTATATATTTTTCATAGTTTAACCAGCACACACATGGTGGATACAGAAGAATCATTCGATCACTATGACACCATATTATGTGCTGGCCCCCATCAAAAGAAAGAAATTGAATTGAGGGAGCAAAACAAAGATTTGAATGCCAAGAATCTTGTTTCCTATGGGTATCCGAGACTTGAAAGGTTGATCGAAATGAATGCGAAGCCGGTTACCCATAATAAAGTGATACTTTTGGCTCCCACATGGGGCGAGCAGAGCATTATCAATCTTATAGGAATGGAGATATGCTCGATCATCATTGATCATGGTTATTCCTTGATCTTGAGACCGCATCACGAAACCCTTAAGCGCTCACCAGAGCTAATCAATGAAATAGAAAATCAGTATTCACACACTGAAAAATTTCGATTGGTCACAGAGATGGGGGATTCTCAGTCGCTCTTGCAGTCTGACTTATTAGTTTGTGATTGGTCGGGAACTGCAATTGAGTATTCACTGGGATTAGAAAAGCCCATCATTTTCATCGACATACCCCCAAGAGTCAGGAATCCAAATTGGGAGGAGATTAAATCTGAACCATTGGAAATGAGCATCAGAGAAAAAGTGGGTCGAATCATCTCTCCATCAGAACTTGAAGAGCTGCCGTCAACCATTGATGAATTACTCAATGATGATCAACTCTTTTCAGATCAGATAGAATCACTGCGTGAAGAATTTGTATATAATTTAAGTCATTCAGAAAGCGTTGGTCTAGAAGAGATAAAGAAATTACTAAAAACACTCAAAAACTAAATTATTCTTCAGCATGGTTCCTCTGGTATGGCTTTTTTAATGGGCTTATAGCCTTTCTCATTGGAATTCAGTATCTCCTTTTTTTTCCTTCAAGCACGACATTGCTTTCTGCAAGCTATGTTCTGTTTGCAACCTTGACTCATTTTATATCAATACATTTTCTACCCCTTCTCTTGCTCTCTTTGGTGCATCGGATTGCAGGCATGAAAAAATTCCTTATCCTCTTAGCAATAATTTACGCATCAACCATTAATACACTGATTGTCATGGATGCAAACTTCTTTGCAGTAAACCGATTTCACATGAGTCTTATGACTGCGATCCTTTTTGACAGTGAAACTTATCTTTTTTCAATCCTCCAGTTCATCATTATGGTCGTCTTTCATTATTTTCTTGGTAATGAAATCGGGAAGTCTCTGGAAAGGAGAAGAAATAAGTCTTTTATTGGTGTTTCTCTCGCAGTAGCCACCATGAGTGCATGGATTTATGTCCAAGGTGTCCACATTTGGGCCGATGCAAGCTATCAATCTTCCATCACCACTTTTACGCGATATTTGCCATTGTTCAGACCTATTCACGCCAAAAGAGATCTTGCTAGATTGGGTTTAATCGATTCGGATCAATTGAGGAAACAGAATTTGTCTAAGAAAACAATGGATTCTGAGTTACTTTATCCAAAGAATGAGCTGCTTTGTCGCAGCGATACACAATCAGAAAATGTTTTGGTTATTTTAATCGATGCTTTGCGTCCTGAGATGATCAATGGTGAGATCATGCCCAATACTGCAAAACTTTTTTCTGAAAGCATCAGTTTTGATAATCACTACTCAGGCGGAACCTCCTCAAGAATGGGTATGTTTTCACTCTTTTATGGTTTGCCCTCTACATATTGGAGAGTGTTTCATGACAATCTAAAACCCGCATTAATGATTACAAAGTTTGATGAGAGCAATTATGACATACACGCCATCAGTTCATCGGGCTTGGGAAGTCCTGCAGTGCTTGATAGGACCGCCTTTGCAGGCATTTCCAGTATCAACCTCAGACCACTTGGTGCTTCCGAAAAAGCCAGCCTAAAATTGGTGACAAATGGTTGGGTAGAGACAATCAAGCAAAACCAAGATCCTAAATTCTTCACATTGCTTCATTATGACCCTCCAATCGATGAAGCCAACCCAAGTGAATCTTTAAATATCGCCAACAAATTTTCAAGAAAGAATGATACATCTCACAATCTTGAGGTCTCAAGATATATACAGTCCATTCGTGATGTGGATATGGAAATTGGAAGGTTAAGCAATGTTTTACGAGAAAGGGATATGCTCAAAGACACCATTGTAATTCTAACCTCAGACCACGGTTATGAGCTCGATGATTATCAAACCAATTATTATGGCCATTCCAGTAATTATAGTCCCGCCCAAACCAAGGTTCCTTTAAAAATCATTTGGCCAAACAGGGATTCTCAGAAATATTCTTTTCGATCATCGCACCATGATTTTGCACCAACTTTATTAAAGGAAGTATTGGGTTGTACAAACAGCTACTCTGATTACAGCACTGGCAATAATTTATTTCAGCAAAAGCCTTGGAAATATTTGATTGCCGGGAGTTATGATTCATTCGCTGTCTTGACGCCTGAAAAAGTCATCATATCCTATGGAAGTTATTTTGAGGTCAGAGATAAAAATTACAATCTCTCTGAAATTGAAGGCAAGGATTTGAAAGACATGGAGGATGCAATATCCACTATGAGTGAGTATTACAAATAATGTCAATATTGATCAGAATTTATCTGCTGATTTTGATATTTTCTCATCAAGTACTGGGGCAGGAACAATCTCTCGATCAGAATCATTTTGACCAGATCACATTTGATCAAGACACACCTCTGATCCAAAAGTGGGTGACGTGTTATCCAGATTGCTCATCCCAAAATAAAAACTCTTTTGAGATCAATACTGATTTCAGAACAGTCTTAAAAATCATGAATAGCAAAGGAGATTCTCACAATGACTATGTGATGACATCAAGAAAAGTAGGCGATGACTTTAAGATTTCGTACGCCCGAAGCAATTATGAAGATGGGATATCAGAAGTGATTTTCACAACTGACTCAAAGTTTGGTTTTTTGGAGCTAACGGTTCGATCTGATGCTGATATTCAGATTGAAATCAACCCAAAGAATTTATTAAAAGAAGGCGATATCTATGGAATGGGCGGTATCTACAATGGCACATGGCTAGTAAGGGTTGATGATCGTGGCTCTGAAAACCTATCCAATTTGAGTCAAGTTATTACTCAGGAAGGTTCATGGATTGGTGTTCGAACAAGATTCTGGTCTTTCCTTGTTTCCCCTAGAAATAATGAAGCATTGGTCAATAAAATCAATGAATCAGAGCTGGGATTAAGATTTAGATCAACTGCTGTAGATGGCTTGCATCGGTTTGTCTTGTATTTTGGCCCTCTGAGTACAAAACAGTTTGTAGGCTCAGAGTCAGAACTAAGGAAACTTATGTACGCTGCACTTTGGGACTGGTTGAGACAATTATGCTTCTTTATTGAGTGGATCTTCATTTGGCTTTTAGAATTTTCTGGAAATGCAGGTTTAGCAATTCTTCTGCTTGCATGCGTACTAAAAGTCATCATTTATCCTCTCAATCGAATTGCTGAAAAATGGCAGGACGATGTGAATGTTATTCACTCTATGCTGCAACCTAAGATCAATGAAATAAAATGCAATTTCTCAGGCGAAGAGGCCAATCACAGAATCATGAAACTGTATAAAGATAAAAACATAAGTCCTTTTTACTCAATAAAGAGTTTTTTTGGTTTTCTGATACAGATACCAATATTCATAGCGGTCTTTGATGTATTGGGAGAATCAATATATCTATTGGGAGAGCCTTTTGTTTTTATTAATGACCTAAGCAAGCCTGATCAATGGGCAATGTTGCCATTCTTTATTCCTTATTTTGGGTCTTCAATGAATCTTTTACCATTTTGCATGATGATCATCAGCATTTTGAGCGCATATCTTTATACAGATAAAAATTTAAACAAAAATTTATTAAGCAACCAAAAAAGAAAATTATATTTGATGTCTTTCTTATTTTTTGTCTTGCTGTTCACTTTTCCATCCGGGATGGTGCTTTATTGGACAACTTCGAATTTCCTTCATTTGATGCAAATGCAAATAAAAAAGGCTCTTCATTGAAGAGCCTTTTTAGGATTGATGTTTTTTTACATGAAAAATCCGTGACCAGCACCTACCATGCTCATCAGCATTGGAATGGACAACATTGTGTTGGTTCTTGAAGCGAGAAAAGCAGTTCTTGCTGCTTTTGCTTTTTCTTCTGCAGTGGCCTCAACGATCCCCAAAACTTTTTTCTGGTTTGGCCAAATTAAAACCCAAACGTTGAACAACATAATGGTCCCCATCCATGCACCGATACCAATTGTTGTGGCATATGCATTCCCTGTTCTCATACCCAGTTCAAAAGCATCTCCAAGTACACCATTTAGATGCAAATAAGTTGCACCAGTCAACCATGTGACTAAGGCTGCCCATCTAAACCACAGAAGCGCTCTTGGAGCGACATACTTAGTGATTGCTGCTGGCCCTGGCCCACCTTCATCAGCATTTGCTTCCGCGACGGAGGGAACTTGGACAAAATTAAAGTAATAAAGAAGACCGATCCAAGCCACACCGGCCGCCACATGTAACCAAATCACGATTGATTGGACACCATTAACTGAAGCGGTTGAATTTCCAATTGCAATCACTACAGCGATAACCAGTCCAGTTATAATCGTTCCAGTGATTTTATCCAAAGGATTCATAAACATACCCCTAATAATTTCTTAACAAACAGAATTATAACAATTTTTCTATGAATCAAACAAATCGTCCAAAAATTATTCATTATTTTTAGGATTTTAGAATCTATAATATAACCATCTTAATTAGGAGTAATCGATGACACTAGATGAACGAATAAAGAATCAATTGGAAGAGTTTCCTTTAATTCTGTACATGAAAGGTACGCCAGATTTTCCACAATGTGGATTCTCAGCGAAAGTTTGTGGAATCCTCAAAGCCTCAAACAAACGATTTGCCTTCGTCAATATTCTCGAAGATCATGAATTAAGAGAGGGCCTTAAGACCTTTTCAAATTGGCCAACTTTCCCTCAACTTTATGTCAATGGTGAGCTGGTCGGGGGATCAGATATCATTGAACAACTGTTTGAATCCGGCGAACTCACGACATTTCTTGATTCTGTTCAAGAAAACTAGTTGCTTGTATCGGAGGATAGGTCATTTCAGAAAAAAAGAAAATTTCAGTTCCTGATCTTGGTGATTTCAGCGATGTAGAGATCGTTGAAATGCATGCGCAGCCTGGAGACAACCTTAATATAGATGACCCAATCCTCACTTTAGAGACTGAAAAAGCAGCCATGGAGATTCCCAGTCCTATTTCTGGGGCATTAATCGAGGTGTATGTCCAAAATGGAGACAAAATTAATCAAGGCGATGATCTGTGTTTGATCGAGGCTATAGAGACTGATCCTGTAGCCGAAGAAAATGAGGAGAAGGATACAGAACCAGAAATAAACAATGAAGGATCTCCCCAGATGACACGGGCTCAAAAGCCAGTTGAGCGGAGTCAAAAAAATGATCGCCAATTCTTCAATACCTCTTTCGCCTCTGTGCATGCAAGCCCTTCAGTTAGAAAACTGTCACGCGAGCTGGGCGTAGATCTAAATCAAGTCAATGGATCCGGAATGAAGGGCCGGATTCTTCCAGAGGATCTTAAATCATTCGTCAAAGGAGTAATGAGTGGAAAGATTGCTAGCGTTCAATCTGCTCTTCCAAAACTGCCTGAAGTTGATCATTCTGCATTTGGAGATATCGAAAGCGTTCCATTGAGTCGGATAAAAAAGATATCAGGACCAAGACTTCAAGCCAGCTGGATCAATATACCTCATGTCACGCAGCATGATGAGGTCGACATCAATAATCTGGAACAACTGAGAATGGATTTAAAGAAATCTTATCAATCAGATGGTATATCTCTTTCAATTCTTCCATTCATTGTTATGGCAGTTTGCCAACTCTTGAAGCAAATGCCTGATTTCAATTCATCGCTGGACGAGAAGAATTCAGCACTCATCCATAAAAAATACATCAACATAGGATTTGCAGCAAATACCGATCAAGGGCTTATGGTTCCTGTCATAAAAAATGCAGATCAGAAAAGCTTAAAGAAAATCTCACAAGAGCTTGTCAGGTTGAGTGAAGATGCCAGAAGCGGAAAGATCAAGTTAGAAGATCTTCAAGGCGGAACCTTTACGATATCGAGTCTGGGCGGTTTTGGGGGAGTTGGATTTACACCAATCATTAATCCACCCGAGGTTGCTATACTTGGCGTGGCTCGAGCACAAATAAGACCCATCATGATTAAAGGAAAATTCTTACCAAGACTTATTCTTCCTCTTTCATTGTCTTATGACCATCGAGTCATTGACGGCGTTGGAGGCATTCAGTTTACAACTGCACTCAAGCAACTGCTTGAGAATCCAGATTCATTTCTGTCTCAGGAGATCAGCGATGGTTGAGGTAAGAATACCTGATCTCGGTGATTTTGATGAAGTAGAGGTTGTTGAGATTCATGTGGCAAAAGGCGATACCATTCAGGAAGGAGACCCAATATTAACCCTTGAGACTGAAAAGGCTGCGATGGATGTTCAAAGTACTGTTTCTGGTGTTGTTGAAAATGTTGTTGTTGGGCTTGGAGATAAGGTATCCAATGGAGATTTGGTCAGTAATGTCTCGTCTCAATCCCGACAGGATCCAGAAATACCCATTCAATCCAGAAATAATGAGCCAGATCAAAAGAATGAGTCCCACAATGAAACAATTCAGCCAATGCGATCTGAGCATGATTACGACCTGGTTGTACTGGGTGCAGGCCCCGGCGGTTATGCGGCTGCGTTCAGGGCTTCTGATCTAGGTTTAAATGTAGCTTTGGTCGATAGGAATGCAGATTTAGGAGGGGTTTGCCTCAATGTAGGATGCATTCCTTCAAAGGCCTTTCTTCATGCAGCAAAAATTTTAGACGACTCAAAAGATGCAGAGATCAGCGGTATAAAGTTCAATGAACCTGAAATTGATCTTTTCAAAATGAAAGCTTGGAAAAACAATATCATTGGAGGATTAACCGCAGGTCTCAAAGGACTTGCTCAGAAAAGAAACGTTGACGTGATTCAAGGTACAGCAACATTTTTATCAAAGACCGAGATTGAAATCATTCATGATGGTGAATCTAAGAAAATATCGTCTAAACAATTCATCATTGCAGTTGGTTCCGAACCGGCTGAGCTCCCTTTCTTCCCTGAGGATCCTAGGATTATTGATTCCACTGGCGCGCTGGAGCCTGATGATATTCCCTCAGATATTTTAATCATTGGTGGGGGCATCATAGGTCTTGAGATGTCGACAATATACTCAGCCCTGGGCAGCGAAGTTACGATTATTGAGTTAACAAAAGACTTGATGCCAGGAACGGATCCTGATCTTGTAAGACCGCTTGAAAAAATTCTTAAAAAGAAGTGCAAAAATATCATGAAATCGGCCCAGGTGATTTCAGCTGAGCCTTCTGACCAAGGCATCAATGTTTTCTTTAGGCAAGACGACAAAGAATTCAGCGAAATATATCAAAACATTCTCGTTGCAGTTGGAAGAAAATCCAATGGACATCTTCTTGGCTTAGAGGAGATAGGAGTGAAAGTAGACGATCGAGGCATCATCAGTGTCGATAAACAATTCAGAACCAATGTTGAATCCATTCTTGCCATTGGTGATGTGATTGGTGACCCCATGTTGGCCCACAAAGCAAGTCATGAAGGCAAAATTGCCGCTGAGGTAGTGGCAGGGCATAAAGTCACAAATGATGTTCGGTGTATTCCATCCGTTGCATACACTGATCCTGAGGTAGCTTGGGTCGGGCTTTCAGAGGAAGAGTGTAAAGCCAAAGGGATGGATTATGGGAAAGGAATCTTTCCATGGTCAGCCAGTGGCAGATCGCTCACGATTGGTAGAAATGAGGGCATGACCAAATTACTCTTTAATCAATCAACCAAAAAGATCATTGGCGGTGGCATTGTTGGAACCAATGCCGGTGATTTAATCGCAGAGATTGTTTTAGCAATTGAAATGGATTGTGACGTGAATGATGTTGCTCTTACGGTTCACCCTCATCCCACATTATCTGAAACGGTTGCAATGGCAGCAGAAGTGTTTGAAGGAACGATCACCGATTTATATATAAAAAGCCCATAATTCAGCTATCCCGTCCGGTCCCGGAAGAGCATAAAGTAAATCAGAACAGACAATGCAATAAATAATCCGGAGAAGTAGTTTATGAGCAAAGGATTTCCTGTATTTAATAGGGATGCAATGACCGCATGGCCAATTGAGATTCCCCCTAATTGTGCAGCAGGTATCATGACCGAATAATTGCCAGATTTATCTACCGATGCAACCATGCCCATTAAAAATGGTCCGACAAAGTTCCACGCAACTTGAAAGAAAATGGCTCTCAGCGTGAATCCAATCCAGCTGATTTCTCCAACAAAGCTTAAGACAATCAATATTTGAACTGTAAGGGCTCCTAAAACTGCATGAGATCGATCAACTTTATCAATCAACATAGAAGCTGAGATTGGACCAATGATGCTCATCGCAGTACTTATGAATAAAGCCCTACCAATGGCATCACTGGCTAGGCCATTATTTATTCCATATGGAACCAAGTTGTTAAAGAAGGGCCCAACACCCATTTGCCAGATCACCATGATTAAAAGACCAATAAGTGGAAGAAGAGTAAGCTTTGCTTGACCTTGACTCGTTGAGCCATCAATTTCAGACTGGTTTCCGTTGAAAAGGTACCTGACAAAGAAAAGTCCGACAAAAGCTAGTGTAATAGCTGGTATTGTCATTCCTGAAATACCATATTTTGACATCGCAACTGGGACAAAGAGAGCAGTCAATGATCCCATAACAACTTGAGCAGCCACGGTATAGGCGAAGTTTTTATCAGGGTTATGGGTGCGCCCGATTGCTGCCACGCCAAGCGAAAAGCATACACCATGCCCAAATAATCCAGTCATAAATCGAACCATCACAAGAAAAGAAAATGATTGACCTCCCGAAAACTCGACGCTGGATGCTATATTACCCAGTATGATTATAGCGATTGAAAAGAATGCAATTGTTCTCCATGGGAATCGTTTTATCCAAAAAAATCCCAACATTGAGGATAACGCCATCCCCGCAATCTCAGCAGAAGATACCAAGTTGGCTTGAGATTGACTGAACCCCAGTTCTGAAATGATGCCTCCAACAAAAAATGGCATACCAAAAACAAAGAAAACCCCCACACAGCTGATGATGATTGCTGAGATAACTTCAATTTTTTTATCTTTCAAAGGCATTCATTTATTATGCTACATTTGGTTTTATGAATAAATCAGATAGGGCAAATATCGTCATTGACGCTTTGAATGAAGCGTATCCAGAAACACCAATCCCATTGGATCATAAGGATATCTATACTTTATTGATCGCTGTGTTGCTCTCCGCTCAATGCACAGATAAAAGAGTTAATGAAGTAACGCCTGAGTTATTTGCGATGGCATCGGACCCTTTTGCAATGACAAAACTATCGGTTGAATCTATCTATGAGATCATAAAACCATGTGGCTTAGGACCAAAAAAATCAAAAGCAATCAGTAATTTATCTCATACATTGGTCTATGAATATGATCAAAAAGTCCCTGAAAGCTTTGAGGCACTAGAGCAATTGCCTGGCGTTGGACATAAAACAGCGTCAGTGGTTATGAGCCAGGGTTTTGGTCATCCAGCTTTTCCAGTGGATACCCATATTCACCGTTTGGCTCATCGCTGGGGTCTTAGCAATGGAAAGAATGTTCAAAAGACCGAAAAGGATCTCAAAAATATTTTCCCTGAATCAGATTGGAGCAGACTTCATCTGCAAATCATTTATTGGGGGAGAGAGCATTGCCAAGCAAGAGCTTGTTATGGGCTTGAGTGTTATATATGTAAGTCTTGTTATCCGAAAAGAAAGACTCCCGTTAAACACAAACGAGGATAGGTAATCAACTGACTCTTTGCCCCGGCTCTGCTCCATCATCTGGTGAAATCAAGAATACCCCTGAATCGTCATCGCCCGATGCAAGTAACATGCCTTCAGAAACCCCAAAACGCATTTTTCTCGGCTTAAGATTGGCAACGACAACGATCAGTTTTCCAATCAGTTCGGAAGGGTCATAGTATCCTTTGATGCCTGCAAAAATGGTTCTTTCATCTGAACCGATATCCACCCTTATTTCAAGAAGCTTGTCGGCCTCTTCGACGTCTTTTGCATCGATGATTTTAGCCACTCTTAGGTCAACGTTGATGAACTCATCAAAGTTGATAATGTTTTCTTCATTACTCATTTTTTAATTATCCTTTCAATATCTTCCTCACGAATTCTAGTGAGGAGGTTTTCATAATCATTTATTTTATGATCTTTGATCACATCAGAAATATTTGACCAATTGAGGTCAGATAGATTCATGAATGATTCGACATTTTTTGCGACCTCAGGCATCACGGGTTTTAACATGATGGTTAATTTTAAAAACATATTGAGTGCATTGGTGCAGACCTTTTGAACATTTTCTTTTTCATTGTCATCCTTGATCATGATCCATGGTTTTTCTTGATCCAAATATTGGTTTGCTTTGTCAGCCAAAAGCATGATTTTTCTCATTGATTGACCCAATTCACGTTTCTGATAGAGCCCTTTGACTATCTTGGCTTCGTTATTGAATATTTCCAATAAATCGTCATCGATATCTTCTGATAGGCAATTTTCAAAATGATCTCTGATGAATTTTGAACTTCGGCTGGCAATATTGATCCATTTTCCAATCAGATCTGCATTAATTCTGTTTTGAAAATCTTCCGTATCGAGATCAAAATCATCAATCCCCGACGAGCTCTTGTAAGCGAAGTAATAACGAAGATATTCTGGATCAAGATGATCAAGGTAGGTTCTGGCCTTAATAAAAGTTCCTCTGGATTTAGACATTTTCTGACCATTTACCGTTAAGAAACCATTGACATAAATCGCATCAGGCTTCTTGAGACCGGCACCTTCCAAAACAGCAGGCCAAAAAAGTGCATGGAAGTATATGATGTCTTTGCCGATAAAATGAACCATGTGTGTTGTTGGATCATCATGAAAATATTCTTCAAAATGAAGTTTGGATTTATCCGATAGGTTTTTTAGCGATGCAAAATACCCAATCGGTGCATCCAACCATACATAAAAGTATTTATCCTCTTCACCCGGAATGATAAAGCCAAAGTAGGGTGCATCCCTTGAAATATCCCAATCCCTTAATCCAACATCAAACCATTCTTGGAGTTTTGATTTGACCGATGGATGAATATCGATTGTTTCAATCCACTCTTTAAGCATATTGTTGAACTTAGTCAGTTTCATGAAGTAATGTTCGGATTCTTTCAAGCTCGGTATTTTGCCGGAAATGGCAGAGATAGGGTCAATCAGATCGGTCGGTTTATATGTCGCACCACACTTTTCACAATTATCCCCATATTGATCTGGTTCATTGCATTTGGGGCATGTACCCCTGACATACCGATCGGGCAGGAACATGTTTTCCTTGTCGTCATAGGCTTGTTCGATGATTTCTGTTCGGATGCAGTCATTGTCCTTGAGTTTTCCATAAATTTCTTTCACCAAACTTTCATTCTCTTCAGAATGAGTTGTGTGATAGTTGTCAAAGGATACATGAAAGTCTTTGAAGTCATTCTCATGTTGGCGAGTGTATTCCGCTGCTAGTTCTTCAGGTTCTACGCCCAAATCCTCGGCACTCAGCATAATGGGGGTCCCATGCGCATCACTTGCACAAACAAACACCACATCATGATCATGCATTTTCAAAAACCTGGACCAAATGTCAGCTTGAATGTAACCGACCATATGACCAATATGAATCGATCCATTGGCATAGGGCAGCGCACTGGTTATAAATATTTTTTTATTTTCAAGACTCATGGTGTTTGGATCATTTTACCTGAGTTTCATTAACAACACAGGCAGCAGTGTTAAATTGGCAAACAAAGCAAGCAACATTGCAAATGCGGTGAATAGACCAAAATAGATTGTCGGGATGAAGTTTGAAAATGCCAATATCGAGAATCCCAAGACGATAATGACAGAGGTGTAATAGATCGCTTGACCGGTACTGCTGTGAGCATTACGTATGGCAACACCAACATCAGAATACTCAAGCATTTCCTCTCTATAACGATGAACATAATGAATCGAGTGATCCACACCAATGCCGATGCATATGGCAGCAATTGTGATGGTCATAATATCGAGCGGAATATTCATTAAGCCCATTAAGCCTAAGACTGAAGAAGAAGCAATGATGCTAGGAATCACAGCAATGATCGCAAATTTGATTGATCTGAATAAAAATAAAAACATGACCATGATCGCAGCAAAAACAAATCCAATCGTTAGAATTTGAGAGGTGATTAGGCTTTCAAGAACATTATTGTATAAAACCAGCATTCCGGTTAACTTCACTTGAGAGTCTTTAAGCCCAAGTTCTGTCGTTAAATCACGTTTGATTTTTCTTAATAATTCACCTCTTTGTAAATCTGGATAAGATTCAAGCACCCTAAAAGAGATCCTGAGTTGATTGCCATCTTCTGAAAGATATGGATCAAAGAGAGCCTCCTTAACATCATCTGGCACTTTCTTATAAAGAACGGATAGAAAGAAAGTATCCATCTCATCGCCATCATTTAAGGTTTCAAGAACATCCATTGTGGTGTCAAATGAGATCACCTTTCCAGCTTCATTCAATGATTCCAAATATTCATGCACAGCCTCAATCGTCTTGAGTCGATATGAGTTATACCAATAGCTGTCACCACCAATGTCATATTCACCATCTTCTTCGAAGAACATCTCATCAAAGAAATCATCCTCAATCATTGCTTCATCTTCGCTGGCATTAAAAAAATCAGGGTCCGCTTCAATGATGATATCAAGGGGTGTTGTTCCGCCAAGCTGGGTGTCAATCACGGTCAAGCCTTGGAAAATTTCAGTGTCTTCCTTGAAAGCCTTGATGAATTGGTTCTCAGCTGTCAGCTTTGTGATTCCAGAGACACTGATCGCAAACATGATCGTAAATAAGACAAGAATCTGTATTGGCTTATGAATTACAAGATTTGCAAAGGCATTCGTCAGCATATGGGTTTTGTCTTTCTTAATCTCATGATCAATTTTGGAGAACAGACTAAGCAATGCTGGGAAGAGGTTGAATACCAGAATAAAAATTACTCCCATACTGATCAACATCATCCACCCAAAGTCAATCACTGGTCGAATGCCAGCTATCAGGAGGGACCCAAAGCCAACCATCGTTGTTATTGTCGTAAAGAGGCAGGGTTCAAACTTATCTCGCATGGTCATTGTGATCAATGATGAATGTTTTTCATCAGGAAATAGTTTTACAAGTTCACGATATCGAACAGTGAGATGAACGGTAATCGAAAGACTAAAAATTAATAATAGAGCCACAAAATTTGCTGAAACAACGGTGACAGGCCATGACATAAAACCCAATACTCCTGTCATAATCAACAATCCAATCAGACAGCAAGCCATTGAAATGACCATCCATTGAGGGTTTTTAAATATCACTAAGAGTGCAATCACCAGAAACATCAATATCAATAATCCAAATAGTTGAATGTCATTTTGAATATAATCGATCATATCCACAGTGATCATTGGGACACCTCCCAGGAAGATTTCAGCGAATGACTTGTATTGATCAAGTACATTTCTTACGTCTGAAACCATTCTTTCAGTTTCATTTCTTTCATCTTTTCTAAGTCTTTTTACTTCTGAAGTGAGTCGACTGAGTTCTTTAAGTTCTGCTGTAGAAAGATCTGAATTCAATCTTTTTGCCCTGAGCGCGTCTCTTTGGTCAATCAGTCTTTCCAGTTCATTATTGAGCCTTATATTTAGAAGCATGGCAGTGGTTTTTGAATCCTCACTGATGATTAGATTCCTATAAAGATTGCTTGTCGTGAGTTCAATCTTTGCCAATTTTCTATCGGTCTCTGGGCTTAAGAAAGTTGGTGCTGAGTCGGCAATCTCAGAAAGACTTTTTGGTGGTGATTTCAACAATGGAACATCCAAAATACTCACAACCGATTCAATCTGTTCCAATTTAGATAGATCTCCTTTAAGACTGCTTAGGAAGTCGATTGTTTTTTCTTCAAATAAACCACTCTTGGGACTGATGGTAACCACTAAAAACTCATCATCGCCATATCTTGCTTTGATGTTTCTGTAATATCGTAAGTCTTCATCGTCCTCTAGTAAGAGCGAGTCTGATGAGGCATCAAGCTCAAAATACTGAATATTGTATGAGAAAAAACCCAAAAGAGAGAGGATCACCAAGATCGTAATGAACGGATTCATGGTTGGTTTCTCCAATTGCCAATTGATGATCTTATTAAGCATTTCTTTATCTTACTCTTACTGGTGGATGTTTAAATTTTAGTGCATCATACTATCTACAATAAATAGTTTAATTTATTTCTTTTAATTATCTTTAAGCGATGGCAATTAAATCTGACAAATGGATCAAAAGAATGGCTGAGAATCATGGAATGATAGAGCCGTTCACTGATTCCCAGATAAGAAAAAAAGATGGAAATGATCTGATTTCTTATGGGACATCAAGCTTTGGTTACGATGTTAGATGTGCGACTGAGTTTAAAGTTTTTACCAATATCAATTCAGCCGTCGTTGACCCCAAGTCATTTGATGAGAATAGCTTTGTCAATTTTGATTCCGATGTATGCATCATTCCTCCGAATTCATTTGCCCTTGCAAGGACAATTGAATTTTTTAGAATTCCAAGAAATGTTTTGACCATTTGTTTAGGCAAATCAACCTATGCACGATGTGGAATCATAGTGAACGTGACGCCACTCGAACCAGAATGGGAAGGACATGTCACTCTCGAGTTTTCAAACACCACACCATTGCCTGCAAAGATATATGCCAATGAAGGCGTTGCTCAGATGATATTTCTTGAATCAGACGAGGATTGCGAGGAGTCATATCTCGACAGAAAAGGCAAATACCAAGGTCAGACTGGAGTTACATTACCCAAAACCTAGCTTTTTTTGATAATTCTGGGTTCGGATAGTGGAGCGCCATCTAGGCAAAGTTTCTCAGATTCAAACGATAGCCTGTCTTCGCTAAACCACTGAATTGCTTTTGAGTAGATGATGTATTCACCTCGCTGCACTTTTTCTTGAAGCGAATGACGGTCATCATGATTTTCAATATTGAATTGATATTGTATGATGACGGGGCCATCATCCAGTTCTGGGGTCACAAAGTGAACACTCGCTCCGTGTAATTCTTCTTGATCATCGATCACTCTTTGGTGGGTGTTCAGGCCTTTATATTTTGGCAGTAGAGACGGATGTATATTTAGAATCCTGCCTGTAAAACGAAGACAAAAACTTCTACTCAGTATCTTCATGTATCCAGCTAAAATAATTAGATCAGGATTGAGGGCAATCATTTCTTTTTCAAAGCATTCATCAAAATCTTTACGATTTTGAAATGAAGAGTCATCGATTATTTTTGTATTGATCCCTTCTTTTTCAGCCCTATCGAGTCCTTTTGCTTTAGGATTATCTGATATCACTGAGATCAGATCGATCTGCAGAGCTTTATCGTTTATGTTGTCTATGATGGCTTGAAGGTTGGTTCCATTGCCAGAAATGAAACAAACTGCTCTGCATTTTGATCGACTTTCATCACCCATGATTGATGATTACAGATTTTTCTCCACTCTCGATGAATCCGATGTCATAAGCTTCTATGTCGGCATTTTGAAAATGCTTGATGACTGCATCTTTAAGATTACTCCTGACAATGACCACGTATCCTATGCCACAATTAAATGTTTTAAGCATTTCATCCGAATCAATATTTGCCTCTTTTTGAATCCACTGAAAAACAGGCGGTAAGTTCCAACAATTTGTATCAATAATCGCCTTAAAACCTTTCGGTATGGCTCGGATGATATTGTCTTGGAATCCGCCCCCAGTGATATGTGCCATTGATTTAACTTCAAAATTGTCGAGACAGCTTAGAACTGGACGACTGTATATGGTCGTAGGATTAATGATTTGTTTCCCAAGCTTCTCACCATTTTGGATTTGATCTAGGTCTACTGAATTCTGCTCAATTAATTTTCTAATCAGTGAATATCCATTTGAATGAGCCCCGGATGATGCCAGACCTATGATTGCATCACCTTCTGAAATATTCGATCCATCAATGATCTTATCGTAATCAACAATGCCGACGCAAAATCCAGCAAGATCAAAGTCACCCGACTGATAAACACCTGGCATTTCAGCAGTTTCACCACCAATGAGTGCCATTTCAGATTGCAGGCATCCATCGGCAATTCCTTTTATGATTCTTTTAGCTTGTGAATTGTCGAGTGCTGAGGTTGCAAAATAATCAAGAAAAAAGAGGGGTTTTGCGCCAGATGTAATAATGTCATTAACACACATCGCAACCAGATCAATACCAACTCCTTCAAGGATATCGAGTTGTTGTGCCAGCTTCACTTTTGTCCCAACTCCATCCGTGCCAGAAACAAGAACCGGCCGCTCAAAGTCTTTAGTGTTTAACTCGAATAATGCTCCGAAACCACCAATATTAGACAGTACGTCATCGTTTAGGGTTTCTTTGATCATTGGCTTGATTTCATCAATCAAATCATTGGCCTTGCCAATGTCTACACCGGAATCCGAATATGTTATTTTTGATTTTTGGTTACTCATTCCTAAAAAGTGTGTTCTTTCTAATCCGAGCTATGATAATTAAATGAAAGACTATATTATCATCATGATAATCATTAATCTTTGAGATATTCTCGATGAGTTCTTATTTTCAGCTACGAATGTCATATATTCCGAATGCAATTTGCATTCTTAGGATAATTTTAGTGATTCCCATCATCGATTTTTTATGGGACAAGCAGTACGAAAATGCTCTAGGGTTAATTGCAATTGCTGGTATCTCAGATTTTCTAGATGGTTTTTTGGCCAAAAGAAATAATTGGCGATCGAATCTAGGAGCTGCACTTGATCCAGCGGCAGATAAAATTCTCTTAGTGAGCTTGTTTGTGACGCTTTATCTTATGGGTTTGGTGCCATTTTGGTTAATGGCAACGGTCTTGCTGAGGGATTTTATGATCTTATTTGGACTGGCTCTGTATTATTATTTCATAGAAAAACCGAGCCCCAATCCGTCATTCATCAGTAAGTTAAATACTTTTCTGCAGATCTTTTTTGTTCTTTTTGTTATTGCAGGGCAGGCTCTGACACCAAGCTTTGATCTTTTGATCCAGTTCACAGGGTCATTAGTCTTTCTCGCTTCGATTCTGAGTGGTTTGGATTATTGGATTTCATGGTCAATCAGAGCGAAGAAGATAATCACTGCCAAGGCCTCATAAAAAAGTGAAACAACTCCCGCTTCCAGTAGAGATCTCTCAATACATGACTTTTGAGAGTTTTTTTGTTGGCCAAAACTCAGCATTAATAGATGCACTCAAAGGTGAGGATCAAAAACTAATATGGATCGCAGGAGAGTCGGGGAACGGTAAAACACATCTTCTCAGCTCGTTATGTAACCAATACGATATAAACAACAAGAGGATTCAATATTTAAGTATGGCAGAAGCAAAAGACTATTCACCAGAGATCATTGAAGGTCTAGAGGGATTAGATTTGATTGCGATAGATGATCTTGATTGTGTAGTGGGGCAATATACGTGGGAAGAGAAATTAATGCATCTTTATGAGAGCATCCTAAGTTCGAGCTCACGATTAATCGTTGCGTCTAAAGAGACACCAAAAGGTTTGAGTTTTAAGATTCCAGATTTGGCATCTCGGTTTTCATTGGGATTATTATTCAGGATTGATCCGCTTGATGACGATGAGCTTGTTTTCGCAATTCAGTATCATGCCAATGCCAGAGGATTCGAGCTGCCCGATGATTCTGCTAAGTTTATCATTAAGCGAACCGTTAGAAGTGTGACTTCTTTGATGGATATTCTAGACATCCTTGATTATGAGTCATTATCCAATAAGAGAAAGCTAACCATACCTTTTGTTAAGTCAGTATTGAAGCTCAATTGAACCATCCACTGATTATCATATAGACGTTGTTTGATTTGATTGATATTCTTTGATCTATTGATTAAATCATTGAAATGAAGAATTACTTAATATCTCTAATCATCATATTTGCGCTGAGCGCATGTGCAACTTTGCCTCCGTTGCAAGAGATGAGTAATGCCAGACAAACCATTGCAGCGGCAAAGGAAATGAATTCCGGTGCAGATCAATCTCAGAAAATCCTGGAAGCAGAACGCCTTTTATCCAGGGCCGAAAGAAGGATGGAGGTCAATCTTTATGAACCTGCCAGGCAGGATGCCTTAAGGGCTCAGAAAGAAGCAATTGAGTTCATTGAGTGGGCAATTTCGCAATCGTCAAATCAGAAAAAGGGCGACTAATCAATCCTTGAGATGTTTGATAACCTCATCCATCTTGACATCCCTTTTTTCACTTGTTCTCCTTGAAGTAATTTCAATTTTCTTTTGTTCAATACCTCTTTTGCCAACAATCACATGAGTGGGGATGCCCATTAAGTCTGCATCTGCGAATTTAACTCCCGCTCTTTCATCGCGATCATCAATCAGAACTTCAACGCCATCCGTTTTGAGCTCTTGATAAATTTTCAATGCATGATCCATGACACTGGAATCGTTTTTATCATTGAGGACGATAATCAATATCTCAAAAGGTGAAATAGCTTTCGGCCAGATGATTCCTTTTTCATCATGGTTTTGTTCAATCGCAGCCGCAACGATTCTTGAGATACCAATGCCATAGCAGCCCATATAAGGATTGACATTCTTACCACTGGAATCAAGGACATCAAGCTTCATCGATTTACTGTACTTATCACCCAGTTGAAAAATATGTCCCACCTCAATTCCACGTGCATAGGTCAACTCTCCACCATTCGGGGCATTCTTGGAGTCTAATGTTTCAACATTTGCAGCAAAATTTTCATCATCACAAAAAGCGATTTCATCTTCACCAGACTCTGCAATGACATGAAATTCATGGGACACCGATCCACCAATCTCTCCGCTCGTAGCTTCAACCTTCCTGAAATTAAGTTCTAATTTTTTAAAGATGGTTTCATAGGTCTGACCCATCTTTTCATACTCCTCTTCAAGAGAATCTTGGTTTAAGTGAAACGAGTAAGCGTCTTTCATCAAAAACTCTCTTGCCCTCATCACACCAAACCGAGGCCTGATTTCATCTCTGAATTTAGTCTGAATTTGGTAGAAATTTACAGGCAACTGTTTGTAGCTTTTTACACTTTTTCTAAGTATGTCTGTAATCACTTCTTCATGCGTTGGTCCATAGCAAAATAGACGATCATGACGATCATGGATTTGTAGCAGTAGATTTCCATAGTCTTCCCACCGTTCGGTTTCTTGCCAAAGCTCTGAAGGTTGAATCGTTGGCATAAGTACTTCAAGCGCGCCAGACTCATCCATTTCTTTTCGCACAGTCTGCTCAATCTTTCTTAATACTTTTAGACCAAATGGCATCCAAGTGAATATCCCAGAGGCCAATTTCTTTATGAGTCCAGATCTCAGCATGAGTTGATGCGAGATCAATTCTGCATCAGATGGCGCATCTTTGAACGTTCTAAGAGGATAATTCGATAATTTCATAATGAAATAGTATGTAAAAACCCAAGTAAATGCATCAAATCATCAGATATATTATTTTCATATTTTTTAAATCCAATTTTTACATGTCTCATGATTTATTTATAATGTCGCGATGGATCTGAGAAAAGAAAAAAACAGAGAAAAGGTAAACTTAAAGAAAGGCATATTTATTTTGCCTAATTTATTTACTTCAGCAAATTTATTTGCGGGATGTTTTTCTATCTTCTGTTCGATTGACGGAGAGTTTGAGATGGCAATCATTTCAATCATTGTTGCTGTCTTTTTAGACGGTTTAGATGGGAAGGTTGCAAGAGCCACAAATGCTGTTTCTGATTTTGGCAAAGACTACGACAGTCTTTGCGATTTAATTTCATTCGGCGTTGCTCCGTCCATATTGTTCTATTCTTGGGCCACAGATCATTTCATCGATATGATTGACATTAAATTTATGTGGCTTCTTTCATTTTTCTATATTGCGACAACAGCATTGAGGCTTGCCAGATTTAATAATCATCTTCTTCTTAAGTCCGAGAACTATTTCTTAGGATTACCATCTCCTGCCTCTGCAACATTGGTCACTGTCATGCTTTGGCAGTGCGTCATTCATTCATTTGATCAGCTGATTGCACTGATTGTGATATCACTTTTTTATGTCACTGCATCAATGCTCATGGTCACAAAGATTCACTACAACAGTTTCAAAGATCTCAGAACATTAAATAAAATGCCATTTAACGGAACTCTATTGATTCCATTGGTATTCATTATGATTATTCTTGATGCACCAAATGTACTAAGCCTTTTATCAGTTATTTACCTTTTCTCCGGATTATTAGGAGTTTTGACTAGATTTGTAAGGAGTCGTCGCAAAGGGCGAGAAAAAAATGCCACACAGTAAAGCATGCCATCAAGGTTAAAACTGCTTAAATCATTAGAGATTGATGCTTATCAATTAAGAAATATTTCGGAAAATCCTGACCCCAATGGTCAAACTGATTGGTCAATAATTGAGTCCCAAGTATCCACTTGCAGAGCATGTCAACTTCACAAAGGGCGAAACAATCCCGTGTTCGGAGATGGAGATATGAGTTCTGATTGGTTTTTTATTGGCGAGGCACCCGGTAAAGATGAGGATCTCCAAGGAAAACCATTTGTGGGCAGAGCAGGGCGCCTTTTAACAGAGGTTATTTTTTCGATGGGTTTATCAAGGAAAGAAGTTTTTATTGCAAATATTCTTAAATGCAGGCCTCCCGATAATCGAGATCCCAAGCCCGGAGAGGTAGCAAAATGCTTTCCTTATTTGGAAAAGCAGATCGAGCTGGTTAAACCCAAAGTCATTGTTGCAGTAGGAAGGATTGCTGCACATTCTCTTCTAGGCACTGATCTTCCTATGGGTCAATTAAGAGGCAAAATTCATGATTTTGGAAACAACAATATTCCCACATTGGTTATATACCATCCTGCTTATCTTTTAAGAAGTCCGTCTAAAAAAAGAAAAGTATGGGAAGATTTACAATTGGTAGAAAATATTCTAGACAATGATTCTTAAAAAATTCAAAAAAGATGCAGTCTCTTGGGCTTTCTATGATTGGGGTAATTCAGCTTTTGCAACCACAGTGATGGCGGGTTTCTTTCCAATTTTCTATAAATCTTATTGGGCAAGTGATTTATCAAATTTGGAAAGCACTGCCATGGTTGGTTATGCGAATTCTGTATCAGGGCTTATGGTGGTTTTAATAGCTCCGATATTGGGCGCGTATGCTGATATTGGAACCAAAAGAAAAAAACTTCTAATCTCTTTTGCGAGCCTAGGTATTTTCTGCACTGCATCATTCTATTTAATCCCACAAGGCGAATGGTTGATTGCAGCTCTTCTTTATGCTTTTGCAGCAGTTGGTTTCTCAGGAGGAAACGTCTTTTATGATTCATTGATGACCTCGGTATCTAATAATGAGGACAGAAATATTGTTTCAGCATTGGGTTATTCACTGGGTTACTTGGGCGGAGGATTGCTATTCCTAATCAACGTCATTATGTTCTTAAACCCTGAATTATTTGGTATTGACAGTCAATCAGATGCAATTTTAATCTCTTTTCTTATGGTCGCTATTTGGTGGGCAATCTTCAGCATCCCCCTTATGAAAAATGTTAAGGAATCAAGTCATGAAAAGAATGAAACTCGCCTCCTTGAGGCACTAAAACAGTCATTTAAAGAGGTTTATCAGACGCTAATTGAAGTTCGAAAGTATAGAAATGTAGCAATCTTTCTTTTGGCTTATTGGTTTTATATGGATGGCATTGACACAATCGTAAGGATGGCAACTGCTTATGGTTCTGATATCGGATTAGAGGCTTCATCTATGATCATTGCTTTGATATTGACTCAGTTTGTGGGTTTTCCATCAACACTCATCTTTGGTCACTATGCAGATAAGGTTGGATTTAAGAAAATACTCAGCATCGGTATTTTGATCTACATCTTAATATCAGTTTTTGCCAGTCGAATCACAACGGCCACAGAGTTTTATATAATGGCAATTGTGGTTGGGTTGGTTATGGGAGGCATACAGTCAGTCAGCCGTGCTTATTTCAGCAGTATTATTCCTAAAAATAAAGAAGCACAATTTTTTGGTTTCTATAACTTAGTGGGTAAATCAGCAGTGGTTGCGGGACCAGCTCTGCTTGCTTGGATATCAATGATCTTCAATACTCCAAGAGCAGGAATTCTAGGTTTATTGATTCTATTTATTCCGGGTTTAGTTTTGCTTTGGATGGTGCCAAAGCACCAGAATTCATAACAACTTAATTTGTTCTTCAATTCTGGATTGATCAGAAATTAATCCTTTAAGCTTTGCTTTCAGGTCATCAACGACATCGCTCGGAGCTTTTTCAATAAAAGCATCATTGGAGAGTCTATTCTGAACCGATTCGAGTTCTTTATTTAGTTTGGATAACTTCTTTTCCAGTCGACCTTTCTCTTCTTCGATATCCACCAGTCCTTCCAAAGGAATAAACACCTTCATTTCACCCAGAAGCGCAATGGCTGATTTTGGCAAAACATCAGAGCTTTCTTTGTGCATGATTGCCTCAACCGACCCTAAATTACGAATGAATGAACCAAGTGACTCGAGCCTTTCGCAGTCCAAACTTGAGGCATCTTCGACGATGATTGAAATCGACTGTTTTGGTGGAATATTCATTTCGGATCGAATCTGACGAACCGAGGATATAAAATTCTTGAGCCATTCAGTATTTTCAGCGCTTTCATCATCAGTTTTCCAATCATCGGAGGAGGGGAAAACAGATTTCATGATGCTTCGTTTAGCATTTTCTTCATTCAGTGATTGCCAAATTTCTTCAGTAATGAATGGAATCGTAGGGTGTAGCATTCTCAAAATTGCATCCAACATGTTTATGAGATTGTTTTTTGTATAATCTTTTTTTGAATCCGCTATCCCAGGATCATTGATATGTGTTTTTGCCAATTCGATATACCAGTCACAAAAGTCATTCCAAACAAACTCATACATTGCTGTTGCTGCAAGATCGAAACGATATTGCCCGAATTGTTTTTCTACCTCATCGATTGTTTTTGCATATCTTGATTGAATCCATTGATCGATGGCATGCCCCTGTGAATCTTTTATATTTAATAATTCAAAGTCATTGGTGTTCATTTTTATGAATCGAGATGCATTCCAAATTTTATTGCAAAAATTCCGATAACCTTCCACTCTATTTAAATCAAGGCGAATATCTCTCCCAGTCGAAGCCTGAATTGCAAAATTAAAGCGAAGCGCATCGGTTCCAAAATCAGGAATTCCATTCGGAAATTCTTTTTTTGTATCATTGATGATTCGTTGTTCCATTTCTGGTTGCATAAGGCCTTGCACCCTTTTTTCAAGAAGATCATCAAGACTGATGCCATCAATTAAATCAATCGGATCCAGAATATTTCCCTTCGATTTGGACATCTTTTGACCGTTTTTATCTTTTATTAGGCCATGAATATATATTTCATTGAATGGGATCTCATCCATAAATTTAAGACCCATCATCACCATTCTCGCTACCCAAAAGAATATAATATCAAAGCCCGTGACCAGTACATTGGTTGGATAAAACGTTTTTAGGTCATAAGTATCATCTGGCCACCCAAGACTCGAGAAAGGCCATAGAGCAGAAGAAAACCATGTATCGAGTACATCTTGGTCCTGTGTCAGAACAATTGATCCGTCTAAGTTATGTTTTTTCCGAATCTCTGGTTCATTTTCTCCCACGAAAACATTCCCTTCATTGTCATACCATGCTGGAATTCGGTGACCCCACCACAGCTGTCTTGAGATACACCAATCCTGAATGTTTTCTAACCATTCGAAATAAGTTTTAGACCAATTCTCAGGAACGAATTTTAATTCACCATTTTTCACGACCTCTATGGCAGGTTTTGCCAGCGGTTCCATTTTTAAGAACCATTGGTTTGTAATCAGTGGTTCAAGAATTGCTCCACTTCGATCTCCTCTAGGGATGGTGAGTAGATAATCTTCAATTTCATGCATCAGACCGAGTTCTTCTAGGTCCTTCACAATCTTTCTTCTTGCCTCAAAACGGTCAAGCCCTCCATATTCTGATGGTGCCGACTGACTAATTTTAGCAGCTTGATCTAAAACACTGATGACCTCGAGACCGTGCTTTTTGCCAATTTCAAAGTCATTGAAATCGTGAGCAGGTGTTATCTTTACACACCCCGTTCCAAACGCTTGATCGACATACTCATCGGCAATAATTGGAATCTTTCTTTTTGTCAGGGGAAGAATGATATGCTTACCGACAAGATGTTTATAGCGTTTGTCATCTGGATGGACTGCTACAGCAGTATCCCCCAACATTGTCTCCGGTCTCGTAGTTGCAACAACAATGTAATCCTCTTGGCCATCCAATGGATATCTCATGTGCCACAAAGAACCTTTTTCCTCTGAAGTAGCTACCTCAAGATCTGAGAGTGCCGTTTGTAAAACTGGATCCCAATTCACAAGTCTCTTACCTCTATAAATCAACCCCTCTTCGTACAGTTGAATGAAGACTTTTGTGACGCCTCTAACGAGATTTTCATCCATAGTGAATTTTTCTTTAGTCCAATCTGTTGAGGCACCCAATCTCTTCATTTGTTTTGTTATGGTGCTTCCAGATTCTTCCTTCCATTTCCAGACTTCTTGTTCAAATGTTTCTCTACCGAGTTGTTGTCTTGATGTTCCATTTTTTTCCAATTGCCTTTCCACAACCATTTGCGTGGCAATTCCTGCATGATCTGTACCCACTTGCCATAGAGTATTTTTACCTTTCATTCGTTCATACCGAATAATGATGTCCATGATGGTGTCTTGGAAAGCATGTCCCATGTGTAGGGTGCCTGTGACATTTGGCGGTGGTATTACAATGCAAAAGGGAGCACCAGATTTTGAGGGTGAGAAATATCCTGAATCTTCCCACGATGCATATATTCTGGTTTCTATTTCTTTTGGATTATATGTTTTTTCCAACTCAATTCACCTTATGAGATTTAATTGTGTAGTTTAAACCCTTGTATGTTTTCCACTTGATTCTGGCTAAGCTTTTTTTCTCTTCTGAAGCCGGAACAATCTCGTGTATTTTCTTAGTTTCTAATGCAGGATCCTCTGCTTGGTCTGAAAGATTAATTATGACATCGAAGTGCATGTCCGGAAATCTTTCACAACCGATCGAGATCGGTGCATTATGAATTTTGTCTTCCGATCTTGAATGCGGAACAAAGCTTTCTTGTCTAAAGGTCCAAAGTTGATCGTCAATGAGTTTTGCTTGTTCTTCATTACAGGCATGGATATAAATCTTTCCAAACCTCTTCTTGTAGCCTTTTTCAATCAAGCGATAGACATAGTTCATCTGTTTTTTTTCGTCATCGTTCTCAAAATGATGAAAAGTGACTTCGATATCTTTCATTTATCAGATGATCACGTTTTTGATTCGTTGATTAGAAATTCTGACATTAAGCCCATCGGTCTTCCGGTTGCACCTTTGTTTGTACCTTCAGCCCATGCAACGCCTGCAATATCTATGTGAGCCCAATCGTGTTCACCAACAAATTTCTGCAAAAAACAGCCCGCTGTAATAGTGCCAGCTCCGGAGCCACGGGTACTAATATTTGCAACATCAGCAAAGTTACTGACTATTTGGTTGGCATACTCCTCAGTCAAAGGTAGCCTCCATGTGACATCATCGGTGGACTGACCACATTGAAGCAATTGATTCGCCAACTGATCAGAATTACTCATGAGACCTGAGTGATGGGACCCCAATGCCACGACACAAGCTCCTGTCAGAGTTGCCATGTCTATAATTAGTTTAGGCTTAAATCTTTGTGTATAGGTCAGCGCATCAGCCAATATTAATCTTCCTTCCGCATCTGTATTTAATACCTCTATCGTCTTTCCAGACATTGATTTCACGATATCACCAGGTTTTGTTGCTGTACTGCTGGGTACGTTTTCACAAGCAGGTACAACGAATACAGCGTTGATGGGAAGATTGAGTTCAGTAACCATCTGTAAGAGGCCAATTGTGGTTGATGCTCCGCACATGTCGTATTTCATTTCATCCATTTTATTAGAAGGTTTTAGTGAAATACCTCCTGTATCAAATGTAATTCCTTTTCCTACTATTGCGATTGGTTTTTGGCTTTTTGGACCATTATTGAACTCAGCAATAATCATTTTCGCAGGCTCTGAAGCACCAGCTGTTACAGAAAGAAGTGAGTTCATTCCCAGCTTTTTCATTTGAGCTTCATTGAGGATTTTCAATGATGCTGATTTGTTTTTGTTTACAATTTTTCTAGCCATTGATGTGAGGTAGCTCGGTGTACAAATATTTGCTGGAAGGTCGCCTAGATGCCTTACCAGTTGAGTTGCATTACCGATGGCATCGCCATGTTTTAGACCCATTTTTAGATCTTTTATGGCTTTCTTCCCATTTGTTCCGATCTCAATTTTTTTGAGACTCAATTTTCTGTAATTGCTTTCTTTAGTGGTGGTGTATTGGTAGCTGATCGAATGCCATGACTCCGCCAAAACTCTTGATAATCGATATGCTTTTTTGGGATTATCAATTTTATCAACGCCATCATGAATCAAGCTGACAACTTTTTTATGATTGGTTAGTGAGATTTTATTCAATGCAGAAATCAGAGCTTTTCTGTAATGCTTTTGAGAAAAATCTTCATATTTACCGCATCCAACCAAAACAATCCTTTTGTAAGTTTTACCTGTTACTGGAATAATCCTTGTTTGACCGATCTTTCCTTGAATGTCTCTATTTTTAATTAAATCATCAATCAATTTTCCGTTTGCAGTATTGACAAGTTTCCCAGCTCCTCTAAGTTTCCCATCATCGAAAACCGAGATCATTAAACAGTCTGATTTGATCTCATTAATTTTTTTATTATTCGTTGCAAATTTCATTTTTTATTCCTCTGTTTTTATCTGATCAATGTATTCTGGTGTCTAGATCAATCAAAACTAATTAGTAGACCATAATTGTAGTGTAATGATATGGTCATTAAAACTAATAAATATGGGCGTATTCTATTTTCTTTAATGAGTATCTGGTGTGAATAAGATTATTAGTCAGTATATATTAAGAGAGCTTCTTGCAACCTGGCTCGGAGTGACTCTTGTTCTATTGATTGTGCTCATCACGAATAAGTTTGCCGATGTGATAAGCGACATTGCTTCTGGCGACATTCTCTCATCATCACTACTTCCGATCTTAGCTCTATCGTCCATTGAGTATTTGATAATCCTTCTTCCATTGAGCACTTTTTTATCTGTAATCATCGTGATTGGTCGTTTCTATAGAGATCATGAAATGACGGCAATACAGGTTGCAGGCAAGGGCACTGGTTTCATATACAGAGTATTCTTTTTCCCTCTCATTGTCATAATTGGCTTGTTGACATTTACCTCCATCGTCATTTCACCCAATGCAAAACAAAGTATTTTGATAAATCAAGAGGCAGCGATGCGCTCTGTAGGCATTGAGTTTTTTGAACCAGGAAGATTTGTGAATTTAAAGGACGGATCTGTTTTTTATGCCCAAGAAAAATCAGAAAGGAGCCGATTCATAAAAGTTTTCCTCCAAAAGAAAACAGGAAGTAAAGTCAGTGTCATTACCTCTGAATATGCTGAAATACAATCATTGAATAATGATTCAAACCGTCTTGTCTTCTTCAATGGGCAAAGATATGAGGGACTTCCTGGGGAAAGTGACTTTCGTGTACTAAAATTTACCGAGCACAGACTCCCACTTTTTTTTGACTCCAATGGTAACAGCGATGAAGGCTTTGAAACCAAAAGTTTTTCTGAGCTCATCATGACTGACTCAGTCCTCTCCAGGTCTGAACTCCAATGGAGGCTCTCACCATCTATAGCACTCATTATTCTTGTGCTCTTGGCAGTACCATTGAGCAAGTCATCACCAAGGGAGGGCCAGTACGGCGGTTTAGTTATTGGTGTTTTGATATACCTTATTTATGTCAATTTATTGGGAGCTGCAAAAGTTTGGTTTGAGCAGGGCGATAGCCCCATTCAGCTAGGAATCTGGTGGGTTCATGGATGTTTCGTTACTTTTCTGATCATTTATTTGTATTTCAAGAGTCAACTTTCAAGGATGGGCCGATGAACATTATTGACCTGTATCTTTTTAAAGCGATATTTAGGGCGACTCTGATTGTTGGTTTTGTATTTGCGTCATTGTCACTTTTTGTGGATTTTGTCAGCCAGAGTGATGACATCGGTGTTGGGTCCTATGGTGTTTATGAGGCAATGCAATATTCTCTAATGAAATTACCAAGCTCACTAATGAGGTTTATACCAATCATTGTATTGATTGGATCCTTGGTTGCTCTTGGTAATCTAGGAAAAAACAGCGAACTCATTGTAGTTATGTCGTCAGGATTTTCGTTCTTTAGGCTTTCTTTATCCCTCTTTTTTTCTGGCGCTTTGATGGCACTTATCTTTAGCGGATCTGGAGAATATATTTCGTCCCCATTGGAAAGATATGCGGATCAGTTTAGAACAAAGAATAAATTTAACATCGAAACACTTGGGGATAGTGGTGGATTTTGGGTGATTGATGAGAGTAAAATCATAAATATTAATTTTGTGAATGAGAACAATAGTTTTGGAGAGGTCACGATATTTGTGATCGATGAGGATTTTTCAATTCAAAAAATCTCTCGAGCATCGTCTGCAGGAATTGATGACTATAATCAGTGGATACTGAGCAACCTATCAGAAACACTTTTTCTAGATAATGAAACCACTTCTAATTTTTCAAGATACCAGATTGAGCGAACCGACTTGGATAGAGATCTTGTGAGTTTGAGTGTTACTGATTCTGATGAATTGAATGTTATTGAATTGTCGAGATTCATTGATTATTTAGAAAATAATAACCTCGATACAAAAACCTACCTAACGGTATTTCATAATCGGTTGGCTTCGTTTCTAATTATTCCAATACTTGTTTTATTGGCATTTCAAATGTCTGTGGGCTCTCAGAGAAAAAGAGGATCCGGTTTTAGAATCTTAATCGGGATGATCATTGGTTTGGCATATTTTATTAGCCAAAATACAATCCTTGAGTCCTCACAAATTTTTGAAGTCAGGCCTGAAATTGTCGGCTATATCCCGTTCGCATTTGTTACCCTTATCACCATGATCTTATTCAGTATAAGAAGGACCCCATGAAGCTTAAGTGGTTTATATCTTTGATGATTATTGCACAATTTTCTGGATGTGGGGTTTATGAGACTCAAGTAAATGATTCAATCGAAGTCAATAACCAAGACATTGAAAACCGTGTTAATTCTTTGGAGGAGGAGGTTGATCTTATCAAGCAAGAATTGAATCAAATGATCTTAAAAAACAATGAGCTAGAATCACTCATTGCAAAAGGCGATTCGGAAACAGAGGTGAAACTGCACAATGCTGAGAATGCAAAAGAAGATTTTAAATCATCATTCGAGTTGCTGAGAAAGGGCGATTATGTTTCTGCTGAGATCTCTTTTAGAGATTACATAAAAGACTTTCCGACGGGTACCTATACCGATGATGCAAAATTTTGGCTTGCAGAATCACTTTTTGCCCAGAACAAGCACCGTGAGGCTTTAATAATTTTTAACCAGATCATTGATGAATATCCAGATTCAGAAAAAATGATGGAGTCAATCCTAAAGTCTGGTTTTTCTCACCAAGAGTTGGGGAATCTATCGACTGCAGAAGCCATATTTCAAAGAGTGATCAGAGAGTATCCCAATTCGTCAGCATCCAGTCTTGCAGAAGAAAGATTAAGCAAGATTAATCAGTAAAAACAGCTCTCAAAATTACAAAGAATCCCTGTTTTATTTTTACCACCTAGGTTATCATTCACTGGATTTTTTTAATTGCCATGGGCCGTTAGCTCAGTTGGTAGAGCAGCTGGCTTTTAACCAGTTGGTCGTAGGTTCAAATCCTACACGGCCCACCATTAAACGATGAAAAAAAACATAAGAAAGTACTGGATTGTCTCTTCAAGCTTGTCCCTTGTTTTTTTCCTATTACTTTTGATCATCCTATACTTCACTCTATAAGGTGCAACATTGAGCAAAAATACCATTCAGCTTGATGATCATCTCTATGAATACTTACTGGATGTCTCTTTGAGAGAGCACAATGCTTTGAGGAGCCTAAGGGATGAGACCTTGAGTCTTTCAGGATCTCAAATGCAAATTTCTCCAGACCAGGGACAGTTTATGGCATTCATGGTCCGTGCTATTAGGGCAAGCAATATCCTTGAGATTGGTACATATACGGGTTACAGCGCCTTGGTTTGTGCTTTAGCCATGAAAAATGGTCGCCTGATCACTTTAGACCGTGATCCAGTCATGACAGGGGTTGCTGAGAAATATTGGAAATTAGCAAAGGTAGATCACCTCATTGAGCACATGCTTGGTACGGCGATGGATTCGCTCAATCATCTTGTTTCGACTGAGCAGAATCTGGGATCTTTTGATATGATCTTTATTGATGCAGATAAAAGAAATTATCATGCTTATTATGAGTTGTGCCTTCAGCTGATCAGCAAAGACGGGATAATCTTATTTGATAATGTATTGTGGAGTGGGGATGTAGCTGACCCTAATAATGAAGAAAAAGAAACAATCGCACTAAGAGAATTGAATCAATTTTTACATGGTGATGACCGTGTTAATATCACCATGATCCCTGTTGGTGACGGCATTACGATGGTGCAAAAGATATAAACAATGGACGAATCATTAAATGTTTTTGATCAACCCTTGAGTGATTGCAGTCTCAATCCTTTGACTGGTTTTTATAGAAATGGCTGCTGTGATACGTCGGATCAAGATGCTGGCAGCCATACGGTTTGTAGCATTATGACTTCAGAATTCTTGGCTTTCAGTGCATCCGTGGGGAATGATCTATCGACCCCTTTTCCTGAGGCGCGTTTTGCAGGGCTCAATGAGGGAGATCAATGGTGTCTATGTGCACCAAGATGGCAGCAGGCTTTTGAGGCAAATGCTGCACCCAAAGTTTTACTCTCATCAACACATAAAGGCGCTCTTGAACACTGCCAATTGGAAGATCTAAAGAAATTTGCAGTTGATCTTAATTGAGAAAAATAGTTAATTGTTAATATCAAAAGCACTTATTTTCGAATATGAATACACAAAGAGCAGACAATGATCCAAATAGGTTTTTCTGGTATGGCGTTTTTGTAGTCATCTCGGTCGTATCAGCTTTACCACTTTTTGGTGCAAGATTAAGCAATTTGGGTATCAACTATCTGTTGCTTCTATTTATCCATGAGTTTGCAGCTTTTCTTTTCTTTGGACATACTTTTTTTTCCAATATATGGGCGATGCAAATTCGATTTAATCAGTCAAAAGAAGCTGGAATATGGGCCAGAGGATTCCTAAGAAAGCTTGCAATGGGCGTCACTTTGACCACATCAATCATCATCCCCATTTCTGGTTTAATGTTGATTGAATCTTGGGGAGGTCTACATGGTGCTCCGTGGGCTTGGAATGCTTATTTGGCTTTCTGGTTGATGGCAGCAATTAGCGTCACACCAGACATGATTCGCTATGGCCGCAATAGGAATGCAGATGATCCCAAGCACGGTATGGTCAGTGGTGCAATCCGCGGGAATCTTGCACTTATTCTCACTGTTTACATCATTTGTTGCATGGTGCTTAAGATTTCTTGGATTACTCCATTTACGAAGTTAGCATTCTTCAGTTGAAAATTAACCATTTGCCATGGCATCAGCGTTGGCTGATGCTTCAGCAAGGCCATCATTAATGTTTTTTATTTGTGATATTGGTTTATATTTTGGTCCAATTTTAGGGTCAATAAACTGATCGAGTGGTGCGACAACATGATGCCCGTCAATTGCACAGAATCTAGTGATTGAATAACGTTCCCATTTTGTTGGTGGCACCCTATGAGGCGTGGCTTTTATTTTTCCATTTGTCATGACTTCAGTCATGTCTCCTGCCATCATAATAATCTCATAAGGACCACATTCAACTTCAATCCATTCGCCATTGGGTTTTTGAACTTGAGACCCTTTTTGTCTTTGGGTTAATAAAGTAAATACTTCATAATCAGTGTGGGCACTGATTCCAAAAAGATTCTCATCAGGTTCTTTAGTCAGTGCAGGATAATAAATTAAGCGCATAGTTGAAGGAGATTTTTCCGTCATTTTTGAGCTTATAAAGCCTTTATCAATCTCTAATAACTCTTCTAAATACCCGGCAATTCCTTTTTCAATCTTAGAAATATTTAAATAGTAATCATAAACAGCCTTCTTAAAATCAGGCATTTGTGGAGGCCAGTGATTCGGTCCATAACTTTCGAATTCTTTATCAATCTCTTCGACCTCATAGCAAAGATCAAAAGCAGAACAAGTGGCTTTTGTATTGGGCGAATATGCAGGCTCTTCACCCTCAGGAGACCATCCTCTTGAAGCAAATGCATGCCTATAATGAGCCGCCTGCTTTATTTCATTATCGGAAGGGAGTGAGTGAAATAATTTAGATTGCAAATAAGCGTTATCAAAAACTTCTTCATCGATTCCATGATCAGTCAATAAGCAAAAAGAATCCTTTATAAGGCTATTTTTTAATTTAATCATTTCGGTTGATTTAAGCCCTAAATCATCGGACTGAGCTAGATATGATAGGTTGATTCTTTGCATTTTATCGAGCATTTCTCCTTGTTATTCTTGTATTATTATAGAGTAATTAATACATACTACTTAGGAATTGACCTGGATCAATACAGTGTCAAAAATATAGAATATTTTCAATACTTAAACTTATCAAAACAGCATATGGATAATCGAATAATTTATATAAAAGATCGCCTAGAAAGGGAGATTAAAGCTGACTCAGTAAAAGTTGAGGACCAAGGCCATCTTCATAAAGGCCATAAAGCTCATGATGAGGGTAAAATGCATATTTGGGTAGAAATTGTGAGTAATGATTTTTTGAATATGAGTCCTATTCAGAGACACCAGTTAGTCTATGGTATCCTCGGTGAAGAGCTTAAAGGCGATTTACATGCCATATCTCTTAGCTTAATGACATCAGAGGAGAAATCAGAGATGAATGGAGAGGTTAAATGACTGAAATAGGGGTTGTTATGGAGCCCGTACCGAAATGTTCTGCTGAAATGGCAGTAAGAATTGAGAATATGGGGTTTGATTCAATACTTTGTCCCGATACTCAGAACCTATCTGCAGATCCTTACGGTCAGTTATCTCTCATGGCCCATCACACAAAGACGATAAAACTTGGAACTGGAGTGACACACCCTGTAACGAGAGCCACTGCGGTTACTGCTTCTGCAATGGCAAGTTTACAAGAAGAGTCAGATGGTAGAGCAATCTGCGGCATTGGTCGGGGCGATTCATCAGCCGCACATATTGGTAAACGTCAGGCTACAACCAAAGAGTTGAAAGACTGTATTCAAACCATTCAGTCATATTTTAGAGGTGAATCCATCGATGTAGGAAACATGCAATCACCCATTCGTTGGATTGATCCAAGCATTATTCCACCCGTACCCATGGATGTGGCTTGTACAGGACCAAAAACAATCCAGATGGCTTGCGATGTCTCGGAAAGGGTTTCTTTCGCGGTGGGCAGTTCCCATGAAAGAATCTCTTGGGCCATGAACACTGCACTTGATCATATAGAAAAAACCGGAAGATCGAGAGATGAAATCAAGATAGGGGCTTACATCAATCTAATATGTGATCCTGATGAGAAAAAAGCAATAGAAATGGCGAGGATGCTGACAGGCCTTGTCGCACATTTTACTGCCATGAAAAAAGCGCCAATAGATCATCTTCCAAGTTCTTTAAAAAGAATATCCAGCTCTTTAAGAACTGAGTATGATATGAAGAATCATTCCAGCGAAAAAGGATCCCACTTGGAACTGATCGATGATGATTTTATCGATTGGTTTTCGATTGCTGGCCCTGCTGAAAAATGCATCGAACGTTTATCTGATCTCTTAGATCTAGGTTTGGATCATGTATATCTTCTAGGAGGCTCTCCCATAGCAGAGCCAAGAGACCTTCGTTTAAGAGCAATGGTAGATCAAACTCAGATTTTTGCAGATCAGGTTTTACCCCATTTCAGATAAGCTAAAATCTAAAATCCATTGATAGATTTAACAGCCTTCCTCTTGGGTCATGCAATCGAGTATCAAAGCTGAAATCAGGCGCATCATATAGCAAAGGCGCAGATTTATCGAAAGCATTCATTAAATGCAAGCCAAGAACAATGTCACCTCGATTGATTGAAAAATCCTTAGTTGCACCAATATCAAAGACCAAGAAAGAATCAATTTTATTCGAATAACCGCTTTGGATCACTGCATCGGTAAGCGGACGAAGATTTTGATAGCCATCTAAATATCTTGCATTGACTGAATAACGAATATCACCAATGGTATATCCCATCAATGCATTAAGTCTCAAGCGTGGCAATGAATGAGTGTGTGCATTGTAATTAAATTTTCCAACTCTATTTAACATATGATCAGAATGATCTTTACCTTCTTCATGCTCATCTTCATCTTCATGTTCCGGTGTTAAGTACTCAAAGAGATATGTGGCATTGATACCAATATCAATCATATTTCCGTTTGAGAATAATTTTTCATAATCGAGAGATAGATCCAAACCCTTGACGATTGTTTTCTCTTCATTAAAGAACGTTGTTTGAACAGCAACAATATCGCCATATTCATTTCTTTGCACCGCTGAACTATTTGGATTTTCTATAATTTTTGTTTGAGCATCCTCCAATTCGAGACGATCTTTGTAGTTAATTTTCCAAAGATCAAATGATAATGAGGCGCTTTCAGCAAATGACCATGATAGGCCGATATTTGTATTTGTGGATATTGCAGGCTTTAAATTGGGATTACCCAGTTGAATCACCCTTACAAATAATGAACTTGTTTGTTCAACTCCATTGATTACATCTCTGACTCCACCCAGAGCAATCTCTGAGTTAAAAAGTTGAGCCATTGATGGAGTAGAAAAGGAGGTACCAATGGAACCCCTTATCAAAAGATTGTTTGTAGGCCTATAATTCAGTGTGAGTTTCGGATCTAAGGATGATTCGTCATCCACTTTTTCATACCTTGAAGCAAATAGGAGATCCATGTTTTCAGAAAATATTTTTTCCAATTCAAAAAACACAGCTGCCTTGTCTCTTTTTGCCGATGTATTTCTACCTCCACCAAGAAATAGTAGATCCGCACTTTTTGTGAGGTTTCCGTTCGCATCAAATTCTGCACGAGACAATTCATTGTATGTGACATCTAATGATTCTTCATTGAGCTGTATACCCATGGCAACGTTATTTGCGCCAAATTTTGTCCTTAGAATTGCATCTATTGAGGTTAATTCTCCAATTCTCAAACTTTGCTCTGAGCCTTTTATGTACTCAATGAGACTTTTCGAATTGAGCAGTGGATTGAATAAGTTCCATGTTTCATTTCCATTCGGACCCCCATTTCCAGCAATGGCCGCTTCCATTCTTGAGTTAATGGTGTCGGGCCTATTGTGAAAATTCTGATGTTTGCTTTTTGTTATCGAAACTTCTAAATTGGCCTCACTCGTTAGTTCAATATTCATCAATCCACTCATATGGTATTGGTCAATAGCTTTGGGAGAAAGCGGGGAGGGGAATGCAGAACCCAAAGGCCTTCCATACCAAGTCACAGGAACATTAAAGGGACTACTGCCTTGTCCTGGCAATATCCTTTTGGACATGAATGACAAGGCAGGATATGAAGGTGACTGAGGGTTATCATTTACATCAATGCTTGAATTGATGAGAGTTAATTTGTAACTGATATTATCTCTATCTTTTTTGTAACTCAGATAAAGCTTTTTGTGATCTTCATCATTAACGATGTTGAATCTAGTCCCGTATAGAAATTTACAAAATGGACCTTGAATCACACCCCCATTGTCTAAACAATTTGGATCGGCAACCCAATCACCGGCTGAATATGAACCCAAATAATCACCGGATGAGACCGTATCGTCCTCGGCAATCTTAAATGTATTGCCCAATGTGCTTAAACCATTTTCAGCAATTCTTGGAATCTCGATTGATGGCAAGGAACTTCTTTGGAGAAAGTTTACCGCCAATACCAGATTTGAATCATCAAACTTCTTCCCATAGATAATACCTATGGTGCTATCTTTCTGATCATAATTGGTGGTTTCTTGTTGAGACCAGCTAACTTTAGTCCCTTCAAAATCATCATGAGTAATAAAGTTTATAACCCCTGCTACTGCATCACTTCCATAGAGAGAAGTCGCTCCTTCTTTTAGGATTTCAACTCGCTTCAAAGCAATTTCAGGGATGATATTGACATCGATATATCCTTCGCCTTCATGAGACGATGTGCCTGCAAATGTTTGTCTTTTTTGATTGATCAGGACAAGAGTAGAAGCATGATCAAGACCCCTAAGGGTTATTGACGACATACCTTGGTCAACTCCATCAAGAGTATTTGATTGAAAATGAGAGCCTGAAGAACTGGCAAGATACTTACTGATCTCACCGACGGTGCTTATGTTCAAATGATTAAAGTCTGATTCATCTATGACCTGTGTACTGATGACACTGGTTTTAGAGCCAATATAACTTCCTGTGACTTTAATCTCTTCTATCTCATCTCCGATCAAAACACTAAAAGGAGATATTAGAATAAAAACATATAATTTTGATCTTATTTTCATCATGCTTGTGTTGTTTAAAACGCGAGTTATTATAGTCTATGATTCAATAAATCATAAATTCTGGATTACAAAATATGAAAAGATTAACCCCCTTCTTCTTCACACTGGCCTTCTTCACCTTATTTCAATCAACCATTGTAGTCTCAGACGAAACACAATTAATCGGTGTATTTGGGGCCTCAGGTAGAACCGGTACACATATTATTGAGGAACTCAAGAAAAGAGATGTCGGAATCAGGGCTTTTTCTAGAAGCGCTGACCAAAAAGATTCTTTGGATGCTCTAGATTGGGTTTATGCCGATGTCACTGACGAAGAGAGTTTATCTATAGCGCTGAGAGATGTTGATGTCATTATTTCTGCCATTGGACCAGTTGGCGGAGACAACTCAGAGATCGTGGACTATCTGGGAACCATTAATATTGTTTCTGCAGCCAAAAAGAATGATGTTCAGCAAATTATTTATATGTCTTCAATAGGTGCTGGTGGAGCAGAGAATATCTCAACTGTAATACTCAACCTTTTTGCAAATAAAACTATGAAATGGAAGGCACTAGCAGAAGATGAGATTAGAAATAGCGGAATCTCCTTCACCATTGTCCGCCCCGGAGGACTCGTTGGAGAGACTGCTACACAAGGGATTCAGTTTTCACAAGGCGATAATGTTTTGGGTTGGATACCCAGAGGGGATGTCGCAGCCGTCTTGGTTGAATCAATCTATAAAGACGGCGCAAAAAACAAAACATTTGAAGTCATCAATGATGAATCTCTTGCAGTTAATGCCTGGCGAGATGAGTTTGATAGTCTAGAGCTTAATGAATATGGAAAGATTGCAACGGGAGAATTACCGATAAGATATTGGTTAATCCCATCAATGATTTTATTGGGGGTTATTTATTTAATTAGAAGACGAAGAAGGAGAAACTAAACCACACCCTCTGACTTGAATCTTTCAATTTCTTCTGCTGTCTTACCCAGCATTTCCTCTAAGATTTCAGAGGTATGTTCACTCAACTCGGGTCCAGGCCAATCGGTTGTTCCAGGTGTTTCTGTTAAGACTGGAAGCATGGCAGGAATTTGAAGAGTTCTGCCATTGGCTTCAACCTCATGAAACATGCCTCTTGCAATATAATGTTCATCATTGACCATGTCTTCAACACTGTAAATTGGTCCAGCAGGAACCGAGACTTCATCCATCGTTGAAAGCACTTCTTCAGAAGTGTGCTTTCGGGTCCATTCTTCGATTGCAGCATCAAGTACTTTTTCATGCACAACTCGACCTTGATTATTTTCGTATCTTGGATCATCAGCCATATCAGGACGACCAATGGCGGTCATCAATCGCTTAAAAATGGAATCACCATTTCCACCAATGATCACATGTTTATTGTCTGAAGTGACGTAGGTATTGGTTGGCACAATCCCTGTGATCGTAGACCCGGAAGGCTCTCTCACAGCACCACATCCAGAATACTCAGGTACAACTGCTTCCATGAGTTGAAAAACTGATTCATAAATAGCAGCATCCACAACTTGCCCTTTCTTTTCAGGATCTTTTTCTCTTTGGATATAAGCCAACATAACACCCATTGCCGCATGCAGGCCTGCCAATGTGTCACCGATGCTTAAATTTGGCCTAACTGGCGGTCTATCTTCAAAGCCATTAACGTACCTAAACCCGCCAAACCCTTCACAAACTGATGCATAACCAGGAAGATGAGAGCGGGGTCCGGTTTGTCCATAGCCAGAAATTCTTGCAGTGATTAGCCCAGGGTTATCTTTTTTTAATTCCTCTGGACTCATGCCCCATTTTTCCAAAGTCCCAGGTTTAAAGTTTTCGATTAAAACATCAGATTTTAAGATTAAGTCTTTTGCAATTTGCCGTCCTTCGTCAGTTTTTAAGTTTAGTGTGATTGATTTCTTATTTCTTGAAACGCTATGCCACCAATACGAAGTATTGTTTTCAGTGAGGCGCCAATATCTTACAGGGTCTCCTGTTGGCGGCTCAATTTTGATTACTTCAGCACCAAAGTATCCAAGCATACTTCCTGTGAAAGGCCCTGCTATGAGCTGACCCATTTCAATAACCCTCATCCCGTCAAGTGGTCTTTCTTTTTTCACACTAGTCATTTTTTTAATCCTTTTTAATTTTCTTGTGCCATTGTTGTATTGCTTTGCCAATCTCATTCGGAGAATCTTCTTGAATGAAATGAATACCCTCTACGGTAATTTCACTCTGATTTCTCCATGTTCTACAAAAGTCTCTAACAGATCCTTGAATTATCGCTCCAGGCTCTGCATTGATAAAGAGTTTAGGAAGATTATTTTTACTCATCCAATCTGAATATTCACTTACTATTTTACATACATTATCTGGTTGCCCATCAATTGGGATTTCTCTGGGCCATGAAAGCATCACTCTTCTGTCCTCTCCTGGATTGAGAAATGGCTTTCTGTATTCCTCTATTTCATCTTGGGTAAGTTCTCTAATGATGGATCCGAGGAGTATTTTTTCAATAAAAACATTTTTTTGTAGGATCAATTCATCTCCGGCATCGGACCTTAATGCTTGGAACAGTGCTCGACTTTTTTCATTCCAATCATTCCATTCCAGCTCTTTTACGATTCCTTCCATATAGGCGATACCTTGAATCCTTTTTTGATTCTGGTGTGCCCAGTGAAAACCAAGAGCAGACCCCCAATCATGTAGCACAAGTGTGATTTTTTCATTGGGAAGCACTTCATTTATTGCTTGATTGATGTAATTAAAATGCTCCTCAAATCGATAAGAACTAGATCCAGGGTTATCCAATTTATCCGATGACCCCATTCCTATGAGATCGAAAACATAGCAAGAGGCATTTGATTCAAGATGAGGAACTATGTTTCTCCAAAGATAAGATGAAGTTGGATTTCCGTGAAGAAAAACGATGGGTGCGCCTTGACCGGTTTGGTTATAGGCAATATTTTTGCCATTTACCTTGATCTTTCTCATGTTTTAGCTGTCTATGGCATTTTCAATGAGTTCGAGAAACTGATTCTCGTCATTGATATTATTCACTTCTGTGGCACTGACTGTGTAGCCATGCTCAGAAGCTATTCTCTCATATTTGTTTTTTCGATAATCAAGGAGTTTCGGAAAAACCCATCGAACAAAATCATCAGGGTCCATAACATCTTGGCCAATCTCTTTTTCTGAGATATAAATCTCTAAATGTTCATCAAGGAAGTCTTTGGTGTAAAACATCGGTTTAGGATTTTCGGTTGCTCTTTTGATCAACTCATCTCTAATGTTTGAATCTGCTTTAATATAGAGTATCAGGGTATTTTCAACCAATGTATCCATTGACTCTGTCCCGTATAATTCACAGATGCTCCCGCCTGCATCATTGATGAAGTGATTGTAGTTATAGATTCTCTGTGATTTTTCTATGAATTGTGGAACATCTTGCATGGCCTTCATTTCTGCATCCATGTGAAGCGTTTGCCTTTTTAAGAACTCATCGATGCTCAAGCCACCTTTATTTGGGTCTCCTATTTTTCCGAGAAAGGACGAGATGGGCATCAGATTATCAACGGTTATATTGCTAGAGATATAGATGGAGTCTGATTTTAAAAGCTCAGCCAGAAAAGGGACATTCATTGCCTTTTCTTTGATGTTATCCAGTATGGGTTCTTCAAGATATTTTGTCCCAATCCTATAGTCACCAGAATAGTGAAACCATTTTGATTTGGGTAATTTATTGGCTAAGGTGGTCTTGCCAACGCCAGACATGCCTAATAACGTGATGGATTTATTTTCCCATTCATTGAAATCTTTTTTACTTAGCTTCATTGCTTTCCAATCCTAAATAACTACCAAACTATGTTTCGCCAAACTTATTGATAATTATGATAATTTATCGGAAAAGGTTATCATGGGCGACTTTTTATAACAGTAAAAATCTTCAGGAATATTTAGGATGATCCAAAAAGACTGGCAAGTATATAAGTTTGGAGGCACCAGTATGAAAAATACTGATGCACTCAAACGTGTGGGTAATCTGATCATAAACAGTGAATCAGAGGACCTCATTGTTGTTGTCTCTGCCATGGGTGGAATGACGGATGATCTACTGAAATATTCACTAAGAAAAGATCATGAAATACTAAAAGACATTGGGTCTCGTTACATAGAAACCACCGAGAGTTTATTGAACAATTCTCCCGATGAAGTAAGGCTTATAGAAGAATTTAATCAAGACATCCAAAAGATAAAGGATATTGCAAGGCAGAAGGATCATTCTTCTGTTCATGTCGAGGAAAATGAGATACTCGGCTTTGGTGAGATTTGGTCATCAAAGTTGTTGCATGCCTATTTGGCATCACTTGGTGAGGTGAATACCTCATGGTTGAATCCAATGGATTTTCTAATCATCCAGAATGAGGACATGGGTGCCAATGTGAACTGGTCAAAATCTAAAGAAGCTTTTACAGATTGCGTGCAAGATAAAACTGGGAAAATAATTATGGGTGGATTCATCGCTTCTGATATGCAGGGTGATCCAACAAATCTTGGTCGAAATGGCAGTGATTATTCAGCATCCATTCTTGGGTCACTCTCTGAAGCTGGTTCAGTGACCATATGGACAGATGTGGACGGTGTCTTGACCGGCGACCCTAGAGTGGTTTCTAAAGCAAGGATCATCGAACAAATGACATATGACGAAGCCATAGAGCTTTCCTATTTCGGTGCTGAAGTGATTCATCCAAAAACCATGGCTCCATTGATGCATAAAGAGATGCCGCTCTATATCAGGAATACATTTAACCCTGAATCATCCGGGACCTGTATTTGTTCAGAGCAAAAAAATACACGAGCTGTAAAAGGAATTACGACGATCAAAGAGGTCGCGCTTGTGAACCTTGAGGGAACAGGCATGATTGGGGTTCCAGGGATTGTGAATCGATTGGGCAATGTTCTCCAAGAGGCAAATATCTCAATTGTCCTGATCTCACAAGCAAGTTCTGAGCATAGCATCTGTTTTGCAGTTCGTTCGAAGGATGCTCAAAAAGCAGCCGATGTCATCAAGCAAGAATTTGAAAGTGATTTTGAAAATGAAAATTTAAATGCGCTTCAGATCGAAGACGATTGCAGCATTCTTGCCATAGTGGGTTCGGGAATGACAGGAACTAAAGGGATTGCAGCTAAGTTTTTTAATGCGATTTCATTGTCTGAAACAAATGTCATTGCAATTGCTCAGGGTTCGTCAGAGAAGAATATCTCAGTAGTCATCAAGAGCAAGGACATGAATCACGCGACATCTTTTGTCCACGATGCATTTTTTAATTCAAGCAAACAGATTGCAATCGGAATATTAGGATACGGATCCATCGGGCAAGAACTTCATAAACAAATCCTAGATGAAAGAGAGAGTCTCCAAGAAAAAGAGAATATTTCTTTGGATGTTATTGGATTAAGCAATAGTCAAAAGATGATCCTGAAAGAAGAAAACATTGATCTTGCATCAGCAGATAGCGTCGTGAGAAAGATTGAAACTCAGGATCAAAGTGACACAAATGAAATGATCAACCATATGCTCAAACAACCGGCATCTGCACGCATCATTGTCGATTGCTCTGCCTCCAATGACGCTCCCGGTCAATACGAAAATATCTTTGAGAAAGGGATTAATATCGTCACCGCAAACAAGAAGGGTTTGAGCGGTGAGATTGAGAGGTATCATTCCATCATGAAATCGAAGAATGCAAATAATGTGGATTTCTTATATGAAACCACTGCAGGCGCAGCACTTCCTTTCATTAAATCTGTCTCAGACATTGCATCCTCTTCTGACTCTATCAGAAAGATTGAGGGAATTTTTTCTGGAACCTTGGCTTACCTTTTCAATTCTTTTGATGCGAGTATTCCATTTTCAAAACTGGTTAACGAAGCGTTACAGCAGGGATTCACAGAGCCTGACCCAAGAGACGATCTTTCAGGCATGGATGTGGCTAGAAAATTGGTTATTTTAGCAAGAGAGATGGGCCTGGATTTGAATGTTTCAGACATCGATATTGAGTCTTTGGTCGATCCAGAATTTCTACCTCTATCCATTAATGAATACCTAGAAGCAATGCAATCCCAAGATCAAGCAATGAAAGACAGATATCTCAATGCTTTGGAGAATGAAGAAAAGCTGGCTTATGTCGCTCAACTTGATCAAAAAGGAAACGCATCCGTCAGTTTGAAAAACCTCTCAAATGATCATCCTTTTTTCAGCTTAAAGGGGACGGAAAACATTATTGCGATCCATTCTGATTACTACAGTGACTACCCACTCGTGCTTCGAGGCCCTGGCGCGGGACGGGAAGTAACGGCATCCGGTGTTTTCTTTGATCTTTTGTCCATTGTTAGGATGCAATGATTCGATGAATTTTATCAGCACAAGAAGCTCAAAGAGCGTCAGTATTGAACAAGCATTACTCAGTGGAACGGCCGATGACGGCGGTTTATATTTGCCCAATGAGATTCCTAAAATTAACCCAGATGACTTCATTGATTTAGGCGATTATGCCGCCTTTTCTACTGCTATGCTTTCTCCTTATTTTAGAGATTCATTGCTTGAGGAATGTTTGGATAGTGTTGTCAGTGGATCATTTAACTTTCCTATTGAGTTAAGCAGCTTAGACAACGGTTCAACGCCTCTTTCCATGCTGGAGTTGTATCATGGACCAACTGCTGCATTTAAGGATTATGGCGCAAGGTTTTTGGCCGCTTGTTCAGCTGAAATTCATGCCAAAAGAACCGATGAACGAAGAACGATTCTGGTTGCGACATCGGGCGATACAGGCGGAGCTGTTGCTTCTGCTTTTTATAAGCTTGAAGGCTTTAATGTCATCGTACTTTTTCCAAACAATAGGGTTTCCCCTAGACAACAGCAACAATTAACATGCTGGGGCAATAATGTGACCTCGCTTGCAGTCAATGGAGGGTTTGATGACTGCCAGAGATTGGTGAAAGAAGCATTTTCTCATCAATCTTCAATTCAGATTAATCTTGCATCTGCCAATAGTATTAATATTGGGCGATTGCTTCCTCAAGCAACTTATTATGCTTGGTCCAGCATGCTTCATTATCGTGATTCTGGACAGCCATCCAGTTTCATTGTGCCCACAGGCAATATGGGCAATTCCTTCGCCTGTTTTATCGCGAAGAAAATGGGATTCCCAATCGAAAAAGTTTTGTTTGCAACAAATTCCAATCAAACGATTTACAATTTTTCAAAAACAGGTGAGTGGTCACCATCGCCTTCGATTCAAACTTATGCGTCAGCCATGGATGTTGGGAATCCAAGCAATATGGAGAGATTCTCTTCGTTGTATAGTGATGATGCAAGACTGAGTCGTGAAATGGATTGCATTTCTGTGAACAATGAAGAAATCAGTCAACAGATTAAGCAACAATTCAAAGAATTAAATTTAGTGGTATGCCCTCATACCGCGACTGCATTTAAAGCGTATGATTCTTTAAAAGAAACTGAGGATAGAAACCGTCACTGGGTCATTGTATCGACTGCTCATCCAGCAAAATTTGAAAATATAGTAGAGCCTATCATTCAAGAAACCATCGATATACCAACTAACTTGATGACTATTCTTGAAAAAGAGTCTGTATTCACCGAAATAGATTCCAATTTTTCTACTTTAAAACAATTCTTAGTTTGAAAGATTAAATAATTTCTTCGAGTTAGTTACCAAATGATTGGCCAAGGTTGAGAGTTCAACACCCATCTCTTTGGCAAGTTTCTCAGCAATGATGGATATATTCATCGGCTCATTTCTTCGAGATCTCTTGAGTGACCTTGGTATTAGATAAGGTGAATCTGTCTCAATTAGAACCCTGTCCAGAGGCAATTCTTTGATTGCTTTGATTAATTCATGATTCCTTCTTTCATCACATATCCAGCCAGTGATGCCAATGTATAAACCCATATCAAGATAGGTTTTCATTTGATCCGTATTTCCTGTAAAGCAATGAGCAACACCATGCACTGATGAATCAAACACGTCATTTAAGCAATGTGTAAAATCATCGTGGGCGTCGCGTTGATGCAAGAATAGTGGCAAGCCAGTTTCTTTGGCTACTTCAAGATGCGTTTTGAATACCAATAGTTGCTCTTCTTTTGTACTGAGATTCCTAAAATAATCAAGACCGCATTCACCGATTGCGACCATGCTGTCATTCTGAAGAATTCGAATGAGACTTTCTCTTAACTGGTCATCTCCAGAAGAAGCATTGTGAGGATGAATTCCTGCCGTAGAGAATATTTTTGATGGATATTTCTTTGTTAAATCCAATGACCTTTTTGCATCTTCGATAGAGGAAGAGGTGTTGATCAAGACACAGACATTTGCACTGAATGCTCTGTCTAGAACTTCATCCAGGTCTTTTTTGAAACTCTCATCCAAAAGATTGACACCAATGTCGATGTAATCAATGTCCATATTTTTAAATCCTCAACCAATTATTATACTGATACAATACAGCAGCTATGATTTTTATGCCTAAAGTAAAAAACGCCTTCTTTGTTCTATGGTTTTGTATGGCATCTCAGTATACTTTTGCTGATCCATTGCAAACAGAAGTGATACAAAAAGGTCTAGCAAGTTATCTGGAGAGCAATACAAACGAGCTCATTGAAATGCACGATGCTCTTCTGGGCCTTAAAGAAAAGGATTCTCAAAATGAGGAATTAGAGTTACAAATTCTATTTCACGAGTTTCTAATTTCTGATTTATCTTCCAAAAAACAAAAAAAGAAGTTCAGTGCCATGTGTATTTCTAAATCCAATATGGCTGAAGAAGCAAATGCATACCAGGCAGAACTGTTCGCCTTGCTTTCAGCATGTTATGGGTTCAGTGCCGAGAGTAATTTTTTTAAGGCTGCAAGCCATGGCATTAAATCAGGAAAAATGATGCAAAAGGCAGTTGACGTCAACGACAAGAACCCCTTTGTTTATCTTATTAAGGGAATCGGTGACTACACAAGACCAGCATTTGCAGGTGCCAGCAAAAAAAATGCCAAGGAAAATCTTTTTATTGTTCTTAGCTTATTGAATGAGAATACCAGTTTTAAAGATCCTCTGATGGAAGCCATTGTCCATTTTCATCTAGGGAATATTGCTCATCTTGAAAAAGACACTGAATTGTCTCTCGGGTACCTAGATAAAAGTTTGAGCTATGCGCCCCAGTATCAAAGAGCCAGTGAATTAAAGAAAAAAATAAAGCCTTGACTATTTTGCAACAAGACGTCGGATGACGTAATGCAAAATTCCACCATGTTCAAAATATTCCCATTCCTTGGGGGTATCAATTCTGATCTTTGCCTCGAAAGTTTTGACTTCGCCATCTTTTGATTTTGCTCTCAACGACGCTACTTTTGAATCTTTGGTGATTGAACCCATATCAAAGGTTTCAAAGCCGTTGAGTCCAATCGACTCCGCAGAGTCGCCTGAATTAAATTCCAATGGTAAGACTCCCATTCCAATCAGATTTGAGCGATGAATTCGTTCATAAGACTCTGCAACAACTGCTTTTACACCTAAAAGCGAGACCCCCTTAGCAGCCCAGTCTCTTGAAGAACCTGTTCCATACTCTTTTCCAGCAATCACGATCAAATCAGTGTTTTTAGATCTGAATTCTTCAGCCGCCTCAAAGATGGTAGTGGGTTCATCGCTTTCTGCTAATTTCGTCCAACCGCCCTCGGTTCCCGGGGCAAGCTTATTCCTCAAGCGGATATTGGCAAACGTTCCTCTCATCATGACTTCATGATTGCCTCTTCTCGAACCATAGGAATTAAAATCTTTTCTCTCTACTCCGTTTTCCTTTAGGTAACTTCCTGCTGGAGAGTTTTGATCAATGTTTCCTGCCGGAGAGATATGATCTGTCGTAACCGAATCTCCAAGTAGAGCAAGAACTCTCGCATCTTTTATGGCTCTTATGCCGGGTAATTCCATACCCATTGATTCAAAGTAGGGTGGTTTTTTAATGTATGTTGAGTTTTCTTGCCATTCGTAGATTTCACCTTGCGGTGTTTCAAGTTTTTTCCAAGCATCATCGCCCTGAATGGAATCTTCATATGCTTTAATGAACATCTCCGGATCAATTGTTCTCTCAATGATGCTTTCAATCTCATTTTGGCTTGGCCAAATATCATTCAGGAAAATGTCTTTTCCATCCACATTCCCAAGAGGCTCAGTGGTGAGATCAAGCAAGGTTGAACCAGCAATGGCATAGGCCACAACCAATGGTGGCGATGCGAGAAAATTATGTTTGACCAGAGGGTGAATTCTTCCCTCAAAATTCCTGTTCCCAGATAAGACCGATGAGGCAGCTAAATTTTGATCTTGAACGGTTTTTGCAACCCCTGGATCAAGGGGTCCAGAGTTACCGATGCATGTCGTGCAACCGTATCCGACAATATTGAATCCCATTTGTTCCAATTCTGGCAAGAGTCCCGATTCCTCAAGATACTTAGTAACCACCTTTGATCCTGGAGCCAGACTGGTTTTGACCCATTCTTTGGGTTTCAATCCAAGTTCATTGGCCTTTTTTGCAACCAAACCTGCAGCGACCATAACCGTTGGATTTGATGTATTGGTGCAGCTTGTTATTGCAGCGATTAAAATGGAACCATCTGAAAGTCGATCGTGTGTGATTGGTTTTTCTCCGATTTCAGTCTTAACAATGCTCGCCACATCTTTGAGTTTTATTCTGTCTTGTGGCCGTTTAGGACCGGATAAGCATGGTTCAATTTCCGAAAGATTTAGTTCAATGACGTCTGTATAAGTTATTTTTGAATCCGACTCCCTCCATAAACCTTGTTTTTTTGAGTATGTTTCAACCAAGTCGACTTGTTCTTCACTTCGACCCGATAGTTTTAAGTACCTGATTGTTGCTTCATCTATAGGAAAAATGGCACATGTGCTTCCGAATTCAGGAGCCATGTTACTCAGTGTTGCCCGATCAGACACTGGAAGATGATTTAGGCCATCCCCAAAAAATTCCACGAATTTTCCAACGACCCCATAATTTCTAAGTGTTTCAGTGAGCGTCAGCACTAAATCTGTTGCGGTGACACCTTCTTTTAAAGAACCTTTTACAGAGACTCCAATGACTTCTGGTAGAAGCATCGTGATGGGCTGACCCAACATCGCGGCTTCAGCCTCAATGCCACCCACGCCCCAACCAAGACAACCAATGCCATTGATCATCGTGGTGTGAGAATCGGTTCCAACCAATGTATCAGGGTAGGCCAGAGAATCGTCTTTAGAAAATACGACACGACCCAGATATTCAAGATTGACTTGGTGAACAATTCCAGTGTTTGGAGGAACCACTTCAAAATTAGAAAATGCATCCTGTCCCCATCTTAGAAACCGATATCTTTCCTGATTTCTTTGAAATTCAACCGTATTATTTTTCTCAAGTGCATCCAAGCTTCCAAAATGATCCACTTGTACAGAGTGATCAATCACCAATTCAGCAGGGGAAAGTGGATTAATGTCTTTTGGGTTGCCATTCATTGCAACCACCGCATCTCTCATTGCGGCAAGATCAACGACAGCAGGTACGCCTGTGAAATCTTGAAGGATGACACGACTGGGAGTGAAGGATATTTCTTCGGATCGATTTGATTTTGGGTCCCAATTCAGTATCGTTTCAATGTCTTTGGGTCCCTCATTGTCATTTTCTGAATGTCGGAGGGCATTTTCTAGAAGAATTTTATGCGTAAAGGGCAGTCGATCAACTTTATCACTGTCAAGCGACCTTAAATCATAGTACTTGTATGTTTTTTCTTTAATTGAGAATGAATTTATGTAATCCGACATAGTACCCCTCTATAATCTGAGTGCAGATTGTATACGAATCACTTCTTTTTGTCTCATATTGTCATGACTAAATATCCGGAAAGATTTTACCTCCACCCATGCAAACATCATCCAGATAGATCACAAGATATTGGCCATGAGTAATGGCCCATTGTGCTTCCTCAAAGAAGACTTTTATCCCATCTTTATGGATTTGTATTTCACACTCTGCATCGGCTTGTCGGTAACGACATTTTGCTTTACAGGTTACTCGATCGCCTTTTTGAACCCTTTCTGAAAATTCTTTACTTAGCCAGTTTATGTCTTTAGCAAAAGCTTTTTTTTGCCATAATTTTTTATGGTTTCTGCCTTGTACGACCAATAATTCATTGGTATTGATATCCTTATTGGCAACATACCAAGGTTCACCTGAATGATTCTTCAGGCCACCAATTCCAATATCTTTTCTCTGCCCCAGTGTGAAATACATCAAACCATCATGAGTGCCTAGAATTTCACCATTCTCTGCGACAATTTTCCCCGGTTTAGGGGGTAAAAAGGTTTGTATGAAGCTTTTAAAGGGTCTTTCCCCAATGAAACATATGCCTGTGCTATCGGGTTTGTCATGGTTGGGTAAACCTTTCTTATAAGCATAGTCTCTTACCTCATCCTTATTCATTGAACCAACAGGAAACAATACATCGCCAAGTACGCCTGGGTTGATTCCATGCAAGAAATAAGTTTGATCTTTGTTGTCATCTATTCCTTTGAGCAGCAAGTTCTCGTTCCCCTCGGATGACGATCTTGCATAATGCCCGGTTGCAATTTGTTTTGCACCTAGCCTTTTTGCATGTTGAATGAAAGAATCAAATTTGATCATTTGATTGCAGAGTATATCTGGATTAGGAGTCAATCCTGCTTGCAGCTCTCCCAGTGATTCATCAAAAACATCTTTCCTGTATGCCTCGGAGAAATCGACATGATGCATGGGTATTCCAATTTCTTTACAAGCATTTTTTGCATCTTGTAAATCTTGCGAAGCAGTGCAGTATGGTTCGTCATCCCTCCAATTGGTCATATGAAGGCCTTCTACTTCATAGCCTGATTCAATTAACTTGGCAGCACTGACAGCAGAATCAACACCACCTGACATCGCAATCATCACCATTCCATTCTTACTCATCTTTCAACACCATTGGTACGTGATCAATGCCAGCTTCCTGAAACACCTCTCCCTTTTCTATAAAGCCCAGATTTTTGTAAAACCCAATAGAACCCATCTGGCTGTGTAAATAGATTTTTTCTAGCCCCTTCTTTTTTGCTGTATCGATAATAAATTTCATCAGTTTTGAGCCCAGCCCTTTTTTTCTATGAGGCTCTAATATGGAAACCCGCTCAATCTTTCCACCCATTTTTATTCTTGCTGTGCCAACGGGATCGTCTTCTTTGTATATCAAAAAATGGATGCATTCAGCGTCTTTTCCATCCATTTCAATATTTTTTGGGACAGCTTGTTCTCGAATGAAGACTGCATCTCTGATGCGTATGATATCCTCAGAATGTTCTGACCAACTTGTTTCGATGATTAAAATGCTTTTTGTTTCTGGCACCTTATATTTTCTTGGCGAGTGATTCAGCGATACCGATGTATGATTCGGGCCTTAGGGCTTTCATTTCACCTTTGACGACCTGATCAACGTCAAGAGAATCAATGAATGCATGAAGCTTCTCTCGATCCAATTTTTGCCCTCTGGTCAGTGTTTTTAAGTCTTCGTATGCATTGGCAATGTGTTCTCTCCTAAGAATGGTTTGAATCGGTTCTGCCAAAATCTCCCAGTTGTCTTCTAAATCTTGTTGGAGTTTTTCTCGGGAAAGTTCAATTTTGGATAATCCTTTCAATAATGATTGAATTGCAATCTCAGACTGTGCAAATGCTGTACCAATATTTCTTTGTGCAGTTGAGTCGCTCAAGTCTCTCTGCATTCTTGAGATTGTGAGCTTAGATGCAAGGTGATTCAAAATAGCATTTGCCATTCCAATGTTTCCTTCTGAGTTCTCAAAATCTATCGGGTTTACTTTGTGCGGCATGGTTGAAGAACCAACTTCAGATTCATTTACCACTTGCTTGAAATAACCAATAGAAATATACATCCACATGTCCCTGCTTATATCCAGGCATATGTTGTTGACCCGAATCATCGTATGAAAGAGTTCAGCCATCCAATCATGGGGTTCAATTTGAGTTGTGTAGGGATTGAATGTGAGACCAATAGAATCTATGTAGCCCTTTGAGACTGATTCCCAGTCAACGCTTGGATAGGCAATGATGTGAGCATTATAATTACCCACTGCACCATTCATCTTTGCTAAAAATTGAGAATCATTTAGTAAATCAAGCTGTCTATCCAATCGGCTTAAAAAATTAGCAAACTCTTTACCCATGGTTGTAGGGCTGGCAGGCTGACCATGCGTTCTTGATAGCATGGAGTCGTTCGCCCAAGAATGTGACTGCTCTTTTAGTGTTTTGGTTAATCGTTCAATGGATTTAGTTGTTTCGCTGACTCCATCTTTCAGCATGAGGGCATAGGAGATGTTGTTGATGTCCTCTGATGTACAAGCAAAATGGATGAAAGAAGTGTAATTTTCTCCCCCCTCAATATTCTCAATCTTTTCTTTTAAAAAATACTCAACGGCTTTGACATCATGATTAATTTCGCTCTCAATCTCTTTGATTTTTCGTGCATCCTCCAGTGAAAAATCCAAATGTATTTTTGTGATCGCATCTTTCATTTGAGAGGTCATCGATGGGATTTGATTCAATTCATCACAATCTGAGAGGTATTGTAGCCATGTGATTTCTGTGATGACCCGGTATCGCATCAGCGCTGACTCACTAAAGATTTCTCTCAAGTGTTCAACCTTACTTGAGTATCTGCCATCGATGGGAGATACCGCTATTAGTCGTTCATCGCTCATGTTTTTTTAATCCATCAAATCAGAGTGCAATAATACACTAAAGTTTCTTCTGTGACTGCTATTCTCTATGTATTATGATATGTACAAGGAGTAAATCTTGGCAGACAAAAAGTTCAGAATTGAAAAAGACAGCATGGGGGAACTAAAGGTTCCTACTGAGTCAAAATGGGGTCCTCAGACTCAACGTGCAGTTGAAAATTTTGACATCAGTGACCACAAAATGCCTGGAGGTTTTATACGATCCTTGGCACTCTTAAAATGGGGCCTTGCCAATTCAAATAAAGACCTAAATCTTCTATCAGCAGGAAAAGCTTCTGCCATTGCAGATTCAGCCATGGAAATTTATGAAGGGAACCATTTGAGAGAGTTTCCAGTGGATGTCTTTCAAACTGGGTCAGGGACAAGCACCAATATGAATATGAATGAGGTCATATCCAATCTATCCTCCACAGAAGCAAATCCGGTTCACCCAAATGATGACGTCAATATGGGTCAGAGCAGCAATGATGTCATTCCATCTGCCATCAATGTCGATGCCTCCTTGTCTGTTAGGAATAATTTGATTCCTTCCATGGAGCACTTAAAAAACGTCATCGACCAAAAAGCAAAATCGATCGGTGACATACCCAAGAATGGGCGCACTCATCTTATGGATGCGATGCCGGTTACTTTCTCACAAGAAATGAGTGCATGGTCTGCTCAAATTGAAGATGCGATTGCACAATATGAGTTCTCTTTGTCTAAGTTACAGCAGCTTGCGATTGGAGGAACGGCAGTCGGCACCGGAATCAATGCAGATCCTGATCTTTCAGAAAAATGCTGTGCACACATGAATAAACTGACGGGCATGGAATTTAAGCCTGCAAATAACTCATTTCAAGCAATCAGTTCACAAGATGCAGCACTGATATTGTCTTCTTGCAACAAGACATTGGCTGTTGCATTGACGAAAATTAGCAATGATCTTAGATGGATGAACAGTGGACCTCTAGGCGGCTTAGGGGAGATAACTCTGCCCACCCTTCAGCCGGGGAGCAGTATCATGCCTGGTAAAGTCAATCCAGTGATTCCTGAATCGGTTTGTATGGTTGCGAGCCAAGCATTGGGCAATGATCTGACAATTACTCACGCTGCACAATCTGGTAATTTCCAGCTCAATGTGATGCTTCCACTGATTGCACACAGTCTGTCCGAGTCTTTGTCTTTGCTTTCAAATGCATGCTTGAGCTTGGCAGATAAGGCCATAAAAGATTTTACAGTGAATCAAGAAAACATTGAATCCATGCTGAGCCAGAACCCAATATTAGCAACAGCACTGAACGCCACTATTGGTTATGAAGCAGGCGCTCAAATAGTAAAAAAAGCGTATCAGGAAAAAAGATCGATCATCGACGTTGCTACTGAAATGACTGATTTGGATTCCGATACACTTGCAGAGCTTCTAGACCCAGTCAAACTCACTAGGAATCAATAATTCCAATAGATTCTTGTGCTTGATCACATTAGACAGAGCTATCTCAATACTTCTCCCTCAGATGACCCAGTTCAAGAGGTGATGAGAAAGCTGCCTCAACCGATAGTTGAGCACTACATTGAGAAAACAAAATTAAAACATGCAGCCGTCATGATTGGCATTACTCAATCGGAGGAAAACGAATTGAGCGTCTTGCTGACCAAAAGAACGAGTCATCTCAAGCATCATGCTGGCGAGATCAGTCTACCCGGTGGTTCATTTGATGACAGCCAGGATCGAAACATCACTATGACAGCTTTGAGAGAATCGGAGGAGGAAATTGGTTTAGATAGAGAGCAAAGCGAACTGATCGGATATGTTTCACCACAGGTCAGCCTTGGGACCGGCTTCATAGTTACCCCAATAGTGAGTTTGATACCCAAGGATTTTCTTCCAACTCTTAACAGGGATGAGGTTGAGGAGGTATTTGAGGTTCCGATCAGTTTTCTTCTGAACCGAAACTCACTGCATAACGAAAGAAGAATATACGATCAGATTGAATGGACCGTCTACAGCTACAATTACCTGGATCACATGATTTGGGGTTTAACCGCTCAGATTTTGAGAAAATTCTCAGGGTTAATCGCCCATAAAAATGAAAAAACTGCATAAAATAACGGTTCAATTAAGAGATCCTGAGTCAGGATGTCCTTGGGATAAAGAGCAATCATTTGAATCGATAGCAGATTGCACCATTGAAGAAGCATACGAGGTTGTTGAGGCCATTGAAAGCCAGGATTATGAGTCACTCAAGGACGAATTGGGTGATCTACTGTTTCAAGTCAGTTTTCACTCATTGATGGCGGAGGAGAAAGGGCTATTTACGCTGGATGACGTCATCGACTCAATCACTGATAAGCTCATCAGAAGACATCCCCATGTCTTCTCAGATAAAAAGATTCATAGCTCTGATGTTCAAACAGATGAGTGGGAGAGGATCAAAGTCATTGAGCAAAGAAAGAAGAGTAATGATGCAAGCTTGATGGATGGCATTGGAAACAATCAACCCGCATTAAATAAATCATTCAAGATTGGAAAGAAGGCAAGAGCGGTGGGTTTTGATTGGCCAGAAATCAATGGTGTGTATAAAAAAATCTTTGAGGAGATCGATGAGCTGAAAGCAGCTGTTGAATCAAGCAGTGAAGATGAAATTGAGAATGAGTTGGGCGATCTTTTTTTTACTTTGGTTAGTCTTGCCAGGCATTTAAAGGTTAACCCTGAAAGCGCGCTTAGAAGTGCCAATAAGAAATTCATTGATCGTTTTAAAACCATGGAGCATCTTGCCAAGCAACAAAATAAAAAACTGGATGAAATGAGCTTAGAAGAATTGGAGTCATTATGGCAGCTGGCTAAGGAGAATGATCAAGATGGACAATGACCAGATGATTTCTAAGCTTCAATCACAAGCCAAACGGTTGCCCAATAAACCCGGTGTTTACATCATGAGTAATGAGCAAGGCAAGGTCATTTATGTTGGGAAAGCGAAAGAGTTGAAACAAAGAGTGAAGAGCTACTTCACACCAAAACTTGCAAGCGGAAAAGTAGAGGCGATATTAAAAGAGATTAAAACGATAGATATCACTATCACTATTACTGAGAGAGAAGCATTGATTCTAGAGAACACTCTCATCAAAAAACACAATCCAAAATTCAATGTCCTACTGAAAGATGGAAAAAGTTATCCACACATAGAGGTCAGCTTAAAACATGATTTTCCAAAATTTAGTTTTCATCGCGGGAAAAGGAAGTTGAAACATGCCAGGTACTTTGGCCCATACCCCAATGTATATGCGGTTAGGAACACTCTGAATAACCTACAAAAAATATTTCTTTTAAGAAACTGCACCGATTCATACTATAAAAACCGCTCAAGACCTTGTTTGCAATTTCAGATCAAGAGGTGCTCAGCACCGTGTGTTGACAAAATCAGTCATGAGGATTATTCATTCAATGTGAATCAAGCGGTTGATTATTTGAAGGGAAATGACAAGAGCATCATTGATAAATTCATCCACGAAATGGACAAAGCATCCAAGGATCAAAACTATGAAAGAGCCGCTTTTTTTAGGGACCAAATTGCCAATCTTAAAGTCATCCAATCGCAACAATATGTAGATGGCACAAAAAAAGTCGATGCAGATGTAATCTCATTGATAGGCGAAAGAGGCATGTATTGTCTAGCGGTATTGTTTGTTCGTCAGGGAAAGATTTTGGGAAGCCGAACAATCTTTCCATCTAAAACGAAATACGATTCTCATCAAGAAATCCTGGCTTCTTCACTGATGCAGTTCTATTTAGAGCACGATGTTCCTCGTGAAATCATTCTCAATCAAAGCTTGAGTGAAAAGAAAATAATTGAGCAAGCATTGATGGAATCACAAAAAAGGCAAATAAAAATCAAGGATCGTGTGGTTTCATATCGTGCAAAATGGTTAAAGATATCCGTTGCAAATGCTGAAGAATCACTTAAATCAAAGTTGGCATCTAAGGCTTCAATATCAAATCAGTTGATGGATTTAACTCTCGCATTGGAATCCAAGCAAAAACTCAAAGATCTGGTGTGTTTTGACGTCAGCCATCATATGGGTGATGAGTCTGTCGCAGCCTGTGTTTGGCTCAATGAGGATGGCTTTAGTAAAAAAGATTATCGGCGTTTTAACATTAAAGGACTGACACCGGGTGATGATTATGCTGCGATCTCAAACGCGATTGAAAGGTATTATAAAAGAATCAATGATGAGGGTAAGAATCTGCCAGACCTCCTGATAGTAGATGGTGGCAAGGGCCAGATTAATTCGGTCAAGAAAGTGCTGCAATCATTATCAATCAAAGGCCAAATGATCATTGGTATTGCAAAAGGAGACAAGAGAGACCCAAAGAATGATCGAATTTTTCTCGAAGGATTCAAAAATCCCGTGGACATGAATGGGAAAGACTCTGCCAAATTTCTAGTCCAATCCGTAAGAGATGAGGCGCATCGTTTTGCAATCACAGGACACAGAGCCAAGAAAAGAAAACAATTGCTTCAATCGGACCTTGAATCCATCGATGGAATTGGGCCCAGCAAGAAAAGGAACCTGCTGACACAGTTTGGAGGATTCCAAGAGGTGAAGAGGGCATCCGTTGAAGATTTAGTGACGGTTGATGGCATCAATAAGAATTTAGCCAAAAAGATTTTCAATCATTTTCACCCAAACTAATGTCCTCAAAGATATGATCCGATATACTTAGGACATGTCGCTCAAATCCAATATCGCCAATATTCTAACCCTCATAAGAATTGCATGCATTCCACTCATGGTGTTTGTATTTTTTTCAAACATGGAGAATGCAAGGCCGTTGTCTGCCATTATTTTTATTGTTGCTGCTTTGACCGATTGGTTGGATGGTTGGGTCGCTCGTGAATTTGACCAAAGCTCAAAACTGGGAGCTTTTTTAGATCCGGTTGCTGATAAGTTGATCGTTTGCATTGCACTATTGATGATTGTGCAATCCGATCCAACAGTGATTAATACACTTATTTCGATTGTCATTATTGGAAGAGAGATTTCTATTTCTGCTCTGAGAGAATGGATGGCAGAGCTTGGAGAAAGGCATCAGGTATCGGTCATCGCTTTTTCAAAATTAAAAACAATATTACAAATGGTCGGGCTTTCATGCATGCTTTATCAAGAATCATTGTTCGCAATAGATATTTATACCACCGGCATGATTGCATTAATTGTTGCAAGTATACTCACCGTTTGGACAATGGTTATTTATCTGGTCAAAGCATGGCCATATCTTCAAGGAGGGATAGACTGAGATGAATCGATTGGTTATTTCAATACTGGCATTTTTAATTTCATTCAACGTTCTCTCATCGTCCGATGAGGATCAGCGCTTTCTTCAAATCATTGATTCAGAGTGGCAGAGATCGATTGACGAAAACCCTCTATATGCCTCTTATATGGGCGATAAATCATCAAACCAAGATTGGCCAGATCTCTCTGAAGAAACATTACGAAATAGACAGCAAAAAACCAGAGATGCATTAAAAGAAATAAAAAACATCGATCCTGAAAAACTCAGTGAACAGAACAAACTGAATCACAGATTATTTTTATACAACTACGAAAGAGCTGTCAGAGGACAGCAATTTGATTCACATCTGCTTGTTTTCGGACAAAGAGGGGGCATTCAGTTAGAGCATGAAACAGCAGAAAGCTTAGGGTTTATGACGCAACAAGACTATTTGGATTGGATTGCTCGTCTTGAAAAGCTTCCAAGTTATATTGAAGCGCACATTGCACTGGCAAAACTCGGGATGGAGAGAAACGTCACGGCTCCTAGAAACCTAATGGAACGAGTGGCAAGGCAAATCGAACTGCAGTTGGTTGATGACCCAACCAAGAGTCCTTTTTACAATGTTTTTGAGGCAATGCCTGACACCATTGATGATCCATCAGAAATAAAGAGGAAGGCCATGCAGGTCATCTCGCAAGACGTGATTCCCGCGTACTATAAATTCAAAGATTTCTTTGTGGATGAATACCTGCCTTCATCAAGAACATCAATCGGAGTTTCAGATTTACCAAACGGAAAAGCATGGTATGAAAATTTAGCTCGATACCACACGACAACCGAATTAACGCCTGAGGAAATACATCAAATAGGTCTATCTGAGGTTGAAAGAATACGATCTGAAATGAGCAAAATCATAGAGAGGGTTGGCTGGGAAGGCACGTTTGATGAGTTTTTGAATTTTCTGAGAACGGACTCTCAGTTCTACTTTGAAACAGAGGAGGCGCTTCTCCAAGCCTATTTAGCCACATCCAAGAAGATCGATCCTAAGATTGTGCCGCTTTTTAAAGTTTTGCCAAGAATGCCATATGGCATTAGACCGATTCCTGAAGAATCGGCACCAGACACCACGACTGCCTATTACATGAGGCCATCAGCAGATGGGTCTCGAGCGGGTTACTACTATGTCAATCTCTATAAACCAGAGGTTAGGCCAAAATATGAGATAGAAGTTCTCTCTGTTCATGAAGCTGTTCCGGGACATCATTTGCAAATTGCACTTGCTATGGAGATTGAAAACATTCCCAACTTTAGGAAATATTCCGGTTATACAGCCTATGTTGAGGGATGGGGGCTCTACAGTGAAAGCTTGGGTTACGATATGGGCCTTTATCAAGATCCGTACTCTGAATTTGGGGCATTAACATACGACATGTGGAGAGCGGTGAGACTCGTTGTCGATACAGGGATGCATTACAAAGGCTGGAGCAGAGACCAAGCAATTGAATTTTTCAAAGACAATGCAGCCAAAACTGAACAAGACATTGTGAATGAAGTGGATCGGTATCTCATTATGCCGGGCCAAGCATTGGCTTATAAGATAGGCCAGCTGAAAATCATGGAATTAAAAAACAAATCGAAGCAAGCGCTCGGTGAAAAATTCGACATTAAAGAATTTCACCATGTCATTTTGGGAGAGGGAGCTTTACCATTGGATGTTTTGGAAGAGAAAGTCGATCACTACATTCAACATAATTTGTAAATCAGGATTCATAGATGGAAGCATTGTTTGAAAGCATCGGACTCCTTATCGAAGGGAAAATCCTTCCAGGATTTGTTTTTGGTATCGTCCACGTGAGTCTTGTATTGATCGGTTTTTACTCTGGATGGAGCATTAACCGCTTGCTCAAGCTGACATCCAAAGGATACATCTCTGGCATCATTGGCGCTTCCTTGGCCCATGTCATTGCCGACTTGGTGGCAGCTTTGGTTGATCCCACAATGAGAGCCAGAACTTTGGGCATTGTTCTGGGAGGTCTTTTACCGTTATTACTGATACCTTTTCTTGAGAAATACATCACTAAGAGCGAGCGACATATCATGGTTGGTGATCACGAAGACATCGAGAAAGATCTTCACGACAAACACAATCATTGATTTAAATTACCTTTCTCTGAATGCTTCGTTTGCAATTTTTGTGACCGGTTGAAGCAGATATTCCATCACCGTTTTTTCTCCACTGATGATATCGATCTGAGCAACCATCCCAGGAAGGATCTTCACAGTCTTTCCCAGCGACGTTGAAGCCGATTTATCGACCGCCACTTCACAGATGTACCAAATGCTTCCATCTTCTTTTTGAATCGAATCCGCGCCCACATTAATCACCGTTCCGTTCATGGATCCAAATTTAGCGAAATCAAATGCTGTGAGCTTAATAATGGCTTCTTGTCCCTTTAAGACATAGGCAATGTCTCTTGGGCTCACCTCAACTTCAATCAGGAACTCCTCCTCGATTGGAACGATCTCTACCAATGGTTCACCGGATTGAACGACACCACCAGTGGTTGTCACAAGCACTCTATTGACGATTCCATCCATTGGAGTTTTAACCGTTGATCGATCTAAGCGATCTTTTAATATGGGTTCCATTTCTTCTGTTTTTAAGAGTTGGGCCTCTGCATCTGCAATTCTTTGGAGTAAACGGATCAACTCCATTCGAGATTCAACGCCTTGATCAACCAACGGGACGAGGATTTCTCTTTCCTCATTTAAAAGGCTCAAGTTCTTCTTTGCTGCAATTTTTTCTTTATCGAGAGTCGATAGTTCAGACACAAAACGAGTGGTATCGAGCTGCAATAGAGGGTCATCTTTAGAAACCGTGTCGCCTGATTTAACATATATCTCATCAATGATTCCGCCTTCAAGATTCTGAATGATTTGTATTTTTGATGATGCGATGATTCGTCCTTGACCTGATGTCACTTCTTCCAAAGAGGCAAAGGATGCCCAGATTATTATCGATACCCAGAAAATCAATATGGTGTATAGAATGACGTCTGCTTTTTTGACTGCTTTTGAGTATCCCTTCACGATTTTTTAGCCTTCAGTTGTTCCAAGATCTGATCCCTTGGCCCATCTAATGCAACCTTGCCATCAGCCAAAACAATGATGCGATCAACCAATTCAAGGAGCGGCAACCGATGGGTGACAGTGATGAGTGTTTTATTGTTGAGCATGGTGCTGAGTTTCTGCACAAATGTTTGTTCTGCATTCAAATCCAGCGAGGCCGATGGTTCATCCATGATGAGCAACTCTGGATCATTCACCAAGGCTCTTGCAATTGAAATGGCTTGTCTTTGTCCTGCGGACAAGGAAAGCCCTCGATCTGTCAAAACTGCATCCAATCCTCCAGGCACACGAGAGATAAAGGTATTCACCCCGCTGCATTCCATAGCCTCTTTGACTAAGGATTCTTCAATGCCCTCACGCGCCATCAGTATATTGTCACGAATGGTTCCAGCAAAAAGACTCGTCTCTTGAAGAACCACGCTTATTTTTGAATGAAAAACCGTTGGGTGAATCTCGCTCGTTGCCAGATTATCAAAAGTGATCACGCCTTGTGTGGGCATTAGCAAACCGGACAGGAGTTTAATCAGTGTGGTCTTTCCAGAGCCGTTTCTACCCATGATTGCTATTTTCTCACCCGGTTTAATTGAGGCATTGAATTCAATAAGACTGGGAATGGTACTGTTTGGATATGAAAACCCAACTCGAGAGCATGAGAGATCGCCAAGATTCTTTATTTTAAGTCCGGATGATTCCGATCCACCTTCATCGATATGACTCATCAATGCATCCAATTCACGATACGCCGTTTTGGTGCTGTTGAGTCTGCCAAATAAGTTTGCAATCAGAGCCAAAGGCGCGATGGCTCTTGAGGAGAGTAGAACGGCTGCCACCATTGCGCCCATCGAAACCAATCCCTCGTCGATCAGTATTGTTCCATAGAATACAATAGAAATGAGGCATAGAAGTTGAGCAGAGGAGGCTGAGTTTGTCGCCAATTGTGATAAAACTTTTGACATTCTTCCCGCTTCTGAACCATCCTCAACCGTCTCCTGGTAACGATTCAGGAACATCTCGGAAGACCCTGTTGATTTGATTGTTTCAATCCCCGTCAGGCTTTCAATCAACAAACCATGCTTGTCTTTCCCCACTTCCATGGCCTTTTCTGCATGCTTTGAGATGAAGGGTTGAACCAGAAACCCGATACCAATGACGAATGGTATAGCCATCAGTGGAATGATTGCTAGGGGACCAGAGATCATATAGATCACAAAAACAAATAAAAATATAAATGGAAGATCAACAACGAGTGCCAGTGTTGCAGAGGTAAAAAATTCTCTGACGTGATCGAATCCCTTGATCGTACTCGTTAGACCGCCAACGGAGCTTGAGGTTTGATCAAGCGGTGCTCGAAGCACTTTTGCATAGATGTCTTGCCCAACTCTAAGATCAATTTGTTGTGCAGCCAAATCGATAAACCAGGCCCTCATATTTTTTAAAATGAAATCAAATATGAGCACAATCATCATTCCTGCGGTCAAAGCATAAAGAGAAGGAAAGGCCGCATTAGGAATCACACGATCATAGACAACCATGATAAAGATTGAGCTTGCCACTGAGAGTAGGTTAATCATGGTCGCAGCCAGCCCAATTCTGAAGAAAATCGATTTAAAATCGAACACAGAGCCCCAAAACCAGTGTTTATTATTTTTTGACATGATTAGAGTGTATCGATTGAGAGAATAATTTGAAGGAATTAGTTACCCGAGGACTCAACATGTTCTTTCAGTTGACCCAAAATGGCTTTTTGCGTGAATCCCGACAATATGACCGATCGTTGATTAAAAACCAAGTTCTCGGCAGATTCGAGCAAGTCCCTTTCTGCTTGCAGCAATTCAAGCAAAGAGACATTGGAAGTTTGAAATTGCATATTGAGGTTATCCCTGCTTTTGCCATTGGCATCGAATGCATTCTCATATGCTTCTATCCTGCTGTCAGCATTGTTCAGCTCCGAGAGCAATGACTCGATATTTGAAGTGATGTCTTTTGCCAAGGTCGAGCGATCATATGAGAGTTGCTTGAGTCGTTGTCTGGCAATTCTCAATTGTGAGTTTTTGCGACCCCCGGTGTAGATTTCAGATTCAAATTGAATGCCGAGATAGATGTCGTGTTCTTCCAATTGCTTTGTCATATAGTATTCGGGATTATAAAGATCGCCCTGAAGAGTCAGATTGAGTCTTGGCCAGAAACTGGAGCGTTGTTTTGAAACATTTTCCTCGGCAGCTTTGATTCTAAGATCAATTTCTTTGATGTTTAGGTTTGAATTAATAGCCATGGGGACCGCTTCTTCTGAACTCATGACGAGATCCGATTTTTCAACACCAATCATTTCCTTGCAAATTTGAATGTCGGGCATTAATTGCATGAATTCTGCCTTCACGGAGTCATAGCTGAGCTCTATCCTCAAGAGTCTAGCCTCTGCTTCTGCCAATCGAGCATTTGCTCTCGAGAGCTCTCGTGTCGGCGCTCTGCCGCTTTCAACTCTGATTTGGATCTTATCTGTGATGTCTCGATGTCGATCAACGGAGTCTCTCACTAGATTCTTTAATATGTTGTAAGACGCGGTATCCAAGCACGAAGTGATCATCTTTAATAATAGACTATTGATCTTTTGTTCTTGCACCGCTTCCTCAGCCAATAAATTGTTTCGAGCTTCATCGATTTGATATTTGGTGGAAAAGAAATCGAACAGCAACTGTTCAACCAAAATGCCGGTTGATGTTCGGTTTTTAATCGGTGAGCTTTCAAAGAAGCTAAAGGTGCCATCATAACTGCTTTGCAATCGATTTGTGGTGGATCCAAAAAGCGATATTTGAGGTCTTCTTGGGGATTTTGCGATATTCAGCACTTCTTTGCTTTGAGCAAGATTCGCTTCAGAGGATAGAAATATCGGATGTTCCACGACTGAATTTTGCAAAGATTTGAAAAAATCTTTGGATGCTGATCCGTCCATAACCATTGAGGGCCTTAACCGTTCGGAGTCGTCTTGAGCATGAACCCATTGGGTTGATTCAAGCGTTATGACAATACCGAAAACCAATAGCACTGGATAGACACAAATTTTCTTTATGTAAAACATGAATGGTGCATTTTAATACAAAATGACAAAAGTGCTATTACTTGAGGCTAAAAGATTGAAATATAATGATTTGTTTAGAGGTCTTGATAAGACCAATTTTCCCATGTTGTCGCGTCGATGACATTCTCCCATGACTCTCTTGAATCAATATTCAACAATGGAACATGAAGCGGTTTAACAGGGTTGATATCCACATAAAGGTCATCGCCAGACAAGCATTCAAAATCAAGCACCATTGGATCCTCAATTTGAATGAGATCATCAAATGATATCAAAGGATCAGTGGATTCTGTTTGATGTTCTCCAACCACAGTTGGTAGATCAATTGTAGAGAAATCAAAATCATTCACCCATTGATCATCGTGGGGCAGGGTGATTGGATCAGAATTCTGATTATCATCGGATGGCATTGGAGAGTCCTCATCATCGATGATTCTACTGCTATCATTGGGTTTGCTAGTGAGATCAGAAACTTGGACCGTTTGATCGGCGAATTTAATGCTCTCGATATTCTTGATCTCGATCTTGCCATTTCGGTAGTAAGTGTCTGGTCCTGTTATCCACTCGATGGTTACAATGTCACCATTTAGAGTGACGTCAAAATTATCTCTGTCAGCAAAAATCAATATTGTATCGTCCCCGTCTCCACCGTCAATAATGCCTCCCCAGCTGTCGAAGACATCATTTCCGCTGGTGCCATCTTGGGTACCAAAAATATAATTTGCATCATCAAGCGTTGTATCCAATGTGATCGTTTCATCAACCAACATGAGAGTCTCAACATCTTTTAAAGTTAAAATTGTGCCAATCAAATAGTTGAAATCAGTGACTTTGGTTACCCCGGCCAATGTAATGATCTTAAGCTGCTCCTGATTTTTGAAGATCAATGCAATGTCATCGCCATTCTTTCCATCAATAAAACCTGTATTCCCATAGACCCATTTATGACTAAACACATCGTCGCCACTGGTGCCATTTGTTTTGTCTGAATCAGTGCCATAAGCAGTACCAATAAAATACGTGGCATCATTTAAAGCAGTGTCAAGCATGATTGTTTTATCTGAGAATGCTAGATTCTCGACATTGATGAGAGTCATCACATCATAATCACCCTTGACTTGAGTCACACCAGCAAGTGTGATCACGGTGTAATCACTGCTTTGGTCATATCCTGAAGGATAGATATAGACTGTATCGATGCCGCCTTTTCCATCAATATTGTCGTATCCCCCAACATTATCTATGTGGTCATCGACTTCAGTACCAGTGATGACCTCAAAAGAATCCTGATTGATTGAGCCTGTACCTGAGATTTGGTTTTCTTCAATATCCGTAACAGTTATTACTAGATCTTGAGAAATTCCGATTGTCTTAGTTTCTGAACCTGACTGAAAGGATACGCTGATGGTTATGTTATAAGTTGACTGATCTTCGTAATTTGCAAGGGTGCCTGCTTTGAGCTGAACGGAGTTTCCATCGATGATTTCAAATTGATCTGCGTCTTCACCACTCAATGTAAATCCTAATATGTTGTCTCCAGATGACAGTTGATTTAGGTTCGCAAATGATAATGTTCCAATCACTCCATTGAGCACATTTTCACGGATGCTTTGATTGCTAATCGATGAGCTAGTAGACGAAATATCCTCATAGACAGATGAACCTTTACTTGTAATGAAATACGTTTCACCGTCTCCACTTTGATAGTAATCAAAGGCAAGACTGCTCTTTAAGTAAGTCCATCCATCTTCAGAAGAGGCAGAGATTATATCTATGTTGTCACCCTCATAATCTGCACGAAGATAGATTGCAGTGTCTGGATCTCCATCACTATCTTGGTCATCGGTAATGCCCGAATTAAAATTCTTTATTGCATCAGCACTGACTTCGATAACAGATGCATTATCATCACTTTTAAATATGACTTCCTCGACACTCTCGATTTCACCTCTAAGGTTTAGTAAATTGAATGAAGCAGTATCTTCAAGCAGTGATGTTATATCAATTTCATCGTCTCCCAAACCTCCGGATATCAGCTGAAAATCTTCCTTTTCAACCACAAAGAGATCGTTGCCCCCATCACCATAGGCTTTATCGCCCGTTGATATACCTAAAACGGTGTCATTGCCCGGCCCACAAGAGATTTCATTGATGGCTACATTGCATGTAATCTGATCAGATCCACTGCCTGCCTTCACGTTTTCCATTTCATTGTACCAGTAGATTGAAAGGATATAACCGGTGAAGAATTCTCCATTGTCATAGCTGATCTCATCTGTTCCGATGAAGCTAAGAATACTGTTTAAGTTGATCTCAGAGTCCAAATCCATTGATGAGAAATCAATGGTATCGACTCC